>Ga0209123_1000124_pt1 | contig 118548 bp, 90 predicted proteins | sample BarGraIncu00431A_FD_184500 | JGI IMG/M metagenome (GOLD analysis project Ga0209123, IMG submission 184500) | Arctic peat soil microbial communities from Barrow, Alaska, USA - Barrow Graham LP Incubations 004-31A (SPAdes) (version 2) | ecosystem: Environmental > Terrestrial > Soil > Wetlands >... | reverse complement strand
ATCTGAAGCATTGGAAATGGGTTTGGTAAATGCTGTGGTTCCTTTTGATAAACTGGAAGACGAAGCGGTGGCTTGGTGTCAGAAAATGATGGAACATAGTCCGTTGGCATTGCGCATGATTAAAGCAGGACTCAATGCCGAACTGGATGGACAGGCCGGAATTCAGGAACTGGCCGGAAATGCCACCATGTTGTACTACATGACCGAAGAAGCGCACGAAGGAAAAGATGCTTTCCTTGAAAAACGCAAACCAGATTTCTCTAAATTCCCAAAAATGCCATAGGATAATGTGCTAATATGCCAATATGCTAATGAATTAATACTTTTGAGTCTTGAATCTTTGTTCTTGGCTCTTTGTTCTAAATTAAAAAGATGAATATCAAACCCTGGATTGAAGCATTCCGTTTACGCACCTTGCCGTTGGCATTGTCAAACACCATTATTGGTTCATGTCTCGCAGCTGCCGACGATAAATTTCGTTGGTCCGTATTTGGTTTGGCAGCATTGACTACCGTTTTGTTGCAAATCATGTCGAACATGGCTAATGATTATGGTGATTTTGTGAATGGAAAAGACACGGCAGAACGAATCGGACCAAAACGCATGGTTCAGTCGGGTGAAATAACTCCGAAAACCATGTTGCGCGGAATAATAGTGATTGGAACACTCTGTGCCGTCTCGGGAATTACCTTAATTCTGATTGGAACCGCCGGAATGGACATAACCAACCTATTGATTTTTGGAATTTTGGGACTGGCAGCTATTGCAGCAGCCATAAAATACACGGTTGGAAAGAATCCGTATGGATATCGGGGATTGGGTGATATTTTTGTGTTTATTTTCTTTGGTTTGGTGGGCGTTATCGGAACGTATTTTCTACATACTCAAGCTTTCAGAATTGATTTATTGCTTCCTGCTTCGTCCATTGGTTTTTTAAGCGTTGGTGTGTTGAACATGAACAATATGCGTGACTACGAGCAGGATAAAAAAGCAGGAAAAAGAACCATTGTAGTGGCTATGGGAGAAAAAAACGCAGTCTATTATCATTTGTTTTTAGTGGCGGGAGCGGTCGTATTGACTGTTATTTATATGCTTTTGAATTATCATTCTCTTTGGCAATGGTTGTTCGTGCTATCTTTCCCGTTGTTGTTTCTGAATCTCAAAAAAGTCTTTACGTATAAAAGTGCTTTGGAACTTTATCCTGAACTTCCGCGTTTATCTATGGCAAGTTTGGTGTTTGCATTGACTTTTGGAATAGGTTTATTGATTTGAACTACCGAGAAATACCCCGAAGTTGAGTTGTCAAGGATTCTTTGACAATTCAAATTCAACTTGTCGGAAATTCCGACAAATTCGATATAAATTAACTGTTCTTTTCTAACAAATTGATAAAAAAAACAGAATCAAAAGGTTGTGATATGTCAAACATTGAAATTTATAAAATAGATGATAATCAGACTGAAATAAAGGTTCAGTTTGATAATGAGACTGTTTGGCTTACACAAAAACAAATGGCAGATATATTTGAGACAACACCTCAAAATATTACAGTTCATCTAAAAAGAGTTTATTCAGATAATGAAGTAAATATTTTGTCAACTTGTAAGGAAAATTTACAAGTTCAGATTGAAGGTAAAAGAACAATCAGAAGAAAACAATTATTTTATAATTTAGATGCCATTTTATCAGTTGGTTATCGGGTTAATTCAAAACGTGGAACCCAATTCCGTCAATGGGCAACACAACGATTGAAAGATTATCTGGTTCAGGGATATGCAATTAATGAAAGACGATTAAAAGAAAAACAACAAAAAGTTGAATATTTGAAAACCGGAATTAGAATTCTAAGTCGGGCAATCGAACAACAAGCAACAGTTGAAGACAGTAAAATGCTGAAAGTCTTTGCAAAAGGACTTGATTTGTTAGATGATTTTGACCACCAACAGCTTGATAAAACCGGTAATACAATTTCCAAAATTGAATATCCAACAAGAAATGAATATCTTGAATTGATAAAGAATATGCGTTCAGATTTCAATTCTGACGTATTTGCTTTGCCCAAAGATGAAACATTCGACAGCTCAATCCATCAAATCCAACAAAGTTTTGATGGAAAGGAATTGTATCCAAGCTTAGAAAAAAAAGCGGCAGTTTTATTATATCTTATTGTAAAAAATCATTCATTTGTTGACGGAAATAAGCGAATTGGTGCTGCCTGTTTTTTATTGTTTTTGAAAAAGAATAATTTACTTTTCATTGAATCGAGACCAATTATTAGCAATGAAGCCTTAGCTGCACTGACATTATTTGTTGCGACCAGCCAGACCGAAGAAATGGATATCATTGTCAATCTGATTGTTAGCATTTTAAATAGAAGCAAATGAAAGCAAGCTATTTAAATTATAAACTCGATTTTAAATTCCCTGCCGGAACTTCCCGGGGCGTTTTATTGCATAAACCGACTTCTTTCCTGATACTGGAAAAGGATGGTTTTACCGGTATTGGCGAGTGTTCCACCATTCCCGATTTAAGCATTGATCCGGCTGAAACATACTCCGAAAAATTAGATGAACTTTGCCGCTTTCTGAACGAGGGTTATGACCCAAGTACCATTGTGTTGGACGATTTTCCTTCCATTGCTTTCGGGTTGGAAACGGCTTTGCTGGATTTGGAAGCCAGCGGTTCAAAAATTCTTTTCCCTTCTGCATTTACGGAAGGAAAAACCGGAATTCCTATCAACGGATTGGTATGGATGGGCGACAAAGACTTTATGCAAAAGCAAATTCTAGAGAAAATTGCAGCAGGTTACCGTTGTATCAAACTAAAAGTGGGAGCTATTGATTTTGAATTGGAATTAGAGATTATATCCGGTATCCGAAAAGAATTTTCTCCGGAAGAAATAGAAATACGGTTGGATGCTAACGGAGGTTTTTCCCCTGAAAATGCACTTGAAAAATTAAATAAACTTTCGGACTTTCGGATTCATTCCTTAGAACAACCGATAAAACCCCAAAAGTTTGAAGCTATGGCCGAAATTTGCAGGCAATCACCCATTCCCATTGTGTTGGACGAAGAATTGATTGGAGTAAATCCTATGGAAAAGGAAGAAATTCTAGAGAAAATAAAACCGGCTTATATTATTCTGAAACCAAGTCTGATTGGCGGTTTTCGCGAATCGGAAAAATGGATAAAACTGGCAGAAAGACAGAATATTGGCTGGTGGATAACTTCCGCTCTGGAAGCCAATATAGGATTGAATGCCATTGCACAATGGACTTATACGTTGAATTCTTCCCTTCCGCAGGGATTGGGAACCGGTCAATTGTATCATAACAATATTCCTTCTCCTTTGGAGATTGAAAAAGCAAAGTTGTTTTATAAACCGGAAAATGATTGGGATTTAAGCTACCTCCGAACAACCGCTTCAAGCGGTTTGTCGGATATTCACCATTAAACTTTTTACATTAATGCGTCAAACCGTAAAAGAAACGGTTGGACGCCTTGGAAAAAGCAAGGACGAACATGACAGCCGAAAACATACAACTCAATGGAATCCAATACAATTTGGAGAATCTCGCCGAACTACATTTCACGAACGAACCGGAAGATTCGTGGCGAAATGCCATTTATCATTTCCTGTTGAATTGGTTTGACGAATCTGATTCAATCAATACGCATACTACCGGATCTACCGGAAAACCAAAAAATATCAGACTGCGGAAAACATCTATGATTAACTCCGCCCGCATGACCAATCATTTTTTTAAATTGGATGCCACAAGTACTGTTTTGTTATGTATGCCTGCTTCGTATATTGCCGGAAAAATGATGCTGGTACGTGCTTTGGTGAGTGGTTTTAATCTGTTGACCGTGGAACCTTCTGCCAATCCGTTTAAAAAGCTGAATCAACCCATTGACTTTACAGCTATTACGCCTTACCAACTTTTTCAATCGGCTGAAAGTTTAAAGAACGGACATGTTCGCAAAATAATTGTCGGTGGAAGTCAGGTTACGGGTAAGTTGGAGCAACTGGTTTCAACCATTCCTTCCGAACTTTATGAAACGTACGGCATGACCGAAACCTGTTCGCACATTGCTTTGCGCCGTTTTAATGGAAACGAAAAGTCTGAATATTTTACTGTTCTCGGAGGTGTGGAAATTCATCAGACGAAGCGTGGTTGTCTGGTCATTGATGCTCCGCATTTGCTGGAATATGAAATACAAACCACCGATGTGGTGGAAATGATAAGCGAAAACTCATTTCGTTGGCTGGGACGTGCCGACTCGGTTATTAATTCGGGTGGCGTTAAGATTTATCCGGAGCAAGTCGAAAAAAAACTGGAAGGAATTATTCCCGCCAGTTATTTTATCACATCCGTTCCTGACCAGTTATTGGAGAACAAAGTAGTGTTGGTTATCGAATCGGAAGCTTTTACCGCCGAACAGGAACTGTATCTGAAATTAAACATCCAACCCATGCTCCACAAGTTCGAAATTCCAAAGCACATTTATTATCTTTCAACTTTTGCTTATTCCAAAAATAATAAATTATTGAGGAAGGAAACATTATCAAATATTTTAGGACATATGAAGTAGAAACAAGATAATCATTTTTTTTGATTAAAAAATGATTATAAATTACTTCCCCGACGATAATTTAAAATCAATACTAAAACTTTTTCGATCTGTATTAGAAGCGCTAAGCATTAAACTTTGCAATTCTCCTTGTGTTTCATCTCCACCACCAGACATTTGACCTACTTCCCCTCCGGGCATACTTCCACCTTGTTCTCCTCCATTCATCCCGCCTCGCATTCCGCCTTCTCCCCCACGAGCTCCACCTCCACCACCACGCATTCCTCCTCCACGGCTACTACCACCGGTTCTTCCTCTCATTTTTCTGATATCATTTTGAGATAAATCATTAATAGATACTTGAAGTTGAAAAGTATTGCCGCAGACAGCTTCTAAATTGTAATTATCTCCAAATATTTCACGAAGAGGAATTCTGAATTCGTACGAAACTAATTCATTTGTTTTTTTACTTCGTGCAAAACTAATACTTTTTTCGTTACTGCTTTCACCTGAAATTTTTCCTTTCATATAAATAAACCCCTCTAACATAGCAGTATCTTTGGGTAGCAATTCAGAATTTGTCATTGTTTTATCAACTAATTTATCTGATCCTCCTGCCTGATTCATAAGCATTGCAGATTTATCAATATTTTTCACGACTGGGAAAGTAATTCCTACTTTTATGGGTGGGGAAGTTTTTACTTTCAATTTTACACTGAAACCTGCAGCAAGAAATTGCATATTAGTACCCATGTCGGCAGCTTTCAAAATCAAATACAAATTTTGAGCATCATTACGGAACTCATATTTTACATTTGCATCGGTATTAAAAAATCTTGGCAGCGACCCCCAGCCATTACCTGAACCATCAATTAATAAAGGTTGCGACTGCCATTTAGAAGTGCTAACTTGTGCATATACACCAAAGTTTAAAAATAATACACACAATAAAGTAATTGGAATCATTCTTTTCGTGCTCATTTGTCAATTATTATGTCAGTAATTTAAAATTATTCATTAACTTTGCCACAAAAGTAATTTACTTTGCACTATCATCATTCGAGAGACAAATATTTTATAGTAATTTATTGAATTCTCTAAACCTTTTGATTTTATATACAAAATTCAAATATCCATGAGACAATTACCTCCTCAATCTGAACCAACTTTCGGATTTTCAAAAAGTCCATTCGGTGACTGTTGCATTGTGTTTTCAAATGATGGAATTTGTGCTCTTACTTTCCCTGAAAATCATGAAAGTGCTTATGCTGATTTGGATTATCGTTTTCCGGAAACCGATTTCAAGCAAAATGATGAAAAAGCTGGACAATTGGCACATCAGATTTTTGATAAAGGAGAAAGACCTACGTTAAATCCGATTGGTACTGATTTTCAGAAAACAATTTGGGATGCTTTGATGCGAATACCTTCAGGAAGAACTGCAACGTATGCACAAATTGCTGATACTATAGGTCGATCCAAAGCAGTTCGTGCAGTAGGAACTGCTATTGGTGCAAATCCTATTGCATATTTAATTCCCTGTCACCGTGTAATTCGTTCAGATGGCGGACTTGGTGGATATCGTTGGGGATTGGAATGCAAGAATAAAATGTTAGAATGGGAAAAAAAGTAACTTTAAAATCTCAATATATTAATCATTTTAAAATTAATAACAAATGGAACTAATTCCTTATTATGTTATCGGAATATTAATTCTGGTAATAATTTTTTCAGGTTTTGTAACCGTCAATCAGGGTAGCGTGGCCGTTATTACTATTTTCGGTAAGTATCGACGTATTATGGCTCCGGGCTTGAACTTCAAAATCCCGCTTATTGAAATGGTTTACAAGCGTATCAGCATTCAAAACCGCTCGGCGGAACTGGAATTTCAGGCTGTGTCGCAAGATCAGGCCAATGTGTATTTTAAAGCCATGTTGCTTTATGCAGTTTTTAATCAGGCTGATGAAACAATTAAAAATGTGGCGTTTAAGTTTGTGGACGAACGCAGCTTTATGCAGGCTTTGATACGTACTATCGAAGGAACGATACGTAGTTTTGTGGCTACAAAAAAACAAGCCGAAATTCTTGGACTTCGCACAGAGATTATTCAGGAAGTGAAAAAACATTTGGACGACACGTTGGAACAATGGGGTTTCCACATGATTGATATTCAGCTTAACGATATTACGTTTGACGAAGAAATCATTAAATCCATGTCGCGCGTGGTAGCTTCGAATAACCTGAAAGCTGCTGCTGAAAATGAAGGACAGGCTTTATTGATTACCCGTACCAAAGCTGCCGAAGCGGAAGGAAATGCGATTAAAATTTCTGCACTGGCTGAAAAAGAAGCTGCTCAACAACGTGGGCAAGGTATTGCTTTGTTCCGCGAGGAAGTGGCCAAAGGTATGGCACAAGCTGCTAAAGAAATGACTGATGCCGATTTGGATGCATCATTCTTACTTTTTAGTATGTGGACAGAAACCATTAAGCATTTTGGAGAAACCGGTAAAGGAAATGTGATCTTTCTGGATGCATCTACTGATGGTATGCAAAAAACTGTGAACCAAATGATGGGTATGATGAAAATGAGCGAAAATGTCAAATAAGTTTAGCGGACATCTATTGAAGTCCTATTGCTAAAAATAAAAACTGCACTTCAAAAGTCAGTTAACTAACTTTTGGAGTGCAGTTTATAAATATATTAAAAGATTGGTTTATCGTTAGGATTTAATCCACTCATCCATTGCTTTTGCTGCTCGACGACCATCACCCATTGCCAGAATAACCGTTGCCCCACCACGAACAATATCACCACCTGCAAAAATAATCGGAACTGCTGACTGCATGGTATCGTTGTTAACTACTACCGTTCCCCATTTAGTTACTTCAAGACCCTCAACTGATTGAGGTATAAGAGGATTTGGAGAAACGCCAACACTAACTACCACTTCATCAACTTCAATCAATTCAGTTTTTCCCGGAATTTCAACCGGTGAGCGACGACCTGATTCATCTGGTTCGCCCAATGTCATAACTTGTAACAGCATGTGTGTTACGCGTCCTTGTTCGTTGCCAATATATTCAATTGGGTTATGTAGTGTCCAGAATTCGATTCCTTCTTCTTTGGCATGTTTCACTTCTTCCAAACGTGCCGGCATTTCACTTTCTGAGCGACGATACACAATCATGGCACGTTCGGCACCTAATCTGCGTGCTGTACGAACAGAGTCCATTGCCGTATTTCCACCACCGATAATGGCAACTTTTTTACCTTTAAAAACTGGGGTATCAGAATCTTCATTGGCAGCATCCATTAGGTTTACGCGTGTCAGATATTCGTTTGAAGACATGACCCCAACCAGATTTTCACCTTTAATATTCATAAAACGGGGAAGTCCTGCACCACTTGCAACAAAAATTCCGTTAAATCCATCATCCTCCAAATCTTTTATAGTAATGGTTTTGCCAACAACGCAATTTGTTACAAAATGAACTCCCATCGATTGAAGATTTTGGATTTCAACATCGACAATATCATTTGGCAACCGGAATTCTGGAATTCCATATTTCAAAACTCCACCAATTTCGTGTAATGCTTCAAAAACTACTACTTCATAACCCAGTTTTGCCATATCACCGGCAAACGCTAAACCTGCAGGACCTGATCCAACTGCTGCAATCTTTATATTATTTGCAGGTGAAATTTCAGGAACTGAAATACTTCCGCTTTCGCGTTCATAATCTGCCGCAAAACGTTCTAAATGTCCTACTGCAACGGCTTCTTTTTTCATTTTTAAGTGCATACATTGACCTTCACATTGCTTTTCTTGTGGACAAACACGTCCGCAAACTGCAGGTAGTGCAGATGTTTCTTTCAAAGTCTTAGCTGCTTCTTGAAAATTACCACGTTCAATGTTTTTTACAAATCGCGGAATATCAATTCCAACAGGGCAACCAAGCATACAAGTTGGATTTGCACAGTCCAAACAACGTTTGGCTTCCATCATTGCTTGTTCAGGACTTATACCTAAGTTAACTTCTTCTAATCTGCTATGACTGCGATACTCAGCATCCAATTCAGGCATATGAACCCGTGGTATGTCTGTACGATCTTTGGCTTTCATTGCTTTGCGCAATTCTTCGCGCCATGCAAGTGCTCTTTCTTCGCTATGATTCATTATTTTGTATTGTTTCTTGTTATTATTTAGTTAATGTTGATTGATATTGTTCGTTTTCTTCACGTTCAATATCCCTATATCCACCAAGACGCATTAGCATTTCATCGAAGTCAACCAAATGAGCATCAAATTCAGGACCATCTACACAAACAAATTTTGTTTTTCCACCTACACTCACACGGCAGGCACCACACATTCCGGTTCCGTCTACCATTATCGTATTAAGTGATGCAAGGGTTGGAACTTCATATTTTTTAGTCAATTGACTGACAAATTTCATCATAATTGCCGGACCTATGGTTACACATAAATCTACTTTTTCACGGTTAATAACCGATTCAACACCATTGGTAACTAATCCTTTATTTCCATATGAACCATCATCTGTCATAATGATAACTTCGTCAGAGTGAACGCGCATTTGCTCTTCCAGAATAATCAAATCCTTGTTTCGAGCTGCAATCACAGTAATAACGCGGTTTCCGGCTTTTTTCAATGCAGCTACAATAGGTAACATTGGAGCAGTTCCTACACCTCCACAAGCACATATTACAGTTCCAAATTTCTCAATATGAGTTGCTTTTCCAAGAGGACCAACCATATCAGTTATAAAGTCACCTTCTTCAAGCGCACAAAGTTTTGATGATGAAACACCCATTTTTTGAACAACAAGAGTTATAGTGCCTTTTTGCAAATCAGCGTCAGCAATAGTTAACGGGATACGCTCTCCTTTAAGACCAATCTTAACCATAACAAAATGACCGGCCTTTCGTGATTTTGCAATCAATGGTGCTTCCACTTCAAATTTAATGACATTAGCAGAGAAATATTCTTTGCTTATAATTTTATTCATATATATACTGGATTTTTATTTTGACCGCAAAATTACTAAAAAAAATGCTTTTTTAGAAACAAATTGATATAAAAAACAACAAAATAATAACGAATTTTTCCAATAAATATCAATATACATTTCATTTTATCATTTAAATTTATTCACACTAAAAAAACATTTACATCAATTTGCATGAAATAAAATTAACCAATAAAAAAGCTGAATCCGGATTGAATTCAGCTTTTTTTATCTGTCAAATAATTGTACCTAATAAAAACTTCAATGATTATAGAGTTTTACGTACTTCAGTTTCTTCAAAACTTTCTACCATATCACCAACCTGTATATCATTGTAATTTTTTATATTTAAACCGCATTCATAGTTTGTTCCAACTTCTTTTACATCATCTTTGAAACGTTTTAATGAATCTAATTCTCCTGTGAAAACAACGATTCCATCCCGAATGATACGAACTTTATTCCCGCGTTTGATTTTTCCTTCACGAACTAAACAACCTGCGATAGTTCCCACTTTCGTAATTTTAAATACTTCAATAATTTCAACTGTAGCAGTAATTTCTTCTTTAATTTCAGGTGAGAGCATACCTTCCATTGCTGATTTAATTTCTTCAATTGCATCATAAATAATTGAATACAAACGAATATCAATTTCTTCTTTATCAGCCATTTTGCGAGCTGTAGTAGTAGGACGAACCTGAAATCCACAAATGATTGCATTTGATGCAGCAGCAAGCATAATATCGGAATCGGAAATGGCACCAACTGCTTTGTGAATAACATTTACCTGTATATTCTCAGTCGAAAGTTTCAATAATGAATCTGCCAATGCTTCAACAGAACCATCTACGTCACCCTTCACAATGATGTTCAACTCTTTAAAATCGCCCAAAGCAATCCTGCGACCCAATTCGTCAAGTGTAAAGTGCTTTTTGGTTCGTATACTCTGTTCACGTTGCAATTGTTCACGTTTGTTGGCTACCTGACGAGCTTCTTGTTCAGTTGACATAACGTTAAAATTGTCACCTGCTTGAGGAGCTCCGTTTAATCCAAGAATCAATACCGGTTCCCCTGGTTTTACTTCCGTAATACGTTGATTACGTTCATTAAACATAGCTTTTATTTTTCCGTGGTAAGTTCCGGCTAAAACTACATCGCCTTGATGAAGTGTTCCATTTTCAACTAAAATTGTTGAAACAAACCCACGACCTTTATCTAACGTTGATTCGATAACAGATCCAATTGCACGTTTATTTGGGTTTGCTTTTAGTTCCAGTAACTCTGCTTCCAGCAATACTTTTTCAAGCAACTCTGCAACACCGGTGCCCTGTTTAGCTGAAATATCCTGAGATTGATATTTCCCACCCCAGTCTTCAACCAAATAATTCATTTGAGCTAATGTAGCTTTTATCTTTTCAGGATCTGCACCCGGTTTATCTACTTTATTTATGGCAAAAATCATGGGAACATTTGCAGCAGCTGCGTGATTAATTGCTTCAATGGTTTGAGGCATCACATTATCGTCGGCAGCCACAATGATTATGGCAATATCAGTAACCTTAGCTCCACGTGCACGCATGGCGGTAAATGCCTCGTGACCTGGTGTATCAAGGAATGTAATGCGTTGACCGTTTTCAAGTTTCACGTTATAAGCACCGATATGTTGAGTGATTCCACCCGCTTCACCAGCAATTACATTTGTTTTGCGGATATGATCCAGCAACGAAGTTTTACCATGATCGACGTGACCCATTACGGTAACAATCGGAGCACGTGGTAACAAATCTTCTTCCGAATCAACTTCTTCTTCTCCAATTGCTTCAATTACATCAGCACTTACATATTCAGTCGTAAATCCGAATTCTTCAGCAACAATATTGATGGTTTCAGCATCCAGTCGTTGGTTGATAGAAACCATCAAACCAATATTCATACAAGTTGCAATAACCTGATTTACACTAACATCCATCATTACTGCTAATTCGCTGGCTGTAACAAATTCGGTTAGTTTTATTACACTTTCTTCATCACGTTCGCGTTGAGCTTGCTCTTGTTGTCGAGCACTATTGCTGTCACGTTTATCACGACGATATTTTGAACCTTTTCCTTTTTTATTAGCACCAGAAAGTCGGGCTAATGTTTCTTTTATTTGTTTTTGAACATCTTCTTCATTTACAACCGTTTTTACAGGTCGTTTAGGAGTATTTTTATTTGATTTAACTCCATTAGTTGTAGTTCCGGGTATGACTTTTTTTGGATGAGCAAAGCCCTGAGTTGGTCCGTTAGTTGATGTTGGTTGAGATACTTTAGCAATATCAATTTTATGATTGGAAAATCTTTCTCTTTTTTTCTTAGGATGAACTGTACTTGGATTGGCAGCAACTTCTGCGGCTGTTCTTAAGATTTTTTTATCTCCATTTATAGGTTTCTTTCCATCAACATAGATTTTACTTTTGTCCTCACGTTCTTTTCGTTTTTGCTCTTTTGTTTTTGCCTTTGGACGTGTGGTTTGATTTAATAAATCCAGGTCAATGGTTCCAATTACAACCGGAGCAACATCAATCGTTGGTCGAGACAATGAAAACACTTCATCTTCTTCGTGATCGTTGTCTTTTGTCTCAATATTTTTGTCAATAGTTTCGATTTCTTCAACCGGTGTTTTAATTTTAAACACCTTAATTGGTTTTATTAATTTTGGTTCATCGATCTTAACAGTTTGAGGCTCAATAATAATTGGAATTGGCTCTACTATTTTTTCTATAAAAGCAGTGTCTATTATTTCCGTTTTGGGTTCAATTACTTTTTCTACAATTATAACTTCTATTTCTTTTTTCTCTTCCAGCTTTTGTGGTTGTAAAATAGTTTTAGGTTCAATTTTTATTATTTCTTTTTCCTCAATTATAGGTTTTTCTTCTGGAGGAGATTGAACAATTTCTTCAACTTTTTCAATAATATCTTTTGGAGCTAAATCAATTTGCCCAACAGACTTGAAATGAGGCAGTTTGTCTTCAGGAATTATTACAGGAATTATTTCTGGAGCCTTTTCAACCAGTTTTTCTACAGGCTTTGGTTGATTATAGCCCTCAAGAGCAACTGTCGCAGCTTTTTCTTTAAGATGACGTTCAAGGCTTAAACGCTCTGATTCTATTTTCAGAGCCATATCCTTGTTAAATTCTTTTGCAAGTAAAAGGTGTAAATCGTCTTCCAACTTTAAATTTGGATCATGAGCCAATTTATGACCTTTTTTCGCCAAAAATTCCAACGCGGTAGACATACCGACATTTAAATCTTTACAGGCTTTACTTAATCTTATAGACATATTCTATTATATAGTTTTCTTTTTTTAATGGTTCAGGTTTTTATACTGAACACAAAACACAAATAATTAAGTGTTTATGCTTCTTCTTCAAACTCGGAATTCAAAATAGCCAACACTTCGTCAACGGTTTCTTCTTCCAGATCTGTGCGACGTATCAAGTCTTGACGAGGAATTGCTAGTACATTTTTAGCTGTGTCACAACCAATAGCTTTCAACGCATCAATAACCCATTGATCGATTTCGTCGGTAAATTCATCCAGGTAAATATCTTCACCTTCAGCTTCTTCATCCATTTCGCGGAATACGTCAAGTGTATAACCGGAAAGCATACCTGCTAATTTAATGTTCAAACCACCTTTTCCGATAGCTTGCGAAACTTCTTCAGGTTTCAGGTAAATCTCAGCTTTCTTTTCAACTTCATTTAGTCTGATTGAAGAAATCTTTGCAGGGCTTAAAGCACGTGAAATAAAAAGATTAGTATTATTAGTGTAATTAATAACATCAATATTTTCGTTTCGTAATTCACGAACAATTCCATGAATTCTTGAGCCTTTCACTCCTACACATGCACCAACCGGGTCAATACGATCATCGTAGGATTCAACTGCCACTTTGGCTCTTTCTCCGGGTATGCGGGCAATTTTTTTTATTGTAATTAAACCTTCATGAATTTCGGGAACTTCAAGTTCGAAAAGCCGTTCAAGAAAAACCGGTGAAATACGTGAAAGAATAATTTTTGGATTGTTATTTTTATTTTCAACCATTGCTACTACAGCTCGAACTGTATCACCTTTGCGGTAAAAATCAGTTGGTATTTGTTCTGATTTAGGTAAGTAAAGTTCGTTTCCTTCTTCGTCGATAAGCAACATTTCTTTTTTCCATATTTGATAAAGTTCTGCACTTACTATTTGACCAACTTTTTCGCTATATTTAGTAAAAACATTATCTTTTTGAAGTTCAAGTATTTTTGAAGATAACGTTTGGCGCAAAGTTAAAATCGCTCGTCTACCGAAACTTAAGAAATCAACTGTTTCAGTAACTTCTTCATCAATTTCAAAGTCTTCATCGATTTTTTTTGCTTCTGACAACGAAATCTGTATATTAGAATCTTCTAATTCATCATCGGCTACAACTTTACGATTCCTATATATCTCAAAGTCACCTTTATCGGGGTTAATGATTACGTCATAATTTTCGTCAGTGCCAAATAATTTTGAAATCACATTCCGAAATGACTCTTCCATAACACTGATTAAAGTGCTTCTGTCGATGCTTTTTAATTCCTTAAACTCCGAAAAAGTATCAATTAAACTAATAGTTTCTTTTTTGCTCATGGCCAATTTAATTCATAATCTGCCTGCGGGCAGTAGGGTTTATAATTTTTGATTAATAAGAAGTAATGTTTTTAAAGAGATTAATCAAAATGATTACTTTGCATTTTAATTCTTATTTATTTAAATCGAATTATATATTTAGTTTGTTTTATTTCCTCGTAAGTAAATGTTACGTTTTCAATAACAGTAGTTTTTCGTTTTGAACCTTCAGTCTTAACCAATTTTTCAAGTTCTATTACAAATTCAGTTTCTCTAACTTCAATCAATACACCGCTGTATTTAATACCCGTTTTTGTAATAGTTTCAACTTCGTTACCAATGTTTTTCTCGTATTGTTTTGTCACTTTAAATGCTTCAGTAAGTCCGGCTGAGCTCACTTCTATTTCAAAATCTTCCACTTCACGATCAAATTGTGCTTCAATATGTTTGTTTAATTCAGCACAAAAGTCAATTGAAACACCTTTAAAAGAATCAATTTCAACTGAAATACGGTTGTCAGAAGTTGATTTTACATCCACTATATAATAATCGGTATCAATCAAAAAGTTTTCAACTATCTGGTATATAGTATCTTTTAATATCATATTCGGGTAATTACAACAAACGAGGGGACTGTTGTCCCCTCCTCCGTATCCTATTTCGTTTGCAAAAGTACAAAATAATTCTTTATGATACAAACATTTATGATAATATTTCTTTTACGCATATTCAATCAGTTAATGCTGTAAATTAATTCAAAGATCCAGATAATATTATAAGCGGGATTTTAATTGATTGTTTATATGTGAATTGTGCAATACTTTTAGATTACTTATTCTTAATTTATAATTTGACCTATTTATAGATCAACGATTTTTATGTAAGTTTGCACTCCCTAAATTACTAATTATTTATTGTTAATTACAAATTAAATATATGGCCGACGATAAAAAAGTTATTTTCTCGATGGTGGGCGTAAGTAAGACGTTTCCGCCTCAAAAAAAAGTATTGAATAACATTTACCTTTCTTTTTTCTATGGTGCTAAAATTGGCATTATCGGTCTGAACGGTTCAGGTAAATCCACACTTTTGAAGATCATTGCCGGTGTTGAAAAAAGCTTCGATGGAGAAGTGGTTTTCTCGCCGGGTTTCTCAGTTGGATATCTGGAACAGGATCCAAAACTCGACCCTACCAAAACTGTAAAGGAAATTGTGCAGGAAGGCGTGCAGGAAATTGTGGATATGATTGCCGAATATGACAAAATCAACGAGCAATTTGCCGAACCGGATGCTGATTTTGACAAACTGATTGCCCGTCAGGGTGAATTGCAGGATCTGCTCGATCACGCTGATGCATGGAATCTAGATAATAAATTGGAACGTGCAATGGATGCATTACGCTGCCCACCTGAAGATTGGAAAGTAGAAACTCTATCAGGTGGTGAACGTCGCCGTGTGGCATTGTGCCGCTTATTACTCCGAAATCCGGACATTTTGTTGCTCGATGAGCCTACCAACCACCTCGATGCCGAATCAGTGGAATGGCTTGAACATCACTTGCAGCAATATGCCGGAACAGTGATTGCTATCACCCACGACCGCTATTTCCTTGATAATGTTTCAGGTTGGATTCTGGAACTTGATCGCGGCGAAGGCATTCCGTGGAAAGGAAACTATACTTCGTGGTTGGAACAAAAAACTGCCCGCATGGCCGGCGAAGAAAAGCAAGCCAGCAAGCGCCGCAAGACATTGGAACGCGAGCTGGAATGGGTGCGTATGGCACCAAAAGCCCGTCATGCCAAGGGTAAAGCCCGTATTGAAGCCTACGACCGTTTGATAAACGAGGATCAAAAAGAGAAAGAAGAAAAACTTGAAATATTTATACCGAATGGTCCACGACTGGGAAATAAGGTGGTGGAAGCTATTAGCGTTTCGAAAGCTTTCGGGGATAAACTGCTTTTTGAAAATCTGAACTTTATGCTTCCTCCAAATGGAATTGTAGGAATTATCGGACCAAATGGTGCCGGTAAAACAACGCTTTTCCGCATGATAATGGGCATTGAAAAAGCCGACAAAGGAACTTTTAAAATTGGCGAAACGGTGAAAATCGGTTACGTCGATCAAAGTCATGCCGACATTGATCCTGAAAAAACCGTTTATCAGGTAGTTTCTGGTGGGACGGATTTTATTCGCGTTGGTGGCAGAGAAATTAATGCCCGTGCTTACCTGTCGCGCTTCAACTTTGCCGGTGGCGATCAGGAAAAGCTTTGCGGAGTATTGTCAGGTGGTGAGCGAAACCGTTTGCATTTGGCTATCACATTGAAATCGGAAGCTAACGTACTCCTACTTGATGAGCCGACCAATGATATTGACGTGAATACTTTGCGGGCATTGGAAGAAGGATTGGAAGCATTTGCAGGATGTGCGGTGGTAATTAGTCATGACCGCTGGTTTCTCGACCGTATTTGTACTCATATTATTGCCTTTGAAGGTAACTCAGAAATTTTTGTGTTTGAGGGCTCTTATTCGGAATACGAAGAAAACAAGAAAATGCGACTCGGTGACGAAGGTCCGAAACGGATTCGTTATAAAAAATTGATGGTATAGCCCCCAAAAAACAACAAAGGGAAACTTAAAGAATGCACTTTACCATAATCGGTGAAGCGCATTTCTTTTTAAATAACTTTCCGCTCGGAGCGGAAACGCGAAATGTTTCCGGAGCGACCATCCGCACCGAGCGGAAAGGCAAAGTTTAATAAAAGGGAGCTTCCGCAACGTGCGGAAACGTGATTTTTTTCAGTCGCGTGGTTTCGCTCGGTGCGGAAGGACAAATTTTCTCTACCGCATGCTTCCGCCCGGGGCAGAAGTATGAATCTTAAAAAAGTGGGCTTCCGCTCGGTGCGGCGAAAAAAAATGCGCCCGTTGATATTAAAATCAATAGGCGCATTTCCATCTAAAGAAACGAAAAAAGTATTTTATATTTCTGTCTTTACATTCCGTCTTCAATGTTCCAAACAAAAGCACGGATTCCCATGCGTTCGGAAGTACCATCTAGTTCGCGCAATTGTTCAAGAATTGGTTTTACTTTTTCATCCGTTACAATCGTTATGATTGCCGAATTCAATGAAGGCCACGCATGCGTTCCGTAGTGCGGTTCACCGATATTGCTGCCACGACCAATAAGCGATTCCCAACCGGTAAACCCACGCACATGGTTGAGCGTCAAAATGGTTTGAACCTGTTCGTAATAAGCTTGGTCGAATGATATAAAAATTGATTTCATCTGTTTTGAATTTTTGAATTAGTTACTTTTCGTCAAACTTTCTTGTTCCAACTTTAACAACGCCTGTTTTTTGTTTTTGCGGTGTTTACGTTTCACACCACCGGCAGCAAAGTAAGTATAAATTACAGGAACTACCACCAATGTCATCGCCGTTGAAACCGTCAAACCACCAATTACAGTTATGGCCATTGGTTTCCACATTTCAGCACCTTGTCCTGTACTAATTGCCAATGGCAACATACCCAGAATAGCTGTCAAACTAGTCATCAATACCGGACGAAGTCGCGATTTACCGCCAGTTACCACCGCATGGATAATACCGTTTCCGCGTTCGCGGTTCAGATTAATATAATCCACCATCACAATACCGTTTTTCACCACAATACCTACCAGCATAATTACCCCAACGAATGTCATTACGTTGAATGTCATTCCGGTGAACCACAATGCCAGTACTACTCCTGAAATACCGAATGGAACTGAGAACATAATGATAAAAGGATAGGTGATTGACTCAAACTGCGATGCCATAACAACAAACACTAACATGATAATGATCATAAGTAAACCTCCTAAATCGCTGAACGATTCCTGCTGATCTTTAAATGAACCGGCTATGGTTGTAGTGATATCATTTGGAATATTAATCTTTGCCAACTCTTCATTAATGCCTTTTACAGCCTTGTCAAGTGTAGTTCCTGACACAGTCGATGAAACTGTAATGATACGTTGACGGTTTTTGCGTTCAATAGTTGGCGGCGTATAGCGTTCCACAACTTTTCCCAAATCTTTCAATTTTACCGCTTGTCCCTGCGTATTGTAAATTATAATATTTTCAATATCTTCAACTGATTGACGGTATTTAGGATCATAAGTTACTACGATAGAATATTCCTCACCATCTTCACGATAAAGCGATGCGATTAAACCATTGATTCTATTATTCAAATAATTGGAAGCAGTAGCCATATTCAATCCATTCAAAGCCAGTTTTTCACGGTCGAACTCAACCTGATATTCCGGTGTATATTCTTCACGACTGACAGTTGTATTTACCAATCCTTCTACATTGGCCATGCGTTTTGCTACTTCAGCAGCTACTTTATCTGTAGCATTAAAGTCGTAACCGTAAATTTCAACATCGAGTGTTGACTGACCACCCATCATACTCATACCACCACCGGCAGTTACGGTTGATTTGCGAATTTCAGGAATGCGTTTGGTATCATTACGGATACTATCAGTTATTGCAAAAGCTGAACGATGACGATCTTTAAGATTAACCATCCTAATCGTGAAAGTTCCAACATTACTTGAGTTTTTTGAAAATAATGAACCGAATATATTCTTACTGCTTGCCTGACCTACACTGTAGTTTATCATGTCCACTTCTGGATATTTCTTTCTCCAATCGGTATATAGTTTCTCACAAACTTTTTTGGTAATTTCTGCTCTGGTTCCTACAGGTAATTCCACGGTCGCTGAAATAAATCCACTATCCTGTGCCGGGAAATTTTCAGTACCTACCCAACCAACAACCAAAGGAATAATACTTACAACAAAGAATAACGCAGCAGAAATTACAACCGTTCTTTTATGACGAACTGCCCAATTAACCAACTGAGAATATTTCTCATCCAGTTTATCTAAGAATCTTTCAATTGGAGAATAAATAGTTGTAAATGTTTTACTCTTAATTGGGTTCAGTCGAAGAAGCTGTGAAGCCAACATCGGTGTTAAAGTCAAAGCGCAAATCATGGATACGGTTATAATAATCGATACCATCCATCCTAACTGTGCAAACATCACACCTGCCATTCCCGAAACCATTGTCAAAGGAAGGAATACGGCGATAATTGTCAATGTAGAAGCTATAATAGAAAGACCAACTTCATTGGTACCATTTACAGCAGCTGTTTTCGGACGGCTTCCGCGCTCTATGTGGGTTGTAATATTTTCCAGCACCACAATGGCATCGTCCACAACCAAACCAATAGCCAGCGATAACGAGCTAAGAGAAATGATATTCAGCGTACCACCTGTTAATCCCAGATAAATAAACGCTGCAATCAACGAAATTGGAATAGTTAAGATAATTATAACCGTAGCACGCCAACGACCCAGGAAGAATAATACCACGATCATTACGAATATTAAGGCATAAATAACTGTTTCTGCCAAACTGTTGATAGTACGAATAATGTTATCAGATGTGTCGTTAATAACTGATAATTTTACATCCGATGGAAGAGTCTTCTGTATAGCTGGCAACATTTTCTTAACTTCATTGGCAATCTGTACTGTATTAGCTCCAGATTGTTTCTGAACCATTATAGTTGCACCTTGAACGGCATTTGTATAACTTTCCTGAGCTCGTTCTTCCAACTGATCTTTCACAGTAGCAACATCAGATAAGCGAACTGTTTTACCATTGAAATTTCCAACAATAATATTATTCAATTCAGACGGATCTTTAAATTCTCCCTGAACTCGCAAAGCATAAGTATCACTACCTACATCCATCGATCCAGCAGGAGTATTCATATTTTCCATACGTATTGCCTGCCCTATTGTTTCGACTGTCATGTGGTAGGCCTCGAGTTTAATTGGATCTACGTAAATCTGAATTTCTCGTTGTGGTGCACCGTTGATTGACACAGAACCTACACCATTGATTCGAGCTAATGGATTAGAAACATTTGTATCCAAAATTTTATATAAAGCAGGTAAACTCTTCTTGGCTGTTGCCGAAAGCATGATTACCGGAATCATATCCGTACTTAATTTAAAAATAATCGGATTACCCGCTCCAGATGGCATGTATGATTTCACCAAATCCAGTTTGTTACGAATATCGTTTGTCACTACATTAAGATCCAATCCGTAATCGAACTCCAAGGTAATAATCGAACGGTTTTCTTTCGAAGTGGATGTAATATTTTTCAAATTGGAAACTGTGTTGAGCGAGCTTTCCAATGGGCGCGTTACATTTGTTTCCACATCCGATGCACTGGCACCATCGTAGGTTGTCATAACCATAATGGTGTTAGTTTCAATTTTAGGCAACAAATCAATCGGCAATTTATTGTAAGAAAAGAGCCCTAATATAACCACCGCGACAAATATAATCGAGGTCATTATGGGTTTTCTAACCGAACTTTCGTATAAACTCATATTATTTAATTAATAATTTTTCAATTGATAATTTATATCTCTAAGTTAATCCTTCTAGGTTAACTTTTATTTTACTATTTGAACCGACGAACCATCTACCAATTTGGCTTGACCAGCAACAACCACCTGATCTCCTGCAGTTACACCCGAAAGAATCTCATAACTAGATTCAATTCTACGTCCAATTTCCACTTGTTTGTACTGAACTTTACCAGCATTGTAAACGAATACAAACTTTGCACCCGAACCGGCTTGTTTTACAACAGCTTTATCAGGAACTAGAATACGTTTTACTTTTCCAAAATTCAAGGTCACACGGGCAAACATTCCGGGGCGTATTTTATCATTGGGATTGTTCAACTTAATTTCCACACCAAAAGTACGCGTACGTTCATCAATTGTAGGGTAAATCAGGTTCACATGTCCTTTAAAAGTCTGACCATTTAAAACATCAAATTTTACATCGATAGACATCCCTATTTTCACTTGTGAATAATTGGATTCTGACACATTAACTAATACTTTTACCGGATTGATATTCATAACTGTCAAAACAGGAGTTTGTCCGGAATACATATCGCCGTTATCATAATTACGGGCTGTTACCACACCCGATATTGGGCTCAACAGATAAGTGTTTTCACTCATATTTTTCAGATTAGTTTGAGCCACTTCCAATTGCATTTTTGCATTGTCTAATTCTTGTTGTGAAGCTCCACCAACGTTGAATAATTCCTGAACACGTTTTGAAATGCGTTTTTGATTTTCAATCTGCGTTTCCATATTCGAAAGGTTTGCAACATCCATCTGAACCAGTTTCTGACCTTTTGTCACATGTTGCCCTACTTCCACTAAAATTGAACGGATACGACCAGGAGCTGCAGGGGCAATACTGTTTTTGGCATCAGGTTGAATTGTAGCAGTAACTTCATTAGTTAATTCAACATCCTTTTCAATTACCGGTTCAACATTCACATTTTGAGTTTCTGTACCAAGAGTTGTAGATTTTGATGCTTTTTGACATGATGAAAAACTTACAACCAGTGCAAAAGCAAGCATTCCTATTACTTTAATCTTTTTCATATAAATTGTATTATTTATTTTTATAATTTAATTTTTTATTTTGAATCCCTTCCTAACAATTTTTCGAGATCTGACTTTGCCGACAAATAATCAAAAATTGACTGATTATAGGATAAACCTGCTGAAACATAAGCTAATTGCGAATTTGTAAGATCAAGATAAGTACTTGACCCAACTTCATACATTTTTTTTGAAATGGCAACTGCTTTTTCAGCTTGACGCAGCCCTTCTTTATTTGAAGAAATTTTTTCAATAGCCTTTTTAATATTATCAAGACAAGAAATTACCTGCAATTCCAAACCTCGACGTAAATTATCCCGTTGATCTTTCATTTCACTGAGTTGAATCTGCAATTGTTTTTCTTTGTAAACTCTAGTCCCTCCTTGAAATATCGGGATTGACAGTTGAAGTGCTGCTGTAGAATTTGGAAACCATTTTGACATGCTACCATCATTCCCCATCGACATATAGGTATAATTAAAACTAGCTGCCAATGTTGGCCACCATGCAGCTTTTTGGACTAACAATGCTTGATTTAATTGACTAGTTTTAATATCAAGTTGCTTCAAATCCGTATTTGATTTCAATGTTGTTGTATCAATTGACAACACATCCCCATACATTTTAGATTCAAAATCCGCAAGACTTCCTTCTACCTTCAATCCAACAAACATATCAATCCCCATTAGCATCTTCATTTGTAAAATACTCATATTTACAGCTGATTGAGCTGAGACCAGATTAGAACTTGCGTTTTTCACTTGTACATCAGCTCTAATCCATTCAAATTCGGAAACAGTTCCCTGTTTATATTTACTTTGAATAATCCGGGCATTTTCTACGGTAATGTCATAGCTTTTCTTAATTACATTATATGAATCCTGAGTCAACAAAACAGCATAATAAGCTTTTGTAACCTGATTTATCAATGACAATTTCGAAGAACGAGCCGTTTCGAGAACAAGTTGAGCATCGGTTTCAGTCATTTTTAAAGAAGCCCATAATGTTGGTGATATTATCGGCAAAGAAGCAGATAATCCGGCATTAAGCGTATTATCCTGACCAATTTCTATACCATCAGGACTGGATGGCACTCCTGGGATGGAGAAAAACATACGTTGCTTTTTTAATGCACGTTGGTATGCTCCTGATACAGATACAGTAGGGAATAACGACGCAAATTTTTCTTTTTTCGAATAATCTACACGAGTTATTTCTTTGTCAGCCACTTTAATAGTGGGGCTTTTGCTCAAAGAAATTTCAATAGTCTTAGGTAACGATACAGTAATTGTATCTTGATCCTTCTGAGCAAATGTTGGTAATGCCAATATTAGAATAACCAACAACACAATTCTACCTTTAAATTTAATCACATTCATAAAAAATTTAGAAATTAATATTTGTTGTTTTATATCTTTAATAATTCTATGCAAAATTATATTTATTAAGTCGATCTTATTTGAGAAAATCGGTGAATGGACATTTTTCCCCGACGAATTACAGTTTTACTTTGATGAAGCTTACTCCGATTTGTTATAATGTTCGTCCATGTATTTCAATCCTTTTTCATTGGCAATAAGATGAATCATCAAATCGATGAAAAAGTCGAAAATTCTTTTCTTAGAATACTTCTTTGGATCCTGACTCATCTGCTCAAAGGTTTTTTTCATTTGCAATGAGTGAAAAAGGGCAATCATTTCTACATCCAGATCATCACGAAAATAACCTTCTTCAATTCCTTGATTCAGAAATCGTTCAAATCCGGAACGTATTTCTTCTTTACCAAGCTGCTCAAATTTATCGTTTACCTTGGGGTAATATTTCTCAAGATCATTGAACATAGCTAATGATTCCTGACCAATATTTTTTTTTATTTCCCGGATTGTAAGTATCAACGAGTCTATGGCATTCTTATTCTTAAATATTTTCGTAAACTTTTCATGCTGAATATTCCGTTGATAAACTAATACTGCTTCTACCAAATCTTCTTTTTGTGAATAGTAATTGTAAAATGTTTTTTTTGAAATGCGTAATTCATTACAAACATTATCAATAGATACACCTCTTATTCCGAATTGTTCGAAAAGACGTGACGCAATATTTAAGATATTTAACTGGGGATTATCCATAACTTTTTATTAAAACGCTGCAAAATTAAAAAATAACTAATCAATTACAGCACAATATTGCATTAAATTATTGTTAAACATTTATTGTATATTATATTTGTTTGGTTTTCTGATATTTAGAATATTTTTAAGGAAACTTTGAATTTCTAATAGTTTTCAAGTTTCCAATAAAAAAATGACCTTTTAAATATGTACTTATACGTTAGGATATCTAATATTTAATTGATTAATACACACAAGCCAACATATCAATAGTTTACACATTTTTGAATTTATTTTTTGTTTTTTTAAAAAAAATTCATGAGAAATAATTTTGTAATATAAAAAGAATATACTATGTTTATTGCACTTTTAATAAATACAATTTATAAAACAACTCAAATACTTAAAATCATGACTAAAACAATAACATTCAACGAACTACGTAGAGTAAAGGATGCGCTTCCAAGTGGCAGTATGGCCAAGATCGCTGAAGAACTTGGTCTGGAAAAAGAAACTGTACGTAATTATTTTGGCGGACACGATTATAAAGATGGTAAAAGTTGTGGGGTTCATATCGAACCGGGACCCGATGGTGGCTTAGTTATGTTGGATGATACGCAAATTTTGGATATTGCAATTCGTATTTTAGAGAATAGCAAAGCTTAACGTTAAATCTTATTCTCGTGAAGGCAGTGAAATTAAATATCACTGCTTTCTTTTTTTTACTTGAAAATAATTACAATTTCTTATTAATAACATATTTGCATTTAACTTATGGAAAATTCTGTTGATTGTCTCTATTGTCAGCGTAATGAATTACAAAAAAGTTTAATGATTGAAATATGCGATTTGCCTGCTTCTACTTTGTTTCTATTCAAAGAACAGAGTCATCTTGGACGTTGCGTTGTCGCATATAAAAAACATGTAAATGAGCTCTTTGAATTGACTGAAGCCGACAGGAATGCATTTATGGCAGATGTATGTCAAGCTGCAAAAGCTATTCAAACTGCTTTTTCGCCAAAAAAAATTAATTATGGTGCTTATTCCGACAAATTGCAACATCTTCATTTCCATATTGTACCAAAATATGAAGGGGAATTTGAATTTGGCGGCACATTCGAAATGAATCCTCAAAGAGTATTTCTCGCTGATTCTGAATATGGAGATACAATCTCTAAAATTAAAAACGCTTTATAATAATTGTTACTCATTTTATGTTTCTGCCTGAATTATTTGTAAAAAGAACAAAAGATTTGTTGGGAGAAGATTTTCCTGAACTTAAAAAAGCTTTGGAAAGCACTCCACCGATAAGCATACGGGTCAATAATAAAATGAAATATGTTCCTTCGGAGGAGCATGTTTCATGGTGCGAAAGTGGTTATTATCTTAAAGAGCGTCCTCTTTTTACTGCTGATCCATTTTTACATGCCGGGATTTATTATGTTCAGGAAGCTAGTTCAACGTTTTTATATCAGGCTGTTATGCAGCACTTTCCTGATGCAAAAACAGTTCTTGATTTATGCGCAGCTCCAGGTGGAAAATCTACACTTTTAACACAAACGCTACCTGAAACCAGCTTATTAGTAAGTAACGAAATCATACGTTCTAGAGCATTTATCTTGGCTGAAAATCTTATTAAATGGGGCAATCCGAATGTTGTTGTTACAAATAATGAACCAAAAGATTTTGATAAATTGCCCGGGTTTTTTGATGCAATAGTGGTAGATGCTCCATGTTCGGGCGAAGGAATGTTTAGAAAAGATGCCGGTGCCATTGAAGAATGGTCGGAGTATAATGTGAAATTGTGTGCTTTACGCCAACGAGAAATTCTTACAAACATTTGGGATTCATTGAAAACTGATGGCATTTTGGTTTATAGTACCTGTACTTTCAATCGGGAAGAAAATGAAGATAATGTAAGTTGGATTTGTAAAGAAATTGGTGCAGATTTATTACGAATCAATTTAAATGGGAATGAAAATATAACAACTACTGATTTTGGTTATCGTTTTTATCCACATAAAACGAAAGGCGAAGGATTTTTTATTTCTGTTTTGCAAAAAAAATCAGCACAAAACCGGGAATTGAAAATCAAAAAAGCAGATTTGAAAGGAATTAAACAATTATCAATTACTGATTTTCCATCAATCACTTTGACTGAAAATAAGAATTGGGAAATAATTCTGGAAAATAACCGAGTGAATGCTTATGATAAACTTCGTATTGCAGATTATTTGTTTATAAATAAACATTTTAAATGTTTGTATTCCGGATTGTTATTAGGGGAAATGAAAGGTTCTGATTTCATACCTTCAATAAATATCGCATTATCAAAAAAACTTGACAAACTATCCGTTGAAACAGCTGAAGTTGATTATAATACTGCTATTGCTTATTTGAAAAAAGAAACTATACAACTTCCAGATTCGAAACAGGGTTATATTCTTATTTGTTATAAAGGTCAATCGTTGGGTTGGGTTAAAAATTTAGGAAACCGTTGTAACAATATGTATCCCCACGAATGGAGAATACGAATGAATTTGTAATGTGAAATTCGATAGATTGTAAATTATATATGGAACTTCTTTTTCTTGGAACCGGGACTTCTACAGGAGTACCTCAAATCGGGTGTAAATGTGCTGTTTGCACTTCAACCGATGCAAAAGATAAACGATTAAGAGCTTCTGCTTTGATAACAAATAGCAAAACACAAATTTTAATTGATTGTGGACCGGATTTGAGACAACAATTATTGATCAATAAGATTAATCAGTTATCAGGTGTGTTGTTGACACACGAACATTATGACCATATTGGAGGTTTAGATGACTTAAGACCTCTTGGAAATTCTGAAATATACGCCGAAGATAGGGTTTTAAAAACAATTCAACTAACAATGCCATATTGTTTTAATGAAATTAGGTATCCTGGAGTCCCTATTTTTAATTTGCATAAAATTGATGAAGATATTTTTAAAGTTAATGATATTCAGGTTCAACCTATCAGAGTTATGCATCAAAATTTACCAATTTTGGGATTCAGAATAAACAATCTGGCATATTTAACTGATGTAAAAACTATTGACAACAAATCAATTGAATTATTAAAAAATCTCGATGTTTTGGTTTTAAATGCTTTACGTCCCGAACATCATTTTTCACATTTATCACTTGGTGAGGCGATAAAATTAGCTGGAATAATTGGTGCAAAAGAAACTTATTTCACACATATGAGTCACGATATGGGCTTTCATGAACACATTAACAATCTTTTGCCAAAACATTTTCAATTAACTTACGATAAATTAAAAATAAATTTTTAATTTTGTAGCATTATTCTATACATTTTTCGATAAAACTTGAATTATTGGCCGATGAGAACAACTAAACTTAAAATCTTTTTTATTGCTATTGGATTAATTTTTCTAAGTACATCATGTACAACTCTTTTATACACTTCATTAGATGTTTTACGACCGGCAAAAGTAAATTTTGACGAAGATGCTAATGATTTACTAATAGTAAATAACGCAGCAGTACAACCACCTAATTTCGGGCATAAAACCAAAAACAAAAATATCATTGTTCGAACCGATAGTGTTTCAATTTTTTGCTTAGGAGCTTTAACGGAAGATATTGAAAGTAAAAACTTTTTTAAATCAGTGCAACTAATACCTAAGTCTCAAAATATTGCAAATGATTTCAACGATCCAAGTACACTATCCAAAGCATTAGTCAATAAATTGTGTATTGAAAATCACTCCAATATAATTTTATCACTCGACAAAATTAAAATTAACGACAATTTAAATGAATTTAACAATGAAGGCGAAGTATCTTTTACTAACCCACCAACTTATATTGCTTCGCTTGAAGTTAAGGTAGAGTCACATTGGAGTATTCATTATTTAAATAAACTTGCAGTTGAAAAAGTTCAATTCAGAGATTCACTCTATTGGGAATTTGAATCAATAAATCGTACAACAGCATTGAACAATATACCAAAAAGAGCAGATGCACTGGTAGATGCAGCATTATATGCAGGGCATAATTCGCTGAATCGATTCATACCTTATTGGGATAAAGTGGACCGTTATTTATATAATTCTCCAAATAAATTGATGAAAAAAGGGATGGATTCTGTTTATGTAAAAAATTGGAAATCTGCTATTTATATTTGGAAAACAGTCTATCGATCTTCAAATTATAATTTGCTAAAAGCTCAATCGGCAAATAACATCGCAGTTGCTTACGAAATTGTTGGTGATATTGACAATGCAATAATTTTTGCGTTAGATTCTCATTATTTGTTAAGCTTCATGACTTATCCAGAATCAAAAGATCTTTTTAGATTAAAAAATTATATAGAAGAATTAAAACAACGAAAAAATGAAATTGATATATTAAAAAAACAAATAGGTAATTAGCTAATCGAGAAAACAAATAAATAAACAAATCATAAATGTTAACTAAAAAGGACAAGTTGATTCTAACACGAAAAGGAATTTCTGAATTTCAAATTGAAAATCAACTGAAAGCATTCGAAACTGGATTTCCATATCTTGAAATCAAGAATGCAGCTGAGCTTGACAAAGGAATAATTTCAGTAAAAGATAATGAAATCTCTTCCTACCAAAATGAATGGGATGACTACCTGAATAATAACGCAATAATAATAAAGTTTGTACCAGCGTCGGGTGCTGCCAGCCGAATGTTTAAGGATCTTTTTGAATTTTTGGAAAGTGAGAATAATGAGCCGGTTTCGGAGTTTGAAAAGAAATTCTTTACTGAAATTGAGAAATTTGCCTTTTACGAAGAACTAAACGAAATTTGCATTAAAAATGCAGGCAAATCAATCAAACAACTAGTTCAAAATAAAGAATATAAACAGATAGTACAAAATTTACTTTCCGAAAATGGGTTGAATTACGGTTTTCTACCAAAAGGCTTATTGCGATTTCACTCCTACCTGACCGAAAAGCGTACGCCAATGCAGGAACATTTAGTAGAAGGCGCACTTTATTCAGCTAGTACATCGGAAATTGCAAATCTCCATTTCACTGTTTCGAATGAACATCGTAGTTTATTTGAAAAACATTTGTCCGAAACAATTTCAGCATATGAGAAAAACTTTGGTGTAACTTATAAGATTAGTTTTTCAGAACAAAAACCATCCACAGACACCATTGCTGCGGACGAAAACAACCAACCATTCCGTAATAATGACGAACTTGTTTTCCGTCCGGGTGGTCACGGAGCTTTAATTGAAAATTTGAACGATTTGGATGGTGACATCATTTTCATAAAAAATATTGACAATGTTGTTCCTGACAAACTTAAAATACCAACTGTTACTTATAAAAAAGTAATTGCCGGCTTGTTGGTGAACATTCAAAAAAAATGTTTTGATTACTTGAAAGAGCTTGAAAATGAATTAATAACAGTAGAATATCTTACTAAAATTAAAAAATTCTGCGAAATTGAGTTAAACATTCATTATGAGAATATTAATGCTTTTTCGAACGAAGAACTTAGAAAATATCTTTTCAACAAACTCAATCGTCCAATACGTGTTTGTGGCATGGTAAAAAATGTAGGTGAACCTGGCGGTGGGCCTTTCCTAACAGTAAATTCTGATGGAACGGTTTCTCTTCAGATTCTTGAAAGCTCACAGATTGATCTAAATAATCCTGCTGACAAAGATAAAATGCTAAAATCCACACACTTTAATCCTGTTGATTTAGTGTGTGGAGTAAAAAATTATCGTGGGGAAAAATTTAATTTGCTGAATTTTGTTGATAAAAATACCGGATTTATTTCGCTGAAATCAAAAAACGGAAAAGAATTAAAAGCATTGGAACTTCCAGGACTATGGAACGGTGCAATGAGCGATTGGAATACAATTTTTGTTGAAGTGCCACTCGAAACGTTTAATCCGATAAAAACTGTAAACGATTTATTGAGAACCCAACATCAATAATTATTGCACAACATAAGCTTTATTCACTTTAATATCTTCAACAGGACGGTCATTCTGCCCTGTTTTAATATTTGAAATTTTTTCGACTATTTCCAAACCTTCAACCACTTCGCCAAAAACAGTATACTTACCATCAAGATGTGGTGTTCCACCTATAGTTTTGTAATCAACACGCTGTTGTGCAGTTAATTTGTAAGTTGGTTGATTTTTTATTTTCACTTGAACTACAGTTAAGATTGAATCAGACAATGCTTTTAGTTTAGTCAAATTATTCGCCAGTCGATAAATTTTAATTTCATGTTGTTTGGTATCTGCTATTTCCTGAAATAGTTTTTCTTCATACTTTAGTTCACTAACTTTATCAATACTATCTAACTGATTATCAAAATACTTTTTCCCTTGTACTATATAAAACTGACAACCTGAAGAAGCTTTGAGCGGATTGACCTGATCACCTTGGCGAGCCGCTGCCAGCGCTCCATGTTTGTGATAATATTTTGGATATATAAATTCTGCAGGAATAGTATAACCAATATCTCCTGAACCCAATGAAGCATTAGAATTGGTATTTTTCGAATCGGGGTCGCCTCCTTGAATCATAAAATCTTTTATTACCCGGTGAAACAAAACTCCATTATAGAAACCTTTATTTACCAGTTTCAAAAAGTTTTCACGATGTTTTACCGTTTCGGGATATAACATCACGGTTATTTTTCCATAAGTTGTTTCGAAAGTAACCAAAGTATTTTTACTTTTTTTGTTGGCGCAAGATTCTGACACGCTTATTATTACAATTAAAGCTAATACAATATATTTTCTCATTTTACAAATCGAATAAATTAAACAATAAATCGACAAAAACAAACTTGGACAAAAATACAGAAAAAGAAGCATTTATAAAAACTCAATATTTTATTCATTTGTATCAAAAGTTTTAAAGCATTACCTTTGTAACAAAAAAAAATAAAAGCATGTTAGTTATACTAAATAGCCACCGATCAGTTCGCAAATACACTGCACAACCCATTGACCCCAAATTATTAGCTCAATTACTTGAAACAGCCTGCAGAGCTTCAAATACAGGAAATATGCAGGCATACAGCATTATTGCAACCTCATCGGAAGAAATAAAAAAGCAATTGGCTCCGGCGCATTTCAATCAACCCATGATAACTCAAGCACCTGTAGTTTTGACATTTTGTGCCGATTTCAATCGCTTCACCAACTGGTGTGAACAACGTCAAGCCGATCCGGGATATAATAATTTTCAATCGTTTATGGCAGCTGTTATAGATGCTATTATTGCTGCACAAACCTTTTCTATTGCTGCCGAAAGCGTAGGTCTTGGCATTTGCTATATTGGAACAACCACTTATAATGCCCAGGAAATTATCGATGTATTGAAATTACCAAAGTTGGTAGTTCCAATTACTACAATAACCGTCGGATATCCTGCCGATTTACCAGAACAAACAGATCGCTTGACACTCGAAGCTATAGTTCATTTAGAAAGTTATCAAGATTTCAATTCGGAAGATATTGACAAATTATATATGGAGAAAGAAAACAGTGATTTTTATAAGCAATTTGTAAAAGAGAATAATAAAGAAACACTTGCTCAAGTATTTACTGACATCCGTTATTCACGAAAAAACAACGAATTCTTTTCAACAAAATTTATTGACGTATTAAAAAAACAAGGATTCTTGTAATAAGCTAATAATGTGAATTTTTATTGATTCAATTTCCAACAATTAACTTTTTATTAAAAACTTTATTTCCAGCATTTGTTTTCACAATATATGCTCCAGGTAACAATCCTGAGATGGTAACAATTCCATTTGGAATTAATAGTTCTTTTTTCAGATATCGTCCGGCTATATCATAAATCACAATATCTCCTGCTAGGTCAGTCATATTTTGAACGATCACATCTCCAATTGCACTAAAAATCTTCACTTTAGGTTCTGAGTTTGTAAGACCTACACCTTTATTTTCTGTGACATCATAATTCTGTGTTACAATTTTAAATCTTTTTACAGGAGTAGTTGTTGAAGCTGCAATAAATGGATAAATAGTTCCACTTGTAGTAATATCAATCGTTTTATTTTCAACCATATCAACCAAATAAACGCTTTGATAAGATTTAGTCAAATTTTCATTAGTAATAATAAGTGTGTCCTGCAATTCACTACCCGCGAGTATTCCAATTGTTGTGTAATTGATGTCATCAGCAGTATTAATTTGGTAAATTCCACTGCTTTCCATTGCAAATATTTGTGGTATATTCATTTGAGCAAGCATTTTATAACCATCCCATCCGTTATCAAAATTGTGACTTGTTCCAGCAATTTTAAATAACCATAAATAATCCCACGTCGAAGCAGATTTTATCATAATTTTTATGTAAGATTCAACGGGGGGAACATATCTATTAGGAGCCCTTAATGGATGTGAATTACTTGTTATAACTGAATTGTATGGAATTGTCAGATTTCCGGGTGTTGTACCCAAGGTTTTCACCAAGAAACCCTGCATAGAAGGTATTTCGGCAGGGAGTCCACCAGTACCTGCAACATTTTGGGGTACAGATAAATATTGCCCCGGTGTAGTGGTAGTCTGGTTGTATGTTCCTGCTCCATTAAGTCCCCATTGACCGAAAGCTCCGGTATTATATAAATATACTCCTTGTTCCGTATTTGCATCCATAATCAACTGTTTGATTGAAATGCCTGCTGTATATGGATTCGACAAAATATTTTGCCCGGGATCCGCAGCACCAACAGTATATGCAATTGGAATTGTGATACTATTATTAATTAGTTGACCTTGAAAAACAATTGTTCTTGGATTTGTCTGGGTAATTTCATATCCTTTATATGGAGATAAAATCGAACTATTTGTCAACTGCGTCCACTTTCCGTACTTAACTATTTGAAACTCATCATATTGCCGAACATAGGATCCATCAAATGTTGGTGAAGCCTGAACTGATGTTAATGGAATCCCAAAATATTGCCAAGAATAATGAGTGGTTACCGGCGAAGTATATTCCGGTGGTTGGTAAGTATAACCAATGGCATCATATTTTCCCAACGCATTCATTTCAACAGTAGCATTTATTGAAGGATTCAATGATGGTTGATTAAAGATCAAAGATCCATTAGGTAGAGTTGTACTTGATTGAATATAAATTCTATCGGGATTGCCATCAGTAGTAACGTAATTATTAACTAAAAGACTTGAACCGGGAGTTATTAATAATTTATTACTTGTAGCATTAATTAAACTTCCAATGGTACGATTCTGATCAAGTATCAAATCATTATTCGCAGGTGATCCATAGTTAGGTACAGTTGCAAATTCAATATCATCGCCAGTTAAAGGCACACTGTTTGCAGTCCAGTTTGCTGAATTTCCCCAGTTATTATCTACAGATCCTTTCCAGTAATTTAATCGATTATTTACGGTCATGGTTACACTGGCGAATGCCGGATTATTAGTCACACAACTTAAATTAGAAGTCAAAATGCACTTTACGACATTACCGTTTGAAGGTATATAAGTATATGTAGGGCTATTAGCACCAACATTAACACCATTTACTTGCCATTGATAAGTAGGAGTTGACCCTCCATTTGTCGGACTAGCTGTAAATGTAACAGGTGTATTGGAATAAACAGGATTAGAAGATGGGACAACAATTACACTTACCGACGAAATAGAATTAACTGTAACGTTTGTTGAAGCTGATGCAGTCAGAATTTGTTGAAAAACAATATCATCTAATGCAAAGTCATTACCACTTAAAATAGTATTTTGATTTATCAATTCCAAATTCAATACCGAACTTGATCCTGAAGTAGTGTTATAAAAGAACTGAGTCCATTGTCCTACAGTAGCACTTGCGGTGTATGTTTGTCCTGCAGGTATTCCATTTACATATAATTGTAATTGAGATGGGTTTGCCGGAGTTGGCACGTTAACAGTTTGTTCCCAATATGAGAACACATATTTAGCTCCGGGAATCACTGATACAGATTGGCTCCAAACAACAACACCTGCAGTTGGATTACCATTAACAACCATTTGCATTCCTCTACCAGTAGTATGATCTCCAGATGTAGTAAAATTGGGATGAACTGAATAGGGACGTTTAACCACCGTATATAATCCTTCATTCCATAAAGCAGTGGTGCTTGTAGTGTCAACATAAGCATAACCACTTGCAAAACCTACATTTCCGGCTGAGAAATCTCCATTTGTAATTAAATTTCCACCCAATATAAAATTACCAGTAACCGTATAAGTTCCACTTAAACCGGTAGTAGCATTTGTCAAAACTGGATTAGCCAATATAGAATAATAGGAATTTGGTCCTGTCCAATACTGGCTTGAAACATTTGCCCCTGAACTTGAAAGATTAATTGTACTTCCTTCGCACTTCGGACCATCATTCGACGCTGTTATAGAAGGGGTTGCATACACTTCCCCAATACATCCTACATTAATTGATGTTGCTCCTGTAGATATGACAGTTAAATTTACAGGTGTTGAAAAGGTACCATATAAAAATACAGCTAATCCGGATTTGAGACGAACGTAAATAAATGTAGGATTAACTGTTTTACTTACAGGACTAATACTGAGAGATGAATTATATCCACTAGTAAGTGAAAATGAAATTTCATAATTTGTTGGTGCTGTAAGAATAACGTTTGCATTGAGCGATGCACCACTAACTGTAAATACCTGAGGAGCAGACGGTCCTGTTGACACTAAATATCCAAATCCACTAAGCAATGTAACTGAAGTTAAAAGCTGTGGGGTATTAGCTGCAACTACTTGTCCAGTACATGCAACACTTTCAGTCGTAGCATTTGTTGTTGTTAATACAACGCTTGAAGCCAACGGACCATATGTTCCAACAGCTAATCCGCTTTTCATTCGAACATAAACAATTGTATCAGAAGTTAAAACAGTACCATTTCTAGAGAGTGTAAGCGGAGTTAATTGGAATGTTGTGCCATTTTTTGAAATTTCAAAATTAGTTGGAGGAGTAACAGTAACATCTGCAGTAAGACCGGATGCTTTTACAACAAAAGATTGAATTCCAGATGGTCCAGCTCCATAAGTATAAATAAATCCTGATAAGAATGAAATAGCATTATAAATTGTTGGAACTGGGTTAACTGTTCCATTGCACAAAACATTTTTTGATGTAGCTGAAATAGTTGATGCTACAATATTCTCAGAATAACTGCCAACTCCCAAACCAGCGACCATTCGAACAGTAATTGTTGTTAAGTTCAACACACCAGTAAATAGCGAAGCATTTCCGGAAGAAATTGCCAGAGTAACCGGTATAGATTGATAAGTTGTTCCACCATTTGTAGAAATTTCAAAGTCAGCCGGAGGTGTCAATATCACACTTCCACCAAGATTAGTTCCACTTATGGTAAATGTTTGTGTTCCTGATGGACCTGCTTTATAACTATAACTGAATGAACCTGACACAGCTGAAGCAGTAAGTACCGGAGCTGTTACAACATTTCCACTACAAGCAACATTTTTAGAACCAGCTCCAGTGGCTGAACAAACTACATTCTGAGCAGAGACTGCTCCAACAGGCAATCCCGCTATCATTCGTACATAAATAGTAGTTGTATTTACAATTCCGCCAATAGCAGTTAAAACAATTGGATCTTGTGCAACAAAGGGTGAATTTGATGTTGAAATTTCAAAACTTGCCGGTTGTGTAATTGTCATATTTGAAGTAAGTCGCGAACCGCTGACAGTAAATGTTTGAACTGCCGAAGGTCCAAAACCAACAGGATAGGTAAATCCAGTTAAAGTTGTAACTGAAGTAGTGATTAACGGCTTACTTTGTGCAAAAGCAAATGATCGATTTGTTCCGATTAAATTTGTGTTTGACACTCCATTTGCATCTGTATTCCCTCCCAATAGGGTATAAGTACCTGCTGTAGTTGGACTTCCTGCCAAAACGTCATTTGGAGTAATTGCTGTCTGTCTGTAAGCAGTGGCATTTGAATTGGTGAAATTTCCAGTTGTAGTTAGATTCCAGTATTCTGTAGTACTTAATGAATTCAATGTTCCATCAACATTTCCACCACAATTTCCAGTAAAAGCTTCTATCATTGCAGTAACTACCCCGGTACCGGTTGTTGGATTAACCAATGTAAATGGGAAGTAAGTTCCACCTTTTCCAACAGGGAAATGATAGTTGGACCCAGTAGCTAAACTTGGTGGTAACGTCCAAGCAAGAGGACCGCTTATAAAATTAGTAGGAGAACCACCTGTAATGGATGTACTTGCTGAATTAATAACTGATAACAAATTGGTAGAAGTTGTAGTTAAAACACCATTAATCAGTGAAAAAGAATTAGAAACATTAACTGCAGCAGAAAGAGTGGCACCTGCAGTATTGTTAATTATCAAATTTGCAAATGTAGAGGCTGGAATTGATTGATTAGATACTCCATTAAAAAGCACGGTACCATTCCATGTTTTTCCACTTGGTATTGGATTAGTTCCTATATATTGTGATTGAACTGTTCCTCCATTCGTAATGGTTGTAAGCGTCCCTAACAATTGGTTTGTTCCCATATTTAAAGTACCACCCGCTGTTGTCATTAACGTTCCATTTACTGTTAGAGTTCCGTTTGCAACATTAGAACCACTAGTATTATCAAGAGATAAGTTTGTATAAGTACCATTGGCAATAGTTTGACCACCAAAAGTCGTTGAATATTCAATCGTTCCGGTTGGAATAGCCTGACCGTTCATTGTCCCGGAAAATTTGATAGTAGCCCCGGTATTATCTATCGTACCTGCAATTAGTGTGTTTAATCCCATATCTAAAATTGCAGCCACATTCGAAGCTCCACCATTATCAAGAGTTGTAGCTGTGATATTACCACCGGCAGTTTTTGTGCCGGTTGCCGATATTATTAAATTTGGATATGTTCCACTCGTTACAGTTTGTGTAGTTCCGTTATAATTGATAGTACTTCCGGCATTCAATACACCAAATGTAGGAATTGTTGTATTTTGAATAATTAAAGTATTTGTGCCAGATAATGCGGCTGCAATGTCAATTAGTCCGGTGTAAGCATTTGCAACAGGTATGGTGAAATTTATTGCTGCAACCGCTGCATTTCCTAATATTACTTTTGACCCAGCACCCGAAACAGTCCATGCACCACCAATAGTTGCGGTGACTCCGTTATAAATATTAAATATCTGATTATTGTTAGTAAAGTTCAATGGAGCTGAACCTGAACCATCAGTATTTGTACCCCAGTTTGCAAGTGTTTCAAGAGTCCCACCCGACTTATTATAAAAAACAGTTGCTGTAAAAGTCTGCACCCCTCCTACGGTTGTAGATCCTGATTTTGAACCAGAACTAAACGTAAAGTTAGCAGTAGTCAATGCACTAAGATTGATTGTATTTCCAATTGTAGCACCTCCAGCAACATCAGCAGTAATAAAAATATAACCAGTAGTTCCATTGGTTATTCCCTGCGAAGTAAACGATGAAAACGTTTTTGAACCAGCTATTCCAGGTGTTGTAAGAGTACTTAATAAAGTAGCGGTGCCTGAATTAAATGTACTTGTAGTTTGAAACCAGACTTTCAGATTTGTTATATCTGCAGAAATGTATGTTCCAGCTGTGGTACAAGTCATTCCGGTAAGCGTGGCACTCACCAACGAAACGGCAAGAGTTGATCTATGCAATACAAGATTACTTGTTCCTCCTGCCACATTGGCAGCGGTAACCTGAGTTCCATTGTCAGATAAAACAATATTCGGAGGAACAGCACCTATGGCGAAATAGGTAGAACCTGTAAGTGAAATTCCTGCATTTGATGAAATAGTGGTATCAATGCTATTTCCACCCTGTGTTGTATATTGACCAGCTTGTGCTGAAGAACTTGCAACAAGACTGGTGCTTACTAATCCACTTTCAGCAATCCTTACAGTAGCACTGGTGAAAGAACCACTAATTAATTGCGCATACCAGTTTCGCGCAGCAACGGATGATAAAGTAGCATCAACGGTACTTGCACCGCTACTTGACATAATAACACGAACGACCGGACTGGCACAAGTAATGCTATTCAATTCAAACGGACGGTAATTAGTAAAATCACCAACCGGGAATAAATAAGAACTTCCGTTCGCCAGTGACCATTGCAACGGCCCATTCACATAACTGGTTGCCGAACCGGTCACAGCAGCCGAAGAAGTATTCGTTACCCAAAGCAAATTAGTTGGTGTCGTAGATAATACTCCACTTGTCAAAGTCAAAATTCCCCCAACATTTTCAGCACCCGACAAACTGGCACCGGCAGCATTATTCAAAGTGAAATTATTAAACGTTGATGCTGGAATTGTTTGTGCTGTTACTCCATCAAAAGTCACGGTACCACCCCATGTTTTTCCGGCAGTGATAGGCGTTGCAGATGTATTTTGGGTTCGTATTGTACCTGAATTATTAGGTGTAGTTACTGACAACGTATTTGCAACCATATTCAAAGTTCCACCCGCAGTTGTGTTCAAGGTAGTGGCTATAATATTTCCACCTGCCGAATTTGTACTGCTGGTATTATCAAGTGTCAACGTATTATACGTTCCTGCAGCAACTGTCTGACCGCCTGCAGTTGCAGAATATTCAATCGTACCCGTAGAAACAGCAATACCATTGGTTGAACCTGAATATTTAATGGTTGCACCGGCATTATCAATTGTCGATGCCGTAAGCGTATTTCCAACCATATCTAAAATTGCAGCTACATTCAAGGTTCCACCATTATCAACTGTTGTGGCGATGATATTACCACCTGCGGTCTTTGTTCCGATGGCAGATATATTTAAAATCCCATACGTTGCACTTGCTACAGTTTGCGTGGTACCATTGTAATCAACCGTACTTCCAACATTCAACGAACCTAATGTTGGAATTGTCGTATTCTGAATAGTCAACGTGTTGGAACCGGACGATGCGACTGCTATATCAATAGGTCCGGTAAATGCATATGTAGTAGGTATGGTGAAATTTATGGCTGCAACCGCTGCATTTCCAACTATCACTTTGGAATTTGTGCCCGAAACAGTCCAAGCACCTCCAATAGTTGCCGTTGTTCCGTTATAAATATTGAAAATCTGATTATTTGCAGAAAAAATTGTTGGAGCCGTACCGGTACCATCGGTATTTATTCCCCAATTACTAAGGGTTTGAAGTGCATTTGCGCCACTTGATTTATTGTAATAAGTTGTAACAAATGTTTGGACTCCTCCTGCTGTTGTCGATCCTGATTTTGTGCCGATAGTAAACATAAAATTACCAGTGGTTAATGCATTTACATTGATTGTATTGGAAGCTGTTGCTCCTACAGCAACATCAGCAGTTATATAAATGTATCCGATTGATCCATTATTAATTGTTTGCGAAGTAAAGGTGGGAAATGTTTTTGCACCTACTACATCCGGAGTAGTGAGAGTACTTAACAAAATTGAACCTCCCACACTAAAAGTGTTGCTAGTTGAATACCAAACTTTAAGATTGGTTATATCTGCTGATAAATATGTGCCGGCAGTTGTACAGGTCATACCCGAAAGAGTAGCATTAGCAGTGATTACTGCAAGCTTTGATTGATGCAAAACTACATTGGTGGTTCCATTTGCAATATTGGCAGCAGCAACCTGAGTTCCATTGTCTGATAAAACAATATTCGGAGAGGGAGTAGTACCAATTGCAAAATAGGTAGAAGTAGTAATCGGAATAGCGACATTCGAAGTAATAGAGGCTCCAATGGAATTTCCACCTCGCGAAGTATATGTACCTCCTTGAGCAGTAGAACTTGCAACGAGATTCGTACTTCCTAATCCAGTTTCAGTTATCCCTACCGTAGCACTTGTCATGGAACCACTTATTAATTGCGCATACCAGTTCCTTGGAGCAACAGATGAAAGAGTCGCATCAACTGTACTTGCACCGGCACTTGACATTGTAACTCTTACGACCGGACTTGTCCCCGAAATGCTATTCAATTCAAACGGACGAAAATTAGATGCAGCATCTCCCACCGGGAATAAATAGGAACTTCCGTTAGCCAATGACCATTGCAACGGTCCGTTCACATAACTGGATGCTGACCCAGTCACTGTTGTTGACAATGTATTTTTTAACCAAAGAAAATTGGTTGCCGTTGTAGTTAAATTTCCACTGGTAAGATTTAAGTTTCCTGAAAGATTTGTTAGTGCTGAAAGAGTTACCCCAGCACTATTATTGATTGTTAGATTAACAGGAGTGTTTTGAGTCAACCCGTTTCCAGTGTTTTGAGCAGATGTTCCATTGTAAATGTAATTTGCCCCGTTAGTGTAAGTTCGCGTTCCGGTTACTTGTATATTGCCGAAGGCATTACCGGTTGTTGTTATACCGTCAACTGAAGTTATACCCAGAGTAGCTCCCGAAGATAATGTAAATGTGCCTGAACTTCCACTGGAAATTACTGCAGGAGCTGCACCAGTTCCCATTTGAAGATAAGCTCCTGAATTTACTATAAAGATTACTGGACCCAACAATGTACCACCCGAAGTATATGTTTGAATACTTGAACCATTAAAAACAATTGTGCCGGTGCCGGTTCCGGTTTCATTGATTGTACCACTCGTATGAGTAAAATTTCCCTTAACATTCAATATGCCATTATAACTGGCATTAGTACCTGTATTTAATTCAAGTGTTCCGCCTGTAATTATTAAGTCACCATTAACAGTTTGATTTCGGGTCTGCCCATAACACAATCTATAGGTTGAAGGATTACCACCACTATTAGTAATTATCAAGTTACCTCCGATTGTAAGATTTTGTTCAATAGCAAAATCATTATTGCTTGATCCTGTTCTTGCAATAGTTAAGTTACCTTGAATAGTCATTGTGGCATTTGTTCCTGTTGTTCCAAGTGTCAAATAAGTTGTTTGAGCATTTTCCCAGGTAAAGTTTCCAAATGTCTGATTATATCCACTTGGTGAAGTACCAGTAATTCCAGTAATGTAGCAGGTTGAAGCAGCATCCCAGGTGGCTGCAGGTATTGTTCCTCCATTTTGATTATGTTGATATGTTCCACCACTTGCAACCGTCATCACAGTTGCAGTAACTGCATTTGAAGCAACAAGTTTTCCCCCTGTGTTTATTTGAATTGTCGAACCAGTGCCAGAAACAATCCATGTATTAGTAGTTGCCATGGTATGTCCACTTTGGATAATGAACACATTTCCGGCAGTTGTAAAGTTTGACGGATGAGTACCAGTACCATTTGTTCCAATCCACCAACTTGCAGTTAAATTTGGTGCATTGTTTCCAGATGAATAGTAATTAGTAGCACTCACACTCACTATTCCTATCGATATTAGGAAATAAATTATAAGAACTCTTGTAAGCTTAAAATTAAGATTCAATGAGGATAAAAAAGTAACATGGAAAAGTGGAAGTATATTTGATTTCGATGACGTGAAAATTCGCTTTGTCATATTAACGACAAAAGAGGTGGTTTTTGATATAAAGGTCATATTGGTAGAGTAAAGCTTCTGCATATGTCCTAAAATTAGTAGATATCCCCATTATACGAAATGATAATACAACAAAAATAAAACATTAATTTTTGATTACACCATAAATTTGTTATTAAATCAATTTTATAACAAACAAATAGTCATTTTGTTTAAATAACTGTATTTCTTTGAATTAAGTACTACAAAGAGAAAAAAACAGTTATATTTTTTACTACAACTCTCCTCTTAATTTGCTTATTGATATAAAAAATACCAATTCTATATTTCTTAAAAAATTAATATAATCAATACAATTAACAACAAAAAAATAGAATCGACTAAATTTCTTAATTAAAATTTAGTCGATTCTACAATAATTTTATTCTTATATACAATTACCATCTGTGCGATGTCTTCCTACCAAAAATCAATATATATAGATTAAATAACGGAAGAAAAATATCGAAAATAGGTAATGTAAACAGATATTTCCTTCCGACAAAATGTTTTGAAGATTTATTGATAATGGTAAGTTGTATAATAAATCTGGTTATAAATAAAACTCCACAAGCAATTTGAGTGATAAGGCCTCCCATCACAATCGTCAAAATTAAAGCTAAATAGAAAAGTCCACGTGTAAACGGTTCAAAAAACAAGCGAAACTTACTGAAGCTCTTATAATACGAAGAAACTGATAAATGACGTTCCTTTTGATACAACCAACCATTAAAAGTGGTATTTGGTTCTGACCATGTGATACTATCGGGTGCTATTTCAATGCGTGTATTCCACGGCGTACAAGCTTTGTTTACTAACAAATCATCATCACCCGAACTCAAATGCAGCGTAGATGCAAATCCTTTATTAGCAAAAAAAGTTTCTTTCCGGTAAGCCAAATTTCTACCAACACCCATATATGGTTTTCGTGCTGCCGCCATACCTAAATATTGCAACCCAATAAACAATGTATCGTATGTGATTAGTCTGTTTAGAAAACCTTTCATTTGAAAATAAGCACCATATCCAAGCACAAATTCTGTTTCGCGGGTAAAATTACGGGCCATCCGGCTTATCCACTGATTATTCTCAGGCATACAATCGGCATCCGTAAAAAGCAACAAATCATTCTTGGCAGCTTTAATACCCAACGTTAATCCTAATTTTTTCGTGCTTAAATTATTAGCGCCAACAGGAACAAATGTTGTTCTTAAATTCTGATATTCAACACTGAGGTCATTGAGTAGAGTTTCCGTTTCATCGGTAGATCCATCGTTAATGACAATAACTTCAAAGTCGGGGTAATCTTGTTGTAAAAAGAATGGAAGAAATTTACGTAGATTATCAGCTTCATCCTTAGCGCAAATTATAACAGAAATAGGCGGTTGTTCATTGAGAAATAAAACTTTGTTCTTCTTTAATTTCGAACAAAGATGCAAAACACCATTCATATAACGAAAATAAAAATAGAACTGATATATAAACGCAAGAAAGAGTACCCCGAATAAAATCAGCTCTAACTGTGAAAAAGAAAAACCGTAAATTTTCATTTTGATCTGTTATCAGTGAGCGAGTTCGTCGGAAGTATATGCTTTTGGCAATTTGCGCAAATTATATTGTGATGCCATAATTTCGCCATATGCACCGGCCGAACGCAAAGCAATTAAATCGCCACGCTTGGTTCCGTTCATATAATATTCTTTTACAAAAGTGTCTGACGATTCGCAAATCGGACCAACCACATCATACTCTTCGTCAGGCAGTTCCGAACTCAGATTCTCGATGCGATGATACGCTTGGTACAATGCAGGACGAATTAAATCAGTAAAACCAGCATCCAGAATCACAAATTTCTTTGCACTGCCTTGTTTTACATACAATACTTTGGAAATAAGACTTCCACACTGAGCCACTACAGCACGTCCCAACTCAAAATGTAAAGTCTGGTTAGGAAGTAATTGTAAATGGTCGCGGAATATTTTGAAATAAGCTTCAAAATCCGGAATCGGAAAATGATTTGGATGTTCGTAATTAATGCCAAGTCCACCACCCACATTGATATGCTCTAACTTGATGTTTTTTGAAAGGAATTGTTCCTGAAGTTCATTCACTCTAACACACAAATCCTGAAAAGAAGATAGGTCAGTTATCTGTGAACCAATATGAAAATGGATTCCAATGAGTTTTACATTCGGCAACGAAGGAAATGAATCAATCACTTTAGGTAAATCCTGCATATTGATTCCGAACTTATTTTCGCTCAGTCCGGTGGTGATATAGTGATGCGTATGCGCACTCACATTCGGATTAATACGCAAAGCAACTTTAGCAGTTTTGTCTTTTGCAGCTGCCAATTCATCAATAACTTCCAGTTCAGGAATTGATTCCACATTGAAACAAAAGATATCATTTTCCAATCCGAGGTTGATTTCCCAATCAGCTTTACCAACACCGGCAAATACAATCTTTGAAACAGGAATTCCGGCATCAATAGCCGCCTGCACTTCACCACCACTCACACAATCAGCTCCAAGTCCGGCATCTTTAATGACTGCCAAAACACTTGGATTGACATTGGCTTTCATAGCATAATGCACATGAAAATCAGATTTCTTAGTCTGTAAATTTATTTCTTCAAGTGTTTTACGAAGTACTTCCAAATCATAATAATAAAATGGAGTTTGAATTTCGCTAAATTTTTGTACCGGATATTTTGCTTTAGTCATAATTTGTTTTTTAATTGAAAAGTGCGTTGCTTAATGCATTCAACGAACGTTTTTTGTCCTCGGCTTTAATCAAAAACGAAATGTTGTAGTTACTTCCACCATATGAAATCATTCTGACCGGAATTTCGCTCAATGCTCCGACTACTTTAGCCTGGAAACCAACATTTTCAAATGGCATATCACCCACCACGCAGATGATAACCATATCTTTATCAATAGTAACCGTTCCAAATTTCTTCAATTCATTTACTATTTCATCAAGTTTTTTAGCATTATCGATTGAAACAGAAACCCCAACTTCTGAAGTTGTAACCATGTCAATCGGCGTTTGATACGATTCAAAAATTTCAAAAACCTTGCGTAAAAAACCATGAGCCAGCAACATACGGCCCGATTTTATTTTAATTGCTGTAATTCCATCTTTGGCAGCCACGGCTTCAATTTTTCCTTTTTTGCTTTGAGTGGAAATAAGCGTTCCGTGAGCTTCCGGTTCCATTGTATTCAACAAATGAACCGGGATATTGGCTAGTTTTGCAGGCAAAATACAAGTTGGGTGAAGAATTTTCGCGCCAAAATATGCTAACTCTGCAGCTTCTTCGAAGTGCAAAACCGGAACTGGTTTAGTCCCTTCCACAAAGCGTGGGTCGTTGTTGTGCATACCATCGATGTCAGTCCAAATTTGAATTTCAGAAGCTTTTACAGCAGCGCCTATTAACGAAGCTGTATAATCGCTTCCGCCACGTTGCAAGTTATCAATTTCGCCATAAAAATTGCGGCAGATAAATCCTTGTGTGATATAAATAGTATTTCCCTGTTGTTCGGATAATTGAATAGCCAGATTTTCAGTAATATAGTTTAAATCGGGTTCGGAGTTCTTGTCAATTTTCATGAATTCCAACGCAGGAAGAAGCGCACTTTTTTCTCCAATTTCATTTAAATAAAGCTGAAAAATGGTGGTAGAAAGTAATTCACCTTGAGCGAGAATCGCTTTTTCTTCAAACAATGTAAAAACTGATTTTGAAAAAGAACGAAGATATTCAAACAAAGCTTTTATTATGACAGTTGCTTCCGTTTTGCTTTCGGGAGTTGAATATAAATCCTCAATAACATCAAAGTATTTATGTTCTAACATATTAATCTTTTCTAGTGCACCCGATGTATTATTTTTATAAAGATAATCGGAAATTTCAACTAAACTGTTTGTGGTACCTGACATGGCCGATAACACTACAATTTTTTGTTCACCATCGCAAATCAGCTTCGCTACATCTTTCATTCGTGCGGCTGAACCTACGGACGTTCCACCGAATTTTAATACTTTCATTTCTTTCGCTTTAATTGTAATTTGACAAAATTAAATTAGCCACAAAAGTAATATTTTTTTCTCAATAATTTTCCATTTGACAAATCGATAATTTGAGCTATATTTGCAAATAAAAGCTTTTTCCGTACAAAAAAAATGTTTTTACTTTCTTGTTGACTTTCTGAATAAGTATAAAGTTTTTATTTTATAATAAATGATTAATAAATTTTGAACACTGAATTTTGAAGCAATGCAGATAAACTCTATCTCAAAATTGGTAAAAAACAAAAAAGGAAGAACTGATTTGTTCTTCCTTTTTAAGTGCATTTTAGAATGGGTGGAGAACGGGGCTCGAACCCGCGACCTTCTGAACCACAATCAGACGCTCTAACCAACTGAGCTACGACCACCATGTTTTGCGAGTGCAAAGATAATACAGCAAATGATTATGTGCAACTATTTTTTTTCTAAAATTCAATTCAATTTTACAATCAATTAATAGCCAATGCTTAAGAATAAAAAGTAAATGAAATATCATATCCAAAATCCAATGATTGACACCCAAATAGCTGAAATAAGACAAAAAATCAGACTTACGATGAATGGAATTGTATCGGAACATATGTCTGCAAGTGGAATTATTTACAAAAAAAACTTCGGTGTTTCGATCACTCGATTGAAAGAAATTGCCAAAACATACCATCCAAATCATGATTTAGCTCAACGGCTTTGGGAATTACAGATTCGTGAAACTATGATTTTAGCCACTTTATTGGAATCAGTTGATGAATTCTCTGAAAATGATGCACAAAACAGGGTAGATGATTTTGAGAATATTGAGATTATTGAACAAACTTGCATGAATCTTTTTTGTAAACTTTCAGATGCGAATTTATTTAGTCTAAAATGGATCCAATCAACGAAAATTTGGGAGAAGATTACCGGTTTTATTTTGGCTGCTCGTATTTCTGATAAGTTAAGTGCAGTTGAAATTCATTTTGTCATTGAAATGTCAATCGATGCTTCGGAAACGGATAATTTTCATTTGTACAAAGCTGTGAGTCTTTGTTTAAGTCGATTCAGTAGAAAAGATAAAGTTACTGCAATGTATATTTCAAATGAAATTGAAGCATTTGTACAATCCACTTCAATCGGACAGCAATTTATATTGAATGAAGTGAAGCAAGAAATATTATTTTTGGATATTTTATAGCAATTAATAAACGAGAATGTTGTACTTTTGTTCGTCATTTTAAAACTATGAAAGAAGAAGAAATTCCATTTGAATTGACTAAAAAGGCTTTCACTGAATACCTCAAAGAGCACAAACACAGAAAAACACCCGAACGTTTTGCAATTCTTGAGCACATTAATAGAATTGAAGGCCATTTTAATGCTGAGATATTATATAAATTAATGATAACTGATTACCGTGTCAGTTTGGCAACAATATATAATTCTCTTGAACTTTTAGAAGAATGCAAATTAATTATTAAACATCAAATTGGAGGACAATACGCCCAATATGAAAAAACATTCGGAACAAATATTCATCATCACTTAATATGCACAAATTGTGGAAAAGTGAAAGAATTCTCCGACAAGCAATTGCGTACTTCCATACAAACAAAGAAATTTGCACATTTCTATACTTCTCACTATTCGCTATATTTATACGGATTGTGCCATAAATGCAAAATGGAATTAAAATACAAATAAAATTTATTTCGATCAAAAAGAGTTTACTCAAAAATATATTAAAAAACGAATGAAAGTAGATGTTTTATTAGGTCTCCAATGGGGCGACGAAGGAAAAGGTAAGGTTGTTGACGTTTTAACTCCTAGTTATGATTTGATTACGCGTTTTCAAGGTGGTCCAAATGCAGGACACACATTGGAATTTGAAGGGAAAAAGTTTGTTTTACGTTCAATTCCTTCAGGTATTTTTCAGGGCGATAAAATAAATGTAATTGGAAATGGAGTAGTACTAGATCCGGCATTATTTAAAGCTGAAGTTGAGGCACTGGAAGCATCCGGTCATCCACTTACAAAACGATTAAAAATATCGAAAAAAACTCACTTAATCTTACCTACCCACCGTTTGCTGGATGCAGCTTATGAATCAGCCAAAGGAAGTAGTAAAATTGGAACAACCGGTAAAGGAATCGGACCCGCATATACGGATAAAGTGAGTCGAAACGGTGTGCGTGTTGGCGATATTCTTCATAACTTTGAGGAAAAATATGCTGCTGCCATTAGCCGCCACAAAGAAATACTGAAACAATACGATTTTGAATATAATTTACCTGAGCTCGAAAAAGACTGGTTCGAAGGAATTGAATGCATTAAACGCTTCGAATTAATTGACAGCGAGAATTTTGTGAATGATGCAATCAAAAATGATAAAAAAGTTCTGGCAGAAGGTGCTCAAGGCACAATGCTGGATATTGATTTTGGGTCATATCCATTTGTAACTTCTTCAAATACAATATGTGCAGGAGCGTGTACCGGATTAGGAGTTGCACCTCGAAACATTGGCGAAGTTTATGGCATTTTTAAAGCTTATTGTACCCGCGTTGGTAGTGGTCCATTTCCTACTGAATTGTTCGACGAAACCGGGGATACAATGCGTAAGATTGGTTCGGAATTTGGTTCTGTAACCGGTCGTCCTCGACGTTGTGGTTGGATTGATTTGGTGGCTTTGAAATATGCAGTTATGATTAATGGTGTTACACAATTAATCATGATGAAAAGTGACGTAATGGATGGTTTTGATATGATCAAAGCTTGCGTAGCATATAAAATTGAAGGACAAGAGATTGAACAATTCCCTTACGATTTAAATGACGGTGCAGAAGCTGTTTACGTTGAACTTCCCGGTTGGAAAACGGATATGACAGGAATGCAAAGTGAAGATGAATTTCCTGAAGAGTTTAATGCTTACATCAGTTTTCTTGAAGAAGAACTTGAAGTACCTATTAAAATTGTTTCAGTTGGTCCTGACAGAGCACAAACGATTATCAGATACAAAGATTAATTAAGTGGATGTTTGCTAAATTATTTTTTTAATATTAAATAAGTACTGACAAATTGCTGACTTTTTGTCAACTGGCAAGGAATTTGAAATATAAAGAACTCAAACCAATTAAAATTTAAAATTATGTTTTTAGGATATTATATCATTTTCGGTGTTTTTGCTTTGATTAGTTGGCTTATATCAAACAATTTAAAGTCAAAATTTGAACGTTATTCCAGAATCCCTATTCCAAGAGGGATGACAGGAAAAGATGTTGCTCAAAAAATGCTTCGTGATCATGGAATTTACGATGTACAGGTTGTTTCAACTAATGGCAACTTGACCGACCATTATGATCCGATAGCAAAAACAATCAATTTAAGCGAAAATGTTTATGCTTCATGCAGTGTTGCTGCTGCTGCAGTTGCGGCGCATGAATGTGGTCATGCGGTACAACATGCCATGGCTTATGCACCTCTCACTTTACGATCGAAACTTGTTCCAATAGTAAATTTTTCTTCCAGTTGGATGCAATGGGTATTATTAGCTGGAATTATCTTTGTACGTTCTTTTCCGGAATTATTGTTGGTTGGAATTGTCCTATTTGCATTAACTACATTATTCAGCTTTATCACTTTACCTGTAGAAATAAATGCCAGTGCGCGTGCGTTGGAATGGCTAAACACATCAGGGATTACAAACTACGATACTCATGATCAGGCCAAAGATGCATTAAAATCGGCGGCTTATACGTATGTAGTTGCAGCAATCGCCTCGTTAGCTACTTTAGTTTATTATGTCCTGATTTATTTGGGTGGAAACAGAAGATAATTCAGATTTAATTCTTTAGGAATCACAATCTCAGGGATTTTAATAAAGAGCCGTCTGCCCATTTCATTGGAAGTTTATCAAAGTAGTATTTACACAGAATAGTCCCAAAAACGCCTATCAAAGAGCCTATCAGAACATCAATCGCAAAATGTTGCGACAAATAAATACGCGAAAATCCTACAAGCAAAGCCAACACGAAATATTCAAAATGATGTGTTGGCTTTGTTGTGTAAAATGCTAATGCTAAGAAGAATGCAAAAGCAGTTATCGTGTGTCCGGAGGGAAAACTGTGGTATAAATTCAAATGCTCACCTGCAATCTGGTGCAATTGAATACCAGGAAAATGTTCTTTAAAATATAGGATTGGTCGAGGCTCGTTCCAGGTTTGTTTAATAATTATTGAAATTAAACCAGTTACAACCTGAGAAACAAGTACAAACAGCGCCATGCCAAATTTATAAAAAAGCAATAAAACTACCGCTGCATACGGAATCCAGTCCCCGATATACGTATAATAATGAAAAAATACATCTGCGATTGGCGAATTAAAGGATATCATCCACAAATGGAGATCGGCTTTTGAATTACACAAAATCAGTACTAAAAATATCAGCACAAACAAAAGGTACGGTATAAAAAAAGCTTTATAATTCTTCATTCTCTCATTATCATATTTGCACATTGGTATATTAGCACATTAACGTATTCCTCTCAAAATCTCTCTTTTACCAGGAGGTCCCTGAAGACGCTCAACATTAAATCCAGCCGCTTGCATTGTCCGTCTTACAATTCCTTTGGCACAATAAGTTGTAAGAATTGCACCTGCGTTACAATGTTTAAAAATTAATTCAAATCGCTCCTGAGACCACATTTCAGGTTGTTTTTCGGGTGAAAATGCGTCAAAAAAAACCACGTCAAACTGATCATTAAAAATATGACACGTGAAATCAGTCTCTATTTTTTTTAAACTAAAACTTTGAGAAATTTGTACCTTTTCATTCCATGGTGAATTGTGCAACTGTTCAAAGCAACTCCTTTTTTCAGGTAAAAGCTCTTCAGGATAATTCAATTTCAATGCTTTTTGAACTTCAACCGGATATTTTTCGAGCGAAGTGTATTGAATCTTTTTAGTGCTCCTCTCCGCCTCTATCAGGGCTAGAAAAGCATTCAAACCTGTTCCAAAACCAATCTCCAACACCTTGAATTCAGATTTGGAACATTGCTTTAATCCGGCTTCAATAAAAATATGCTTTGATTCCTGTATAGCACCGTGCGAAGAATGATAACATTCATCAATTTCGGGAACGAAAAATGAATGTGAACCGTCTTCAGTCAAAATCAATTCAGAGTCCATATTGCAAAAGTACTGAAAAGCCTTAAACAATGCAACCGTTGCTTAAATTGAGCAACGGTTGCATTTACCAATTAGCAAATTGGCATATTAGCAAATTAATAATTAGTTTTTTCTTCTTCAAAATATGCCTGAGGATGCGCGCAGGTTGGACAAGCTTTTGGAGCTTCTTTGCCCACATGAACGTGACCACATTCGCGGCATTGCCAGGTAGTTTCTTCTTCGCGGGAGAAAACAGTTCCGGCTTCAACGCGGGCTAATAATTTGCGGTAGCGTTTTTCGTGTTGAACTTCTACTGCAGCAATTTTGCGCCATGCAGCAGCAATGTTTGGAAATCCTTCGGCTTCGGCGACGTCAGCAAAATGAGGATATAAATCTGTCCACTCTTCGTTTTCTCCATCAGCAGCTGCTTTCAGGTTTTCAGCTGTAGTAGTGATTACTCCGGCAGGATAAGAGGCTGTAATTTCAACCATGCCACCTTCTAAGTAGCTAAAAAACTTTTTAGCATGTTGTTTTTCCTGATCAGCAGTTTCCAGAAAAATGGCTGAGATTTGTTCAAAACCTTCGGTTTTTGCCACTTTGGCAAAATACGTGTAACGCATACGAGCCTGACTTTCGCCGGCAAACGACTTTAGCAAATTCTTTTCTGTTTCAGTTCCTTTAATGCTTTTCATAATTATATTTTTATTGATGAATAGTTTATTCATTATCCTTTGTTAGTCCTACAAAAGTAAGAAAAACTGTTTACAAAATAACAATTGTTTCAATCTTTCTTTTAGGTAATTATTTCAAATTGCATCGTGCTTTAAAAACCGTATCTTTGTACTTTCAAATTTTCAAATTAAAATATGATTAGTTACCTGCAAGTAGAAAATCTCACCAAATCGTTTGGCGATAATCTGCTTTTCGAAAATATATCTTTCGGCATCGCCGACAACCAACGTGTGGCGTTAATAGCCAAAAATGGCACAGGTAAAACCACCTTACTCAACATTATTGCCGGAATTGAAGATTATCAGGGCGGAACAATTTCGTTTAGGCGCGATTTACGCATTGGTTACCTGAATCAGGATCCCGATTTTCCAAAAGAATTGTCGGTCATTGATGCCTGCCTGCGTACGGATAATGAAGCGGTTCGGACCATTGCCGCTTATGAACATTGCATGATGTCAGAAAATCAGGAAGGATTGGACGAAATCCTGTCGCAAATGGATTTGCACAAAGCGTGGGATTACGAAACACGTATCAAGCAGATTTTGGGCAAACTGAAAATTACCAATTTAGAGCAACTGATTGGCGAACTTTCGGGCGGACAACTGAAGCGTGTGGCGCTTGCTAATGTTCTGATTTCAGAACCTGATTTGTTGATTTTGGATGAACCTACTAACCACTTAGACCTCGAAATGGTGGAATGGCTCGAAGATTTCCTTAAACGCTCCTCCATGGCATTGTTGATGGTGACACACGACCGGTATTTTCTCGATCGTGTTTGTACGAATATCATGGAAATTGACCATCAGGGTTTGTTTCAATACAGCGGAAATTATTCTTATTACCTCGAAAAAAGACAGGAACGCATTGAAAACTGGAATTCGGAAAGCGAACGAACCGTCAATTTATACAAAAAAGAATTAGAATGGATGCGCCGCCAACCTCAGGCACGCGCCCACAAAGCCAAATCGCGCCAGGAGAGTTTTTACGAAATTGAAGAACGTGCCAAACAACGCCGCAACAACGACAAAGTGCAATTAGATGTGAAAGCGAGTTACCTCGGGTCTAAAATTTTTGAAGCAAAATACATCACCAAAGCGTACGGCGACCTGAAAATTTTAGATAATTTTTACTACAACTTTGCCCGTTACGAAAAGATGGGCATCGTGGGCAAAAACGGAACGGGTAAATCAACCTTTCTGAAAATGCTGTTGGGCGAAGTAAAACCCGATAGCGGTTCGTTTGATATTGGCGAAACAGTTGTTTTCGGATATTACAGTCAGGACGGACTGGCGTTCGACGAACAAATGAAGGTGATCGATGTGGTGCAGGACATTGCCGAAGTGGTAGATTTGGGTAACGGCAAGAAGATGACGGCTTCGCAGTTTCTGCTGCACTTCCTTTTCACACCCGAAACGCAATACAATTACGTATACAAACTCAGCGGTGGCGAAAAACGCCGGTTGCACCTGTGCACTGTATTAATGCGCAATCCCAACTTTCTGGTGCTTGATGAACCTACCAACGACCTCGATATTGTAACCCTGAATATATTGGAAGAATACCTGCAATCGTTCAAAGGATGCGTGATTGTGGTGAGCCACGACCGCTATTTTATGGATAAAGTGGTAGATCACCTGATGGTTTTCAAAGGCAATGCCGAACTGAAAGACTTTCCGGGAAATTATACTGATTACCGCGAGTGGAATGAATTGATGGAAGAGCAGGAGCGGGAAGAAAGGAATAAAGAGGCGAAGGCGAAGGCAAAAGAAAACAGTCAACAGTTAGCAGTCAGCAGTCAGCAGTCAGCGGTTAAGAGAAAACCAAGTTTTAAAGAAAAACAGGAATTTGAAGCGTTGGAAAAAGAAATTCCTCAATTAGAAGCAGAAAAAACTGAAATAGAAAACCATCTTGCCTCGGGCACATTAACGGGCGAAGAAATCATCAAGGCTTCCCAGCGACATTCAGAAGTCATTGATTTGATTGACGAAAAAACCATGCGGTGGCTGGAATTGAGCGAAAACTGAAATATCAAAATAGGTGATACTTATTTTACTCCAAGTTAGATTCTGGGGGTAAAGTCTTATATTTCTTAACTTTACCTTCATTTTTGGCAATAAAATCTTTCCAACCAGTATAAGCTTTTTCGGAAGTTGGCCTTCCTAACTGCAAAAAATGACAATAAGCAGCTGCTAGTCCGTCAGTTGCATCGAGTTGTGGCAACATTTGATCTTGTGGAATGCTAAGATATCGACGAAGCATATCTGCAACTTGCTCTTTGGATGCGCTGCCACTTCCTGTAATTGCCATTTTGATTTTCAACGGTGCATATTCGGTTATTGGAATATCACGGTACAAAGCAGCTGACATGGCCACACCTTGTGCTCGACCAAGTTTCAACATTGATTGTACATTTTTGCCAAAAAATGGAGCTTCAATGGCCAAATGATCGGGGTGGAATTCATCAATCAGCGATAAGGTACGGGCAAAGATTCGTTGCAATTTCAGGTAATGATCGGTATATTTTTTTAGATCCAGAACGCCCATTGCAAGCATTTCAGTCTTATTTCCATTTACTTTTAAAATGCCATAACCCATTATAGAGGTGCCAGGGTCGATTCCTAATATTATGTGTTCTTTCACCATTTTATTCAACTATTTCTAAAACTGTAGTAAAAAAAAGAACATCCGTTCCAAAGTTTTGGGAACAGTTTTGCTGAAATTCAGAGCTGTACTGCTGATTCCATTGCTTAAGTGTTCGCATATCGTTTATGTGAAACTGAACCGAAAATGAAGTTCCATCTTCTTTATCACTTGTTATAATTCTCGCCACTTGCGGATGTGTGAAATAAGTTGAATTGAGCATAAAAGGAATATGCTCCTCACGGACCCATTTGAGCCAAGAGCCATGTACTTTGTCTGAAACCAGGAATGTTATGTTGAAAATTAGCATTGAATCGGTTTTTGTTTATAAAATTTCATAGCAAAAGTACCAATAATTTCTAAAACTTATTTATCTTTGCATTGCAAATTAAAAAACAAAGTTTGGGGGTTTAGCTCATCTGGCTAGAGCGCGACACTGGCAGTGTCGAGGTGACCGGTTCGAGTCCGGTAATCTCCACAAAAAAACCACTTCAATTTTAGAAGTGGTTTTTTTAAGGTTGTCCTGAAACTAAAAAAAATTCATTGACTTAAGAATTATCACCCTTATTTTATTAAACAAACAAGGAATATCTCTAGTTGAGACTTCCTTGTTTGTTTTAACTGATATTTTTTATCATTTATTTTACCTGATGACCTCGCAATGCATAATATGCGATGAAAATAAAGCAAGGTATTGGAGTCAAAAAACCAATTGACATTCCATAATTATCAGCTACAAGTCCCATTAATGATGGGAATAATGCCCCACCTACTATTGACATTACTATAAACGATGAAGCTTTTTTGGTCTTTTCGCCCAAGTCTTTAATGCCCAAGGCGAAGATTGTTGGGAACATGATAGACATGAAGAAGAATGTTGCATACAATGCGATAAGTGATACCCAACCCATATTTAGACAAACGATTGGCAACATCGCGATTGATAATAAAGAATAAGTGGCAAGAATTTTCGTTGGTTTAAAAATACTCATTAAATAGCTTCCTGACATTCTACCAATCATAAACAATGCAAAACCAATAGACAAAAAATAGGGTCCATATTGAATATCAAAATGAGGATTTTGGGTTTTGTCAGTCACAAAATTAATTAAATAGCTAAATATACCTGTTTGAGCTGCAACGTATGAGAATTGAGCAACAACTCCCAAAACAAAATGACGTTGTTTAATTAATGATTTTTCAACTACCGCATTTGATTTGCCTTTAGTTACTCCGTGTTCGTGAACTTCCTCTTCTTGAATTTCAGGTAAAGATGTTTTAAGGAACAAAACAGCAACTGCTAATACAACCAACCCGATAATTAAATATGGCAAAAACATGGAATTAAGTTTTTCGCCTTCTCCCGAACTGGCATTTCCATAAATAAATACTCCGATCATCGGTCCAATTACCCAAGCCAAACCGTTGAATGATTGTGAGAAATTAATTCTTCGTTCGGCTGATTCTTTTGGTCCGAGTTTAGTTGTATAAGGATTTGCAGCAGTTTCAAGCGTTGCAAGACCACAACCCATTACAAATAAACAGGTTAAGAATATCCAAAACGACTCGAAAGAAGTTGTAAATGCAATTAACAATGCACCCGATGCAAAAAGCAACAAACCCAAGATAATACCTTTTTTATAACCGTATTTGCGCATAAAATATCCGGCAGGTAGAGCCATACCGAAGTATGCACTATAAACAGAGAATTGAATTAATCCTGATTTAAACTTAGAGATATGAAGAATCTCTTGGAAGTGTTTGTTTAATGTATCAAGCATTCCGTGAGCTAATCCCCATAAAAAGAAAAGCGATGTAATTAAAATAAATGGAACTAAAAATTCCTTGGTAGTAAGTTTGTGTTTTGACATGGTATTGATAAATAAATTAATTTTTGAATTTTATATTAAATACTACTACGTTATAATCCGGCAATATTGTTGGTTTTTTAATCATTAATCCCTGGTCTTCTTGTTTCCATTCAATTTTTTGTTTGCTACCGAGCATGCTAATTGAGACAATTTTTTGAGTATTCAGTTTTGAATTAGTTCCCAAAGATTTGAGAATAATATCGTCAGTGGGCTTGTCCATGCAAAATGCGAATATTTCACCGTGTTTAGTGGTGTAGCGGATATCGGTTTGTTGATATTTACGGATGTCTTTTAATCCTCCAAATGCTCCTTTATCTTGTTTGCTATTAACTGAAGGACCTTCTCCATAGATTTTCCAAGGACGAGAACTATAAATTCCCTCTCCATTGTCTTTAATCCATTTACCAATTCCATCCAAGATATTCAAAACGTCTGGTTCTAAATCACCTTCTGGAATTTGAACTACGTTTAATAAGAGATTTCCATTTTTACTGACAATATCAACCAACATCTGGATTACTTCTGTAGAAGTAGCATATTTTTGACCTGTTCGATAAAACCAATCGCCAATTGAAGTATCAGTTTGCCATGGATATTTACTTATAGAATCAAGGACTCCACGTTCAACGTCTCTTACGAATCTTCCTTTTGAATCTTCCTTGGATGTATATACTGCTTCTAACTGATTTTTATTTTTCAATAAATCATTGTTATAAAAATTCGCAATTAAACTTCTACCGACATCATTTCCAAATGGTAAACCACTATCTGAATAAAGCAAATCGGGTTTATATGTATCGACTAATTCCTTAATCCGATCATACCACTCACGTTGCCAAACAGGATTCTTGGTCATCCAGCCATTATCGTCAGGTGCAGCTTTACCATGATATAAATCTTCATATTTAGGGTCGTTACCATCATATGGAACACCTGCTTTATCACCAGTTTTATCAGCGCTATGTGCAGTTTGAAACCAGGTATAACTTGCTGCCAAATGCTCGGAAACACCAAAACGTAACCCTTCCTTTTTTGCCGCAGCTTGCCATAAACCAACTACATCTTTTTTGGGGCCCATGTTTACCGAATTCCAACTATGAAGCTTCGAATTCCACAAGAAGAAATTGTCGTGGTGTGTTCCCATACTTACAAAGTACTTAGCACCTACCTTTTTGTAAAGCTTCATCAACTCTTCAGGATTCCATTTTTCAGCTTTCCACAAAGGAATAATGTCTTTGTAACCAGCAACAGAAGGATGTCCGTATCTTTTTAAATGATCTTTATAATCAGCCGTTTCCCAGCTATTACCTGTTGAAACATACATATTGCGAGCATACCAGTCGCCTTGACGCGGTACTGCCTGAGGGCCCCAATGTGCCCATATTCCGAATTTTGCATTTCGAAACCATTCGGGATATTGATATTGTCTCAGGGATTCATCAGTTGGTTTAAACTTTCCTTGAATCATAGGAAGGTTTTCAATTTGAGCGTTGATACAAACAAAATAAAAAATCAAGCCAAGAATTAAACTGAATCTTTTCATATAAACACATTTTAACAGTTAATGATATTTTTGATGTTCAAAATATTTCTGGATGAATCAATATTCCTTTCCAGTACAACTAATATATTTAGCTTAAAGGATTTCTCCATCCAAATCCCACAGATCTTCCCATCCCTTAGCACCTTCCCAAAGGAAAACCTGACCTTTGATAAGTCTGCATCCTTTCTCGATTCTCGAAATAGCTTCCATTTCGGTTTCAGTGAGTTCACCTTCTACAATACCTTTCAGGTTGTTGTAAATTTTATCGGTTTTAACCGAAAATGGAATCGTGATTTGTCCGCGTTGAACTGCCCATTTAAGGCAAACTACAGCTGGATGAATGCCTAAACGCTCTGCAATTGCGACAATTACAGGATCTTCCATGTCCACAGTATCTTCGGGAGTCCGGTCACGTTCAGGGCGACCTGGTGAACCTATTGGGCTGTAGCCAATAACTTCAACGCCGTTTTCTTTCATATAGTTATACAATTCGGCTTGTTGGAAGTGAGGGTGGATTTCCATTTCGTTCAATACTGGTTTGATTTTGCAATCGCGCAAAATGAGTTTCATTTTAGGTATTGTAACATTGGAAGTACCAATATTTCTTACTAAACCACCTTCTACAAGGCTTTCCATTTGAGCCCAGGTTTTCATATAACTTTCGTGGTTGTACGGAACTGAATCAGGATTACGAGCATCCCCAGCGCAACCGGGTGCATGATAATTTGGGAATGGCCAGTGAACGAGGTACAAATCAAGGTAATCGAGCCGTAAATCGGCCAGCGATTGTTTGCAAGATTGCACGACTTCATTGTGTTTATCATTCCAAACTTTGGAAGTAATCCAAAGTTCTTCGCGTTTTACGATACCTTCAGCAAATACTTCTTGAAGAGCTGCACCGATTTCTTTTTCGTTGCCATATACCGAGGCGCAGTCGATATGACGATAACCTATTTTAATGGCTGTTTTTACAGCCTGTGCAATCGTTTCGGGAGTATAATTGTCCGAACCGAACGTTCCCAAACCAATAACAGGAATTTTATCACCCGTGTTAAGCGTTTTGTAAGGAACTAATGTAGGATTTATTGTTTGCATGTTGTATTAGATTAAGTTGACCCTAGCCCATAAAGGGGAACTAGGTTAGTATTGATTTTTAAAACGTTATTTATTCTTAAAAACTTGATCTTTTTCCCCTTTAAGGTCGTGGGTCTATTTTATTTCTTCGTCAAAAACGATAGCTAGTTTTCCACATTTACCTTCGGCCATCAGAGCGAAAGCTTCAGGTGCCTGATCCAAGGTGAAGCGTTGTGTTACCAATTTTTCAGGATGAATTCCCCAACGTTCGATACGTTCAACCAATTCTTCCATACGCCAGATAGAAGTAACCCACGAACCGTAAATGGTTTTTTGATCGTGAATAATATCCGGACTTGGATTAAACTCAACGGTACCACCTTCGCCAATCATTACCATTTTTCCCCATTGACGGGTAGCGCGGATACAAAGTTGACGACCGGAAGTGTGACCTGAACAGTCAACAGTTCTTTCGTAACCCATTCCGTTGGTTGCAGCCATAACTTTTTCCATAACGTCAGGACCTGAAACGAAAACTTCGTCGGCCAAACCAAGGTCTATTGCAATCTGACAACGTTCGGCCACTGTATCGACACCCACCAGTTTTTGAGCTCCCAATGCTTTGGCAAGCATCAAAGCTGCCAAACCTACCGGTCCCAAACCTGTAACTAATACTGCATCATTTCCGCAGATACCGATTTTTTCCAATCCTTCATAAACGGTTCCAAATCCGCAGGCAATTTGAGCACCATCAGTGTAAGTCAGGCTATCTGGTAAAAGAACCAAATCTTTTTCTTCAGCAATCATATATTCAGCCATACCGCCATCGCGTTGCCAGCCGTAAGCGGCTCGCGAAGGGCTTTTACACGAAATCATGTAACCGCGGCGACAGTCATTGCAGCATCCGCATCCGGAAATATGATAAACTACAACACGGTCGCCTTCTTTGAAACGTTTCATGCCCGGACCACAAGAAATAATCTGACCTGCAGGTTCGTGACCACAAATTTTATTTTGATACCCTTCAGGACCTTTTCCCAGGTGTTCGCGGTAAATAGCACGGATATCGCTACCACAAATGGTAGATGATTTCATTTTAAGCAGAACTTCTCCATGTCCGGGAGTAGGAAATTCAACTTCTTTAAAAATAACGGTGCTGTTTCCCGGTAAATAAGCAGCTTTTGATTTAAATGACATTTTTCTATTCTGAATTATTAATTATTAATTAATAGGTGTAACTCCTTTTTTCAAAAGAATATTTCCATATTTAGCTGTTTCGCCGGTCATAACCACAGCGAAAGCTGATTTTGTTCTTTCGTAGAATGCAAATCTATCGATACGTTCAATAGTCGCGGCATCAGGATTGGTAATATGAATGCTTTTCACATACGATTCTTCTACTTTAGGATCGAGAGTGTCGCCCGGTACGGCAGCCATCATGGCTAATGGATGTGGAACATAAGCATCAAGTTCAAAAAGAGGTAGTATAGCCGCCAATAATTCAGGGATGCGAAGTCCATCGGCGCGCAATACGCGTCCATTGAATGTTTCGCCAGGGAAATGTGCATCAGCAAGAATGATTTCGTCGCCATGACCCATACGTGCCAAAACTGCTAACAGTTCTGGGCTTACAAGAGGTGAAATTCCTTTTAACATAAGATTGTTTTTTAAGCACAGTAGTGCAAGTTATTATTAATTTCTTTAATTGTATCAACAAGATTCTCTGAAAATAATTTCTGCTTTTATTTCCTTATCATTAATTGAACCATCCAGTAATTCATGATTAATTTGTTTTTCCAATAATTCAAACGAAAGTTGAGCAATTTCAGTTTCTGGTTGTTCAATCGAAGTGATTTGAGGTGTAATAATTTCAGTTGAAAGCAAGGTTCCAAAGGTAATAATTCCCAAATCAGCAGGAACATCAATTCCCAATTCCCTGCAACTTAATAATATTCCCATTGTCAGATAAATTGAGGATGAAATTATGGCATCGGGTTTCAAATCGGAATTCCAGAGCGAACTCATGAGTTTTTTTCCTAAATCGGTTGTGAAATTAGCCTTTATTATTATCGGATTCCGATAATCCAATCCTTTTTTTTCCAGTGCTTCGAGATACCCATTTTGTCTGTCGCGAAAAACATTAATATCACTATTACCAGTAATATGAACAATCCGTTTATAACCTTTTTTTATCAGATGCTCTGTTGCCTGAAAAGTGATTTCACGATTGTTGACCAATACTTTTGGCGAAGCAATATCTTCACAAACACGGTCGAAAAAAACCATGGGTATTCCAAATTTTTCGAGAAGGCGGAAGTGATCACTGTTTATAGTATCGTTAGCAATTGATACAATAACTCCCGCAAAATTATGTTGAATTATTGTATTGACAATCGCTTTCTCCAGTTCATATTTCTCGTTGGTTTGAAATACTGATATAACATATCCTTTATCGTAAGCAAGATTGGTAAGTTTACTGACAATGTCCGAGAAAAAGTTGTGATTAATGTTGGGAACAATCAGTGCGATAGCGTTGTTACTGGTTCCACGTAGCTGAACTGCATTCAAATTTGTTTGATATTCATGCTCCCGGGCATAAGCCAAAACCAAGTCACGGGTTTCTTCTTTCACTCTCGGATCTTTGCGCAATGCGCGTGATACAGTAGAATGATGAATATTTAACTCACATGCAATATCTTTTATGGTGATTCTTTTGTTCATAAACTGTAGCAAAATAAACTTATGCAAAGATAAAAATAGTTTTTGTACAGACGTGTGCATATACATAATTTAAGATTTCTCATATATTCATAGTTGCAACTTATATCTTTGTAAATAAATATGTTATATCAACTTTATTCTTATTAATGTGTTTTTAAACATATCACTAGAAAATCAAAAATAAAATTTGTAGATTAAGAATGTTTACGTTCTCGAAATCAATAAATTTGAGAAGGAATTAAAATGAGTATGGAATAAGAAATCTTTCAGTAAATTTGCAGCTTAAACAATAAATAAATTATTAAATATTATGTTCGACTTAATTATCATTGGAAGTGGTCCTGCAGGTTATATAGCAGCCGAACGTGCTGGTCATAAAGGACTTTCTGTATTACTATTTGAGAAGAAAAATCTTGGAGGTGTTTGTTTAAACGAGGGATGTATTCCAACAAAAACGATGCTTTACAGTGCTAAAATATACGAAAATGCTCTTCATGGTGATAAATATGGAGTGTATGGCGATAATATTCATATCGATTACGGCAAAATTGTGGCACGAAAAAATAAAATTGTCCGTAAATTGGTTGCAGGAGTTGATGCAAAAATGAAATTGAACCATGTCACTATTGTAAAAGGTGAAGCCTTCATTCAGAAACGTATTCAGAATGGTTTCGAGGTAACTTGTGGAGATGATTCATATTCAGGAACTAACTTGCTAATTTGTACAGGTTCGGAGGCTTTTGTGCCGTCCATTCCAGGTTTGGTGGAGGCAGGCGATATTATCCTGACCAATCGTGAAATTCTTGATTTGAAAGAGCAACCACAATCATTGGTTATTATTGGTGGTGGTGTTATAGGGATGGAATTTGCAAGTTTGTATATAAGTCTCGGTTCCAAAGTAACAGTGGTGGAAATGATGTCTGAAATTTTGGGAAACAATGATTTAGAAATATCTGCAATGCTTCGTGAAATTTACACAAAAAAAGGAATTGAATTTAACCTAAATGCAAAAGTGGTAAAAATTGATGGCAATAAAGTAATTTTCGAAAAAGATGGTGAAACCCAAACCATTGAAGGATATAAAATTCTATTAAGTATAGGGCGTCGTCCGGTTACAACTGGATTTGGATTGGAAAATCTGAACGTTGAATTATTGAATGGTGGCATCAAAGTGGACGATAAAATGCAAACCAACGTGCAAAATGTATTTGCTGCGGGAGATGTGACAGGGTTTTCACTATTGGCTCATACAGCATATCGCGAAGCTGAAGTGGTTGTGAATAATCTCACCGGTCGTGAGGATAAAATGAAATATAATGCAATTCCAGGAGTAGTTTATACCAATCCCGAAGTTGCGGGTGTAGGCGAAACGGAAGAATCAGCCAAAGCCAAAGGAATTGCATTCAAAGTTGCCAAGTTGCCAATGGCGTATGCTGGACGTTTTATGGTCGAAAATGAAGGTGGAATGGGACTTTGCAAAGTGTTGATAGGTGAAGAATTTGGCGAAGTAATTGGCGTTCATATGATTGGAAACCCAAGCAGTGAAATAATTTACGGAGCTTGTATGGCTATTGAACAAGAAATGACTTTGACAGAGATGGAAAAAGTTGTTTTTCCGCATCCAACTGTAGGTGAGATATTTAAAGAAACAATTTTTGCTTTTTGAAAAGTCTCTAACAAATAACTTTTATCTCTTCAATTTTACAAATAAAAAACCACTTCAAATTCGAAGTGGTTTTTTGTATGTTATTTAAAATCAAAATGGAAGATCATCTTCAACATGAGGGGGTGGTTGAATAGCATCTGCATGAGGAGCAGCAACAGTACTTAAAGGTTCAGTATTTTCCGGTTTTTTTCCTAAAAGTTGAATTGTATCGGCAAATATTTCTGTTGTATAACGTTTAATACCATCTTTTTCCCAGGCTCTTGTTTGAATTTTACCTTCAATATATAGTTGACTTCCTTTGCGAACATATTTTTCAGAAAGTTCTGCTAAAGATCTCCACGCAACAATATTGTGCCATTCGGTACGTTCAGGAACCTGAATTCCATTTTGAGTTGTGTAAGCCCTGTCTGTAGTAGCAAGCGTGAAATTTGCAACAGCAACATTTTTGTCCAAATATCGAACTTCAGGATCTTTTCCAACATTTCCAACTAAAATAACTTTATTTACTGCCATAATTTAAAAGATAAAAAGGTTAATAACACATCGTTAATTGAATGCAAAAATATATATTTTTTTTATATTGACAATAAAAAAGAACATATATGTTTAATATAATTAAATATCTTTTAGTAAAAATATGATAGTTAATATATAGATCGCTTGAAATCAATATATTAATTATGAAATTTAAAATACTAATAAACTAAATTATTTATATTCATAATCAACTGCAGCACGATTCATCCTTACTTTTCCAATATAAGCGGCAACACGCTTATGTTCAGAATGTTCCTGATAAATGTCAAGTGCTTCGAAACTTTCAAATTCCGAGTATAATGCTATATCAAAATCAGTTTTTGGTGCATTTGGGCAATTAATACCTACTTCTATTTTTTTGATTTCAGGAATTAAATTTTTTAGATTCTCTAATTCTAATTTTATTAATTCAGCATTTTCAATTTTTGATTTTCCTTCAGCATTTTCGGCCAAAGTAAAAAAAACAATGTGTTTAATCATAATTTTATTACTATTTGAAATTATTATTTTCTTTGAGTTGAAGTTATAAAGTAATATTTTCTATTTACAAATTACCTTGTAACTCTTGTTGTTAATTCGCAAAAAGTAAATACCTTTTCGGGTTTGAATCAGAAATTTCCCTTGCGTTAATTCGCCATCAAAAAGAAGCTGACCTGTTAGGGCAAATAATTTGATTTTATTAGTTCCATTTATGATAGAAAAATAAATTCCGTCAGAGGCTCCATAAAAACTAACATTTTCATTCCCTGCTGTGGTTTGATTAGTGCCTGATATATTTTCATTATCATTTTTTACCCAACCATTTTGATCTGAACCTTCAATTTTTATGACTGAAGTTGGACTTGAATTGTGCGAATCGCTTTTAGTTGTATTTTGAGCAATTAAACATTCAACAGATATACACAGAATCAAAAGTGTAAAAATCCATCTCATATGCAAGAATATTAAAGGTTTAGCACATTTCATATTATAAAATATCCGAAGTCGCAAAGTTACAGCATTTACATGAATAAAATTCAAAAATTATAAATGTTTATTCTTATCAATTTAACTTTCAATGTACTTCAATTGAAATCAAAAAATCAAATTTTATTGTTCATTTCGCATTCTGTACGGATAATCAATTGTGTAATGTAACCCACGACTTTCCTTTCGATTTAAAGCTTGTTTGATTATAAGATAAGCAATACTAATTACATTGCGAAGTTCACAAATTTCCCTGGAAACAACTGATTTTTCGAACAAATGTTCAGTTTCGCTATATAGTATTTCCAACCTGTTCATCGCTCTTACTAAACGCAGATTGGATCGAACAATACCAACATAAGTGCTCATAATTTGTTCAACTTCCCTAAAACTCTGTGTAATTAGCACCATTTCTTCCGGAAGTGAAGTCCCTTCATCATTCCAGGCTGGTATTAATTCGTTAATTTTTATTGAGTTAATTGATTGGATTGCATCCTTGACAGCTGCATCTGCATAAACAATAGCTTCAATTAAAGAATTAGATGCCAATCGGTTGGCACCGTGCAATCCGGTACATGAGCATTCACCAGCTGCATATAGTCGGTTAATTGATGAACGTCCGTTCAAATCTACTTTAATACCACCACACAAATAATGTTGAGTTGGCGATACAGGAATATAATCTTTTGTAATATCAATCCCATATTCCAGACACTTTTTATATATGGTAGGAAAATGTAACTTAGTTTCATTTTCATCTTTGTGTGTCACATCAAGATAAACAAAATCATGTCCGCGCGTTTTCATTTCATTATCAATAGCACGAGCCACAATATCTCGGGGAGCTAACGAACCTCGTTCATCGTATTTGTGCATGAATTGTTTTCCATTTTGAGTTTTTAAAACAGCTCCATATCCTCTGATAGCTTCAGTAATTAAAAATGTTGGACGTTCGCCCGGATGATAAAGGGCTGTTGGGTGAAACTGAACAAATTCCATATCTTGAATGATACCACGGGCACGGTGGACCATCGCGATCCCATCTCCAGTTGCAATATCCGGATTGGTAGTAGTAGAATAAACACTTCCAATTCCACCTGTGGCAAGAAGAGTGACTTTAGAAAGGAAAGTATGGATATTGTTTGTTTGTTGATTTAAAACATAAGCGCCGTAACATTCAATATTGGGAGTATGATGTGTTACAATTTCACCTAAATGATGTTGAGTGAGAATTTCTATGGCAAAATAATGCTCATAAACTTCTATTTCGGGATGTGCTTTAACCTGCCGAATGAGACTTTCCTGAATTTCATAACCCGAGTTGTCTTTGTGATGCAAAATGCGATGTTCGGAATGTCCACCTTCGCGATGCAAATCGAACAATCCATTCTCATCACGATCGAAATCTACACCCCAATGCAACAGTTCTTCAATTTGTGATGGAGCTTCATAAACCACTTTTTTTACAGCTTCAATGTTACAATGTCCGTCACCCGAAATAAGTGTATCATCAATGTGTTTTTCAAAACTATCGGGTTTATACATTACAGCTGCAATACCACCCTGTGCATATGAAGTATTTGTTTCACTCAACGTAGTTTTGCAAAGTAAAGCAACTTTACCATAACTCGCAGCTTTCAAAGCGAAACTAATGCCCGCAATACCACTACCAATTACCAGAAAATCGAATTTACGTGTCATTTATTTAAATTTTAGGACCATTGCATAATAATCTAGATAAAAATAAAAACTAAATTTATCTTGATTTTTCCGTGAAATAAACCGGTAAACTAATAACTAATTTCCAGACAACTATGTTTAAAAGAGTTGAGCAGTAGTTTTAATTACTGCTCAACTCTTTTATTTCAATTATATATTTTTGATATAAACTCTTCTTTTTTTGTGGTTTACATGTTCAAAACTGCCCCATTGTGATGACATTTTAGTGTTAGTTTCCAATTCCGGATTAGATTCGGCAAATTTATAACCGTTTTTGGCACTGTTTGGCATTATATCGGCAAACATGATTGAATTTACTCCTTTGTTTTGATAATCAGGATGAACTGCCATTAAATAAAGATCAACCACATTGTTCTTCTTTAAAGCCCTTAACATATAATACCATCCGAATGGGAACAAACTTCCTTTGGCTTTTTGAAGTGCCTTGCTGAAGCTTGGCATGGCAATTCCGAGTGCCACCACATTATCGTTTTCGTCAACCACTACTGAAACGGTATCCAAGCGGAAAAAACTGAAAAACAATTTAATATAGAATTCAATCTGTTTTTCATTCAGTTTGGAAAATCCATATAAATCCTGATAACATAGATTTAGTAAATCAAAAATATTCGTTGCATACTTGTCAATTATTTCTTTTTTTGTTTTAAAGTACTTTGACTTAAGATTATATTTTTGTTTTACAATTTCAGCAATGCGAAAATATTTTTCAGGAAAAACTTCAGGAACAGTAATCAGATATTCCTTATAATCCACATCTTTTACAAAACCGTATTGTTCAATATGTTTAGGATAATAAGGGTAATTATAAATAGTAGCCAATGTCCCGATTTTATCATAACCTTCAATTAATGTCCCTTCGTGGTCAAAATCGGTAAATCCGAGTGGACCGTGAATGGACGACATGCCTCTGGTTTTTGCCCAATCAATGGCAGTATCAAATAGGGCTTTTGAAATCTCCAGATCGTCAATAAAATCTACCCAACCAAACCGAGCATGTTTTTGATTCCAGGTTTCGTTTGAAACAGGATTAATTATCGCTGCAATTCTTCCAACAATTTTATTATTTTTATAAGCTATAAAATATGCTGCTTCGCAAAAATCCAACGCAGGGTTTTTACCTTTAGTAAGATTGAGCAAATCGTCCATCAATAAAGGTGGTGCTGCAAATTCGCAATCTTTGTAAAGATTAATTCCAAACCAGATAAATTTTTTCAAATCTTTCTTCGTGGTTACTTCGCGAATGGTTACTGCCATGTTTTAAATATTTAAATTATTTTAAAAAATCGTGTAAAATAACGCAAAATAATTCTATCTGCCAATATTTTTAAGACGCTTTTAGTCTTTTTAGAATATATGTGTTTGATTTTCAAATCATTTTTCAACCAAACATAAATTCAATTTAACTTTGGCAGCTTTGACTTTATTCTTTCACGTTTCCGGTTCTTTTAATTACACCCCAGCTAACTAATTCGCCTTTCAATGCCTTAATGTAAGCTTTGAAAAGTACATAAAATAATAGTTGGCGATATACAAACCGCTGTACAAAAAGATACATTGCCTTTTTCAAATCAAATTTTTGATTGTCGTAATGATAAGCAAGTGAAGCAATTATACAATCAACAAAGAAGTACAATAAATAAAAGAATATGTATTGATCAGCATCGTGTGTAAACAAGCCCAATATAAAGAGTATGTCGACCAATGGTGAAAACAATGGGATCAGGAAATTGAATATTAATAAGTTAGGAAGTGCAACTAACCCAATATTTGGTTTTTTGAAACTAAACAATAAGTCACGGTGTTTCCAAAAACTTTGCATCATTCCAAAAGTCCAACGTGACCGTTGTTTCAAGAAACTAGCTAATGTTTCAGGAGCCTCGGTCAAAGCCAATGCCTCATTGCAAGTACGAATAACATAACCTGCCCTGAGCATACGTAATGTCAAATCGCAATCTTCGGCCAACGTGTCGGTTGTAAAACCTTCAATTACCTCCATAGCCGATTTTCTGAAAGCACCGATTGCACCGGGAACTACCAGAATTGCATTCACTGAATCGTAAGCGCGACGATCAAAGTTTTGACTGGTTGTATATTCTATAGATTGCCAATGAGTTAGCATATTAAGTGTATTCCCGACTCTTACATTTCCAGCCACTGCTCCAACCTTATCATCCGAAAAATACGGAATCATTTTAGCGATAGCGTCAGCCGGTAAAATGGTATCAGCGTCAATACAAACCAGAATTTCACCTGAAGCATTCTCAATTCCAAAATTTAAGGCAGCAGCTTTTCCTCCGTTGGTTTTCGTCAACACTTTCACTTTCTGATTACCCACAAATGTTGTATTTACTATATCAAATGTACTATCTTTTGAACCATCATCTACAAATATTATCTCTATGTCAGGATAAGTTGATTTTAAGAGATATTCAACTGTTCTGACTGCATTTACTTCTTCGTTAAATGCAGGAACAATAATGCTTACTTTTGGCTGATATACTGATGAGCTGAATTTTTGTTTTTTCTCTTTGTATTTTTGTAAAATTGCCAAAAAGCCAATTGCAAGTAATCTACTAATTATTAGAAATATTGCTACAATAAAAAATCCATCCAAAAAATGTTCCCATACAAAAGTCAAAGTGAAGAAAACCAAATCCAATGTGTCTGTAAATTTGAATTTAGATTGTACCGGTGGCATAACCTGATCGCGGGTTTTACCCATCAAACTGGATACTGTTACGAATTCATAACCAAGTTTTCGTAATGAATCTATTAAAATTGGCAGGGCTTTTACAGTTTCTGATCGGTCGCCTCCGGCATCATGCATGAGGATAATATTTCCTTTATATCTCTGGTTAATTGCCCTTGACACGATAGAGTCTAAGCTTACATCTTCTTCCCAATCGTTTGTATCTATAAAAGCTGTTACGCTAATAAACCCTTCATCATGAGCAACTGCCAGAGATTTTATCTGAGTTAAATTTGTTGGTTCTGCATCCGTAATATAAGGTGGACGGAATAAAAGAGTTGAATGATTCAAGATACTTTCCAGCAAAAGCCGTGTTGAGCGAAGTTCAATACGTTCCCGATTATCTGTAGTTAATTCAAGGTTTGGATGTGTGAATGTATGATCACCAATCTCATGACCTTCCTTATATTCTCTGCGAATGAGAGGAATATTATTTTGAATATTTATACCTGTAACAAAGAAAGTAGCAGGAACTTTTTTTGCTTTTAAAACATCAAGAATTTTTGGAGTATAATCTCCATTTGGACCATCATCAAAAGTTAGTGCAAGATGTTTTGGATTACTTGCACCAAATCGTTTCAATAAATAAGAACTTGGCAAGTCGTCATATTCTTCTTTTGTTATTAACTGATCGGATTTATTAAACTCAATTTTTACATGTCCGTGATCGGGGATATTAATCATTTCGAGTATTTCTCCCGCTCCATCATAATTTACAGACAATATTGAATTTATAAATTCTAATTGTTTATAATTGTAAGGTGCAATTTTCAAGAACTTATCATCCAAATTCTGGGAATAGAAATTCCATATACGATCATCTTCCGACCCTAAATACCACAACGAAACACCAGCAGCCTGGTAATCTTGAGCAGTACGTATAATATTAAATATTCCTGCAGCATCATTACAATGTGCTTCGTGCATTACTCCGTTATCGTCGAAGTAATTGAGTGTCAAATCGGATTGTGCGAAATTAAAAAATACAGGCCGATTCAATTCTTTTGCTTTTGATATCAAACCCTGATATGTTATTCTTGTTCCGGGTTTTCCAGTTTCCCAATCAAAGCCATACGAACCTAAGCATAATACAATTTTTTTTGAAGACAACTCTTTCATTGCCGCATCGATTGCTTCTTCCACAAAACTTAAAGAAGAGATACTTCCCGGAGGATCTTCCGGAGAATGTTCGTTATAAGCCATAAGGAATACAAAATCGTAGTACTGAGCAATATCTTTGTAAGTAACTTCGTCGTCGGTAGGGTTTATATCGATTGTTGTCAGATAACCATCGGCATGAAGAACAGTGGAGAGTTCTTTCGAAAATTGAAGAATATAGGGATGTGCTTCGCGCATTAAATTTTCCAAGTCAATATTTATGCCCTGAAAATCATTCTTGTCCAAAAGATTTTTAATTCGTGATATTAACAGTTTACGTGCTTTCGGATTTTTCATAAGAACCAATGTACTGTCACCGTTCCAACGTTTATTGAAAAAATTACTTAACATAGGAACAACTGCAACTTTGTGGTTTTGAATATAATCCAACGTTTCAGTTTCAATACGCACATCAATATTTCCCTGAGCATCTTTTTGAAAAAACCACTCAGGTAAAATCATATTCAATTGATTAATATTTTTATGTAATGATATATTGGAGTTTTTATCCCAATTTACATAAAATGCGGCTCTTACCGGTAAAAACTTATCTGCTTCAGGACTTGACAAATGCTTAACGTGAACTCTTTTCTTAAGCATATTAAGATGTTTTTTCCTATACCGCTCAAGGTGTTTTACGAAAGCATTTTGCTCTTTTAAAGTTACAACTGTTTTAGTTTTATCAGTATTTAAATCGGGTAATTTCTTTGCATTATAAGTGAGAACTTTCAAGTCATAATCCCGTTTGTTTAACAAAGATATGGCTACTGAAGCAACGATCACAATCAGAAAAACGATTAATATTCGAACAATCCAAATAAAACTTTTCCAGCGTGTAGACGAATTAGTTTGAAATATCTGCCTTTGCATAAGATTAAAATTATTTATTTTTCAATTCAGGTTATTGACTAATAATCAAAATATACAATTACTTTAATTCCAGCAATACAACATTTTCCACGTGATGTGTATGAGGAAACATATCAACTGGCTGAACAGCAGTAACTTTATAATTTTTATCAAGGAGTGACAAATCACGTGCCTGAGTGGCAGGATTGCAACTAACGTACACAATTCGTTTTGGACCTGCAGAAAGTATAGCCTTAATCACATCCTCATGCATACCGGCACGGGGCGGATCAGTGATAATTACATCAGGTTTTCCGTGTTGTTCAATAAACGAGGCATTTAAAATATCTTTCATATCACCAGCATAGAACAATGTGTTGTTAATATTGTTCAGTTTTGAATTGATAACTGCATCTTCTATGGCTTCAGGTACATACTCAATGCCAATAATCTGTCGTGCCTGATGGGCTACAAAGTTAGCGATTGTTCCGGTTCCGGTATATAAATCGTACACCAGTTCGGTGCCGGTAAGTCCGGCAAAGTTGCGAGCAATTTTATATAATTCGTATGCCTGGTCAGAATTGGTTTGATAAAAAGATTTGGGTCCGATTTTGAATTTCAACCCTTCCATTTCTTCATGAATGCATTCGTTCCCTTTGAAAACAAGCACTTCCTGATCGGTAATGGTGTCGTTAGCTTTAGAATTAACGATGTAAAGCAGCGATGTGATTTGAGGAAATTTATCGGCAATATATTGCAACAAGTCATTTTGAGCTTCCTTGTCTTCCTGAAAAAATATCATAATGACCATCAATTCTCCAGTTGAAGTGGTACGGATCATCAGTGTGCGCAAAAATCCTTCCTGATTGCGGAGGTCAAAAAATGTCAGTCCTTTTTCGAGTGCATAGCGGCGAATCTCGTTACGAATTTCATTCGAATCCTCTGTTTGTAACCAACATTTGTTGATATCCAATACTTTATCGAATTGACCCGGAATATGAAAACCTACCGCATTCATAGTTTCGAACACTTTTCCTTCGGCAATTTCTTCGTTAGTTCGCCAACGCTTGTTGGAGAAAGTAAATTCCAGTTTGTTACGGTAAAATTCAGTCTTTTCAGAACCTTTAATAGGAATTATTTCCGGTAATTCAATTTTTCCAATCCGTGTGAGATTGTCAACAACTTGTTTTTGTTTATAGCGGATTTGTTCGGAATATGGCAGAATTTGCCACTTGCAACCGCCACAAATTCCGTAATGTTCGCAAACTGCTTCGGTTCGTTTTTCGGAATAACTGTGGAAATGAATGGCGCACGCTTCCATAAAACTGCTTTTCTTGCGCGTTACCTGCAAATCGACTACATCGCCTGGCACCACGAAAGGCACAAACACCACAATGTCATTTACTTTGGCAATAGCTTTTCCTTCGGCGGCAATATCAGTTATAGTGATTTCGGTGAGAATGGGAAGTTGTTTTTTAGTTTTCGCCATGTTTTTCAGTTAACAGTTGTAAGTCAACAGATATTTGGTTAGTTTCGAAGTGCAAAAATACAACATTTATTCTGATATTTCAATTTAAGAGTATACTACGTTTAATTAAACATTGAATTCTGAAACTCCAAAAATTTATATTTGCTTAGAAAAATAATTATACTAAACTGCCTTAAAGTTACATTTGCCGGTTGAATCTATACCCTCAAAAGTTTTATACTTTATTAATTTGAAAGAAAAAGTGGTATTAAGACTTCAAGTCTTAATACCACTTAAAATAAAAATGTTACTCTTAAAGAGAGCCACTTTTCGAGCGAACCTACCTTTTATCAGTTCTTTTCATCTTCAACGAAGAATTTCATTAGATCTTTTCTTCATCAGATATTATGTTTTCGTTTTTAAAATAAGTGGAGTTAACAATCACAAACAACTTTGTGATTTCTTCAATAATTGCCTGAATAAATAACCGGTCATTATTGCTAATATTATCTAATGGCAATACACAAAAAACCAACACATCCATATTTTTTGGTTTTGAAATGATAGATGTTAATGATGGTATTGATTGGTTCTCAATGATCATTTTATTGCTTATGTGAGGAAAGGAAGATTGTGAATTATCTTTTTTGGCTAAATGTTCGCTAATTGTTTTTTGAGAGTTGTAATCAATTATTCTGATTAAAGCCCAATTTGAATTTGCAATTCCAATGATACGTTCCCCGAAATAATTGAAGGTCTTTTTAAACTCAGATTTTGATTGCGGATAACTATCGATACTATTAAAAATCGATTTAATATCCATAAGCTGTACATTTACTTTACCAATATATTGATCGGATTCAAGCAGCCTTTCTTCAACTTTCTTTTTATCAGTATTAATTTTATGAATTATTTTTTTTTGTTTTTCGACTTCATTCTTGTATAAGTATAGCATTAACAAACTTATAATAAACAAAATGCCAATAAGAATTCCCTCAATTGTTTCTTCTTCAAAAATCAATTTTTTACTTATGTGTACTCGTCCTGCAATTAAGGTAGGAGTATAAGTAATAAAGAAAAATAGAATCAGAATGATCACAAAATATAAAATCTGCAGAAATGACGGATGAAAGTTTATTTTTCGCATTGTTTTAAATGTTTTTTATGTTTCTGAAAAATTTTCAATTTATTATTGTCCAAAATCTTCTAAATCCTATCTGAAGAATTATCCTTTTTCTTTAAATCGGTTTTCTTAGGTTTTCTGTTGCCAAAATTGTAACTTATGGATAGATTAATCTTTCGATTATTGAAATAGATTTCGGAAGTCTTTCCAAATTCTATGCCAGAAGCGGTAGTTTTATTTTTGTTTGGATTCAATAAATCACGAACATTCAGGTTTACACTTAAATTTCTATCCAAAAAAGTTTCAGTACACCAACAACGATGGTATATTACTTTTTTTTAACCTGTTCAATAAATTGAGGGTAAGTGTATCTGACTTTAATTTGGCCAGAAAATGTTCTCAAAATAATTTCAGGATTAGACAAAGTGTGACTATTAAATTTTTAGTATTAAAACTTCATTTATCGCAAGAAACATATTGTTTCCGTTTCTTTTTAAGACTGGATATAATTCACTTACTTGATGCAAACAAGTGTGAGTTCTGGAATTAGTTTTGATACTTGTTCTTTAATTCAGTCATCAACCTGAAATAATGATTGTAAAAATCATGTTCTTCAATCAGATTTTCAATTTCTACAAATCTCTCAGATATTTTCTTTTGTTCTTCCTCCGAAATGTATTCATCTGCTATTGGAAAAAAAATATTGATTTCCTTTTGAATATGATTCTTTTCCAGAATTACATAATTGCTCATACTTTCGGCTAACATATCGCCTGAAAAGGTATACCCTATTTTGCAATTCAGAATGCAATTAATAATATCCTTCAAATAGTTGCGAGTAAGAACATGTTCATAAAACATAAGGTTTATAGCCTCCTTTTCAATAGAAATCGGATTGTTTACCAGAATAGGAAATAAAAATTCTTCCTTTTCGTGATGACTTTTTTCAATAAAATTCTTTAGAAAGTCTATTATCTCCTCAACATCGTTTGTAAAAAAAACTGATTTTGATTTAATCCTTTCTGCAATTGTACTCATTATAGTTAGCAAATCGTTGATAACTGAGTGTTCCCTCATTAAATTTTCTGTCGGCGTCATAAATTTGAATTTTAGGTGATTGTGCAAAAAAATATTCTCTTTTTTTATAGCGTTGTCGTTTATTTAATACCGACTGGAAAATTATTCAATTCTTACTGGAAAACACACAGATAGTTGATTTATTTCGATTGTAATTACAGTTTTTTAAAAATTGACGCTATTTTTTCAACTTAGTAAACGAACCAACAGACGAAAGGCTAATTTTAATCCAATTAATCAATCTATTGCATTTCGCTTTGAAAGACAAATAATTGATTCAACTGCATCAATATTTATTTTTGCTTTAATTTAAACAAATACTTAAACCTCATTGAGACTAAACGTTAACGGATGAGTATAAAAAAGAAGACATTTTGAATTAATAAATACTGCACCCCAACTGTTTGCTATAACATTTGGGGTGCAGTTCACATATTAAGAATTATATTTTTGAGGTCAGGAACTTTAATACTCATTAAAGAGAACAAATTCGTATTTTTTCTAAAACACTATCCTAAACGATGCTCCGCCCGGGAATGTACTCAAATAGAATTCCGGTTGAGGTTGGTAAGTGAGAGGATTTGACCCCGATTTATATTTACGGCAATACTTTTCGTAATCTTTTAGCGTGCGGGTGGGTTGTGTCCAGATTTGTGTTTCGGTTATCACAGAATTAAGCAGGAAGTTCCCTATGCCGTCCCAGATTGAACGTTTATAACCCAGCCAGACAACAAGCCCACTGCTTAAATTTACGGCTTCGTTCAACGCATGAACTTGCCACGAGCGACCTAACTTTTCTTTCATGGCTTCTGATTTAATTAAGTCTTCTGCCACCGAAAGTTTTCTCAACACTTCTACGTTTGTATTCTCTGGTAGTTGTGCCAAAGTTTCCGCATCCCGACCCGTATTCAATGGTACAATAGCCTGTATAGCTGCTCCAATAAATGCGATAGAAGCTCCAAGTGCCATGTCCTGTTTGGTTCCAATGTCTTTACTAGTCAGAAATAAAGCACCCTGACCGAGTGTGGCAACGCTGTAAATGCCTAACCATCCATACCACCAAAGATTGGTGGCTGGTTTAGAATCGTATAACATTTTCTGAATACATTGAATACGTTCATGGGCTATTGTATCGGATATTTCATTCTGAGCATTCAGTTTGACTGAAAGTAGAAAAATGAGAATAAAAATTGCAAAGATAATTTTGATCATATTATTCTTTTTAATTTTCGATTATACTAAGGTAGCTGAATGTGTTTATTATTCCCCCTTAGAGGTTATGGATTTCATAAACGGAGATTCAATAAGCTTTGTAGAAAGCACCAACACGAGAATAGCCAGAACGATAAGAACAACTAACGGCTTTGTCATTGAATGGGTTACGGAATCTTTAAAACTATCCATAGCGAAAATAAATGCTATCCCCGAAACCTGCCCCGCAAGAATTAATAGTCCATTCGAAGTGCCTTCGGAAGTGGGATACGTAATTTCCGCACCATACTGAAAGCCAATGGGTCCTGCACTTAGCAAAAAGAATCCCAACATCATGCCCGAAGCAAGTAACATATTATAACTTGTAGCGAATGTTACTCCAACTAATCCGATAATACACCCCGAAAGTGCAATAATAATAAAGAGTTTCCTTTTTTGTAATCTGTCGGAAAGCATAGGCAGTATCAACGCACCTAAAATACCACCTACAATCATTAATCCACCACAAATTCCTGCTTGTTCGGCTGTAAATCCGCGTGGTCTGACAATGTCTTCTATCCAGGTTGTCACACAATTAAAGATTCCAAGTCCGACAAAAAAGATAAGCAAGAGCCAGTAAAAGTTTTTGTTATGCAGGGTATCACGGAGTCCGTCGAAAACCAGTGAACGTTCTTCCTGATCGGGATGGCAGGGTGCCGACATGGGGCGTTCGCGCGAAAATAATATAAAAATAAAGGCAGCAATTACAGAAATCACCCCATACAAATAAAGCATTCCATTAATACCATATATTTTGATAAGATGTGGAGTAAGTAACATTCCTATCAACACACCAATATACATAGCCAGAGTACCAAGTCCCGCTGCGGTGGCTCTTTCTTCGATACGGAACCAACGCGAAGCGAGTTTGGTGATAGCATTGAGCAGGAATGGCTGACCGACGGCAATTCCAATCTGGGCAATAAGCACCCAATCATAACTGGATACCATTCCGCGCATCATTCCGAAAACACCTGTAAGAACTGCCCCAATCCCGACTCCAATCTTAATGCCGTAAGTGTCGATTATCCACGAAGCCGGTATGGAAACAAAAATGAAAACAATCATAAAGCACATCGAAAGAACACCTATTTGAATATCAGAAACGCCATAATAATGAACGGCATCGCTGGTTATAGGTGCGAAAGTTATCCAAAGTAATTGGTTTACAATTACGATAAACATATACACACTCAACATAATCCAACGATATTTGTAAACTTTATAGACTGTTGCTTCCATCCGATTATCTGTTTAATATTTTTGATTAATGTAGTTCAATTTGTAAGAAATTGAAGCCTGATTTTACACTTTTGATTGACAAAAATACTATTTTTATTGAAATAAAAAAGATAAATGCAACTCCTGCGGACAATTTGCTGTTTTACTATTGATGCAATTCGACAAATTCGACAGTTTGTTACATTTTGCTTCAAGTAAAACAAGTGTTGTCGGAAAGAGCATGCAAATTATATAACGAAGGTAACTTTCCAGGTAAAAAGCATTTACGCATTCAATCGTGATCATATTATAGAATTGGAAAAACAGTCAGATTTCATTCAAAACGCAGGTTATAAATACAAAAAAGAAAGTTGTGATTATTCGTTATGTTATATCCTAATTTTCTGATATTACACTGAAATACTTATTTAAATATGTGATTGATTTTTTGAAAACTTTGATGGAGTAATCACCAATGGACACAGGATTTAAAGACAAAACAATTCTGTATGTAAAATGAAGTCAAAAAAACGTTGACAAAAAATACTAAATATTTTAAATAAATGGTGTTTTTTTATAGAATTTATTAATTTAAACTGCGAATTCTTTATCACCATTCTGTTATGTCAATTGATCTGCTTTATGTTATTGGTTTATGACAATTAAAATGAACCAAGCTTTTTTTTAAAATCACTCTTATATGTATTTTTCTTGTCAACTTTTGTGTTTTACATAGATTATATCGATTTTCAATTCAATAAATTGTATCTTTGTTTTTCAAGTTGTATAACATTTTACTTCAATTGACTTATGAATACAACAACAAATATTGATGCTTTATCTGTGTTTATTTTTCTGGGTATTTTTTTAGGATTGATGCTTTCTGTTTTCTATATTTTTAAACCCGCTTCTAACATTAAAGCAAACAGGTATCAGGGATTAATGTTGTTGTCTCTTTCGCTTTGTTTTATTGAATTGCTTCTTAACCGAACAAGTTATATAGTAAAAGTTCTTCCCTTAACCTTTTCTACAGCTTCATTGAATTTCCTGATTGGTCCGTTTCTTTATTTGTACATTAAGAAAAGCATCAATCCTTCATCTTCAAAAAAAGAATGGGTTCATTTTATCTTTCCTGCCCTTTACCTGCTTTATTTAAGTTTCGATTTGATTCAATCCAATGACTTTAAGTACAATTGCTATGTTATCAGCACGCATCCAAGCTGGCAATTACTCAACGTGAATGTAACGGTTTCGAACGATCCCCTGAAAATTAATCAATACCTTGATTTGCTTTTGGCAATTCAAATCCTGTTTTATATTTCAATTTCATTCGTAAAACTTGTCAAGAAAGCAGACGAGTCAGGAAAAACGATTTTCAGCACTAAAGATGTTAATCTCAAGTCATTAAGAAATACAATTTTTCATGTCTCGATGATAATTCTTATTTTTATCTTCGTAAAAATAAAACTTCATGGAAATGCAGGTAATTATTTTATAGGAATTTATGTTGCAATATTCAATATTCTAACGACTTTTAGAGTTATGTATGATTCCACTTATTTTGATCAGTCGGCTTTTTTTATGGATATTTCCATTGGTAAATACAGTAAATCATCTTTAAATGAGGTCGATAAATTGAGAATTATGGAAAACATCAATTTGGAATTCACCAATAAAAATTATTTTACAAATAATCTGGCTTCGTTATCTGACCTGGCAAAGAAAATTGGTGAAAGCCCACATCATGTTTCGCAGGTAATCAATGAAAAACTCAATCAAAGTTTCTTTGAGTTATTGGCTTTGTACAGGATAGAAGAAGCAAAACGGATGTTGGCGGACAAAAAAAAGAGTAATCTTACAGTAGAAGAAGTCTCTGAGAAGGTTGGATACAATTCAAAAGCCGCCTTTAATAATGCTTTTAAACGACTTACCAATAAAACTCCTTCCGAATACCGTAAGACGGTAAATAACACATAATCAATCAAATAGATTAGTAAAATTATACATGCCTATAAGGATATACACCATCCTTATAGGCATGTTCTTTCTATGCATGTGCCTCCATGTAATTTTGTTTCGGAAAAAGAAAACCAGTTTTTAGTTCAGAAAAAACAAAATTAAATAATCCTTTAAAATTAAACAAAATGAGACACTTTCAATTCAAAAAATCAGGTCAGTTAGTATTAATGACCGGCATTTTATTTTTTTCCATTCAGCTACATGCTTCCAACAAAATTATTGGTCGTGTTTGCGATACTAAAAAGCAACCTATTGAATTTGCAACAGTAACTTTACTTAATTCAGAAACAAAAAAGCTGATTAAAGGGGATGTTTGCAACGAAAAAGGTGAATTCTTATTAGATGATTTAGCCAAAGGCACTTATACATTATCGGTAAGTATGATTGGTTATGTCAAAAACGAAACAGAAACTGTTGTTGAAGATGCAACAAAAGATCTTACTATCGAAAAAAACATAGTACTGAATGATGCAACTTTTCAGTTACAGGGTGTGGAAGTGGTTGCCGTAAAGAAATTTTTAGAACAAAATGTGGATAAAGTGGTGGTGAATCCCGATGCCTCCATCACTTCTGAATCGGAAAATGTATATGAAATAATTAAAAAATTGCCGGGTGTAACTGTCGACAATAACGATAACATCAGTCTGAAAGGGAAACAAGGAATTAATGTGTTGATTGATGACAAACCAACCTATCTTTCGAGTACCGAATTAGCTACTATGCTAAAAGGTATGCAGGGTAAAAATGTAAATAAAATTGAAATCATTGAAAACCCCTCAGCACGGTATGATGCAGAAGGAAATTCGGGAATAATAAATATAAAGACCAAACACGACAAAGCTCCCGGATTTAACGGAAGTATAAATACTGGTCTGAATTTGGCAAGCAAACTTGGCGAAAATGCAGGTTTGGATATGAATATGAACTTGGGTAAACTGAATATATATGGTAATTATTCGTATAACAATTGGAGTAACTGGTACGTTTTAGACGCAAATCGTCGGTTTACAACCGGTCCTTTTATAGGGGCAACTCAATCTATATACAATAAGTCAGATTATCACGGAAACAGCCATAATTACAAAGTTGGAGCTGATTATTATTTAAATAAAAATCAGGTACTTAGTTTTATGTATCGCGGAAATTCAGGTTCTAACAATAACAATGATTTTGGCACTACTTCATTCAAAAATACAACTGTGGCAATAGATTCGTCATTACAATCAAATACGAATAGAGGCCATACCTGGAATAATAATACGTTCAATTTCAATTATAAATGGGATATTGATTCCTTGGGTCAATCATTAATCGTGGATGCCGACTATGCCAATTTCCAATTCTTTTCAGGGAGTAATCAGGTTAGTGCTAATTTCGATCGAAACGGAAACAATGTCAATCGGAATATTGATTTGGAAAGTTCCCAAAATAGTAACATTCGCATTATAACTGCAAAAGCTGATTATGTTCGTCCAATAGGAAAGCTCTTTAACTTCGAGGCAGATGTAAAAACCAGTTTTGTTACTACCGATAACATTGCATCAATGATGGGTTACATTAGTCAAAACGATCATTTTATATACGATGAAAATATTCAGGCTGCTTATGTAAACGGGCTTTTAAAACTTGAAAAAACTTCCGTTCAATTAGGATTGAGACTCGAAAATACGGTTTCTTCGGGCAAATCGGTTAGCACAAATACGGTGGATAATAATTCGTATCTGAAACTATTCCCATCTCTATTTGTTCAACAAAAGCTTGATGCCGACAATACTATCAACTTCCGTTACAGTTATCGAATCGGACGTCCGAATTATTCTACTTTGAATCCATTTATTTGGATGGTTGATCCTTATACTTACAAACTGGGAAATCCACTGCTAAAACCGCAATTTACACATTCTGCAGGTTTAACCCATAGTTTTAAAGGTGTATTAAACACAAGCATAGGTTACAACTTTACCAATGATTTGTTTACAGAAGTCTTACATCAAAATGATGGTACTAAGGCAGTATATCAAACAAATGAAAATTTAAGTAATTCTATTGATTGGAATGCATCTGAAACATTCCAGCTTGAACCCACAAAATGGTGGGGTGTGAATGGAACTCTTACAGGAATGTATAAAGTGGTAAATGCCAATCTTGGAGGCGAAGTTCAATTTACAAACTGGAGTTATTCCGGCAATATGAATAGTACGTTTACAATTAATAAGCAAATTGGACTGGAATTGAGTGGATATTATAATTCCAAACAGCTAAATGGAAATTATATTCATAACCCATGTTACAGTGTTGACTTTGGAATACAAGGAAAGATTTTAAAGAATAAAGTTATTGTAAAAGCTTCTTTAAATGATATTTTTAATACAAACCATTCAAGTGGTTATACAAAATACGGCAATATTGACATTGATTTTAAAGATCTTAGTGATTCCCGTCAGTTAAATATCTCATTAAGTTACCGTTTTGGTAAAGACGATTTCAAAACGCGAGCTAATCGTTCAACTGCTTCAAGTGAAGAAGAAAGCAGAAGTTCAAAATAACGTATTTTTGCCGTATAAAAATAAAATCAGCTAAATAAATCCAATATCTTTGAATTGATTATAACATTAGCAAAGAGTAACTACTCAACACTAATAAAAAGGATCAATAGTTATTTGCCACGGCAAGGATTGCCAAGAAAGGATTTTGATTGTTCTTTTTGGCAGTTTGCGCGATAGAATGAATTTGAAAGTAAACATCTGCTCCGGCATGTGATTTAAACATACCACTTACTTTTTGTTTTACTTTTAGATTTCTGACAGCTCTTTCGGAGGCATTGTTTTCGTACGGAACGTCAGGGTCGAAAAGGAATTTAAATACAAACTCTTTGTATTTTGTCAAACTCTTAATCAAGGCAATAATCTTTTGATGCAGATTATCAGTACATATTGTCAGTAAGTTTTTGAATTTATCTAAAATTGAATTGCGGTCTATATTCTCCCACAATACTGTTTTCTTTTGTGTATGGCCTCCCTTATTAGTTCTGCTAATTCAGACGACCATGTTTGTTTGATATCCAACTCTGTTAGAAACGTCAACTCTCTTAAAATATGAGCTAAACAAATCTGATGATCTGCTACATTCATATTAAAATACGAGCTGTGACGGTCAGTAACCTATATCGATTTTGACAATCCACTTTTAAATTGATTGTCTATAGCTAATTTGCCACGTGATTTATCGCTATGGATATAGGTCAGTTTATCCGTTTGCCAAGCCCACAGCCAATGCAACTCTCCATTGATATTTTCACCCGTTTCATCAGCTCCAACCACTCTTGATTGCTCTACTCTATTACGAATTTCATTGTAAGCCCCTAACGATTTGTGGGACGCATCCTTTAGTATATTGTCAATAGTACCCTGACTTAATATTATACCGAAACAATCGCGCAGTACCTCTGTGAGCCGTTTATATGGAATATATTGAATACAGCTTAAATAAGTTACCAATGCACGGACATTTGCACCAAAAGAAACTCTTGAACGTACTTCTTTTGGAAAATCCGTTTGGCAGCAATGGCCACAACTGCATTGTTTGCCTATTAATTGATGCTCCGTTACAATAGGAAGTATAGGCATTGGCACATCAAACACTTGTCGTATCTCAACCACTGAACCTTGAATTGCGGAAAGATCATTTCCGCAACGGGTGCAAAAATAGGGCTTATGTTCTATAATGGAATCTGGCTCGCTTGCCATTTCTAAGGTTGTACCTTTATGTCCTGTTTGACCTCCATTGGACTTCCCCGACTTTTCTCTCAAAGAACGAGTTTCAAGCAACTTTTTTGAATTCTATGCCTGAACAGCAAGCGTATCTTTAGAAGGTGGAATGCTGCTATTGTGGCTGTCTTTTGGTGTTTCGTAAACGGCCAATCGTTCTTTTAAAACCCCATTTTCTTTTTTAAGAACAACTATTTCCTCATGAGCAGATTCAAGCTGTTTGGATAATCCATCAATCTTTCCATTGATGGATTTTAATACCAAAGCTATGTCCAATACTTGCTCTTTCACCCATCGAAGATACTGTTTTTCAATGAAATATCAAAATATATTACACCTTTTATTTGAACTCTTTTATACATAAAAACCTAAAATATTCTGTATCATCAATTTAGGGGTGCTGAGTAGTTATACGCTAAAAGGAACTAAGAGGGAATAATATTCTAATTCCATTTGCTGGCACACTTTTGTAAAGTTTGCCAATACAAAGTTATCAAAACCAAATGTCAGACTTCGCCTGTAAGTTTATTACGGGCAGCTCCTTAGGGCACAATAAAAAAAACAGCATTCAAAGCGTATCTGAATGCTGCTTTTTGTATTTACTACCCGGGTTAGATTCTAAGGTCGTACTACATAGGAATTAACGTTATTTTTCTTCAAACTCCAAACTTGGCAGGAACAATTTCATATCCTCGTCAACACTTCCAATTGGAGCAATTCCGAAGGCATTCACCAATACATTAGCAACGTTTGGTGAAAGGAAAGCTGGCAATGTTGGTCCGAGGTGAATGTTCTTCACACCCAAGTAAAGCAGTGCCAACAATACAATTACCGCTTTTTGCTCATACCATGCAATGTTGTAAGCAATTGGCAGGTCGTTTATATCGTTCAACTCGAATACTTCTTTCAGTTTAAATGCAATCACGACCAATGAGTAGCTGTCGTTACATTGTCCTGCGTCTAAAACACATGGAATTCCACCTATATCGCCCAGAGGCAATTTGTTGTAGCGATATTTAGCACAACCTGCAGTCAGAATCACAGTGTCGTTTGGCAATTGCTCAGCAAATTCGGAGTAGTAGTTACGGCCTTTCATGCGACCGTCGCAACCGGCCATCACGAAGAATTTTCGAATGGCGCCTGTTTTTACAGCATCAACCACTTTATCGGCCAAGGCAAATACCTGCGCATGAGCAAATCCACCAATGATTTCACCGGTTTCAATTTCAGTTGGAGCAGCACATTTTTTAGCATGTACAATCAGTTCTGAAAAGTCTTTTGGCTGACCATTTTTGCCTTCTTCAATGTGTTTAAAGCCTGAGAAACCTGACGAATCGGTAGTATAAACGCGGTCGGTATAAGTAGCTATACTCTTTGGTGGAACGATACAGTTGGTAGTGAACAGAACCACACCGTTGAAAGTTTCGAAATCAGTTACCTGACTCCACCATGCACCACCATAGTTACCCACAAAATGATTGTATTTCTTGAATGCTGGGTAATAGTTGGCAGGAAGCATTTCGCTGTGTGTGTATACGTCAACGCCTGTTCCTTCAGTTTGCTTTAGTAATTCTTCCATATCTTTCAGGTCGTGACCGCTGATCAGTATACCCGGATTGTTGCGAACGCCCAGATTTACGTTGGTTATTTCAGGATTGCCGTATGAAGTGGTGTTGGCTTTGTCGAGTAATGCCATTACACTGACACCGTATTTTCCTGTTTCTAGTACAAGAGCAGTCAGTTCATCGGCTGTGAGTGTATCGTTGGTAGTTGCTACCAAAGCATGTTGAATAAACGGATGAATTTCAGAGTCGTTGTAAACCAGGTTGTTGGCATGTTCCACATAAGCAGCAATACCTTTCAGTCCGTAGATAATTAATTCGCGGAGTGAACGAATATCTTCGTTCTCGGTGGCTAAAACACCTACTTTATGGCCGATTAGTTCCATTTCGGAAGCTGTCACAGCTGTCCATGTCAGCATTTCAGAGTTATCAATTTCCACTCTATTTTCATTGAGAATGGCTTTCAGTTTGGTGCGAAGTTTAAAACCTTCGCGAATGCGGTTGACGAAACGATCTGAGTCGAAATTTGCATTGGTGATAGTCATGAAAAGACTGTCGGTGATAAAGAGATTGGCTTCTTCACTTTCTATTTCCAACAAGCGTAAAGCTGTGGTATAGTGCGATAAACCTTTGATTTGATAGATAAGTAAGTCCTGGAGAGCTGATACTTCGGGAGTTTTTCCACAAACTCCCTTAACCTCGCATCCCGACCCTTTGGCTGCCTCTTGGCATTGATAGCAAAACATATTCATATTCTTTAATTTATTGACTCCAAGGTCCCAAAGGAGAATAAGAGTAGTTAGTATAATTGATAATTTATAGTTGATTTGTTGTAAAAAAGAGTAATTATGCTAACCTTAGGGGCTTTGATGTACTTTCTCGTTTTGATTTTGCAAAAGTATAAAAGTAACAACATTTAGAGTGTAACAAATGTTACACTCTAAATAATAATTATATTTATGACTAAATATAATAACCAGTTATCAAAGATATGCCCTTAAGAAAACGAATGCAACTTTCTGCATAACATCTCATTTTTTAAAATATATATGTTGTTTTTATAAAAAGCCAACTCTTTTTTATAAATTTGCAAATTAAATAGGTAACCAACAAATACTTTTGAAAATGGCTGATTATACTGAAATTGAAAATAAACTAATAAATAGAATCTCAGAGAAAGCTTTAAGAACCAGTTTAGTTCAAATTAGGGATTCGGTTGAAACTATTTGGAGAGCCGAGACACCTCGAATTATACAAAATTATACTGACCATGGATTTGAACATTGTCTTCGTTTAATCGAATATGTTTCTCAATTATTAGACACAAATAAAGAATTATTGCTAAGTGATGATGAAATATATTTGTTGATTGCTGGCATCTATTTACACGATATTGGAATGCAGTGTGATGTTTCTAGATTCCCAATTATAAAAAATAAAGCAATAGAATTTGGAGCTGATTTTAAAATCGAATTCACAAGTACAAATGCCTCTAATTATTCTTTGGATGAACAGATAGAAATTAGAAAAAATCATCATCTACTTTCTGCTGCTTGGATTGATACTGCAGTCCGTGAACCTCTAACACCTTTAGGGAAATCAATACAAAGCGTTCCAAAAGAATTAATATTAGATTTATTAGATGTATGCAAAAATCACTCTAAGCTTGATATTTCAAAATGCTCGTTACAATTTAAAATTAAGACTAAAGGAAGAAAACAATTAATAGCAACTCTTCTAAGATTTTCAGATGAGCTTGATATTGCAAAAAGTCGTGTATCAATTGATACTGTATTAAATTTTACAATAGAACCTAAAAATCAATATTATTGGTGGTTGCATAATTTGACGAATATTGATATTTCTGGTAATGTGCTAACACTTTTAGTAAGTCTTCATCCAAATGATTTTGATACATATAAACACTTTATCAAAGAAAGTTATATTAATAATTTTATTTCGAAAAATCAAACAGTTATTGATATATTAAATAATAATCAAATTCCAATTTCAATAAGCGTAAAATCAGAAGTTATATTATATGAATATGCATTGGAACTACCAACTGAGATAAAGAATGTTATTCGAGAAATGCAAGAGTTTAGTAAAGTTGATGTTGAATCAAAAAATTCAGAATTAACTCTGAAAAATAACAGTAAAAAAATTTTCAATATTGATGATGAAGTAAGCATTGATAAAGTATTTGAAGTATTAAATCAAGAAGTAAAAAGTTTAAACTTTAGCTCAACAAAAGAGGATATAGCAAAAATCTTAAATTTAAGAACTAAAATACAGGAAGAATATTTCAAAACTATTGAAACCCAACTAGATTTTATCGTTTCAAAAAGCGAATTATTATATGCTTCAGCTCTATTTGATTCAATTTACACAAGTACTACTCTCAACCGAGTAACAGAATCTGAAATTGAAAATATAAGAATTGATGTCGACGACAAATTCAAATGGTATGATAGGAGCATTCTTGTTAGTGGCTTAACTTTAAGCTTAATTAATTTCAAATTTGATCAAAAAAAAGCAAATCTCTTGTTGGATTTTGTTATAGATTCTGAATCTAAAGTTTGGGAACGTGCATTAACAGGATTAATAATTGCTATCTTATATCAAAAGAATAGAAGTTGGCTAAATGCTCAAAATTTTATTCATAGACTTCAAACATTACAAAACGATGTAAAAATACAAGAGGGAATTAAAGCAATTGATTTTATTCTAAAAAATGAATTATATAAAGCATGCCTCTTCAATCCTAATATTTTTAAATTAGAGCTATTTAAGAATCCCATGAATTGTTTTGTTCCCTTCTTCGAAAACAATAAAATTCTTAAAACGGCTCTGAATGGAGCTGAAAATGGTTTTGATGTTGAAGAATTTATGACATTTTTAAACGAAGTTCCATTAATGGATTCAAATAAATATGCATTTTGTGTTGTTCTCAGTGAAGGTCATTTAAAAGATGGAAAAGATTCAAATAATAAAGAGTTCAGTAATAAGATTGCTTATAGCCTTTTTATTTCTGATAATATTAGTCCATATCAAAATTTAATCAGCGAATTTTTTTGTTTTTATAATTATTTTCCAGAGAAAAAAGTAGATGATTTATTTGAAAAACAATTATTACTTACAAAAACAAAACTAAAAGATATTGTACTTAACAAAACAATGCAACTGCTTTTAGCTGCAAATACATTACTAAATGAAGAGAAATATCCTGAAGCAATATCTAAATATAAAGATTTATTAAAGATCAATAAAACACATAAAGAGGCAAGGTGGCAATTAGCTAATTGTTATTGTAAAAAATACGAACTAAAAAAAGCACTAGCAATATATTTAGAATTAGAAAAAGAATTTGTTGATGACCTTGATTTGTTATATAGAATAGCACTTTGTTATGGTCAATTAAAAAAATTCGATAAATCAATTGAATATTGTAATAGAATTGAAAAAAAAGAAAAGAATCCTAGTTTTGAATTATTGCTAACTAAAGCCGAAAGTTATGACGAGTTAGAAGATTATTCTAATGCCTCAAAATATTGTAAAAAAGCTGAAGAAAAAGTGACTACTTATGAAGATATGTATCAAGTTGCAGTTGTTTACTATTATATTAATCAATTAGATGATGCTTTAAGGTTAGCAGAAAAAATTAGAAAAACAAAAGGTGAAGATGCAAAATATTTGAGACTATTAGGTGGAATTTATTGTGACCAGTTTTTATGGGAAATGTCTATTCAAGCATTAGAAAAAGCAGAAACTTTGGACAAGAAAGATGATATTGTTCAATTAAATCTGGGAAGGTCTTTGCTTTTATCAAAAATTGATGTAAAAAAGGCTAGACTAGCGTTTGAGAAAGTCATAAAATTCAATAAGAATAATACTTTAGGAATTGCTTTTGGTAATCTTGGGCATCTTTATCTCATTGAAGGAAATCTTGATTTGGCAATTGAGAATTACATTAAATGTATTGAAATTATTAAAGACGAGAAAGAATTTAAGAGAAGAATGGTATCTGATTTGAAGTTTATTGTTAGATTAGGAATTGAAGAGAGCAATTATTCTGAAATTATTAATAAAGTTATCCAAAATTATAATGTAACTAGATCAGAAACCATTAATAAAGAATCTCGAGTCCATTTACACGGCAATTAAAATCATTTTTTTATAATTCCATAATAAAGAGTAAAATTCTTTCTCATCACTAAATGTAAATCAGAGTAAACTTTTTTCGTTAATAACATATTTATCCACAAATTCCCCTCACTCACTTTTGAATCAGGCAAGCTCGGCTCTTTAAGAGGCGACGACTACTCCAAAGGAGGCGACACCGGCTCTTAAGTAGGGGACGACTACTCCAAAAGAGAGGACGACTACTACAAGGGAGCTGATTACCCTAAAAAAATAGAGCCGGAAATAAAATCCCGCGACTCTACTTACACTCTGTTATAATATTGATTTTCATTTTGCTTCAGTCGTTTTGCTACTTCTTCCTGAGAAATACTGCTTCAGGTCGTCGTAAATGGCTTTTGCACCGGGCAAGTTAACCGAAGCTGCCTGCTGTACACTTCTGTAGTAATACAAAGCTGCTGAATATGCTTCACCACGCGCTGCCAGTTTTGTATCGTCAAAGTAGTTGTATAGCTGATTAATCAACGCCACTATAGACGGATGACCATCTGCATCATTTAGGTCTATTTCGAAATCTGCAACATTTAAGTATGACGGAACAAACTCAGGGTTTGTTTTAGTGTAACCAAATGCCTTATTTACACATGTAAATGCTTTATCTCCAACTTTTGGTACAGACGCACGGTCGTCAGCTGTCATAATAACTGCATGTGGTTTGATAAGTCCTATTGCTTCTTCAATTTTTGCTTTTACCTGGTCGAGAACTTCCTGTGGAATACTCTCAATATGTTTATTTTCCATTTTAAAATCATTTTTTTGTAAAACTAAGAACAGATAACGGACTTTCCCTTCGTCCGCTATTTTTTTCAGACTCAGATAAAAATGTTTCCCCGTTCTCCGCTGTCTGAATGCTTCAATTGCGGGAACGGGGTGACCTGTCTAAGATGAGTGGATGGGCGTAGTTACTCCTAACGGCCGGAGAAACGGAATAATATATGTGTATTCCTGAAAGGGAATTTACTGTTTGATAGGCAGATTGTGAACAGATCATAGATGATTAAGCCGGGTTATAGACCTAAGGACTAAAGTGTAACAAACGGCCCAAAGTTAAATCAAAAAAAATGTGTTTGTGAAATTTAATATTATGTTTTACAACATATTTCAGTTAATGAGGGTGGAAATTTTGTGATCAGTAAGTAACATTGGAAAACAAAAAATGCTCGACTGTTTTTATCAGTCAAGCATTTTTTTCGTGATCCGGAAGAGATTCGAACTCTTGACCTTCGCCTTAGAAGGGCGTTGCTCTATCCAGCTGAGCTACCAGACCATTTTTCAATTAATAAAACTCCCGATAGTCATCTGGGGCAGCAATTTGTAATTGCTGGTATACTTCCAAAAATTGAGTTGCAAAAGTAGTTCAAATTTTGTAATGATACAACAGTTTTACCTAAAAATAGGGAAAAGCACCGTTTATTTGGGGAAAAAACGCTAATTTTGTGTGCTGTAAAATATTCAGATAAATTAAACATTATTCTTAACGATGAAGGTATTAAAATTCGGCGGAACATCCGTAGGTTCTGTCAATGGCATTTTAAGTGTAAAAAAGATTGTTGAGGCACAAAGTGAGCCAGTAATTGTAGTTGTCTCTGCATTTTCAGGAATAACGGATCAATTATATAAAGTGGCAAAACTGGCTTCGGATGGTGATGATGCTTATCTTGCAGAATATCAGAGTATGCTTGCCAGGCATTTAGAAATGGTTGAAGCTGTAGTATTACCTGAGAAAAAAGAAAATGTAACCGAATTGGTAAAAGTTCAGTTTGGCGATTTGTCGAATATCTTGCGTGGAATTTATTTAATTAAAGATTCTTCAGCTAAAATAATTGATACTATTGTAAGTTATGGTGAATCAATTTCGTCCATCATTGTGGCTAATACTATTGATAATGCTGAACAGGTTGAAGCTAAAAGTTTTATCAAGACAATTAATCAGTTCGACAAACACATCGTCGATTTCGAAAAAACAAACGCTTTAACCATTGAGAAATTTAAAAACGCTCCAAAAATTAGTGTTTGCGCTGGATTCATTGCTACCGACAGTAGAACCAACTTTGTTACCAATCTCGGACGTGGAGGTTCTGATTATACTGCCGCTATAGTTGCAGCTGCACTTAATGCCCGTTTACTTGAAATCTGGACTGACGTTGACGGATTTATGACTGCCGACCCCCGGATTATAAGTAACACATATGTTATTGAAAAACTTAGTTTTAGTGAAGCGATGGAGCTTTGCAATTTTGGTGCGAAAGTGATTTATCCCCCTACAATATTCCCTGTTTTCCATAAAAATATACCCGTTGTTATAAAAAATACATTCAATCCGGATGCAGCAGGAACGTATATTTCAAACGAAAAAGTGGGCGAAATTTCAAAAGCAATTAAAGGAATTTCATCAATCAATGATACGTCGCTTATAACCATTCAGGGATTGGGAATGGTAGGTGTCATAGGTGTTAACTACCGGATTTTCAGGATTCTGGCAAAAAGCGGCATTAGCGTGTTTCTTGTTTCGCAAGCCTCATCGGAAAATACAACCTCCATTGGTGTCAGAAATGCCGACAGTGAACTGGCTGTAAAAGTGTTGCGGGAGGAGTTTGCTGCTGAAATTGCACTGGGAGAAATTGACAACATTTTTTCAGAAGATGATTTGGCAACGGTGGCAATTGTTGGGGATAACATGAAACGTACACCGGGAATAGCCGGTAAACTATTTGGAACTCTGGGTCGGAACGGTATCAATGTAGTGGCATGTGCTCAAGGTGCATCTGAAACCAATATATCGTTCGTAACTGACCGTAAGTCACTTCGTAAAGCGCTGAACGTAATTCACGATTCATTCTTTCTTTCAGAATATCAGGTATTAAATATATTCGTTGTTGGTGTTGGAACAGTTGGAAGCAGCCTGTTGGACCAAATCAAAAAACAACAGCAAAAATTAATGGCTCAAAACGGCCTGAAGCTTAATGTGGTTGGCATTGCTTCAAGCAAAAAAATGCTGTTTGATCGTTCTGGAATCAAACTAGACAATTTCAAGGAAAAATTATATGCCGATGGATTGGATGGAACTCCTGAATTAATTTGCAAAGAAATACTGAATATGAATATTTTCAATGCAGTTTTTGTAGATTGTACTGCTAATGCACATATTTCAGATTTATATCAAACGTTGCTCGAAAATAACACTTCAGTTGTAACTGCCAATAAACTGGCTGCTTCGTCGGCATACGAGAAATATGCAAAACTAAAAGAAACTTCCCGCCGTCGTGGAGTAAAATTCCTTTTCGAAACCAATGTTGGTGCGGGCCTGCCGATTATCAACACAATGAATAATCTGATTAACAGTGGTGATCATATTCAAAAAATGGAAGCAGTTCTTTCAGGAACTCTTAACTTTATATTCAATACAATTAGTGCTGAAATTCCACTTAGCAAAGCCATTCATTTGGCAAAAGAAGCCGGTTTTTCCGAACCTGATCCACGAATTGATTTGAGTGGAAAAGATGTTATACGCAAATTAGTTATTTTAGCCCGTGAAGCCGGATATAAGATTGAACAAGCCGATGTAGTGAAAAATCTTTTTGTTCCGGATGTTTATTTTGAAGGAAATCTGGAGGATTTTTGGAAAAAAATTCCAGCATTAGACGATGATTTTGAACTTAACAGATTAAAGATGGAAGCTCAAGGCAAACGTTGGCGATTTGTTGCAACTATGGAAAATGGATCTTGTGAAGTTGGTCTTCAACAAGTTGACAGTTTTCATCCTTTTTATGATTTACAAGGAAGTAATAATATCATTCTTATAACAACTGAACGTTACAATGAATTCCCAATGATGATAAAAGGATACGGAGCTGGAGCAAGTGTAACCGCTGCCGGAGTTTTTTCGGATATTATGAGTATTGCTAATATCAGATAAATATCGGTTTTTAAACTTGACAAAATCTAAATGAGAAAGATTGGTATTTTAATTGTTTTGATTTCACTTTTCGGATTAATTTCCTGTATTAAACAAGCTCCGCAGTTACCATCAAATAAAGGAATTGAAATTGATACAAAATCTGCTTCTTTATTGATTATCAATAAAAATTTGGCTAAAAGAGAAGACATTAATCTCTCAAATTTTGCAGCAAAAAAAGGTGGTTTTAAAAAAAGCGATGTAGGATTTTGGTACAAGATAGAAAGACGAGGCTCCGGAACACTAATCAAAGATTCTATTGAATGTAAATTTGAATATAAAATGACACTCCTGAATGGGAAGCAATTAGATTTAGGAGAAAAACAAATTGTTATTGGAAGAAAACAAACAATTCTTGGTTTGGAAGAAGGTTTAAAACTAATGTACAAGGGTGAATCTGGCACTTTTATAATTCCCTGGTATTTGGGTTATGGAATGAAAGGTTTTGAACAAATTGTGCCACCATATACTTCCATAATTTACACAATTAAAGTGTTGAATTAATCTCATTTGACTGAAATTAAATCAACTACAATTCTTATAACTTTATTTGTATTATTAACTTTTAATTCTCGTAATTTAATCGGATATTTGTATAAAAATAATCAATTGATATGAAACGAATTTCTTATCTTCTTTTTCTGGGTTTTTTGATCTCAATAATTGCGTCATCTTGTAGTAATACAAAGACTTATTCTCAACAATTGGACGATGAACAAGCACTGATAACAACTTATATTAAACGAAATAATATTATAGTAGTATCTACTTTCCCAACTAGTATGCCTTGGGTTAAAAATGGAAACGATATATATGTAAAAACAAGTAGCGGATTGTATTTTCATATGATTGATCCGGGAAATACTACCAACATGGATACGTTAATGTCTAAAAATACAGTTGTTACCAGATTTAAACAATATACGCTTAATGCAGTTTCTGACACTATAAGCAACTGGAATACAATAGACTATCCATATCCAGAAACCTTTACTTATGGAGATATGACTCAATCATGTAAAGGTTTTCAAGAAGCAGTTTCATATATGAAAAGAAACGATAGCGAAGCAAAATTAATCATACCATCAGGCAATGGTTTTACGATTTATATGAATAGTGTAACGCCATTGGGATATGACCTTAAAATAAAAATATTAAAATAATTTATTGTTCTTTCAATAAATCTTTCTCTCTATCTCAATCATTCATTATGACTTTAATAAAATCAATTTCTGGAATTCGCGGAACTATCGGCGGATCGGTAGGCGATGGATTAAATCCATTAGATATAGTTCGTTTTACAGCTGCTTATGCCACTCAAATCAAAACAAGTAAACAAGCTACTTCAAATAAAATTGTTGTCGGAAGGGATGCCCGTATATCCGGTGAAATGGTAAACCAATTGGTTATAGGCACTTTACTTGGGATGGGTTTTGATGTAGTTAACATCGGACTTGCCTCCACCCCTACTACCGAATTGGCTGTTACATTCGAAAAAGCTGCCGGTGGAATTATCCTAACTGCCAGCCATAATCCAAAGCAATGGAATGCTCTAAAGCTTTTAAATGAAAAAGGAGAATTTCTAAATGCTTCCGAAGGTGAAAATGTTTTGAAAATTGCAGCTGAAGAAAGTTTTGAATTTTCACAAGTAGATGAATTAGGCAAACTCTCAGAAAATCATTCATACAATCAAAAACACATTGAAAATGTAATAGCACTTGATTTAGTGGATGTTGAATTAATAAAAAATGCAAATTTTACCGTTGCCATTGATTGTGTAAATTCGGTCGGTGGAATAATTCTCCCTGAATTGCTCAACATGCTTGGTGTAAATAAAATTGAAAAATTGTATTGCGAACCAAACGGACAATTTCCACACAATCCGGAACCTCTTCCAGAGCACTTGACTGAAATATCAACGCTGATGAAAACAGGAAAAGCAGATGTGGGTTTTGTAGTTGATCCTGACGTTGACCGGTTAGCAATTATTTGCGAAGATGGAAGCATGTTTGGTGAAGAGTATACACTGGTTTCGGTTTCTGATTATGTACTTCAAAACACTCCAGGAAATACAGTTTCAAATTTGAGTTCAACACGGGCATTGCGAGATGTTACAAACAACTATGGTTGTATTTATACTGCGGCTGCAGTTGGAGAGGTTAATGTAGTAAATGCCATGAAATCAACGAATGCAATTATTGGTGGCGAAGGTAATGGTGGAGTAATTTATCCTGCAAGTCATTATGGACGAGATGCATTGGTTGGGATTGCTCTTTTCCTTACCAATTTGGCAAAATCAAAACTCAAAGTTTCAGAACTTCGAAAAACTTATCCCGAATACTATATTTCCAAAAATAAAATCCAATTAACACCTTCAATTAATGTTGATTCAATTCTAAAAACTATCAAAAATTCATATAAACAATATGAAGTGAATGATATCGATGGCGTTAAAATTGATTTTCCGACTGGTTGGGTTCATTTGCGAAAATCAAATACAGAACCAATAATACGTATTTATTCTGAGGCAGGGACTCCAGAACAAGCTGAAGCTTTTGCTAAAGCGATTATAGAAGAAATAAAACGAATTGCAAATTTATAAATTCAAATAAAAAAGGAACAATTCGGTTGAAATTGTTCCTTTTTTAATGCTTTTAATTCAGTACTTTAGCCCAATTTACTATCGAGATTCCGTTTTATAGCAGCCAGAAAACCTTCGGTTGTCAGGTAATTATCGTTGCTCACATTCTCGCCGTGAACCAGAATGGCAAGGTCTTTTGTCATTTCGCCAGCTTCAACTGTTTCGACGCAAACTTCTTCCAGTTTACGACAGAAATTGATAAGTGCATCATTACCATCCAGCTTTCCGCGATGCTCCAAACCACGTGTCCATGCAAAAATAGATGCAATTGGATTAGTCGAAGTTGCCTTTCCTTGTTGGTGTTGGCGATAATGGCGTGTAACGGTTCCGTGAGCGGCTTCCGCTTCAACGGTTTTTCCATCCGGAGTTACCAGAACGGAAGACATTAAACCCAACGAACCGAATCCCTGTGCAACAGTATCCGACTGAACATCACCATCATAATTTTTACATGCCCACACAAATCCGCCGCTCCATTTCATACACGAAGCCACCATGTCGTCGATCAATCGGTGTTCGTAAGTGATTCCGGCTTCTTCAAACTTGGTTTTGAAATCACGTTCGTACACTTCCTGGAAAATATCTTTGAAACGTCCATCGTAAGCCTTCAGAATCGTATTTTTAGTTGACATGTACAACGGCCATTTCTTTTCCAACGCCACCTGAAACGATGATTGTGCAAAACCGTAAATCGATTCGTCGGTGTTATACATGGCCATGGCCACGCCGTCTCCTTCAAAATTGTAAACTTCCCATTCCTTGGTTTCGCCGGCTTCGTTAGTGAAAATCATTTTCAGTTTTCCTTTACCTTTAATCACCACATCGGTGGCTTTATATTGATCGCCAAAGGCATGACGGCCGATAACAATTGGTTTTGTCCAACCAGGCACGAGACGCGGAACATTCGAACAAATGATTGGTTCACGGAAAACGGTACCTCCAATGATATTACGCAATGTTCCATTTGGTGATTTCCACATTTTTTTCAAACCGAATTCTTCAACACGTGCTTCGTCGGGGGTTATGGTAGCACATTTAATGCCAACATTGTATTTGTTGATGGCATTGGCTGCTTCAACGGTTACTTCGTCGTTTGTCAAATCGCGGTTTTCAATTCCCAAATCGTAATATTTTATATCCAGATCGAGGTAAGGAAGGATTAGTTGTTCTTTAATAAATGCCCAGATAATTCGGGTCATTTCGTCGCCGTCGAGTTCAACAACGGGATTGGTTACTTTTATTTTTTGCATAATGAAAAGCCCCCTAAATCCCCCGAGGGGGACTTTTGGGAGCGTATTTAAAAGATTATTAGAATTTGATTAAGCGTCATTAATTCTGTTTTAAGTTCCCCAATGGGGGATTTAGGGGGCCATTATCTATCTTTCAACGGAACGAAGTTTTTGCGCTCACCAACGTTTTTGTAAGCTGGACGAATGATTCTTTTGCTGGCAAAGTTTAGTTCTTCAATACGATGAGCGGTCCAACCGGTGATACGTGCCATTGCAAAAAGCGGTGTAAATACTTCGGTTGGCAATCCGATGGCATCATACACGAAACCTGAATAGAAATCGACATTGGTACAAACCTGTTTGTTGATGTCTTCGCCTTTGAAAGTCATAAATGCATTTACGGAACGTTCGTCAAGCAATTCAAGGAAGTCAAATTCCTTTTCGAGACCTTTTTCTAATGCCAAAGCACGAGCCATTTCTTTAAGCAATAAAGCTCTTGGATCGGAAATGGTGTAAACAGCATGACCGATTCCATAAATCAAACCGCTCTTATTGTATGCTTCTTTATTCAGCATTTTTTTCAGATAAGTATCGATTTCTTTTACATTTTTCCAGTCTTTAATAGCTGTTTTCAGGTGTTCGAACATTTGAACTACTTTGATATTGGCACCACCGTGCAATGGACCTTTCAACGAACCGATACCTGTGGCAATAGCTGAATATGTATCAGTTAGTGTAGAACTTACAACCCGAACCGCGAAGGTGGAATTATTTCCTCCACCGTGATCGGCATGAAGAATCAGTAATAAATCCAGAATTTTTACATCCAAATCAGTATAATTATCAGAACCTTTCATCATATAAAGAAAATTTTCTGCAATTGAAACGTTTTCCATCGGATGGCGAATATGCAACACACGTCCTTGCTGGCTATGACGAAGAATATTAAATGCATAAGCAACAATAGTCGGAAATTTTGCAATCAAATCAATGGACTGACGAATCAGGTTATCCCGCGTAATATCATCTGCATTTTTGTCGAAAGTGTACATTTCAAGTACGCTACGGGCTAAAATATTCATAATATCAACACCTTCCAAATCGATTATATTCATGGTGGCTTTTTTGTCCAACGCCATACCCTGATTTAGAATTGTTGAGAAGATTTTTAATTCTTCTGCATCCGGCTGATAGCCTGAAAGAAGTAAAAATGCTGTTTCTTCAAAACCCAACCGGTTTTCGGCCTGTAATCCATGAACCAAATCTTCCACATCAATACCGCGGTAAAACAATTTTCCGGGAACTGCTTTCAATCCGCCTTCGGGCAATTTTTCGTAACCAACAACATCACCTACTTTTGTTAAACCAACTAATACGCCTGAGTGGTCTTCGTTTCTTAAACCACGTTTCACATTAAACTGTGTAAATAATTCCTTGTCGATTCGACTGGTAGTTTTAATAGTTTCAGAGAGCTTGTAAATTAAATAGTCCTTTTCCATGACATACGATTTTATTTTGTTATTATTGATCTTCCTGATTGTTTAACACGCAATTCCTGAAATTTGTTTTTAAAAACTGATTTTTATTATTTCTGCATGGCATTCAAAGCACTTCCGGCTTTAAACCATTCTATTTGTGTCTGATTATACGTTTGGATTGCTTCAAATTTCTCAGTTGAACCATCGGTATGTTTTAAAACGATAGTCAGATTTTTACCCGGAGTGAAATTTTTCAGACCAAGAATACTGATTTTATCATCTTCACGCACTTTATCATAATCATTTTTATCAGCAAAAGTCAACGCCAGCATTCCCTGTTTTTTCAGGTTTGTTTCATGGATACGGGCAAATGATTTCACCAGAATAGCTTTGACATTCAGGAAGCGCGGTTCCATAGCAGCATGTTCGCGGCTCGAACCTTCTCCGTAGTTTTCTTCAGCCACCACAATCGAACCGATACCCAGAGCCTTGAATTTACGTGCCAAAGCCGGAACGGCCAGGTATCCGCCTGTTTCAGGGTCAAGAACTGTGTTGGTTTTATCGTTAAATGAATTCACGGCACCTATCAACATATTATCGGAGATATTATCCAAATGACCCCGGAAACGCAACCACGGTCCGGCCATAGAAATATGATCAGTAGTACATTTTCCTTTTGCTTTAATCAGTAAGGGTTGTTCAATATAATCATTTCCATCCCAGACTGCAAATGGAGCGAGACTCTGTAACCTTTTTGATTGCACATCTATAATAATTGCATTTTCATTCATTGCCGGAGCTATATAACCGGCATCTTCCACAGCGTACCCTTTTATCGGCAATTCGTATCCTTTCGGTTCCTGCAATTTCACGCTTTCACCTTTATTATTTATCAAACTGTCTTTAATCGGGTTGAAGCACAAATCGCCGGCAATGGTCAATGCTGCCACTATTTCTGGTGAACTGATAAATGTATGTGTGTTTGGGTTTCCATCATTTCGTTTAGCAAAATTGCGGTTGAATGAAGTGACAATCGAATTTGGCCGGTCGGCTAAATCCATATCACGTCTCCACTGGCCGATGCAAGGTCCGCAGGCATTGGCCATAATCACACCGCCGACTGATTCAAATTCAGCAAGTACACCATCTCGTTCAGCGGTATAACGTACCAGTTCAGATCCCGGATTAATGATAAATTGCGCATGAACCTTCAACCCATCTTCTTTTGCTTTTTTTACGATAGAAGCTGCACGGGTCAAATCTTCGTACGACGAATTGGTGCAAGAACCAATCAGACCTGCTTCCATTTTCTGTGGATAGCCTTTATCTCTCACTGCTTGTGCAAATTCCGACAAAGTATAAGCAGCATCCGGCGTAAACGGACCGTTCACGTATGGTTCTAATTCAGTGAGATTTATTTCTATAATGCGATCGTAATAATTTTCAGGCTGGGCAACTACTTCAGGGTCGGCTTGTAAGTGTTCAATGATAGTATTGGCAGCTTTTGCAATGGAAGCACGACCGGTAACAATAAGATATTCAGCAGATTTTTCGTCGAATGGAAAAACCGAAGTGGTTGCGCCTACTTCAGCTCCCATATTGCAAATCGTTCCTTTTCCGGTTGCCGACAATGAAGCAGTTCCTTCGCCGAAATATTCAATCACGGCATTGGTACCGCCTTTCACAGTGAGGATTCCTGCAAGTTTTAGTATTACGTCTTTAGGGGAGGTCCAGCCCGATAATTTTCCGGTCAGTTTTACCCCGATAATTTTTGGCATTTTCAATTCCCACGGCATTCCGGCCATTACATCCACGGCGTCGGCACCACCCACTCCAATGGCAATCATTCCCAGCCCACCGGCATTGGGTGTATGCGAATCTGTTCCAATCATCATTCCGCCAGGGAATGCATAATTTTCTAACACCACCTGATGAATGATTCCGGCACCCGGTTTCCAGAAACCTATGCCAAATTTATTGGAAACGGCACTCAAAAAATCGTATACTTCGCGGTTGGTAATTACAGCGGTTTCTAAATCCGGTTTTGCAGAAACGTATGCCTGAATAAGATGATCACAATGAACGGTTGAAGGAACTGCAACGGTTTTACGGCCGGAATTCATCAGTTGTAACAAAGCCATTTGTGCTGTTGCATCCTGCATGGCTACGCGGTCAGGCGAAAAGTTCACATAATCAATAGCACGGGTGTAATTTTCCAGAGGTTCATCTTTTGAAAGATGAGTGTAAAGAATTTTCTCGGTGAGTGTCAGCGGACGTTGAAGTTTATCTTTAATTTGTTTAATCTTTTCAGGGATTCCGGCATATATGCTGTGAATCATTTCTTCATCAAATACCATAATTATTTTATTTTAATCAATATGCAATTGTTTCAAGGACAAATATACACAAAAATCAGAATTTTGTGCAATTCAAAAATATTTTTATTGTATTTTTTAAAAAAATAGAGTTTTTATTGTATAAACGGTCTAATCCTCTAAATAACCAAACTTACCATTATTAAAATCTTCATAAGCCTGAATGATTTCCTGCTTGGTATTCATCACGAACGGACCATAAGGCACAATCGGTTCATTAATTGGTTCACCGCTCAGAATAAGTACCACGGCACTTTCGTCGAGTGTTTCGAGCCTGATTTCCTGGCCATCATTGGCAAACAACACAAAAAAATCGGTTGGAACGGGGTCATCATTCACGAGCACGCTTCCTTCAATAACCAGAAAAGCAGTATTATAATTTTGAGGAAATGAAAACAGCACATCAGCCTCTTTATTCAACCGCGCATTGTACATTTCAACGGGTGTAAAACTACGAGCAGGCCCCGAAGCCCCTTTGTAATTGCCGGCAATAACTTCAACGGCACCCTGATTGTCAGGTAACGACACGAGTCCATAATCTTCGCGCCGAATAGGTTGATATCCCGGCGGGTCCATTTTGTGCTTAGCCGGCAGATTCACCCACAGCTGCACCATTTGCATCAATCCGCCTTTCTTGCTCCATTCCTTTTCGTGGTATTCCTTATGCAACACGCCCGACGCAGCCGTCATCCATTGCACATCGCCTTCACCAATAACACCCGAGTTTCCGACACTGTCGTGATGCGCCACTTTACCGTGATAAGCAATGGTCACCGTTTCGAACCCGCGATGCGGATGAACGCCCACACCCCGTGGTATGTCGGTAGGTGGATATTCCACTTTTGCCCCGTAATCCAATAGAAAAAAGGGGCTCATTCGTTGCAATGACATTACGCCGTTTCCCGGGAAAAAATTATGTACGCGGAATCCATCGCCAACCATGTGAGCGGGAGGTGGCGGAATGATTCGTTCTATTGATCGTAGCTTTTCCATTGATGTTTTTTTGATAGTAAACAAATGAAGTGTGATTTGGTTCTGACTAACTTAACGAAAATTTTGAATTCATGGATATTAAAATTTGAATTTAGTATTCAGTGCAAATGGGAAGAAAAAAGTAGAAATTCCTTTTACAAATTAAAATCATCCGAATTGTTTTAAGTAATCTTAATCCAAAAAATCACCTTATTGAACATTTAATGGGTTTATTCATTATATCTTTGTCCCCGATTTAAAACAATGAACAAAAAAGACAAACACATTTTTCAATCCAGATTTGCATTGCTTTTATTGGCGGTGTTTGTCAGTTCATTGCTTATCAGACCTGCACATATATTGTTGGCTCATCATGGGCAATCTGAAGGAGTGTGTGACACACAACACGGACAGGCGGTTACGACCGATCATTATAAAGACTGTCCGATTTGTGATTTTGAATTTTGTACATTCATTCCGCAAACACATTCAGGCATTCCTCAAATGACAATGATTGTTTGCCAGGAACAAACACGTACAACAGTTGATTGTCCTGTTAGTGTTTCCACGCATCTTTTCCAGTTAAGGGCACCGCCTGTATTCTGATTTTTCCATTCATTAAATAGCTACAAAACTATGAAAGATACAATATTATTTTTTGCTTGGTTTTAATGGCTTATTGCTGCATGATACCCGATTGATAAAAATTTCAATTGGATATGGCAAAAGCAATGAATATTCTCAATTCATCCATTCTTTAATAAATAAAATGAAAAAGATAATCCTAATACTCATATCGTTTGTGGTAACTTTAGTCCTTGCGGCTGAGGTTACTCCGGACGCTCAAACAAGCCTTACCGGTAAAATAACCGACAATAAAGGAGAACCGATTATCGGTGTAAGTATTTATTTACCTGAACTAAAAACCGGCGCGGTAACAAATACAGATGGAAGTTACAAAATTTCTAATTTACCCAAGAGAACTATTTTAGTTCAGGTAAGTTTAGTCGGTTATAAAATGATAGTTCAAAAAATAGATTTAGTTTCCACCACTCAAAAGGATTTTGTGATGGATGAATCGGTAATAGAAATTAATTCAGTGGTAGTTACCGGACAAGCCTTTGGAACTCAAATGACCAAAACACCTTCGCCTGTAAGTATTGTGACTGCAACACAACTTTTGCGACAAACATCTACCAATATAATTGATGCACTCAGCACTCAGCCCGGTATTTCGCAAATTACTACCGGAGGAGGCATTTCCAAACCTGTTATTCGAGGATTAGGCTATAACCGCGTAGTGGTGGTGAATGATGGCGTCCGTCAGGAAGGCCAGCAATGGGGCGACGAACATGGTATTGAAATTGACGAAAATGACGTGAACCGTGTGGAAATACTCAAAGGTCCGGCAAGTTTAACCTACGGATCGGATGCTATGGCGGGAGTTATTAATCTGTTTTCGGCACCGATACTTCCGCAGGGAAGCATGCAGTTCAACGCGTTGGCAAATTATCAAACCAACAATGGATTGATGGCTTATTCGCTTAATTTTGCCGGACATAAAAATATATTTATCTGGGATTTGCGGGCGAGCAACAAACAATCCCATGCGTATCAAAACAGCAAGGACGGTTACGTTTATAATTCGGGTTTTAGCGAAAATGCGGTTACGGGGTTGCTGGGGATCAGCAATTGGTGGGGTTATTCACACCTTACACTTAGTTATTACCACCTCACTCCGGGAATTGTGGAAGGAAACCGCGATAGTTTGACCGGCAAATTTACCAAACCCGTTATTTTGAGTAATGGTACAGCCGGTGAAGCTCTTGCCACTAATGCTGATTATACTTCATACAACCACCAAATGCCTTATCAACAAGTGAGCCATTATAAAGCCGTTTTGTACAATAACATTTTAATAGGTAATGGAAGCCTGAAAGCTACTGTAAGCTACCAGCAAAACCGCCGCCAGGAATTTGCCGATGTGCTCAAACCGAATGATTATGGTTTGTATTTCCAGCTTCATACCATTACATATGATGTAAATTACCAGTTACCTGAAATAAATGGCTATACTGTTTCATTTGGGGTGAACGGAATGTATCAGAATTCGTTGAACAAAGGAATAGAATTTTTGGTGCCTGAATACAGGTTGTTCGATGTGGGTGGATTTATTATCGGAAAAAAAACGCTTGGAAATTTTGATATTAGTGGCGGTTTGCGCTTCGATAACCGTGCCGAAACAGGTGACGCACTATATCAGAATCCCGCAGGAATTAAAACAACTGCTAACGACCCAATGGCAACCAAACGATTTACCGGATTCAGCAGCAACTTTGATGGAATAAGCGGAAGTCTTGGCGCCAGTTTTAAAATAAACGAAAACTGGTTAACCAAATTGAATCTTTCGAGGGGATACCGAGCACCAAACATTGATGAACTAAGTTCAAACGGAGTGCACGACGGCACGGTCCGGTACGAAATCGGCAATCCGAAACTTCAATCAGAAAGCAGCCTGCAGGTTGATTATGAGCTTGGTTACAACACCGAACACGTAAGTGCAAAAGTAAATCTGTTTGCCAATTCAATCGGCAATTACATTTTTTCCCATAAACTGAATAGTGTGATTAGTGGCGATTCTATCCGTAACGGTTTTCAAACGTATAAATTCGATTCGGGAAATGTACAAATGTTCGGTGGCGAAGTTTATCTGGATATTCACCCGCATCCGTGGGATTGGTTGCATTTCGAAAACAGTTTTTCATATGTCAGTTCCCAACTGTTGAATCAGTCGGATTCTACCCGATACCTACCATTCACACCTTCTGCCAAATGGATTTCCAATTTACGGGCGGACATCAAGACGATGGGCAAATTGTTTAAGAATTCCTTTGTATCGTTTGGCATTGAGCATTATTTCACGCAGAACAAAATCTATTCGGCTTTTGGTACTGAAACTGTAACTCCGGCTTACACGCTACTGAATGCAGGAATTGGTACGGACATTATTTGGAATAAACACAAGCTGTTTTCCCTGTTTATAAATGGAACCAACCTGGCCGATATTGCCTACCAAAGCCACCTGAGCCGCTTGAAATACCTGCCGGTTAATCCGGTCACAGGACAAGCAGGAGTTTTTAATATGGGGCGAAATGTGAGTTTTAAATTGATTGTTCCGGTAGATTTGTGAGGAATGTGATTTCTTTTTGCCATTGAAATTTGCCGAAAATTCTGATTCTAATCTTTTAATTCAGCATCAGGCACAACGTGCAACGATTTAATATTGATATTATAAAAAAACGTGTTGTAAAACATAATATTTGTAATAAAAAAACTTTCGACGACCTGAAAAACAACCGTTATTCTGCCGAGGCAGCCAAAACAATTCTGCGCATGAAACAGGAACGCGTGAAAACAGATGCTATTTATCATGAAATTGTGGAACGCATCAATGCACTGGCAATAGTGGAAGGTGACGCTGCTTATGCCGGTTTTATAAACGAAATGAAAAAAAGTATAGAAGGATATGACAATACTATTCAAATTCGAAGAGCAAAAGGAAAGAAAACAGTAGAAACTCCGGCAGCAAATTAAAAGTAAAATTAAAGGGAGCGCGAACGAGAGTTCGCACTTTTTTTTCTTGTCAATAAATAATTTGCATAATTCTAGTTGAAATCAAAAACAAGTATTATCTTTGGGGCGATTTAACGCTTATGGATAAATGAGAAATACACCGCGTTAGCCAGTTATACCCGCCCAAAAGAATGAATAATATTAGCAAATAGGGGATATTTAGGTGTTAGGGGCAAGTGAAAAAAATGATTTATAAAAAATATTAGAATATGGCAAAAATTAGATTTCAAAGAACATGTGAATACATTAACAGTAAGAGAGATTATAAAATCTACATTGACGGACAATTAATCGGTACAATTTCCAACGGAGAAACAAAAGAATTTGAAACTACCACTGAACAACACACAATAACAGCAAAAATTGGCTGGTGCAATAGTCCTGGCATTTCTATAAACACTTCAGACAATATAACAACTAAATTAAAAGTTGGAGGAGGCATAAAAAATGTAAAATGGTTTAGACTATTTGGAGTAGTACTGGTTGTTTTGTACTTTATTTTAATATTGATAATGGAATTTGACCATACAAGATTTTTATTACTAGCACCAATTATTTTACTAGCACCTATTTCTCTTTTATATATTTACTACATGACATTAGGCCGTAAAAATTATTTGACTTTAAATGAAGTTAAATGACCTCAGCCTATAACTAAACAAAAAAAAGAAAAGAGAAAGAAAGAAAGATAAAGCTATAGTATTTGTCACTTCCACCCCACCGTAATTAGTATTTGGTTCTGGAATTATATTTTAAAATTAAATTGAACGCACTTTTTAAACTTTATTTTTGTAGTGTTGTTTAAGGAGCACAGAATTAATTAATGGATAGTCTGTGTTTATTTTAATCAAATTAGAATCCCAACGAATATGACTATGCCAGCACCAAAAATGAAAGTAGAAATATGGAGTGATGTCATGTGTCCGTTTTGTTATATCGGCAAACGGAGATTTGAAACTGCCTTATCTGAGTTTGACGACGCCTCCGATATTGAAATTGAGTGGAAAGCTTTTCAGCTTTCACCCGATATGATTACTAATCCTGATAAAAATATTCATGAGTATTTAGCCGAACACAAAAACATTAGTTTAGAGCAAGCCAAAGGTTTCAATGACCGCATAACGCTTAGTGCCAAACATCTCGGACTTATTTATGACTTCGACAAAGCCATACCCGCCAATTCCTTTAATGCTCATCGGTTTTCGCATCTGGCCAAACAGCACGGGCTGCAGGATGCTGCGGAAGAACGCTTATTCAAAGCCTATTTTACGGATGGACTAAACTTTGATGACATTCCGACCCTCGTTGAACTGGGAGTAGAGATTGGTCTTGACGCTGCCGAAGTAAAGACAGCCCTGGAAGGAGATGCATATACTGAAGATGTACGAGAAGATATTTACGAAGCATATCAGTTAGGCGTGAGAGGTGTTCCGTTTTTCGTGTTCGACCGTAAAATGGCGGTTAGTGGTGCACAGGAAAGTGAGATTTTCCTCGAAACACTTCAACGATCCTTTGCTGACTGGCGTAAGAAAAATCCCAAACCGGCTTTTGAAATGATTGACGGACAAGTTTGTACTCCAGATGGTGAATGCAATTAATTTCACCGGTATATTCCAACAACCAAATCTGGTTAAAGATGATATAACGCTTAATAAAACTATCAATTTGCCCCCATATAAGTTATAAGCTCATTTTCTTTAAAAATCGTGCACGTGCCTCTTCCACATACGAAGTCAAACTAATGGCAAGCCATGTGCAGGCATTTTGACATTTTCCGCAACCAGTACAGGCATCAACATTGTCGAGCCAGGGAATAAATATCCCCGCATTTGCTGTTTCGAGCATATACAAACACTTTGAAGGGCACACCGACACACATTCGGTGCATCCTTCGCACTGGTCGGGGCTCACCCATGGAAGAAATTTTTGCTTACTCATACACTATCAAATCCAAAATTGTTCGTCGGGAGGAGTGGTGAAGCCTGCTCCAATTGATTGCTGCGTTTTGTAACAATAAACGCCATAACGGCAAAATGCAAATGCAACTGTGAACAGTACAATGGTTAATCGTAAAAAATAAGCAAATAGTGGCTGTTGAAAATAAATGAGGACAACCGATATGGCTCCGCTTAGCAAAGCAATACTTCCGATGACAAGAATAATATAACCGGTTATAGTTGTTCGCGTTTCAGCCGATATTTCGGCAACCTTAATAATGGTCAGCCACAAAACACCGGTAGCAAAAAAGGCAGCCAAGCCAATGCTCAGTATGGTCAGAGCACCGAATAGGGCTGTATCCTGTGGAATTAAAAAATGAAAAACAAAACTCAACCCCGCCAATGCTATTGCAATCCAACTACTCCACAAAGCCGCCTTATAATGCCAACCCATATCTTTAATTCCTTCGGTGCAGCCTATAAAGAGTATAACCGCTCCGATAAATGTAATTACTGGTGGAAATGCCAACAATGAAGAGGAACTCCCTGTTGAACCTAAGAGAAGTTGAATGTACGCCCCCGACCAGTCGGGTAACCACAATCCAAGAATAGCCGGAACGGCTCCCCATTCCAACCATTTTACTACTTTCTTTTTTGGCCATCGGGGTTCGATTGATCCTGTTATTTGTTGTTTTAAAGTTATACTCATTTTTTGAAGATTAATTTGATAGGTAAATTAAGTTTCAGAACCAACTGAATAATTGATTATGAAACTTTGCTGTTTAGTGTGAATAATGAAATTTGTTTAACGTGGAGGTCCATCGTCGGCCCAACGGCTCGCTTCAAATTTAAGCACATCATTATAATTCAGATTGTCCAGTCTCAGACCTGCTTCCGGCCCCGGTTTTGTTGAATAAATTTCATTCACATCAACAAATAATTCATTTCCGACAATCGATGCTTTTCCTTTAAACTGATAGGCTGCCCGAATGGAACCAATGACTCCGGGTGCTAATGATGCTCTGGGGTTTTCACTTATATTCTTTTCCACCAGTTGAACTTGTTTGGAGCTAAGAATAAATTTAACCGTCGAGTCGTTTACCACTGTTGCTTTATCAACAACAATTACTGTGGGGACTCCATTTTTGCTGGCTGTACCAATGTGGGCGCCAGTTCCTTCAAGCCAGTTTTTCTGACGAGGCGTAAGTTTTGCCATAATGTTATGTTTATGTATTAATTATATTTCCTGCATTTTCCGGCGAATAGTCGGTTATTTCATTTACTTTTAAAGTGATTACACCCCGTTGTACTAAAACAGGTGGGCGGATATCAGGCGGCACTTCCGATGGCGGTTCTTTTTCTGCCCAATTACCCCATTCTTTGAGCACTTCCGATGCTTTCAATCCCTCAAACTCATAACCATCAGGTAAACCTTCTTGTAAAATGGTAGCAGGGCCTTTGAATGACCATGTTCTGCCATTAACCGGATGCGCCAACGTAATAACTCCAATTTGGTTTTCGTTGAGATTCACTCTTGTTTTTTGTGCAAACATGTCGGCAATAAGTATAAATTCATCTTTAAATACCGTTACAAATCGTTCGCCAACCGTGTTGGTATTGCCATCCAAACTGCTGGTGGTAAGGTGCACAACTGCACCCCCTTTCCCTACAATTTTAAGGGCATCCTTCATTGCTTGATTCAATTTCATTTTTACTTTTGAGTTTAATTATAGATTATTTTTTCTGCTTTGATAATGATAACACCACGTTGCGCAAAAACTTCGGGTTTGGCTTGGTTTTCATCATCCAGTAAGTTTTCTTTTTTTGTCCAATTACCCCAATGTTCCAAAATATCACCGGCAGTAAGATCATAGAATCTGAATTTCGCCGGATGTCCCCATTGAATAATATTTCCAGGTCCTTCAATGGTGATACTTTTATCGCCCGTTGGCAATACAATTGATATAAGCCCATGGCGGTTTTCGTTCATATTTACTTTTGTCTTTTGGGCAAACAAATCGGGAATCAGAATATATTCATCTAAATACACATCAGTGTACGACGAAGGCATCAGGTTTATATTTCCGTCAAGTGATGAGGTGGCAAGGTAAACGGCTGTGTCGTTAATCCCTTTAATTTTTAAAAGCGAAACTATTTCTTCTGGCAATTTCATCTTTATTTTGTTTATTATTTATTTCTGATTTTTATATGTAAATTCAAAATCGCAACTGAGATTTCCGTCGAGGATACTTTTGCTACGACGCATTTCAATGTTATCCGAAAATCCATTCAGGAAAGCCTGATCACGGCAACAACTAAGTATTTCACCCAATTTTTCGAAATTAAGTTGTTTATAGAATTCAGCATATTGGCAACGTGTAATACGAAATATCAGCCTTGAATCGGATAATTTGAAATCTTCAATAGTCAAAGAATCTCCTTCTGCCAGTTTCTTCCAATTTTTGGCATACGTCAACAGACAATTGTCTTTTTGTTCTTCTTTAAATTTCCTACCATTCTCATGAGCTATTTTTTCTATTGAGCCCTTGATATTCTTAATAACTTCATCTTCACTATAAACTAAAGCAAGTCCTTCAATTACCGGCTTTAATAATTGAGCTTCTATTTGGCGTTGTGAAAAAATGCTGGGTTTAATATCATTCATATTGTATATGGCTTTGTTTTATCCTCTGCAAAAGTAGAACAACTGTAAAAACTTCAAAACCCCATTTTAAAGGTATTTTTTATACCACAATAAGGGTATAAATCCGTAATTACGAAACTTTAACTCCTGTTTTTCATTTTCTGAAACCTTTTTATTCTACATTTGCATGAACTTTTAAGGGGTTAAACCGTTACAATTGTAAATGAAAAAACTTTTCTCCATATTATTTGCTGCAGTGATCGTGCTTTCGGGCATGCATTTATCGCTTGCAATGCATGAATGCGGTGGAGAATTAGCGGCAGTAAAATGGTCGTTATCTGAACAAAAAGCAAGTTGTGGTATGGTAATGCCAAAACAAACCAATTCGAATAAACAAAGCATTTCTGAAGAAAGTTGCTGCAAGGATGAAATCTCCGATTTTGTAGTCGATCACAATTATAATCCTTCAACTTTGCAGGTAAATGAACCTACATTTCATTTATTGCAGGTTTTTTTGATTCCCGAAAATACTGGAAGTTTAGCTATAGCCACTTCATTTTCGCGTAACACAAATGTCCAGCCGCCGGGCAACTATATTGCCAGCGCTGTCAGCCTCCCTGATATTTGTGTATTCCTGATTTGATTTAAAGTTCTGCCCCTAAATCCCCTAAAGGGGACTTTAAGAGTGCGTTATTAAAGTGTTTCTAAAGTAGAAATGCTTTATAAATGCATCTTATAATTAATCTCATATACATTAATTCAACAATCACTACTTTAAGCCCCGCAATTTATCCCGATTTATCGGGAGGGGTTTGGGGTCGTTCATAATAAACAAAATCAAGATGAAAACAATCAAATATTTTATAGCTATTGCAGCTCTTATTATCTCAACTGTAGCCTTTGCAGCTACCAAAACTGAAACCATCAAAATATCCGGTAAATGCGAAATGTGTAAAGCACGTATCGAAAAAGCCGCCAAAGTGGAAGGTGTTACCAAAGCTATTTGGAGTGATAAAACGAAACTTTTGATACTGGTTTATGATCCGGCAAAAGTATCAAGTGACAATGTTCAGAAATCAATTGCCGCTGTGGGTCATGATACACCGAAGTACAAAGCCGATGCCAAAGTTTATAACGCGTTGCCAGGGTGCTGCAAGTACAGATAATGTGCCAATATGCCAATTCGCTAATATGCCAATGAAAGAAATTGGCATATTAGTAAATTATTTACATGTTTAAGTGTCTTTCATTGGCACATTAGCAGATTAAACCATTAGCACATTAGTCTTATGTTTAATAAACTCGTCAAATATTTTCTCGAACACCGGCTTATTACGTTTATTTTTCTGATTGCCTTTTTGGTGATGGGAATCGCATATTCGCCGTTTAACTGGAATACGGGCGCTTTACCGCGCGATCCGATTCCCGTTGATGCTATTCCCGATATCGGGGATAATCAGCAAATTGTAGCCACCGAATGGATGGGACGTTCGCCCAAAGATATTCAGGATCAGGTTTCGTATCCGCTTACCACAGCTTTGCTCGGTGTGCCCGGTGTGAAAACCATTCGCAGTACATCCATGTTCGGCATGTCGTTTATCTATATTATTTTCAAAGATAATGTTGAATTCTACTGGAGCCGGTCGCGCATTCTGGAAAAGCTGAATTCGCTGCCAGCCGGGACGTTGCCCCAAGGTGTTCAACCAACGTTGGGACCCGATGCAACTGCTCTCGGGCAGATTTACTGGTACACACTCGAAGGCCGTAATCCGAAAACCGGCAAACCGAATGGAGGCTGGAGTCCGCAGGAGTTACGCACCATTCAGGATTTTTATGTGAAATATAGTTTATCATCCGCTGAAGGCGTTTCGGAAGTGGCTTCAGTAGGTGGTTTTATAAAAGAATATCAGGTGGACATAAATCCAAATGCACTCAAAGCATACGGTGTATCTGTGATGGATGTAATGAATGCCGTGAGGAAAAGCAACCTGGATATTGGTGCTGAAACGATGGAACTGAACAATGTGGAATACCTGATTCGTGGATTAGGTTATGTGAAGAGTCTGGACGATTTGGATAATTCGGTAGTTTCGGTTCGGAATAATGTTCCAGTACGGATCAAGGATGTGGCGCATACCACTTTCGGACCGGCAACGCGTCGCGGTGGATTGGATAAAGCTGGTTCTGAAGCAGTCGGAGCGGTGGTCGTTGCCCGTTACGGTTCGAATCCAATGGAAGTAATCAACAATGTCAAAGCAAAGATTAAAGAGATTGAAGCCGGATTGCCGCAAAAAACCTTACCCGATGGAACTATTTCCAAAGTAACTGTCGTTCCTTTTTACGACCGAACGGGCTTGATTAAGGAAACCATAGGTACACTTGAATCAGCTTTGTCGCACGAAATTCTGATCAGTATTATTGTTATTATCGTGTTGGTGCTCAATCTTCGGGCATCGTTGATAGTTGCCGGATTATTGCCAATCGGTGTGTTGCTGACATTCGTTCTGATGCATTTCTTTGGCATAGATGCCAATATCGTGGCGTTGTCCGGTATTGCCATTGCCATTGGGGTAATGGTGGATATTGGCATTGTGGATGTGGAAAACATTCTCCGGCATTTGGAAATGCCGGAAAACGAAGGCATCCGTGGTAAGAAACTGATGTCGGCGATTTATTTGGCCACAACCGAGGTTCGGGCAGCGGTGGTAACTTCCATTGCCACCACTATTGTAAGTTTCCTTCCTGTTTTTGCGTTGGAAGCATCCGAAGGAAAACTATTTCACCCGCTGGCATTTACCAAAACATTTGCGCTGATATCGGCTTTTGTGTTGGGAATCGTGGTACTTCCGACTTTGGTTTATTTGTTTTTCAACATTAAAATTGATACCAAAAAGATCAAACGAATCTGGAACGGTGGTCTTATCGGGGTTGGGGTGATATTTATCATCCTTTGGCAAACCTGGCCGGCTCTGGCACTGATTGCTATCGGTATTAATAATTTATTGGAATATCGCTGGCCTGAAAAACGAAAAGAATTTCCAAATTTTATCAATATAGGCATTACGGTTTTTACGGCAGTTTATTATTTGTCTATCGAATGGTTGCCGCTTGGTGCGCACAACAGTACGTTTGTCAACTTTATTTTCGTAGCCGGAATTATTGCCATTATTCTGACTATTTTGATGACAATGGTGCATTATTATGAACCGATTCTTCGCTGGGCACTTGAAAATAAAGGAAAATTCCTGTTGATTCCTGCTTTCACGTTATTGTTCGGACTGCTTGTTTGGCAGGGATTTGATAAAGTCTTTGGTTTTGTGGCAACCGGTGTTGAAAAGATTGGTTGGCAGGCACCGGCAAAAGCATTCCCGGGAACGGGAAAAGAATTTATGCCGTCGCTCAATGAAGGCTCGTATTTGTTGATGCCAACGAGTATGCCGCATTCGAGCATTGAAAAGAATCTGCAATATATTGAACTACTCGACAAGCGGCTTGCGAATATTCCTGAAGTGGAAGTTGCAGTAGGTAAATGGGGACGTGTGAATTCTGCACTCGATCCTGCACCGGTTCAGATGTTTGAAAATACCATCAATTACCGTTCGGAATATAAGCTGAATGAAGATGGCCAGCGGGAGCGTTTTAAAGCAGATGGCGATGGAAACTTCTTTTTGATAAATGGAAAGAAATACAATGCCGGAGCTGAAAAATACCGGGCTATTCAAACCGATAGTCTCGTAGTTGATAAACACGGAGAATATTTCCGACAATGGCGTCCGCAGATTAAGAAGCCCGATGATATCTGGAATGAAATCGTAAAAGTGACCAATATTCCCGGTTTGACTTCCGCTCCTAAATTGCAGCCTATTGAAACCCGATTAGTGATGCTTTCTACCGGAATGCGTGCCCCCATGGGACTAAAAGTATATGGTCCCGATCTGGAATCGATTGAAAAAGCCGGAATGGAATTCGAAAAAGCATTGAAAGATGTGCCTTCTGTGAAAGGTTCGTCGGTGTTTTACGACCGGGCTGTTGGTGCTCCCTATCTCGAAATTAAGCTGAACCGTGAAGCCATGGCGCGTTACGGAATGACCGTTAGCGATGTTCAGGAAGTGCTTCAGGTGGCGGTTGGTGGTATGGCATTAACCAATTCGGTGGAAGGACGAGAGCGTTTTCCGATGCGGGTTCGTTATGCTCGCGAGTTGCGTGATAATCCCGATGATTTGAAACAGATTCTTATTCCAACCATGAATGGTGGTCAGGTGCCGCTTGGCGAAATTGCCGACATTAATTATACCAAAGGCGCCCAGATGATTCGAAGTGAAAATACGTTTCTGGTCGGTTATGTTATCTTTGATAAGTTGGAAGGTAAAGCTGAAGTGGATGTGGTGGAACAAGCTGCCGCGCAGCTTGAGAAAAAAATAGATTCAGGTCAGATTAAACTGCCGGCAGGTGTTACGTATAAATTTGCCGGAAACTATGAACAGGAAATCCGCGCTACGAAACGGTTGTCGATTGTTATACCGATTAGTTTGCTTATGATTTTGCTGCTGCTATATTTCCAGTTCAAAACCGTGACGGCTTCGTTTATCCATTTTTCGGGAGTATTCGTGGCATTTGCCGGTGGATTTATCATGCTTTGGTTGTACGGTCAGGATTGGTTTATGAACTTCTCTGTGGCCGGAATGAACCTGCGGGATTTGTTTCAAATGCATCCGATTAATCTGAGTGTGGCGGTTTGGGTAGGGTTTATTGCACTTTTTGGTATTGCTACTAACGATGGAGTAATTATGGGAACGTATATTCATCAGGTGTTTGAAGACAGAAAACCAACCACGGTACATGATGTGCGCGAAGCCGTTGTTGCTGCAGGGAAGAGACGTGTTCGTCCGGCCATGATGACTACTGCTGTGGCGGTTATTGCTCTGTTGCCGGTGCTGACTTCCACTGGAAAAGGGGCTGACATTATGGTTCCGATGGCTATTCCTACTTTTGGAGGAATGATTATCCAATTAATGACTATTTATGTGGTTCCGCTGTTGCAGGCCATGTGGCGGGAAAAAGGGAAAAAATAGCCGTATTTTTTGGACGAACAATCTGCTTTGCGATCTTGGAATAAAACCTTGCAGTAAAGATATAAAAGTTCGCCACCCTGGAATAAAACTTTGCCGTAAAGGAATAAAAGTTTGCCACCTTGGAATAAAACTTTGCGATAAAGGAATAAATGTTTGCCATCAAGATATAAAACTTTGCCGTAAAGATATAAATGTTTTATGCTTGGGAATAAAAGTTCGCCGTAAAGGAATAAAAGTTTTATACTCGGGAATAAAAGTTTGCGATCTTGGAATAAAAGTTTGCCGTAAAGATATTTTTTTTACTTAATCTATATTTTCTGAGTTAGTTGGAACTTGCAAATTATTTTGAAGAGCTTGCTAATTTGATTAAACAACTAAAAAATAAAATATGAACATACAAATTAAACATTATAGTTCGGATCACGACCCGTCTGTTTACCGGAATCGATGGTTGAACCTGTTGATCTTATTTTTTGTACTGATTTTTCCGGTTCAATTGATGTATTCCCAATCGGATTCATTGATAAATTATCTGGAAATAGCGGCAAAAAATAACCCGACGGTTTTGCAGCGATACAATGAATATCAGGCTGCGTTGCAGAAAGTACCGCAGGTGGGCGGTTTACCCGATCCGCAACTGGAATTAGGCGTTTTCCTGAGTCCAATGGAGCTGGTTGCAGGCAATCAGGTGGCGGATATAAAACTCATGCAAATGTTTCCGTGGTTTGGCGTGTTGAAAAATGCAAAAGACGAAATGAGCCTAATGGCGAAAGGCAAATACGAGCTTTTCAGGGATGCCAAGTTGCAGGTATATTACGATATTCAGCGAACCGCTTATGAATTGCAGAAAAATCGTCAACAAATACGGTTTTCGGAAAAGAACCTCGAAATTTTAAAAACCATTGAACGGTTGGCTATCGTGAAATTCAGAACAGGTGGAAGCTCCTCAGCCGGAGGAACAAGCAGATCAAGTATTCCAACACAACAAAGCACTTCTTCAGGTTCGTCAGGAATGTCAACGGGAGGAATGGGCGGTAATTCGGGTTCCACCCGTACACAAACATCTGCACCCATGCCCACTTCGAATGCCATGGGTTCTTCTTCGGGCGGTTCGGGATTAGTTGATTTGTACACCATTCAGTTGGAACAAGGCGAACTTGAAAATAATATCGCCTTGTTGAAAAGTCAGCAAACTACGATTGCGGCACGGTTCAATACGTATCTGAACCGTTCGTTGCAGTCGGTGGTTACATTGCCCGACACGCTGAAAACAGATTCCATTGGAATGGCTTATTTATCGGTTTCCGATTCGGCAATTTCCAAAAATCCAATGCTGGGAATGTTGAAATACGAACAACAATCGCTGGATGCCCGCACCCGAATGCAAAAACAAATGGGACTTCCGATGGTGGGACTCGGAGTGAACTATTCCGTCATAACCAAAAGCGAAATGTCAACTTCACCCATGAACGGTCAATCTATGATAATGCCCATGCTGACGGTGACTTTGCCCATTTACCGCAAGAAATACAACGCCATGCAGACTGAAACCAAATTTATGAAATCGGCTTCGGAACAAAATTATCAGGCAACTGCGAATGCATTGCAAAGTGAGTATTATGAAGCTATGCAATTGTATTACGATGCTCAGCGGCGTATAAAATTGTACGATAATCAAACTCAACTGGCGCAGCGTTCGCTTGATATTCTGATAAAGAACTTCTCGGTGTCGGGCTCGGGACTGACGGATATTCTGGGTTCACGCCGACAAGTGCTCGATTATCAGTTCAAAGGTGTAGAAGCCATCACCGATTACAATACGGCCATTGCGTGGATAAAAAGATTAAAATCAGTCGAAAATTGACAGATATATTCAATAAATAAAAACATTATGAAAAAACTATTTTCAAATAAATATATTCGTGCCGGTTTGTTTGTAATTGCCGGAATGTTCGTGGGTTGGTTATTCTTTCATTCATCAACTACAAAGAAGGAAGAGTCAAATCATGCTACGAAAGAATCAATTTCAGAAATCTGGACCTGCGCCATGCATCCGCAGATTCGGATGCATAAACCGGGTAAATGTCCTATCTGCGGCATGGAGTTGATTCTGCTTAAACAAGGTGCCGGCAGTACTGCCGATTCTACTGCCATACATTTCACAAAGGAAGCTATGGAACTGGCTAATGTTTCTACCACTGTAGTTAGTAAGAATAAACCGGTAAAAGAAGTGCGCTTATTTGGAAAAGTACAGGCCGACGAACGCTCCATGCAAAATCAGGTAGCACATTTTTCGGGTCGGATAGAAAAACTTTTCGTGAATTTCACAGGCGAGTCTGTCCGACAAGGGCAAACGCTGGCTATTATTTATTCGCCCGAATTAGTTACAGCACAGCAGGAGCTTCTTGAGGCGGCTAAGACCAAACAAAACCAGCCTGAGATTTATGAAGCAGCCAAAGAACGGCTTCACCATTGGCTGTTGACAGATAAACAAATTGCCGGAATTGAGATCTCCGGACGGGCGAAAACAAATTTCGAAGTAATTTCAAATACTTCAGGAATTGTGACAGCCAAACGTGTCAATGTTGGCGATTATGTTTCGGAAGGCAACGTATTGTTTGATGTGGCAAATCTCTCCAGCGTTTGGGTGATGTTCGATGCCTACGAAAACGATTTGCCGTTTTTGCGTATCGGGAATAATATTTCTTTCACTGTACAGGCATTACCGGGAACAAATTTCTCTGGGAATATCAAGTTTATCGACCCCGTTATCGATCCAAATACACGGGTGGCCAAGGTGCGGGTGGAAATTGGAAATGCCGGCGGAAAGTTGAAACCCGAAATGTTTGTAAACGGAATTGTGCATGCCAATCTCGACCAATACCGCGATAACCTGGTTATTCCTCGTTCGGCGGTGTTATGGACTGGCAAACGCTCCATCGTGTATGTCAAACAACCCGGAACCAACGAATCTGTTTTCAAAATGCGTGAAGTGGAACTGGGACCTACGCTCGGAAACAGTTATGTTATTCTGAACGGACTCACCGAAGGCGAGGAAATTGTGACCGAAGGTACATTTAATGTGGATGCTGCGGCGCAACTAGAAGGAAAGCCGAGTATGATGAATCACGACCAATCCAAACCGAAGAAAGAAAGTAGCATGCCGGGAATGGATATGTAATACTGAAGTAATCAAAACCTAGTGGAATATTTTCTTTTCCATATAGCAGTATTTTAATAATATTGGATTATTTATTATATTGATTTGTTAGAAGATTCCTATATCTTACGTTTTTCCATTATATATTCAATTGGATATACGAAAAAATTTATACCTATATAAGGATATTCTGAAATCTGCTTTGATCTAAGAAAATTATTATCATTTTTCAATATAGATATTGTTTGATTAACTAAACATGTGTCTGTATAAAATACAAAAATAGTATAATTACCTAGTTGTTTTTTTTCCCTATAATAATCTTTTTTTGAATCTATTGGTCTTTTTATTTCAAAATTTAAATCATTACAATATCTCCTGATATTTGAAAAATATTGTATGTTTCTTTTATATTTAAGTTTCTTTATTATTGAATCAATTTTTGAATCAGTTTGATTTAGATCTGTTTTGAATTTTTCATAAGCAATCAAATCACTTTTGATATCAATATCTTTTATGTCAAGATGGGATTTGTCATAATACTTAAGATATTTATAAATTTTGTTCTCTTTTTTTATTATAACCTTATATTCCGGAGGCATTGGGAGTATTATATTTTCTTTTGCGTTTTTATATTCGAAATAAATCATATCAATTTCAAATAAGTCAGAGTTATTAATATATTGATCAAAAGAAATTAAAGCAAATGGAATAAATATAACATTTAGTACGAGAATATTAAAAACTATAGAAATTAATAGAGTTTATATAAGTTAGTTTGTTATTGATATTTTAGTTTGAAATTAGATAAGGCACAAGCGAGTACCATAACTAAATCACGGAAATCATCTATAAATGATCTGATTT
>Ga0209123_1000122_pt1 | contig 119828 bp, 115 predicted proteins | sample BarGraIncu00431A_FD_184500 | JGI IMG/M metagenome (GOLD analysis project Ga0209123, IMG submission 184500) | Arctic peat soil microbial communities from Barrow, Alaska, USA - Barrow Graham LP Incubations 004-31A (SPAdes) (version 2) | ecosystem: Environmental > Terrestrial > Soil > Wetlands >... | reverse complement strand
CTGGGTCGATTACCCAAATAGCTGAAGGCTCGGATACACAGGCGGCAGCGGTGAACGACATGTCGTCTGTCGTGGAAGAGATGTCGGCCAGCATAGAGCAGATTGCGGTTACAAGCAAACAAATAGGAGAAATTGTCTCTGGCACGTCCCAATCTTCCGAGGAGGGTCGCAGGGCGATTAGTAAGACCATGGAGCAGATGAAGAACATTGGTGAAGGATCCCAGGCAGTTCAGGAGGCCATCGGCGAATTGGCCAAGGGGTCGCGGGAGATTGGTGAAATCGTTACCCTAATTTCTTCGATAGCCGGACAGACCAACCTGTTGGCACTCAATGCTGCTATAGAGGCTGCTCGGGCAGGAGAAGCCGGAAGAGGGTTCGCGGTAGTTGCCGAAGAAGTGCGTAAGCTGGCGGAAAATTCCAACCAAGCGGCGCACAAAGTCACCATCCTTATCCAGAAGAATGAAACCGACATGAATCAAGCCCTTGCCGCTACCAAGGCCAGTAGTGAAGGCGTGAAGACGGGTATCAATATAGTAGAATCGGCAGGAGATACGTTCAAGGCCATAGCGGATGCGGTAGGACGTTTATCTGCTCAGATTAAAGAGATCACTGAGTCTATTGATCAGATTGCTTCTGGAAGCCAAAGTCTCGTTTTGTCTGTACATAATATAGACAAAGTAAGCAAGGAAAACGCAGCGGAGGCACAAAGCGTTTCGGCTGCGACCGAAGAACAATCGGCATCTGTGCAGGAGATTGCCTCCTCCAGCCAGGCTCTGGCACAAACCGCGACCGATTTGATGTCGGCTGTAGTGAACTTTAAGGTATAAGCAGTAACACTGTTGACTATATTCAACAAAATATTCTGAGTACATGCGGTGGTTGAGTTGTGAAGCAATGGAATTAGTTATGAAGCTACGAATTTCGTGGCTTTTTTGCTATATGTGGTTTTGAAAAGTCTTGGGGTAGCTCCACCAGCCAAAACCGGAATTGTTCTAATAGTAGAGAGAGAACGTTTAAGAATACTATTATTGTAAAAAATAGAGGGAAAAAGTATTGGATAACGAAATATCTAAAGGACTTATGAAAATGAAATTTCTTTTTTAAAATACTCCATTTAAGTCAATCCATATATAGCCTACACATATACTATTATCAGTATCAATAGCCACAAAAACTTCCTCATTATTTAAGCCTGCTGTTAAAGAAGTCGTTACTCCTTCATATGTACCATATATCTTCCCCAATTCCGAATCTAATAATGCCTCTCTACAAGCTCCCAAGGAACTTAAATCACCTATCTTTATCTGAATATGCATATTTTATCTCCTTTCTTATTCTTATAAAGTGCAAAGTTTTGCCAATTTATACCATATTTAAATTTGTTCAACGGCAATTAGTAAAATCCTTCTTTATTTACACCATAAGTCTCTATAGGGGCGCGAAAGCCAAACGCACATTTCGTCAGTTTTAACTTTTGATCCCTTTTCGCCTGATTATGATTGGCTTGAGTAACCACCAAAGGTCGACAGTAAATAATGGACTATGAGTAGAGATAGCATATTTTTTAAGTGAGTAAAGGCGGAACCTATTTGGTTCCGCCTTTACTTTTATTTTGGAGGAATGTGAAATATGGACATAGAAAGTTATGCTCCGTGTACAGGGCGCGTTATTAAGGAAGATGACATTCTCTTGAACGAGGCAGACATACTATATAATATTTACAATGTAATAGATCAAACATTAAGAGTGAAAATGCCAGATATAATTGTTTCTGGGAATATTACCACGCAAAATTTAATTGCAACTGGTGACGGAACTGCGGGTGCATATGTTGGTTTCACAGGGCTTAATGGTGTTGGCGATGTGACCTTTCAAGTGATAGGAACATATACAGGCATATTAAATTAACGCCACAACAATACTACTGCTAGTTCCATCAGTGATAGCAACTGCAGCCTATTTTAAGCATTAAATAAGCCCTTAGTGCATAAGTAAACACTAAGGAGCTGATAACATGTTCAGTCAAAATTTAAAAGGTATTATGCAACATTTACCATTAATTCTAAGTGATACAGACCAAGTAGCTGATGTGTCATTGAATCGAGTACTGATTTTTCTAGGGTTTTGGATAATTGTGTTTAGTGTTTTGGGTGTTGCATATTTCTCACCAGAACGATTACAACAACTTCAAGGCTATTGGCAAACAGGTATTGCTAGTTGGACTACTTTGGCCACTGCAAATGTAGCAAAAAAAATATGGGGATCTACTTCTTCGGGAGTACAAAACCCCAACAATCAACAGCCGTCTAAATAGGGCGGTTGTTTTATTCTAAGGAGAGAAAATTAATTAAGGTTTTTCGTTCGACACAATTCGCATAAAAGAATACATATAATGGATAATATGTGAAATATATAGAAAGCAATGAAAGTAGCTCGTCGTGGAAGATTTATGGTGTAAGATCGAGACATTACGGCAAAGAATGCACGAAATAGCATTTGAAAAAAGCATATCACATCCAGATGTTTTAATAGTTAGTCAAAGATTGGATGAATTGATAAATGAATTCTATAATGTTGACCTGATTCAAAAGGCTGGATAATAAAATATGTCTCATAGTTTCCACAAGGAGGTAAAATTCAAATTGTATGCAAAAAAAATTCAGGTAGACCGGTGCTATTACATCGATTGGCTTCGGGTGTTAGGATTAGTCTGTGTATTCTTTTTTCATAATACTAGATTTTTTGATCTGATGGACTGGGAAGTTAAAAATAATGAAAGATTTTTAGAGCCTACCATCTTTGTTATGTTTGTAAATTTTTGGATAATGCCGTTGCTTTTTATGTTGGCTGGTGCAGGGACTAGTTTTGCATTAAAGTTTAAAACGACGATGGGATATATTCGGGCGAGATATTGGAGATTGGTTATTCCATATATCTTCGGTATATTCATTCTTATTCCGCCTCAGAGATATGTGGAGTGTTTGAATAAAGGTAAATTTGCAGGGACATTTTTTGACTTTTTACCATGGTATCCTGCGCATAGGCTATTTATTGTGAATTTTGGTTTTGACCCAGTTTGGTTTGGCGAACTAGGTACTCATTTGTGGTTTCTGGCATTTTTATTTATTTTTTCAGTTATTACTGTGCCTATAATTACTTATTTTAAAAGTGAAAATGGCATTAGGCTTATCAAGCAACTTGCGGCAGTCGGAGAAAAAACAGGGGGCATATATCTTTTTGTTGTACCGCTTGCTTTGGTGAGGATATTATTGCAACCCGTTCATCCAAAATATTCGTCATGGGCTGATTTTATATTTTTGTTTGTAATTTTCATTTTAGGTTACCTATTGTTTTCTGACCAACGGTTTATTGAAAGCGCTGATCGGCATAAATATGTATCATTAAGTATTGGTATATTTCTATTCGTAGTATTATTAGTGATATTTATATACTTTTTGGATTCCTTAAAGTTGTGGTGGGATCATCCAGACTATTCGTTGGGGTGCGTTTTCTTTCATATCATGTGGGCTGCAACGACATGGTCATGGCTGATGTTTTTCTTGGGGGCAGGCAAGGCATTCTTGAATTTTGAAAATGTGTGGTTAAATAGTCTGAATGAAGGGGTGATGCCTGTTTATATGCTCCACCAGACGATAATTCAAATTGTTGGTTTTCAGGTAATACAATGGTCCATTGGTGGACCGCTTAAGTACAGCATAATAGCTTCTATATCATTTGTTATTATAATTTCCACATACTATTTTTTGATAAAAAGGGTTAATTGGTTACGTATGTTATTTGGCATGAAACATTTAGAGTTTAAGGCGGTTGCAGATGGGTGTAAGGTAGAGAAAATAAGATAAAAATAGATGGTGTAGGAAGATTGATATCTTTTAAAGAAAAATGGGGTGCTCAGTACCCAGTCGCTATAAAGAGCTGGGAAGACAACTGGGATATTCTTTCCACCTTCTATGCATATCCACCACTAATATTATTGAGGGGCCGAATAGACCGTTTCGAAAAGTTACAAAGACTAAATCCGTATTTCCAAATGATGATTCACTACGCAAAATGTTGTATTTATCGTCGGATAATATTGTAAAAAAATGTACTCAACGTTACCGGGACTGAAATGGTTTTGAATCAAAGTATGCTTATATGCTTCGTTGCTACCGTAGGAAGCTTAGATTTCTCTAATTTACTTTTCTTATCTGAGAAGTTCCAACACAATTTTCGAATTGGATTCAGGGGTACATTATAGTTTTTTTATACAAAAGCTATAATCTGACAAAATATTCATGGATTTATGATTATAATTGTCAAGATACGAAAAGTAAAGGAATGTTAGAATCAATGTCTATTAAGATTATAAACTAAAATACAGTAATCATTACTGCTAACAGTTGTAGAAGGGGAGAAAAACATGTTTTTAAATAGAAAAAATAATAATTATAGCCTTGTTTTAGCTGAGAGTGAGTCCCTATTAAAAGACATAAAGGCGGGAAAAAATGGTGCACGTGCTAATGTGCAAAATGTTCCCTCAGAGGCTCAAAAAATCTTCCATAATTTTAATAGTGTGCTGGATATTATAAATATTAATACTCAAAAGGCTTTAGAACGATTTGAACTAGTTAATCAGGCTACAAATGTTGGATTATGGGATATGCATGTGATTGCAGGTGATCCCATTAATCCCGCTAATGAATTTATATGGACAGACCAGTTCCGTGAGATGTTGGGGTTTAGTAATGAGCGTGACTTTCCTAATAGGCTGGATAGTTGGGCCTCACGACTCCATATCAAGGATAGAGATTGGGTATTAGAAGCTTTCGCGCATCATTTGACGGACCACTCGGGACAAACTCCCTATGATGTTGAATATCGACTTCAGCTGAAAGACGGGGAATACCGTTGGTTCCACGCTACGGGGGCTACTGTAAGGGATAAAAAGGGGCTTCCATTACGAGTGGTTGGAGCGTTATTTGATATACACGAAAGGAAAGTGAAGGATGGGGAACTTGAAACCATTCTCACCCGATTTGAACTAATTAATAAAGCACTAGCTGCCGATACTGAACTCAGTAACGCGCCATGGGATATGAGTGTTATCGCTGGCGATCCAGTTAATAATAATAATGAATTTTGGTGGTCCCCTCAGTTCCGGAAACTGTTAGGGTATAATGATGAACAGGATTTTCCTAACACATTAAGTAGCTGGAGTGATAATTTGCATCCGGATGATCATGATCATGCCTTAGCAGCCCTTGCTGCTCATTTAAATGACAGATCGGGAAAGACACCCTACAATATTGAGTATCGGCTACGACTTAAAAATGGAGAATACCGGTGGTTTTATGCTGGGGGTGAAACTCTTCGTGATAAAAATGGTGTACCTTTGCGGATCGCTGGTATGTTAAAGGATATTACAAAGAAAAAGACAAAATTACAACTAGAAAAGGAACTGGCTGAGAAGATGGAACAACTCGTACAGTCTATGAACCAAATGGTAGTTGGTATAACGGAAGTAACCGTCAATGCCCAAGAACTTGCTTCTGCCCAAGAGACTACAATGGAATCTGCACAGCAAACCAAAGCAAGTGCGGATACGACTTCCCACATTACTGAGCTTATCAAGCAGTTTGCTGATCAGACCAATTTGTTGGGGCTAAATGCTGCTATTGAGGCTGCTCGAGCAGGTGATCAAGGTCGAGGATTCAGTGTCGTGGCCGAGGAGGTTCGTAAACTGGCAGTAAGTAGTGCAAATGCTGTAGGACAAATTGAAAATAGTCTTAGCGATATGAAAAAAACTCTGGATGTGATTGTAGAACATATTGGCACCATGACTAGTTTAACTCAATCCCAGGCAGCTGCAACGCAAGAAGTAAACGCCTCTGTTGAAGAGATCAGCTCTATGGCGGAGGACGTTATGAATATTGCTAAGATGATGTAGATAGTAGGAATGTAGTAAAGGCTAAAATATGGTTTCTAATGATGAAGATCCCCAGCTAACCAAAGCCGGGGATCTTTATCATTATCCATATGATCCTTATTTTGATTTCAAGATTTGATCGAGAACACCGGCGTCAATTTTAGAAAGTTCGTTTTCTAAAATAAGAATCTCTTCTTTTAACTTTTGAAGTTGTCTTTCGAGAGAAAGTTTAGCATTTTTAGCTTGTTTTGCCTTGACGGTTTGCCGGGTGAAAGAATAGGACTTTTCATTAAATGTTTCCTTATCATATTTCTTTAAAACTAAAGAAATATTCTTTTGAAGAAGAATATGTTTGTTGACTAGAATGATTAACTCTTGTTTTTCATCGGCAGTTAGCTCCGAATTAAATACAATCTTTGAAATTTCCACTGTCAATACCTCCTATCGGTGAAGAGTGTTATAAAATCAATTCTTATTTAAGCTCTTTACCAGAAATTGATGCCATTGGTTAACAATAATCACCTTATTATAACCTTTATTACAATTCATTTTCATTATTATTATTATTATTATTATTAATTGGTATTTGACCAAAGGTCATAAAGATAATGGCTGATTATGATAAGTTTCGAAAGAAATAAAAAGAAACCACTCAGCAATTGAGTGGTTTTAGGCTATTGTAAGATAATTTTAATGAACAGGCCCTTTTAAGTTAAGCATTACTACCCCGATGACAATTAACGATACACCGATGCCACTGTATAGATTAATGGATTCTTTCCAAATCAAAATAGCCACTAATGTTGTCAAAACCGTTCCTAATCCAGCCCACATAGCATAGGCGATGCTTAATGGAATAACAGTCATAGCTTGGGCAACTGCATAAAATGAACCACCCATTCCTACGATAAAAGCAAAGCTAGGGTAGAGTTTAGTAAAACCGTTTGAGTATTTAAGCATGGAAGTTGAAAATACTTCTAAGGCAATTGCTATGCCTAAAAAAACATATTCGTTCATTTTATATCCTCCTTAGTCAAAGAAATTAAATATTTTAAGACTTCCTTGCGGGTATCTTCCTGTAAATTCATCCCGTATAGTTGATTGAAATACATCCCATCAACCGCCAGTCTGACAACTGTCGAAACGATTGGGTCAATATGATCATTCTCAATATGTGAATGTAGTTCGTGCAAATACTTAGCCATAGGCTTTAATAGTTCAGGATTAGTTGCAATAGCTGCCAAAAATGCAGTATTCATATCAATTTCGCTGTCTAATTGATTGAATGTTAGTGTTGTATACGCCCTAGTCCATTTTCCTTTTTCACATAGATCTTCATTAACCGTAGATTCCGCTTCATCGACAAAACCTTGTAGTAAATAGTCAACCATACCTTCTAACAAAGCATCTTTACTTGGAAAGTGATATAATAGTCCACCTTTACTCACTCCTGCATTCTTTGCAACGGCTTCCAAAGTTAAAGAACATACACCATCGGTGTTTATAATATGAGCGGCGGCTTTCAGTATTTTTTCGTTAGTTTCCATTTTCTTTGACATAAGCTTCCTCCATAAGTAATTTCAATATAATTATAAACCGTCTGGACGGTAAAGTAAATAGGTGCTTATATAAAAGAGGATATCATCACCTGCAATAAGATGGTCAAAGTTGTGTAAACTTCGCATTTTAATCTTCAAATATGATTTTGCATAAGATGGCATGATTAAGGAATCGACATGGATCAAGCCCGGTAGCATCCTTGAGTTTCCCTAAACGAAACAATAAGGTATTACGGTGGATATAAAGACTTTTTGCCGTACTAGTAAGATTCAAATTGTTGTTCAGCAAACTAATTACAGTATTTCTCATGTCATATTTTTTTGTCAAACCAAGATTTAGTTTAGCTTTGATTGTTTGGATGGGTTGGCATGGCTCGTCTTTGTTGATTTTTTCTACCAGATAGGTTGATAAAATATGGAAATCGTGAATCGTAGCGATTGTATCTTGGGCTGGAGAAAAATTCAAAGCAAAGAGGGCTTCTTGGTAGGAGTGCCCTAATGCTGTATAGTTCATCGTTAGACTACCTAGACCCATTTTTACAGGTTCCTGGTTAGTGGAATTCAGCAGGGTTAAGAGGTTGGAAGCCCATTCTCCATAAGTAGCTTCAGGGATTTCACTTTGAAAATGTTTAAGAATAATAAGCCTGTCCTCAATAAATACGACTAAATCCTGGTGATTTACATGGGGGGGCTTTGATATCAGTTGTACTAGTGTTTCTCTAGCTCTTGATGCTACCAGGTCATTAAGGCCATAAGCTTTAAAGGCAAAGTCAAGAAGGGATTGAATATCGACCACAAGTACTAGCCGCGATAGAGATAGATCATATTTAAGTAGTTTGGCAGTTTTTAATAATTTATGATGATTGGCACCAACGTTGTCGGATAACAAGAGTGCTGCAAAATTTTCCCTTAATTGGTTTTGGGATCGGGCCCCCTCTAACAGTACTTCTTGTTCTAATATCAGTTCCGTTACCATTTTAGCCATTCGAGCTATATCTCTTACTTCATCAGGATGCCCAGTTACCCCAACGACACCGATGACTTGGTTATTTAATATAATTGGCATATTAAGGCCAGGATGTGATCCGCTGTATTGATCAAGGTCATTAGGGTAAATTTCGATGGTTTGGATGCTGTTAATGACATCTCGTGCACCCTGGTGAAAGGTATTAATTCTTTTTTTTTGACCAGATGCGATAATAATAGCTTGATTATCCATAATATTGATGTTTTGTTGAACAATGGGGATGATATTATCGACAATTTGTTGAGCGAGGCTACTTGTTAAAATCAAAGTTATCCACCTCCATTGGTTAATGTATACAAGTATTATTTACTTTGTTCTATTATATTTCATTACTGCGTTTTATTCATTAGATAAACTATACAATATCTAGCAAGATTTTGGTACAAACATTATATAGTTTGATAATTGTAATAAGTCCAGATTTTTAATAAAATGATGATGAAGTTTACCGAAGAAAATAACTTAACAGATAGAAAGGTTGGATGGGTATGCGTATTATAGTTGCTCCAGATTCATTTAAAGGTAGTGTATCCGCGGTGGGGACTGCCAATGCTATGGAAAAAGGCATTAGACAAGTGTTTCCAGAGGCAAAAGTCATAAAACTTCCAATCGCTGATGGGGGGGAGGGAACGGTAGAAGCTCTTGTTACGGCTACTGGAGGACAGATTATATACCAAAATGTAGTCGGTCCCCTCGGTAATATAGTAAAAGCTTTTTGGGGTATTATGGGGGATGGTGAAACGGCCGTTATTGAGATGGCGGCAGCTTCGGGCTTGCCTCTTGTGCCAGAGGATAAGAAAGATCCTCGTATTACAACGACCTATGGTACAGGGGAATTAATAAAATCAGCTCTCGATAGGGGCCTTGGGAAAATCATTCTTGGTATTGGTGGCAGTGCAACTAATGATGGTGGTAGCGGTGTAGCGCAGGCATTAGGGGTAAGGTTCCTAGACGCTAGTGGACAAGAACTTCCCTATGGAGGAGGAGCTTTAGCAAATTTGGATCACGTTGATCTCTCTGGGATAGACATACGGCTTAATGATGCAGTCATAATGGTTGCTTGTGATGTGGATAATCCTTTGTGTGGGCCAAGAGGTGCATCAACTGTATACGGACCACAAAAAGGTGCTAACTTGGACATGGTAGCCCAACTTGATCGTGCTTTACGGCATTTTGCTAGCAAGGTGCAAAAAGTAACGGGGAGAGATGTAGCAGAGTTCCCAGGCGCAGGTGCAGCAGGTGGACTCGGTGCAGGCCTATTATCCTTTACCAATGCCAAGCTTAGACCTGGTGTGGAAATTGTTCTTGAAGCCACTGGCTTTGAATCTGTAGTAAAATCAGCACAATTGGTTATCACTGGGGAAGGGCGCACTGATTTTCAGACGGCCTTTGGCAAAGCTCCCGTAGGGGTAGGCAAATTAGCCAAGAAATATAACGTCCCAGTATTGTGTGTTGCTGGTGGTTTAGGACAGGGTTATGAGGATGTGTTACAACAAGGAATTGATGGACTAACGAGTATCGTTCCTGGCCCGATGACTTTAGATGAGTGCATAGAAAACGGGGCAGAATTAATTGAAAAAGGAACTAAGCGGCTTTGCCAAATTGTTAAGGTCGGTATGCAAATGGGAGGAAGGGTTAGCCTATGATGAAAAAAACTGAAATAATATGTATTGTTGGGCCTAGCTCTAATGCCAGCGTGTGTAGCTGTTAATGCTGGTCAAATTAAAACTGGCGCACCAACCCGTAGTGACCGTGTTGCCAAATACAATCAACTCCTTCGTATTGAAGAATTGAGTGTTATTGCTCAATACAAGGGTCGTAAGGTATTCTATAATATGAAGTAATTAAAAATGTGCTTGGATCAGATTCATATCAAAATTTTCAAAAACAAATAAACTCCTGCCATAAATAGAAATGCTCTATAGGGTACATTTTAAATATGGCTGGAGCTTTTACATTATACGGAAAATATAGTGCTGTAAAAGATAATTTAAACCTATTGGTTATAGAATGGTGATTCTATCCACCCTCTTGTTGGACGGTTACGCTGAAAGTACCTTTACCTTGCATGAAATTAACAATCTTATGGAAAATCAAGTGATTGATTGGTTCTACAAGGCTTTATAGCCTTAGTAGGACCTTTTTGTTATGGGGGGATTTATCAACAACAATCCACACGTTATCAACAGGTTTATGCACATGCTGTGACTTAATTGGATGAACATGAATTTTTAGGATGAAAGTATTATTTAACCGTGTGATTTTAGAGGGAAATCCTTCAGGAGGAGGCTCGGCAAGGGGAAAGAGACTCATTAGAGTAATTTTACATTATATTGTTCAAGGAGTGTCATGATCGTTCTGCTAGGTGGAACTTCAGTAATAATACTATTACAATCTGTTATAGTAGAAAATTTAAAAATACCATCCAGATTAAATTTTTCATTGAGTGCCATTAGATATGTCTCTCTGGAGATACTCATAATAGTTTTTTTAGTATTTGCATCCTCAGAGACGCCCGTACTTATGCTCCCGTCTCTAAGATCCACTCCACTACATCCGACAAAGGCCTTATTGCAACGATAAAGTTTAATTTGTTCAATGGCATGAGAACCGATACTTCCACCGACAATCACATTATAATCTCCACCGATAAAAATAAAATGTATTTTGGAATCTATGGGAATCATTGATGATATTTCAAACATATTTGTAATCAAAGTCACATTCTTATTACTTTTGATAAGCAGCTTTGCAAGAATATATGAAATAGTCGATGCATCTAAAAAAAATGTATCATTTTCTTTTATTTGATCATATGCTTTTTTAGCAATGATTTCTTTTAGCTCAGTATTTTTTTCGACTCTTTTAAAAAAACTTTCACCATTTACAATTGTACGCTTTATGTTAATCGCACCACCATAAGTACGTTGAAGTAAGTTTCGTTTTTCCAATACTTGAAGATCTTTTCGGATCATACTTTCGCTAACTTTAAATTGTATACTTAACTCTTTAACGAGGACTTTTCCGTCTTTTTCTAGTAAATCTAAAATATATTTGTAGCGTTCTTCAATAAACATATAGTTCTCCATTTATTCTCATTTGTTCTTATTATAGCAATTATAAAAGAATAATACAATGAAATCAATTGACAAATAGTAATAAACAACCTAAAATAATAGAAAGTAGCAATGAGTACTAATGAACGATATAGAATGGTAATTCCGATACCAATTGATTTATCTTCTTAATTATAATGTAATAGATGGTAATTTTATAAAGGGAGAGAAGAATAATGTCAATATTAGATGAAACTACAGGAAGTGCTCATATTGGAATTCCAACGGCTAATTTACAAAAAACTATAAAATTTTATGCAGATTTAGGATTTGAAACCCTATTAAAAACATTTAATAAGGAAAAAAATGAGCAGGTGGCCTTCCTTAGATTTAAAGATATAATAATTGAGTCCAATGAAACCTTAAATACTAGAGGAAAAGTAGGAGCAATCGATCACATTTCAATAAATACTTCTGATATTGAAAAAGTATTTATTGAAGCCAAAAATAGAGGGTACGATTTATTAGATGACGAAATTCAATATCTACCTTTTGGGGAAAAAGGAATTAAGTTTTTTACATTAAGAGGACCATCCCAAGAAAAAATTAAATTTTGTCAAAAATTATAATTTGACAGAGACGACTCAATGAACGTAATACTATTATCGAAGGAAAAGAGGCAATGATGAAAAGAGCAATATTTTTTGATATAGATGGAACCTTAATAGATTGTTTAAATGGGTTAACAGATATGACTCCGCGAGTCAAAAAAGCAATTCGTGGATTACAAGCAAATGGAGATTATGTTTTCATTGCCACAGGTAGACCTTATGCATTTATCAGTGAAGCGTTATTGAATTTTGGGTTTGATGGTTTTGTTCTTACCAATGGAGCACAGGTGAACGTCAAAGATAAATGGATCTATAATGATCCCATTGCACAAGACTTTGTAAGAGAAGTAGTTTCTCACTTTGAAGAGTTTAATATTCAATACGTTTTACAAGGAGACGTGTATTCATATATTAAAGAGAAACATGAAGAATTATATTTATACTATGATAATTACGCTATCTCTAGAAAATATTTACAAAAAAACTTTAATATTGAAGATATACATATCTATAAAATAGAGATGTTGTCCAAAGATGAACGGGGTAGGGATTATTGCTTATCTTTAAAAAGTGATCATTATAATTGCATTCAGGACTCAGAAGAAAAATATTTTGAATTATATTCTAAAAAGAATACAAAAGCTACTGGCATCTTAAAAATACTAGATTATTTAAATATTGAGGTAAAAAATAGTTACGCTTTTGGTGATGGAAAAAACGACATAGAAATGTTGTCAACGGTTGGATGTGGTATAGCGATGGGAAATGCTAGTGATGAAATTAAAAGCTATGCTAATAAAGTGACCGATACAGTACGTAATGATGGTATAGCCTTAGCTATCAAAAGGTTTATATTATAAGTAGATAGAATGATACAAGCAAGATATTGTTATTAGTTTATTGAGCCAACATAAATAAGTAGGGCTAAAGATGGAAAGTTACACCTACTGCGGGTAGGCGATGATGTTACAATGTTTACAAATAGTGAAGTAGATCGGGGGAAATTATGGAGTGCGGCACAGCAACCCTTCCGTCTCGAGCAGAACAAAATAGTAAAAGACGGAGGGACATTTGAATGATAAAAACATATTTGGGACAAATAATAAGTGTATCAACTAATATAACATTTAAAATACTGGAGTAGGTGTCAATATGGCGCCTACTTTTCTTATCTTACTTTTTCCTGTCATGAGTTTGTCACATTGAGTTGTTATAATTTAGATATTGGAAGACAGCATATCCCACTCCATGTGGTTTGTGTGAGAATGATAAGAAAAAATAGGAATTATGGAGGGCAATAATGGTAGAATTTATAAAAAATAGTAGTGGTGATTGTAATGAGTGTAATACAGAATTGTGTACGGCTATTTGTTATCAAAGATATGCAAAACTCTTTGACGATAAATATAAATATCAATGTCAAGAGAATGAACCTGAGCTGGCAAATCCAATAGTAGATCATAAATCATAAATCTAAGGACTTGATACCACATAAGGGGCAATTCTGCAATTATATTCAATCACAAAAAAACAAACCGAGTACAGCACTTTTTGTCTGCACTCGGTTTAATTTTGTTTGTAACTAAGATCTTTTCCTTCAAGCAAATTAAGCTTTGATCTTAAGATAGGACTTCATTGGTTTCAAATTGACACCCAGATGTACTAAACCAGCAACAATAAATAGATATCCTCCCCATTCATGTGCTTTTTTAGGGTAAAAAGACCTTTGAGGTGATTCTCCGGGAAGCTTAACTGCAACATTATTTTCAACTTGTTGACTTTGTGTCGCAGGATATTTACTGACGCCTTCTGCACCCCGTCCGCCACCGCCAGTCATTTGCACACCTGTTATTGCGAGTAGAAAAAAGGCTAACGCAAGTACAATGGATGTAATTTTTCGCATTGATAATTCCTCCAATTATGATTTATGTTTAATGTTTAATGTCCCCTCTTACCTTACTACTAATATAAGATAGCATAGAAAAATTAAAATATTATTAAAAATTAAAATAACTAAAATATCATCCTTACATCAGGATAATATTTTGGGATACAATCTGCATATTTTCTGAATTTATATTATACCAATAGAGGAATTTTATCTTAAAAAGATGAATAAATGTCAATTAAGAAACGAAAAACCGTCAGATAAATAAGCATCAATTGTTGTTAAGAAAAAGGGATGGCTGTTACTTTCTACAGCCATCTCTTTCTTTTGATCTTTGAATTGGTTTGGCTGTCATTGCTATGCATTTAACTGATTTTAATAAGAAGGGGTGTGAATATGATTACAAAGTCCATAGCAAATCTGAATTCACTTACGATCGTTGATGAAAATAGCCTAAAAACATATTATGGATGCGACCAAGAATGGTATATGACAGATTGGCAACGTCGTGCGGGTTGTGGTCCCTCAGTTGTATCGACGATCATCCTGTACTTAACTAGGGGCACTTTGGAATTAGGGCAACATATCAATACGAAAGAAAATTGTCTGGCGCTTATGGAAGAAATTTGGGAATATGTTACCCCGATAAAAGGGCAGGGGATACCTACGACTAAAATGTTGTCTGAAGGCATGCTTGCTTACACAAAAGCCAAGGGGTTACATGTGGAATATACCTTTTGTGATTTGTCTGAGGATAAGTCACAACGTCCGAAGTTATCAGAAGTGTTAATTTTTTTAGAAAGAGCATTGTCGAAAGATGCTCCTATCGCATTTGTAAATTTATGTAATGGGGAAGAAAAAGACCTTTATCGTTGGCATTGGGTTACGATTATTTCCCTTACCTACGCTGAAACGGGAAACAGTAGTTTATTTGTAACTATTTTGGATGAAGGGGTAATGAAGAAAATAAATCTTACCTTATGGTATAATACGACAACCCTCGGCGGTGGATTCGTATATTTTACCTACTGACAGATGCTTTATACGAAGCCCCCACATGAAGAGTAAACCGAGTGCAGATGAAAAGTGCTGTACTCGGTTTTTTTGACCATTAGACTAAGTGATTTTATTGATAACTTTACATAAATCAGTTAAAGCATTCGTTAAGGATGACAAATCATCCTGATCTAAATGTTTAAGCTTATTCTCTAAGAAGGCAAGGGTTTTTACTTTGACCTCTTCAAGAATCTCCACTCCTGACGGTGTCAAGCTTATTTTGATAATTCTTCTATCAATTGCATCATATTCTCGTTGCACAAAACCTTTTAACACCAATTTATCGACAATGGGGGTCATTTGCTGTTTAGACATTAACATTTCATTAGAAAGTTCCGTCATTGTAGCTTTTTTTTCGATTAAAATGCCCATGACACGAGCTTGTGTTGCAGTGAGAATGACTCTAAATTGTTGATCGATAGCTCGGACAAAGGTTTTGTCAAGAAGAGGGATTAGATTAAATAAGATTGTAGCGTTTTTTGTATAACTCACAAGAGATGCACTCCTTGTTTTAGAGATTGACAGAGTGGAGAAAAAAGCTTATTATTTAGTACATGAATATGTACTATAAACATTCATGTATAATATACATGTGTTTATAGTATATCATAGATAAAATATGGGTTCAAGAATTTTACTTATACACCATAATTAACTACATATTTTATATTCGATAGGTATAATCGTATGAAGGGTATGGGGTGCCTTATGGATTAGTGAAACTTTTGTTGCTAAACGTTAGGTTTGTAATGTCCCCAGGAGTGAACTGATTCGTGCAACAATGTGCAGTAGAGTAGTGCATAAACGGTCAAGGTAATAAAAGACAGAAATGAATATTTGTCCCAACCTTGCAATCAAACTAAAGGATTATGGGGTAAGAAGAACGTTGGCGCGTTTTGTGCAATAGTAATGTATGACAAAGGCATAGATGTCAACTGGCGCTCATTGTAGCATTACGCATGATTTTTATTCTAATGGAGGCTAAGAAGTAGTCTACACTGAGATGTTGGTGAGATGTGGGATCGCGTAACATTTAGGTTTCAAATTGTAGGAGGAATAGCAAGTGAATAGTAAGCATTCAAAGAAGTTTTATGTAGGAATCATTATTGCAATTATTCTGATCGGCGTTGTTGTGATGCGTAGTGGGTTGTTATCAAAAAAACAAGCGGCTCAAGCCCAAGCAGTCGAAGTAAAAGTCATGCAGGTTATTCAGCAGGATGCTCCGACTAATTACGAATTCGTAGGGCAAATCAAAGCCCGCAATGAAGTGAAAATCATGTCGAAAGTATCGGGCAATATTGTGGCTAAAATGGTGAATGGTGGTGACACCGTCTATCAAGGACAACCATTGTTTCGCGTGGATAATAAACAGTATCGATCGGCTATCAACTCCGCGAAGGCCGCTCTCAATAAATCAAAGGCTACACTGAACAATGCTCAAAAAGATGTGGACAGATATAAGGCGTTAGCCGATGCAAATGCCATTGCCCAGCAAACCGCAGATACTCAGGTATCCTTAGCGGAAGAAGATGCTGCTGCAGTGTCAGTGAATCAAGCGGCTTTAGATCAGGCCATGGAGGATGAACAAGATACTTTAATCCTCTCACCTGTTGATGGGCGCATTGATGTGAATGATGTCAGCATGGGTTCCTATGTGGTACCAGGGACAACGACCATGGCGACAGTATCATCCATCGATCCAGTATGGGTGCAATTTAGTATGAGTGAAAATGAATATTTAAATCTTGTTCAGTTAGGAAATGGTACGTTACCAAGTACTTTTAAAGATAATCTTAAACTGACTCTTAGTAATGGCACCCAATATCCGGTGCTAGGGCGTATTGAACAAGTGGATAAAGGTGTTAGTGATACAACAGGTACAATCACACTGAAAGCCTCTTTTAGTAATCCACAAAACATTCTCCTACCTGGTATGTTTGCGAGAGTACTCACTCAGGGAGAATTACATAAAGGAGCCATCCTCATCCCTCAACGCGCCGTAACAGAATTATTAAATAAGACCTTTGTTACCGTCGTAACCGATGATAATAAGGCTGCAAGTCGACTCGTGACCATGGGTGAACGAATTGGGAATATGTGGTTAGTACAAGACGGGCTGACGACAAATGATCGGGTTATTGTGGAAGGTACTAATAAAGTTAAAGAGGGAACAGCCTTACAAATAACTATGATCCAAGCTGATGAACTACAAGCTCCGGCGAAGCAATAGGGAGATGATTTTGAATGGCTAATTTCTTTATTAATCGACCTATTTTTGCGATTGTTTTATCAATTATCATAACAATAATAGGCGTAACGGCTGCATTTAATTTACCTGTGGCCCAATATCCTCAGATTGCTCCACCAACAATTTCCGTTAGTACATCCTATCAAGGGGCAAACGCTGAAGTTATCGATGAAACTGTTGCTCAGATCATTGAACAACAAGTTAATGGTGTGGAAGGTATGTCTTATATGTCTTCCACCAGTACAGATTCAGGTTCTTATTCCTTAAATGTACAGTTTGAGTCTGGCACCAATGCTGATACTGCCGCCGTACAGACGCAAAATCGAGTATCAGAGGCCACATCATCACTGCCAAGTGATGTGCAGACCGCCGGCATTACTACGAGAAAATCATCCCAAGATATGTCCCTGATTTTTACTCTCTGGTCCCCCGATGATACATATGATGCCAATTTCTTAAAAAATTATGGGAGTATTTATCTTCTCGATAATATAAAGCGTGTCAAAGGTGTAGGGGAAGTGTCGGAATTCGGTGCTGATTATAGTATGCGAATCTGGTTGCAACCTGAAAAAATGGCTGCTCTTAGCATTTCAGTAAACCAAGTGACGACTGCTATTTCACAGCAAAATATTCAAGCTCCGGCGGGTGCCATTGGGCAAATGCCTGCTGATTCTCAGCAAGAATTCCAATACAGTACGCGAGTGAAAGGACGTCTCATAACGCCCGAAGAATTTGGTAATATCGTTGTTGTCGCTAAAGGAGACGGCTCCTTTGTTCGTGTAAAAGATATCGCGCGGATTGAACTGGGTAGCAAATCCTATACCAATGAAAGCATGGTAAATGGTCATATTAGTACAGGATTTGCGGTTAAATTAACAAGTGATGCCAATTCTTTGGATACAATTGGTAATGTGAAAACAGTTCTTGAGAAGGCAGCACAAAATTTCCCTGCTGGATTAAAATATACAGTGGTCGTCGATGGTACTAAATTTGTTAGGGAATCTATGGTTGAAGTGATTAAAACCCTGGCAGAAGCAATGCTCCTCGTATTGATTGTAGTCTTTCTGTTTCTGCAGAGCTGGCGTGCCACATTGATTCCCATGCTGGCCATTCCGGTGTCCTTGATAGGAACCTTTGGTGCGTTTAGTGCCTTAGGCTTTACCATTAATACCTTAACCTTATTTGCCATGGTACTAGCCATTGGACTGGTCGTTGATGATGCCATTGTTGTGATTGAGGCTGTGGAACATCATATGCGCTATTCGGGACTGACGCCTCTCGATGCTACCAAACGAGCCATGAGTGAAGTCTCTGGGCCAATCATTGCCATTGCCTTTGTACTGGCTTCCGTCTTTATCCCTGTAGCTTTTTTTGGCGGAATGATGGGGGTTTTGTACAAACAATTTGCCTTAACCATTACCGTATCAATGGCTTTATCTGCTATTATTGCCTTGTCCCTCACACCGGCACTTTGCATATTATTATTAAAGCCCCATGAGGACAATGCTCATAGTGGGATGCTTGGTCAATTTTTTGAAAAGTTCAATCGCTGGCTTGAACACGAAATTGAAACATATGGAACGGGTTTAGGAATTGTCATTTCCAAAGCACGTGTATGTATGATAGTATTGATGGTTTTATGCCTTTCCATTGTAGGTCTATATAAACTAGTTCCTACTTCGTTTGTACCTGATGAAGATCAGGGCTTCTACATTACTTCTATTTCTTTACCCGAGGCATCCAGTCTAAAACGTACGAATGTAGCGGTCAAAGAACTGTTAGAAAAGGTAAAGGATCAACCAGGAGTTACCCAGGTTATGTCCATAACGGGATTAGATTTATTAGGGGGAGGCTCTAAGTCCAATGCGGCCGCCATGTTTGTTTCATTAGATGCATGGGATCAGAGAACTAAGCCCCAATTATTAGTCGGAGCGGAAATTGGCCAAACATTTGGCGCTGGATCCCACTTGCCTGGCGCTAGTGTGATTGCGTTTGCTCCTCCGGCGTTACCGGGACTTGGTATTGTAGGTGGTTTAACCTTAATGCTTGAGGATCAGAGCGGAGGTTCATTGGCCGATCTGGATACCATGTCTCAAAATTTTGTCACCGCAGCCAAAGCACGGCCTGAGATTGGATCCATTACATCTAATTTTAAATCGGATACGCCTGGTTACGAGTTTGAGGTTGATCGGGAAAAAGCTCAAAACATGGGAGTCGCTGTTGGCGATGTATTTACGGCCTTGCAAGTCTTTCTTGGTGGATCTCAGGTTAATGATTTTAATGAATTTGGTCGTACTTATAAGGTCATCGTGCAAGCCGATAACACATTCCGCAAGGATATTAACGCCACACGTTTCCTATATGTAAAAAGTTCTAATGATGTTATGGTGCCATTAAATACTCTAATTAAACCTACGAGTATTAATGCGCCGTCCACTATTACCAGATATAATGGTCTCAAAGCCGTTAAAATTAGCGCAACCCAAGCGGCTGGGTATAGTTCTGGTCAGGCAATGACGGCCCTAGAAGAAGTTGCTAAAATATTGCCGAGTGGCTATTCTTATGAATGGTCAGGCCAAAGCCGTGAAGAAAAAACTTCAGGTAGTCAAACCTTCATTGTATTTGGTATGGCCATTACCTTTGCCTTTTTGTGCTTAGCGGCTCTGTACGAAAGTTGGAGTGTTCCTTTTGCCGTATTACTGACAGTTCCAGTAGGAATATTTGGCGCTTTCTTATTCCAGTATGTACGTAACTTAGAAAATAGTGTATATATGCAAATCGCGTTAGTGATGCTCATTGGACTCGCAGCGAAAAACGCCATATTAATTGTCGAGTTTGCTAAAGTGAGAGTCGATAATGGTATGGAAGTCATTCAAGCCGTCACGGAAGCGGCCAAAATTCGTTTCCGTCCGATCATTATGACGTCATTAGCGTTTATTATTGGTTGCATTCCCTTGGCCATCGCTACGGGTGCTGGCGCCGGTGCCAGAAATGCCATGGGAACAGCTGTGGTGGGTGGTATGTTTGTTGCTACAGCCCTTGGCATATTCTTAATACCTGTTCTGTTTGTAGTGGTAGAAAAAATTAAAGACCGGGTTACCAAAGAAAATAAACCCGTCGATGGAGATCATTCTAAAGACGTAAAATCATAAGATATATGGCTAACAGTGATATGGATCGTGATGTACGAGTAGTGACTGTCAAGATATTCACTACGCGTACATCAATATTTTTTTTAGGAATAGAAGAGGTGTTAACTTGAATACCGTTCAAAATCAAAGTCAACCAAACCGTATATGGGCTGCTGTTGTGTTAGGAATTTTAGCGGCCATTGGACCATTGTGTACAGATTTATATCTGCCCGTATTACCGCAGATCGCTGGTGATTTGCAAACGACTCCATCTCTAGTCCAACTTAGTTTAACAGCTTGTTTGCTAGGTTTGGCAGTTGGCCAAATTATTATTGGTCCCAATAGTGATGCTTTTGGCCGTCGCATGCCACTGCTTATCTCCTTAGCTACTTTTTCCATCTCATCTTTTCTGTGCGCATTTGCACCCTCTATTTGGGTATTAATAATTTTGCGCTTTATCCAAGGCTTGGCAGGAGCGGGAGGTATCGTTATATCCCGCGCTATTGCCAGTGACCTTTACTCAGGAACGGATTTGACAAGATTTTTTGCGTTGCTCATGTTAGTGAATGGAGTTGCTCCCATATTAGCTCCTGTTGCTGGTGGGCAGCTGGCGAAAGTGACAAATTGGCCGGGGGTATTCATCGTCCTTGGTATATTTAGTATCATTATGTTAGTTGCGGTTACTTTTGGCTTACAGGAATCATTACCGAAAAAGAATCGCATTGCAGGTGGATTAAGGGCGACAATCTTAATTTTTAAAAAATTGTTTAGAAATCGTAATTTTAGGGGGCATTTTTTAACCCAAGGTTTTGTGATGGCCGGCTTGTTTGGTTATATAGCGGCCTCACCCTTCGTTTTGCAAAATATTTATGGTGTCTCGGCAGAAACCTTTAGCTTTTGCTTTGCCATCAATGGGGTGGGCCTCATTATTGCCACTCAAATTACAGCAAGATTAGTAGGTACTTTTAGTGAGTCCCAAATTCTTTTGTTTGGGCTAAGCCTTTCTCTGTTGGCCAGTATTGTTTTTTTGACGATGATTTTATTTAAAGCTGGGTTAATTTTTATTCTAGTACCTTTATTTATTTTTGTATCCTGTATCGGTATTATTATGACGACTAGTTTTACCCTCGCCATACAAAGTCAAGGCAAGGTGGCCGGCAGTGCGTCTGCATTATTAGGGTTTGTAGGTTTCGTTTTTGGGGCAATTGTCGCGCCCATCGTAGGAATGGGTGGTAGCACGACTGCGGTGCCCATGGGGATGGTTATGGTAGTTTCCGCTATTTCCGCAATTGTTTGTTACGTTAAGTTCGTCATGATGAGTCAGAATGATCCATTAGCAAGTGATTACGTGACTCACTCTTCATGAAGTATTTTTAATGAAAGGTATTCTTCTTGTGATCAATGAGGTCCCTACTTTTTGTTGGGGACTTCATTTTTAATTGTTACTCCAAAGACCTTCGTGCTAAAGCATTATGGATTCAAGTCCATGGCTTTCAGTATTGATCTTGAAATAAATTTTTGACTTTTTTTGTGTCATTTAGGAGGAATATAGATTATTTTAAATAATAGTGTATATATAGACCGTTACTTAAAAATGGCAAAAAAACTGGAGTGTAATAAAAGATGAAGGTTGATTTCTATAAACAGTTAATCGAAAAGTTACCCACAGGATATGCGTATCGCAGGATAGTATGTGATGAGGAAGGCATTCCCTGTGATTATGAATTTATTGAAGTGAATTCGGCTTTTACTACACTTACAGGATTACATAGTTCAGATATAGTTGGTAGAAAGATCACTGAGATTTTACCAACTATAAAAGCGTCTAAATTTGATTGGATAAAATTTTATGGTGACATTGCTATACATGGTGGTAGTAAGGATTTCGAGGAGTATTCAGAGCCTTTGCAGCAATGGGTGAAAGGAACAGTTTATTCTCCTGAAAAAGACTATTTTGTAACCCATTTTGTTGATACACCAAAGCGTAGTGGTCATATGATAGAACGCAGGACAATTGAAACTAAGCAAACAACGATGATTGCTAATATTTCTGATGTTATTATGATCGTGGATGAAAAAGGAATGATTCAATATAAAAGCCCTAATAGTGAAAAATTATTTGGCTGGCACTCAGATGACCTGATTGGGCTTAGCTATTTAGAAACAATCCATCCCGAAGACAGATATAAACTTCAACAAGAGTTCCAGGCACTCGTCGCCAGTCATGAACGTGCCATTTTAAATGTGGACTATCGCTATCAACGTAAAGACGGCAGCTATTCACTTGTCGAAGGTACCGCCATTAATCTCTTGAAAAATGTCAATATCAAGGGGATCTTGATTAATTATCACGATGTTACTGGGCGTAAGCGGGCGGAGGAGACAACACAGAAATGGGCCAATATCTTTATAAATGCTAGATGGGGTGTTGTTGCTTTAAATACCAGTGGTATGGATTTTGAGCTAATGAATCCGACTTTTGCCAAAATGCATGGCTATCGTGTTGAAGAATTGAGTGCTCTATCTATGATAGATGTTTTTGCCCCCGAAGTCCGCGCTGCATTACCTCAGGAATTACGCAATTTTCACGAAACGGGCCACCATGTTTTTGAGTCTCTGCATATTCGAAAAGATGGGTCTATTTTCCCTGTATTAATTAATACAACTGCCATTAAAGATGACGCTGGTAATGTCTTGTATCGCGCCGTTCATGTGCAAGACATCACTAAGCAGAAACAAGGGGAATTAGAATTAATTAAAGCTAAGGAAGCAGCCGAGGCGGTGAACGCTGCGAAGAGTCAGTTTCTGGCTAATATGAGCCACGAAATAAGGACGCCAATGAATGGTTTCATTGGTATGATGCAACTATTAGAGATGACACAACTGACGGCCGAACAAAAGGAATATATACAAATTTCTAGGACATCCTCCGATGTGTTATTGGCTGTGATTAATGATATTCTTGACTATTCGAAACTTGAAGCGGGCATGATGAAACTGGAAAAAATACCTTTTAATCTTCGCAAGGTGCTAGGGGATGCAGTAGACTTATTTGAGCTTTCTGCCGAGGAGAAAGGGCTTATAATAGAAACTTTCATCGGGGAAGACGTACCGGATTATATTATTGGTGACCCCTTTAGGCTGAGACAGATCTTATGCAATCTAATCGGGAATGCTGTCAAGTACACACAAAAGGGTAGTATCCGTGTTACGATCAAGAAGATAGAGGAACTTAACAATAAAAAAATCAAACTGGAATTTGTCGTTAAAGATACTGGCATTGGAATCGCCCATGATAAAACGGACCTTCTTTTCAAAAGCTTTAGCCAAGTGGACAGTTCAGATACTCGTAAATATGGGGGAACAGGACTTGGTCTTGCTATTGCCAAAAGGCTGGTAGAAAAAATGGATGGAAGGATTGGAGTCGATAGCCGAGAAGGAGAAGGGAGTAGTTTCTCTTTTACCTGTATTTTTGAGATCTTTAATGTGGAGGAATGCTCCACAGAATTATCAGCGGGGGAACAAGTGGAATCTCAAAAAGGAAATCAACTGAAAGTACTTCTTGTTGAAGATGACGAAATCAGTAGGATTGTAATGGAAAAAGCCGCAAAGCAAAAAAACTGGAAGGTTATTGTGGCAGAAAATGGTCAGGAAGCCGTCGCTGCTGTTGAGAAAGAAAGCTTTGATGTCATTCTTATGGATGTACAAATGCCAGTAATGGATGGTTATGCCGCTACTAAAATAATTCGACAGATGGAGATACTAACAAATAAGCGTATACCTATTATTGCCATGACGGCCTATGCCCTGAAGGGGGATAAGGAGAAATGTCTGGAGGCCGGGATGGATGATTATTTATCAAAACCGGTGAATGTACCTGATTTGTATGTTATGGTTGAACGATATGTAGCTAATTAAATAGGATATAACAACAGATAGGAGTATAAGGATGAAACGTGTAACCGCTGGATTATTAATTAAAGACGGATTATGTTTAATTGCAAAACGTCGCGCAGGAGATTCGTTGGCCAATTACTGGGAATTTCCAGGCGGTAAAACTGAAGTCGATGAGACACCAGAGGAGTGCTTGCGGCGTGAGATGTATGAAGAACTTCAGATAATCAAGTTAAATTTATTAAAGAGTCAAGTCCCTAGAGTTTTAGTATGGGCAGTTTGTGGGATAAGTTCCTACAAACTGCCTTTTTAATGTAAAAATGCAGGTAGTAATCGGGTAGGAAGAAAGGTGAAAGACCGTAAAATTTAAAAAAATATTCTGTGGGCAGGTTTTTGGGGTGCGGGAAGGCAATAAAGTAGATAGGGGTACTTTTTGCGTAGCAAGATCTAGTATTGGAGGTATAATGAATGATAACCGAGACAATCAAAATGAAAATTCGGAAGATTGTTGGTGTGGAAAATGCTATTGACTCGAAAGACGAGTGTTTTGGCTATTCCTATGACTCATCTTTTATTCCCATGTCGGAGGGAAATATTCCCGATCTTGTCGTTATTCCCAGCACTACAGCAGAGATATCCGCAGTGATGGCTATTGCTAATGAATATAGTATTCCAGTAACACCCCGTGGTACGGCGAGTGGGCGCACTGGCGGTAGTATTCCTGTCCTTGGCGGTATCTCCCTCGCCCTGCATCGCATGACAAAAATCATCGAGTTGGACGAAGGAAATATGATGATTACCGTGGAAGCTGGCGTGCGTACCATTGATGTTTACAATTATTGCGCGGCAAAAGGTTTATTTTATCCTCCAGATCCAGCCAGTTGGAAGTATGCAACCATTGGTGGCAATGTGGGGGAAAACGCTGGTGGAATGCGCGCCGTTAAATATGGAGTGACCAGCAATTACGTTATGGGCCTTGAGGTGGTATTGGCGGACGGTAGTATTGTTCATACGGGTGGTAAAGCCATCAAAAACGTAACGGGTTATAATCTCACCCAATTGTTCACGGGATCAGAGGGCACCTTATGTATTATTACAAAAGTGCTACTGCGCCTAATTCCCATGCCCAAAGCACGCAATACCATGCAATTAATGTTTCCTTCCTTGGATAATGCTTGTAAAACCATTCATAAAATGCTCATGTCAGGTCTGGTACCAGCGGCGGCGGAATTAATGGATAAGATTAGCTTGCAAGCAGTGGCACGCCATCGGAAACTTGAGATTGATTCTTCCATAGAAGCCTGTGTAATCATCGAAATTGATGGTGCCACTCCAGAGGAGCTAGACAAGCAAGCGCAACAAATTAAAAGCATTGCTAGTGAATTTGACGTAAGTGAAGTTCGTATTGCGACTTCTCAGCAAGAAGTGGATGAAATCTGGGCCATACGTCGTGGACTTAGTTCAGCCATTGGTGCTGCAGCGCCCAATCGTTTTGGTGAAGATATTTCGGTACCACGGGATTCCTTTCCTGAAACCGTTGGCCTGATCCGCAAAATAGCAGAAAAATACAATCTGACCATTGCCGTTTATGGGCACGCTGGTGATGGCAACATTCATCCCTCCGTGCTGTGTGATTTGTCCCAGCCAGGAGAAGAGGAGCGAGCTCATGATGCTATTAATGAAATATTTACGGCAGCATTATCAGTCGGTGGGACTTTATCCGGGGAGCAAGGTATTGGTTTAACCAAACGCCCCCACATCACAAAAGCCTTAGGGGTTACAGGGGTTAATGCTCTCAAAATGGTCAAGCAATCTTTTGATCAGAAGGGAATTCTGAATCCAAATAAAATTTGGGAGTGAGGAGCGTAACATGAAAGAGGTAGAGACTGAACATTATTTAAAAGAAGTGAATGATATTGTCAGTCAGTGCGATCGTTGTGGTACTTGCCTAACAGTATGCCCCTTATTTGGAGCTAAAGATATAGAATCATCAAGTGCCTGAGGCAAAAATAATATAGACAGGGGACTCATTCAGGGCATTGTTAAACCCAATGCTAAGGTCCTCAATATGATTAATTTCTGTCTTTTATGCCGCACCTTGCTCACGGACTTCGCACGGACTTTATGACCATGGCAAAACACAATATTGCCTTATTTGCTGACGCTGATGTCATTATTAGTGATTGTGCTAGCTGTAGCGGGACATTGAAGCATATTGGAAGCTATTTTACTGATGACCCAGCGTGGAAAGAACGGGCAGCGGCCTTTAGTGGGAAAATTATGGGTCTTAGTGAATATCTCATTTTTGTTGGTTATCAGCCGCAGCAACGTGTTGATGCAAAACTTACATTTCATGAACCATGCCACTTACGGAGTCAAGGCATAAAAAAACAGCCTCGTCAACTGTTAAAGGCACGGGCACTTTCATTGAAATGACAGCAGCGGATACTTGTTGTGGTGGTGCTGGATCATTCCATATTGACTATCCTGAGATTGCACAATCAATCTTGGATAAGAAACGCATTAATATTGAAAATTCAGGGGCTCACATTGTTGTCTCCGAATGTCCTACTTGTCTTGTACAGCTCAATAAGGCGGCAGCACAAAGTGGTGGTAAATTTAAGGTAATGCATATGAGTCAGGTCATTTAAACTTGTCATGAGATCATATTGTTTAGAACCGTCCGTAATGGGCGGCTTTTATCGTTAGCTGAGGATAAAGTTATAAAGTAATATTAAAATATGACTATGCAGTCACAATTTTGTCACATTTCCATGTTATAGTTGAGTTAAGGAAAGAAAGGGGTGGTGAAAAAGAGCTTCTCTAAAAGAATAATTCCATTCGAATATACATACAAACTAACTTAAAAATAAAAAAGATCATCACTATCGGGATGGAGCTGAAAAATACAAAAAGCTCATGGATAATGAATTTGTAAATAAATACAAGGGGTGTTTTATTATGAAAAAAATAGTAAAGAAAGTTATTGTTTACTCCTTATTAGTTGGTGTTGCCCAGTTTGGTTTAAACGCATCAATCATCGAGGCTTCACCTAGAAGTGATTGGGAACAAAGACAAAATGATCGACATTACCAGGAAGATCATCGTCACAATCAAGAAATGCAACGACGCCACAATGAGAACGATCGGGATTGGAATGATCGACAGTGGCGGGAAAATCAACAACATGAACGGTATGGTCGACAGGACAATGAGCGCCGTTATCGCAATGAGTTAGAAATGCAACGCCATGAGCGTGAAATGCAACGTCGGGATTGGGAAAATGATCAGGCTTGGAATGATCGTTTATGGCTAGAAAATCAGAGTCATGATCAAATGGTTCGACAGATTGAGGCCGATATCATATTGATGGCTTTGAATAACTAAGGGGAATCATCTAATGACTGGTAAGAGGCCGTACCCATCGGGGGTGCGGCTTCTTTGTTTGCTAGTATCATTTTTCAGGTAGAGCTTTGCACGATGAAGAGCTTGTTTTCTAAAAAAGTGAATTAGTCATATGATTATGTAACAGTGGCAAGACATAAAGAGTGTTATTAAAATTAGAAGCAACTTGAAGAGTTTTCATTTCCACAGAGCAAAAATAGTAGGATAATAATTGCGATCACCAGGGGCCAATTATTACCACCATGTTCAAAACTGCAACCACGACTCATTTGAATACCTCCTTTTATGGATAAAATAATAAGAGTTGTAACTACTCTAGCTTATGATAAAGGTGTAATTTTGCCACCGACTTTTTTAAATTAATGTTCCCAGTCTTTTTCATCACTACATTTGTCATCACAACCATTCATCTGGTTTCCTCTGGTGTTTTCTTCCATAGAAAGGCCTCCTTTATATTTTGATTTATCCTATGTAGCATAAAAGCATAGTGTTACAAGTGTATTGAATAGATCACCTTACGTTACTTCGATGAATAAGATGTAGTAATCAAAAAATGAATAAAGGAGCAAAAAAAGATGAAGTTCCCCAAAGGCAAAGGATTTGATCTGGCATCGGGTGTCGTTGTAACGGTAGTTCTTAATACGGTAGTTCATGATGAACTGGTAACTTTGACTGGAACATTTCTGGGTGAAACAGAAGAAAAACATCATCATCGGAGATTTGATGACTTTCATGAATTTATATTAATTCAATTAACATGTCCTTTTTGTGAAAGAGGCGGACCTGAAATTCCCGAAGGCACGTTTGTGGCAATAAATATCGAGCAAATTCTATTTGCTATTCCTGGTAAGAAGTGCCACGACAAAAAATATGATAATAAATGCCAGGACAAATTTTGTGATAAGAACGATAAGCCACATATCATTAATATTAGCTGTGATCGGGAGAATGATAAGTAAGATAACCAGCCTGAGTGCTGATTTATGTAAGTGTATGAATATGTAGCAATGGAGTCTTCTAGTACATAAAATACAACATAATTTAAAGCTCTGGATTACTAGTTTGTAATCCAGAGCTTTGTTTATTAATTAAGGTCTCTGCGGCTTTGTTGGTGTATTAGTTGTTCGAGCACTTCGACGGCTAGAAATTGTTTTTGGGTCACCATAAGTAGTCTTCTTAGAAGTGCCAACGATTTTTTGTTTATGCACAATGTCCACAAAATCACCCCCCCTTAGAGTAGTTTATCCATAATAGTAGTCATTCATGTTGGTCAAGAAGGAATGTAAGGGGAATCAATCAACAGTTTTCAGTTCAATTAATCACACTCAGCTCTACGTAAGCAATTTGGGCAGACGGCTTGCTCTTCACCAGATTCATATTGTACATAACATTCTCGATCTTGACCGCAAAAATCGCATTCCGTATATTTAAGTTCGCTATTTTCGTAAATCATAATAAATTCTCCTTTTTTCATTTAGCATTAGCAAAATTATAAAATTTATACAGGGTTTGTTTAGAGGATATTATTCCTTTTTTATCGAAGTATGTATATAATTAGTAAGATGGAGATGTTTATATGAAAACTAAAGTTGCTAAGGCTAGCCACTGTTGGTTTAGTAAGGATGAGAAGGATCATATTGTACTGTATAACAATGATTTTATTTTGGCAGAAACGGCGAAAGATGAAGGGGAATGTACTAATATTGGCAGTACAATTGAAGAAGCTAGATTAAAACTGAAAGAATTAGGCAAAGAAAATAAATTCGAAAACTTTTAAGCGTTTTAAATAACATAAACGAAGACACTTACTAAAAGAGTAAGTGTCTTCGTTTATGTTCGTCTAGTTTATAAAAAAATCAATTCAACAAATCCATTCCTACGAAAAGAATAGCGACAATGGCAAGGACAACTAGAAATGTTTTAAACGATGAAGGTCCCATACTACTAAATTCTCGGTCTTCTTTATATGCGTAGCATTGTAATCCGTAACAATTTTTCATGATGATCACCCCTTTCATATATCTTTCACTATGTAAAATTACTATTTATCAGTTAAATGTATTTAATTGACTTTATTATATAATAATAATTGTTACTGGTAAAGGTGTTTTCTTATATTTCCACTTGAGTGACCTTTTTTATTGGGCCTTTAGTCGCGTTTTATAAAAAAATAGTTGTCAATAGGAAGTTACTATATGAAAAGCGGTGATATTCTTATATAATAAAACCGTCATATCTTTTAGTTTTAAGTCAAATGTCGTCAGGTTATCCCAATATTAAACAAATTTATAAAAATGAGAGGTGCTGTCATTGATTACTAGATGTCGTTGGCTTTTTTGTCTATTCTCCATAGTAGCACTTATATTAGGTATTTTTCCGTCCTTGGGATATGCTGAAGTTAAGGAAATTATTGCAGAGGGTACATATAGTATGGGGGATGGGGAAACTCCAATGGTTGCGGAAGAACGTTGTTTGCTTGCGGCAAAGCGAGTAGCTATTGAGCAAGCTGGTACTTATGTGCAAAGCTTTTCGGAGATCAAAAATTATCAATTAACAGCCGATGAAGTCCAAGTGATATCTTCTGGTATTATGGAAGTTACGGTATTGGATAAACGTCGCACCATGGACAGAGAGAATATTAATTTCTGGGTAAAAATTAAAGCTACAGTCTCAACGGATAAGATTGAAGATATGGCGGCTAATTTAAAGAATGCATCCGTTACTCAGGATTATAAAAAACTACAGGGCGATTATGATAAAAGCCAGCAGGAAGTTGCTGTGCTTAAACTGCAGTTGCAGCAGGCTAATAATGACACAGATAAGCAACGGATTCGCAGTGAAATTGCCAATCGGGAAACGGGTTTTACAGCCGATACCTGGTTTGATCGTGGCAATCTTAGTATGCTAAACCATCAATACAATGAGGCGATCATGGCATATACCGAGGCCATTCGTTTGAATCCTCATTTCAGACGCGCCTATTTAGGGCGTGGACGAGCCTATACGGAAGTTGGTGAGTATCAATTAGCGCGGGAGGATTTTGCGACGGCTCACAATCTTGATTATCAGCCTGCCCTGAGCTACTTTAACCAAGGAATTTCTGATGAAAGAGCAGACCGGCGGCATGCCCTCATAGAAGTTTTCCAACGCTCGTTCGGTCGAAATCACCAAAATGAAAGACGGTGGAGGTAACCGGCTAGTGCCGATAAGCACTCAATTTGAGAAAAATCTATAAAAATAAACAACAGAGTAGGTAGGCCGCCTGCTCTGTTGTTTATTTGTTAGCTATGAAGTTTTAAAGTAAATGTTGCTGTTATGTAATACTAATTGGTAGGTGCCGGTACTCGCAAGGTTTGTCCGGAATAAATGAGGGCATTATTATTGAGCCCGTTTATTGTTTTAATTGCAAAAACATATTCTCGTAAATCTTCTTTATTTGAAGCATATTGTGATGCAATCGTCCATACGGTGTCACCACTGTGTACTTGTATATCTAAATAATTTGCAGTAGGTTTTTCGGCATTGCTAAAGGACATGCCGAACAGACTTATCAACATAAATACGCAAATGCTAGCAATCCCAACTTTTAGCAAGTTATTACTCAGCATATGATTTGAGAAAAGAGAGTTCTTCTGTTCATTAGGAAAAGGAATGATGTTATTATTTCTTATGAAATTATTTTTTATAGAGCTTGTCCAGAGTTTCCTATATATTTCAAACTGATCCTTGCATTTAGATAATAGTTTTATAAAAATGTCTTTGCCAAATATCTCATCTAAGTTTTGACAGGACCCATATTTTACACGGATATTCATAAAAAGCCCACCTTTCTCACTATTAATCTATTATGTAATACAGTTGAATCACAATAAAAAAACCAGACAATCTGCCTGGTGCTCATTTTAGTTCATACTATAAATGGCAACCTGGCAATCATAGACATTACGTCCGTAGACCCATAGCTTTGCGTCCCCATCTTTCGACAAGTTTGCCTATATAATTTAATTATTACTGTAATAATACAACGATTGTTTTCAGTAGTCAAGGCTTTTGACCCAAAAACATAGGACAAAAGTACTAGTTTGCTTTGGGGAATTTGAATAAAATAGAATAGTAACTATCATTGTATCGATTTGTGGTAAGACCAGTCTGTGTGACTTGACTTTTTCTTCGTAGATATGCAAAAATAAGATCAAAAGCCAATTAAATGTATTAGCAGAGAAGAAACGGCTGTATAAGTTCTATAAAATAGTTGACATGGCAATGCCAGGAAGGGATGATACAGATCCCATTCCTGGCAGACTAACCGTGGGGATATGATTTTTGTAATGGGTTAGATAGATCAAACTTTAGGTAAAAGGCAAAAGCTATCTAATTGCTTTGCTAGCCCATCAAGTAGGCTGTTATTGTTAATTCCTTCCATCATCAGACCATACCGTAGACCGGCACACAGAGGGGGATGGCTGGGAACAATCTCTAATTCTCCATATGTACAGGTCAGCAGTGCAATCAGTTGGTGGTGGATAATGGGGTTTTTTAGTATGCCACCGGACAACACTAGGCTAAACCTCTTATTAGCTAGGTCAAGTTTTCTAATGACTGTCAACGCCATGTCTCCTAACTCTTGGCAAGCAAGCTGGATGATGTTAGCGCTCTGAACGTCACCTTCTTCGGCTAATTTTACGATGAGCGGTGCTAGGGCAGCCATTTTGCTGATTGAAAACTGGGGACTATAAACCCAGTTGACTAAATCATCTTCATCAGCACAAGACAGTTCATTGAAGAGGGCAACGGCGATGCCAGAGGATTTTTCCCGGCCATCACAGCTTTTTAGCGTATGGGTGATAGCGGCTTTGCCAATGGCATAACCACTGCCTTCATCACCAACTCGGTATCCCCAACCACCAACGCGCACCTCCAGGCCGTCTTTGGTGATACCACAGGCGATAGAACCAGTCCCGGCTACGATTAATAGACCGTTATTTTGGCCGACTGATCCCTTTAATGTAAGCATGGCATCATTACACAAGTAGATGTTATCAGCAGTTATCCTTGCGGCAATTAATGCTTGCTGTACGATCAGCGTCAAAGTGGCGTGATCCTTTTTTGTATTCAGACCAGCCAAACCCAGTACGACACAGTTAACTCGTAGCCCTTGGCTTTTTCCAAGGTGGGTGAATAATAGAGTCAAAGTCTGGGTGGCCTGTTCGGCACCAAGACTATGATAGTTACATGAACCACCTTGGGCATAACCAAGGACCTGTCCACTTTGATTACAAAGTGCTGCTCGGCATCCAGTCCCGCCCCCATCAACCGCTAACACTGTTATTTCCTTCATTGCTGTGTCCACCTTTTACATTTCATTTTTCTTCTATTATAATACAATCTGCCCCTTAATAGATAAATCATTACAATGGAGCGTGAAATCGTGACCAAAGAACAAGAATTAGCCCAACAAATTATTAAGATGGTGGGTGGCAAAGAAAATATTAGTGCTGCAACCCATTGTATGACTCGCTTGCGACTGACTTTAGTTGACAAGTCTCATACTGAGTCGGCGGCCTTGAAAAAAATTAACGGTGTAATGGGAGTCGTGGAAACTTCCGACCAATTACAGATTATTCTAGGGCCTGGTTTTGTTGCTAAAGTCGCTATCCAAGTAAAGTTCCTAATGGAATCACCGCGGAGGGAAGTCCAGGACCTAAAAGCCCAAATGAAGGATAAAAATCGTACACCCTTTAAAATGTTCTTAGGCAAACTAGCAACTATTTTTGTACCTCTTATTCCAGCCATCGTTGCTTCTGGTATGGTGGCAGGGTTAACCAATATTGCCATTCAAGGGGGAGCGGATACTACAGGAACGTTTATTGCCATATTAAATGTAATTGGTTGGGGTATTTTTTCGTACCTGGGGATTTTTGTTGGTATTAATACGGCCAAGGAGTTTTCTGGTACACCGGCCATGGGTGGCCTAGCTGGAATATTGATTATCAATCCTGGCATTGCTGCCATATCAATCAATGGCATGGCCCTAGTTCCAGGGAGGGGTGGCTTAATTGGTGTCATGCTTGTATCGTGGTTTATGACCCTGATCGAGAAAGGGCTACGCAAAGTAGTGCCCAATGCTCTTGCTATCGTGGTCACTCCCACGGTGACACTGCTGATTGGTGGGTTTGCCAGTTTCTATGTATTGCAACCCATTGGTGGTGTATTATCCGATGGTATTATCAACTTTTTTAAAACCATGCTTGACTTGGGCGGGGCAGTGGTAGGTTTTATTCTGGCAGGAACTTTTCTCCCAGTGGTCATGACGGGGCTACACCAAGGGCTATTACCTGTTCATATGGAATTTCTAAATACGCAAAAGGCCAATCCTCTTATGCCTATCCTAGCCATGGCTGGTGCGGGACAAGTGGGTGCCGCTGCTGCCGTATATCTAAAAACTAAAAACAGCAAATTAAAGGAAATCATTAAAGGGGCACTACCGGTGGGCATCTTAGGTATCGGCGAACCACTTATCTTTGGCGTTACGTTACCTCTCGGTCGCCCCTTTGTTACGGCTTGTTTAGGAGCTGGGTTTGGCGGGGCTTTCCAAGCTGCCATGCACGTGAATTCCATTGCCCTGGGATTATCAGGACTGCCATTGGTGTTTTTAATTAAACCTGGTAGTATCGGGTATTATTTAATAGGTCTCCTCATTGCTTATGGTGCCGGTTTTTTGATTACCTGGCTCGCAGGTTTTGACGATCTGCCAGAAGAGGAGCAAAAACAGGATTTGAAGGGAGGTTTATCATGATGTGGGAAAAAGGCATAGCAGCTTATGTGGGGCTAGGACATTCCCTTGAAACCATTCACAATTATCTACAACTGGCCCATCATTATGGTTACACGCGTTTGTTCACCTCACTTCACATTCCAGAGGCCGATGCCAAGTTGGTATTGGCCGATTTTCAAGAGTTCGTGGCTGACGCTGTAAGCCTAGGGTATTCGATTACGGCTGATATCTCTCCCCAGGCAGCGACATTGCTGGGGGTTCACTTGTCGGATTTCTCCGCCTTTCGGAAGTTAGGTTTATCGGCGATACGTCTGGATGATGGCTTTTCCCCCGTACAAATCGCTGCCCTCACCGCTAACAGTGGTTTGGATATTGAAATCAATGCCAGTACCATGACGCCGGCCACGTTGCATCAAATCCATACTGCCAAAGCTGATTTGACCAGATTACGGGCCTGCCATAATTATTATCCCCGTCCTGATACTGGACTATCTTTCTCCCTTTTCGCTCAGCGTTGTCAAATGCTCCGTGATTACGAGATACCCGTTCTGGCCTTTATTCCTTCCCGCTGTTGCCCCCGTGGTCCCATCTTTGCAGGTCTACCCACTTTGGAGAAACATCGGCTTATTTCCTCCCAATTAGCGGCTAAGGAATTGCTGGCTTCTCAGTTAGTGGATGGAGTGTTGTTTGGCGATCCACTCGTAGTGGAAGAGGAACTAGCTGCTGTAGCTGAACTCGATCCCAGCTATATTGAACTGCAGGTAAGGGTCGCAGGGGATATTTCCATTGCTGAACGAGAAATCTTATTTGCCAACCATACCAATCGCACTGACCCTGGAGAATGGGTCATTCGCTCCCAAGAAGCCCGGAGTATCTGCTCGGCTGTCATTCCATCCCGTACAACCATGCCTCGCCAGGCAGGGACTGTGACCATCGATAACCAAGATTATCTGCGCTATATGGGGGAAATGCAAGTCGTCCGCTCGCCTTTGCCAGCTGATTCCCGGGTTAACATTGTGGCGCACATTATTCCCGAAGAAGTTTTTCTCGTCGATTATATTAGGCCTGGCGGTACCTTCCGCCTAAAGGAGTTCATTAAACATGAATCTTGAGAAACTATTAACCGAAGCCCGTAATCCTACCACCACAAATATTGACCACCAATCTAGTCTGGAGATTGTCCAACTCATTAATCAAGAAGATCAAAAAATAGCCACAGCCATTCATCCTATTTTACCCCATATAGCTAAAACCGTTGACGTTATTATTAGGGCAATACAGTCTGGCGGACGTCTCTTTTATCTTGGCGCTGGTACGAGTGGTCGTATAGGCATCCTAGATGCTTCTGAGTGTCCGCCCACTTACGGTACCCCTCCAGACCTAGTACAGGGACTCATCGCTGGTGGGGACCAGGCTATTTGGCGAGCCGTCGAAGGAGCTGAAGACTCGGACACCTTGGCCGCTGAAGACTTACGTGGCAAACAGCTGAATTCCTTGGATATCCTGATTGGCATTGCTGCCAGTGGCCGTACGCCCTATGTCATCGGTGGTCTGCGCTATGCTAAATCAATTGGCTGCTTCACCGTAGCTCTCACTTGTAGTCCTGATTCAGTCATGGGGCAAATTGCTGATCAGAGCTTGACAGTATTGACAGGGCCAGAGGTCATTATGGGGTCTACGCGTATGAAAGCTGGCACGGCTCAGAAAATGGTGCTCAACATGCTGACAACAGCTACCATGGTAGGCCTGGGTAAAGTATACAGTAACCTTATGGTGGATGTGCAGGCGACCAACCTAAAACTAAAGGAACGTGCCAAAGGCATTGTTACCATTGCGACAGGCGTTGGCTCAAGGCAAGCCACAGAAGCGTTGAGCGCCGCTAACGGTTCAGCAAAACTAGCCATCATGATGATATTGGCAGGCGTTTCGGCACAAGAAGCATCCCAGTTATTAGAAAATGCTCATGGCTTTGTTGCAAAGGCATTGACGTTACATGATAGTAAGACCAAGTCATAAATTTTGTGTGCTAGGATGATTGACTTGTCTTTCATTTGAAATTAGTATGTATTTAAATCATAAGGAGGTGAGAAATAAACGGCAGAACATAATCCCCAAATACGGAATGCTGCCGTTTGTTTTACAGAGTGATAAAGTTGTTCTTGGTAGGTGCTCTGGTACCCAGCATAATTTCCGCTTATGTCTTCGGATTTAATTGGTTAAGCATTGCAACGTTTATAATTGTTGCCGTTGGACTCGGGTTAGAGTTTTTTTATTATGATAAGCGATAAGCTATCTTTTGTCCGGCTTTTGGGAAGGTCCTGTACATAAAATTGTATAGGACCTTTTAACTATAATAAGAAAGGATATGGGAAGCAATCGTCGAATTGAAAAGGTGAGCATATCATTTTAAAATAATATAGGAAGGTGATCATATGGATCGACGGGAGTTTTTAAAAACGGCAGCTTTGTCCGGATTATCCTTAGCCGTATTGGGCTGTACAAAAGCCCCATCTGACTCGTCTGCCATTGTACCGTCAACCACACCAGTTGCGCCCCCAGGGGCTCCCAATTTTGATTTAACTGTTGTGCAAGGTACGGACCCAGAAGGGTTATTAAACCGTGGCTTTAAGGCCATTGGGGGTATTGACAACTATGTGAGAAAAAATGCGACTGTCGTCATTAAACCAAATTTTAGCGTACCCCGTACCCCAGAAGAAGCTGCTACAACCAATACAGCTATGGTAGCTGCATTGGTTAAGATGTGCCTAGGGGCTGGCGCTAAAGAAGTCAAAGTCGTGGACCAACCTCTTAACAGTTCTTCGCCGGTTTTATGTCTGGAGCGGACTGGTATCAAAAGTGCGGTGGAAGCCGTTGGTGGCAAAGTCATTACCTATAATGGTGTGAAAGATTATTTCCGCCCAGTCACTCATAATGGGAAAATCTTAAAAAACTTTGATTTTTCTAACGATGTATTGGATGCTGATTTGTTTATTAATTTCCCCATTTTAAAGCATCACGGAGGTGCTAAATTGACCCTGGGCATGAAAAACTTAATGGGTCTGATTTGGGACAGACGTTTTTTTCATACTTCCGACTTACATCAGTGTATTGCAGACTTAGCGGCCTTTAAAAAACCTCATCTTACAATTATGGATGCCATTCGTGGTATTACGGCTAACGGGCCGACTGGTCCGGGACCCATTCGGGAATATGGACAAATTGTCCTGGGGACTGATCAGGTCGCCATTGATGCGTATGCCGCTTCCCTGTTTGGTATGAGGCCGGAAGAGGTTGGTTACATACGAATTGCAGGGGAAATGGGGCTTGGGCAGATACAATGGGAGAAACTTCGAATACAAAAGGTGTGATTAGGATGAAACTTTCTACGTTTCGCTATTGGCGAACCTTTGTACCCGCATGTATGCTGGTGGCTACAATTTTTCTTGTGGTGCGTCAGACCTACCCTCTGCCTCCTGAGTCCCAGTTGTTGTTGTGGTATTCCCGTCTTGATCCCCTCTTACTACTTAGCTTTTTACGGTGGGAAGGCCAATTCCCCACTTGGGGGATGTTGCCACTTGCCACGATTATAATAACCGTACTCGTCGGACGCATTTTTTGTGGATGGTTGTGCCCCGTTGGTGGGTTACTCACATTGCAGCATAGTATGAAGGTGTCTGTGCAGCAACAAAGCAACTCGCGAAACAATCTTGGAAACTGGACGAAACATCTATATCCTTATCGTTATCCCTGGTTATTATTTTTGCTAGTACTCATGATGTTTGGTAGTGGTTGGGTCATGTATCTGAGCCCTTTTCATTTATTGACAGAAGAAGTGTCGCGGGTTTTACAACTGAAAATCCCATGGATATTATTGCTGATCATAGCATTAGGTATGATGACCTTTCCTAGATTTTGGTGCGTGTTCATCTGCCCATCGGGGCTTATTCTTTCTTTGTTATCACGTCTTCGAATGTTTGTTGTTAAGGCTCCCAAGGATTGCCGCTTCTGCGGTCGGTGTCAACAGGTTTGTCCCACTGGGGCTGCCAGTCCCAAGACCAGTATTGCAAGTTCTGATTGTCTCCTTTGCGGGCGGTGCTCACAGCAGTGCCCGGCTAGTAGCGTTGCAGTCACGTGGCGATTTCAGGATAAGAAAAAACCAATGGGTACAGGGACCTTTTTCACTAGAGGTGAAATGATTCGGATGGGGAGTGCCCTAGCACTTGCCATTGCCACGTTGCCATCCCTGCTACGACCGGCCCAAGCTAATCCACTGCGACCACCAGGTGCTCTGGAAGAAGACGAATTTTTGGCAAGATGCAGTCGTTGTGGGCGATGCATTAAGGCCTGCCCGAGTCAATGCCTTACAGGAATGCCTTTTAGCAGTGGTCCAGCACTGTTCCTCACGCCCGTGATCATTCCTCGGGAAGCTCGGTGCGAATTAACCCAAGACTGTCAAAAAGTGTGCCCTACAGGAGCTATCTCCCATCTTCCCATAGAAAAAGCCCTTATTGGTTTGGCCACCATCGATCATTCACGCTGCATTGGCTGGGCAGAAGGCAAGTTATGTCTAATTTGTCAGGAACAATGTCCACAACAGGCTATCAATGCCGATTCCCAGGACCGGCCCAGTGTGATAACCGATAACTGTGTGGGGTGTGGAGCCTGTGAGAATGGTTGTCCAGTGGAAGGTCCTGCGATTGTCATCCAACCACAGCCGTGGCGCAGACGCCCCTGAAAAACGACCAAGCTTTCATGTGTTATAGCCATCTAACATATTAGGCATACTCAGTAAAGATTCGCCTAAAAGTCTGCGTAGCCAAAGGTTCTCATTTGTCATGAGTTTGTCACATTGTTTTGTTATAATGGAGTCAATAAAGTAATTGTGTACTGGTTGTTGGTTGGTGTTATCCAGCGTATTGGAACTATTACTAGCAGATTGTGGCGGATGTAAGATGTCGTATCTTGCGGGGTGTGGCTTCTTTTTGGACAGAAAGGTGATATCTATGAGCATGAAAATTTTAGTAGCTGATGATGAGCCAGCTGTTTGCGAAGTCGTAAAGTTATATTTGGAGCAGGGAGGCTTTATCGTGTATACGGCGGAAGACGGTGAACTAGCCCTTGCAATTGAAACAAAAGAACGACCGGATTTGCTCATCCTTGATGTTATGTTGCCTAAACTATCAGGTTGGGAGCTATGCAAGATGATTACACGCCCGGTTCCCATTGTTTTTCTCACGGCTAAAAGTGCTGAAGTTGATAGACAAACGGGGCTCTCCTTGGGTGCAGATGACTATATCACGAAACCCTTTAGTCCTCGTGAATTAGTGGCTAGAATTAAAGTCGTATTGGATCGTAGTGCCTTATTGCAGTAAAGTGGAATGCTCCCCTTTACTGAGCGGGATATTCACACACTACTCAATAAGGAAGCAACAATGGCGAGTACTATCCATATGTAAATGAAGACTGAGATGGTCATTTTCCATGGCGTTTTCGAACGAAAACCTGGGAGGTGTCTCCAATTAGGAAATGGTTGTTCAGCGTCTAGGGATATTTTATACCCGCACGTAGGGCAATATGAAAAATCACATTGAGCTCTTGTACCGCAATGTGGGCATAACGTATTAACACCCCCTATAAAACTCTCCTAATTATTATTTGATTATCCAGAGAAGTTAATACTCATGACTGAAGTCGTCCATCATGGACGACTTTTTTTACTGAATCAGAAAGGATACACTTTCTGATTCAGTAAGAAGGACTTGGCATAATCCGAGTCATTTGTTATAAGCATAGCACTTTTACGATATTCATCGATATAAATAGAAGGAATAATGAGATTTCTGTCTAATTGTACTATTTGGATATGGTATACCAAATATATATTGAGGTAAGATTATTATAATTTTTTAAAAGTTAATATTTGTAATATCTAAAATAATTATACTGAAATTATCTGTAAATAATGAAGTAGTGTTTGAGAGTAAAGTTGTTTCGTTTTTTTCATCATGCAATAAAATATAGGAGGTTGTGACTATGTTACTTATACTTAGTAGCCTTGTTGTTATTATTACGGTATATTGCTTAATTAAACAGTATGAAACGCGGATGGTTCTATTTTGCGCAGGTGCTGTGCTGGCTCTTATGGCTGGTGACTTTATGGGTCCATTGAAAGCTTTTTCCCATGCCATGCTAGAAAGTAAACTATTCGAAGCGATTATATCCGTTATGGGTTTTGCCTTCGTTATGAAACTAACTGAGTGTGATAAACACCTTATTAATTTACTCATTAAACCGTTGAAGAAAGCTGGTCCTTTGCTAATCCCAGCGACGACGTTAGTCACTCTATTTATTAATACTTCAATTACTAGTTCGGCAGGGTGTTCTGCGGCGGTTGGCGCAATTTTAATACCCCTCATGATGGCGGCAGGTATTCATCCAGCCATTGCTGCTGCGTCTATTTATGCCGGAACGTATGGGGCTATATTTAATCCGGGTTATGCACAAGTTGCACTGATCGTCGATGTGTCCAAGTCAACACCAGTAGCTGTTGTGGCCAATCATTTTACAGCATTACTGACGGCTGGAGTTATTGGCGCTTTTAGCTTGCTTGTAGTTGCCTATATACGAAAAGAAAATAAGGGCTATATATTACCAGTAGAAAAAATAGTAGAGGATACTACCGGTAATTTTAAAGTTAGCTTTATACGTGCCTTTATTCCTCTGCTTCCGATTGTCCTGCTAGTGCTCGGGAGTATGAATGTCATTCCAGCTTTTAAACAATTGCAAATTTCTCACGCCATGATTATTGGTGTATTTTGCGCCTTCATCGTGACAAGGGTCAATCCCCAGAAAATTTCTAAAGAATTCTGGAGAGGTGTAGGCGATTCTTTTGGTCATGTGTTTGGGATTATTATTTGTGCCCTAGTTTTTGTGAGTGGTCTACAGTCAGTTGGTCTGATTCAGGAATTGATTAATCTTATGATTTCGAATCCTTCCATTGCTAAAATAAGTTCTGCCGCCGGACCTTTTATTTTAGGAGTCATGAGCGGTTCAGGTGATGCCGCCGCAGTTGCTTTTAACAAGGCAGTCACTTCTGAGGCCGTTAAGTTTGGCTTATCAGCGATGGATATGGGCAGTATGGCAGCGATTGGTGGTGCACTTGGACGTACAATGTCACCAGTTGCTGGTGGATTAATTATTTGCGCGACTTTAGCCGGTGTTTCACCCATGGAAGTTGCCAAACGTAATGCTCCTGGTATGATATTAGCTTGTATTACTGTATTGGTATTGTTATTATACAGATAAAAATACGATCTACCCCCCAATAAAATTTAATACTCATGGCTGAGAACCGTCCATAATGGACGGTTTTTTCTTGCAGAATCAGAAAGTCTGTACGTTCTTGATTCCAAGTCTTTTCTTGTTAACATAGCACTTTTACGATAATCTATGAATAAGATACAAAGGGATTAGTGATTCCCATATAAAAAATAGGAGGAATAATATGAAATTTCCAAAAAACAAAGGATTTGATCTTGCTGGTGGGCTGGTTATAACTGTTGTACTTGAAGACTATGCATTGACAGGAACTTTTTTAGGGGAAATCGAAGACCGTTCCTGCCATAATGATTCGACGATTGATGTGACTGTGGAAGAAGAAGTGGAATTTATTTTGCTACAATTAACATGTCCACTTGAAGTAGAGGATGGACCGGATTTTTCTGTAGGCACGATTATCGCGATTAATGTCCAGAAAATATTGTTTATCGCACCTGGTGGAACCTGTGAGGATACGGAGGCGTAAGCTTTTTTCTTATAAGCCCTGGCATTAGCTAGGGCTTTATTAATTGGCTGAGAGCATGGGTATCATTCGAAGTGTTATGATAGACAAAAGGAATCATAATGATGGTAAATATCAATTTTACCTTTTTAGTTTAATAGTGTACCATATAGAAAAGAAGGCATTGGGATGATTCCACTGTTAATGAATAATTTTAATTGTCGTAATTTTGGCGAAATAATCTAGGAGGCGTATTGATTTGAAAAAAAGGGTATTGGTCAAGCAAGTTCTTAGAACTGATTCGGTAAAACAAGATCTGGCAACTGGAGTTATGGTGAATACTTTGGAAGAGGCACGTCCTAATCCAATGACCGAAAAAGCCCTAACTGGGGACAGAACTGAAACTAACAGTAAAATGCACCCGATTGATGAATTCAGGTATAGTGGACGATGTTTTTGCGGTAATTATTAAAGAATGGAATAACAGAAAAGCAGTCTGAATCTCTGATGTGAGATTTAGACTGCTTTTTTCTAATGGTAATAAAGGAATAACATTTATTTTATAGAACTTGAGAGTATGAGTTTTCCTGAAAAATCAGAAAATGTAGGCAAAATTGCGTCATAGAGAGAGCAAAGAGTGAAACATTAAAGGAGATAGACGTAATGGGGTTAGAGATAAGGAACATAACCTATGTTAAAAGTATTCCTGTAGAAATAAGAGGGAAAGTATTATATGAATATCTTAAAAAAGGTACCAGTATGCATGAAATAGGTAGAAAAATTTCTAATCGTGCAGAATTTGATGGTTGGGATTCTTGGTCAATTATTCATTTTTATGGATTTAGTAAAAGTGCCAAAGGATTTTATACAACCATAACCTTAAAAAAGTTGATTGCTCAATTGGCAACGTTAAATGAAAATGAAATTGAACAATTTCATTTATCAGAGAAAAACGTGGAAGATATAATGATTGAGCATAACTTAAAATTGACGGAGAGTGACGTTACTGACATATTTAGAAATATAAAAGCACGGACTTTTCAAAATAATTTTAAAAACCAACTGTTAGAAAACTATCATCATCAATGCGCTTTTTGTAAGATTACCCACCAAAAATTACTAATGACTAGCCACATAAAGTCTTGGTCAGAATCATCACAGAAAGAACAGACAAATCCTAGAAATGCAATTATTTTATGCAAACTTCATGATGCTCTGTTTGAAAGTGGCTTTATATCACTGTCGGATCAATATGAAGTTATATTATCGACGGATTTTGATTTTGCTAATCAAGGAATATCCACAGATATAAAATTTATGTGTCCACAACAAGATCCACCGAATTCTATATTTCTGGCGGAGCATCGTAAGAAAAATGATCTTACAATAACGCAGAGAGGATTTTTCTGAAATGGTAGAACCTTTTAGAAAAAATAATAAACTGAGTACAGGACTTTTTTCCAGTACTCAGTTTATTATTTATTGTTAGATAATACCCTCTTTTTTCGGGTACACTACTGTAGCGCCGTATTCGCGCATATCATGGACGAGCAAGGAGTAAGCTAAATCTCATGTTAGATAAACTTCGTACATTTCCCACATCACCATCCGATGAGCAAATTGCCTTTACTTTAAAACAATTAACGTATGCGCGTATCGATAATTGGTTAGATACGGATGTTAACACCTTTGGCTGGTGGTTCCAACTTTTGATAGCCCTTATTTCCTTGGCCCTTTGGTGGAAACTAGTGGATAGAAAAAGATTATTAGAGCTGACCTTTTATGGCTTTACGGTTATGACGGTGAGTATCTGGCTTGATGAGGTGGGGTATGAATTGGGAATGTGGTATTATCCCATTGACATAATACCCATTTTTCCACCCTCAACGGCTATTGATTATATTATGTTACCAGTTATATATGCACTTGTATATCAATACTGCAGTTCTTGGAAAAGTTTCATTACAGGGATTGTCTTGATGTCAGGGATATTCAGTTTTGGACTGGAACCATTATTGGAGAAGTTCGGCTTCTATGTCCTTGTCGAGTGGAAATTCTATTATGGTTTTCCTATTTATATTACAATCGGCGTAGTGATGAAGATGGTGGTCGAAGGGATGAAAGAAATCATTGCAAAACGCTATGTTTAAAGTTAGTACCACAATGAGTTGGGAATTTGACATAAAATGTCGTGCCATTTGGGGACGTTTCCACATCAATCTTGGCTCGGTGCCGTGCAGCAATTTGATAACATACCGCTAGTCCTAGCCCCGTTCCTTTATCCTTCGTCGTCAGAAAAGGCTTCCCCAGCTTACTTATCACCGATTCGGGGATTCCTCCGCCCGTGTCGCTAATGACTAATATACCTGATTCTTCTTCATGTAGGATTTAATAGTGAGTATTCCATCCGGTTGCATAACATTCAATCCATAGCTTTCGTACCTTTTGAGCGAATAAACTTTTTAATTTACAATCATTGTAAGATAAGATATCTTTATTGTGTACGAATAGATCTTACCTATATAAATTGACTGTTAGTCTTCGCCCTTCCTACGTAGGAGTGTGAGGGTTATTTTATTAATTTTGCGGTGGGGGGATCCAATTTTGACACCCATGATATGAAGGAATTGATGATGCTCCCCCAGGGAAAAAAGTGCGCTGTGAATTAGGTTTTATATCATTTGGGGTCGCGGGGAATCGAATACGATCTTTTGGCTTGGCAAAAACAAAATCATATGCCTGTTATGGCCTATAGTCCCATCGCTCAGGCTGGGACCCTCCGGAGAGGACTTTTTGAAAATCAAATGGTAAAGGAATTGGCGGAAAAATATGGCGTAAATCCAGCCTTTCCCTCTGAAAATGGAGGGGAAGGCTGTCTGATTGTACGGTTTTGCACACTGCTGTACGTTTTCGTCCCTCTGATCGGTACATAGTGAAAAAATCATTGGCAAGATATAAGGCGTACGAGGGTGGCACACTTCTTGCATCTATAAGTATGTAGAATGTATGCTGATTCGGCTCTATTAACCCAAATAGAAGATACAAGGAAATAATAAATTGATTTCATGAATTATAACAAATTATGATAAAAAGTGATGATACTGTGACATTCCTGTAACATTACAATGTTATAATAGAGTTATAAAAAAAAGGAAGGATTGTTCATTATGAAAAGAAAAGTGTTAGCCCTTATTACTGGTTCCATGTTAGTTTCAAGTCTTGGTTTTGCTGCTCCAATTAGCAACTCAGCACCTGGTGATACAACGATTGGTTACAGTCATTTCAGCCTGAGTCATAGTAATGATAATGATGATTTTTATTTGGAACATGCCCTCTCTGACAAGTTTACCCTAGGGATTGAGCAAAACAATAACACTGTTCGTGGTAACGGAAATGGTAACACCACTGATGTCTACGCTCAGTACAAGGTTGATCCTAATATTCGTCTTATTCTTGGTAACCGTAATTACGATTATGGTCCTGTCGATAATAAAGTCTTTTATGGCATTGGAGCTAATACCAATCTAGGTCCTAAGTTAGATGGTTATGCTTCAGTTATTACCAACAGTACCACTACTGAATGGCAAGCTGGCGTTAATTATGCCTTAAGTCAACAGCTTGGTCTGAATTTGGGTTATAAATCCAGTAAGGATAAAAATTATTTGACTTATGATGGGATAGGTATCGGCGTCAATTATAAATTCTAAACCATTGTTGTTAAATCATGCACGTAACAAAACCCAGGAACTAAGGGATTACCCTCGTTCCTGGGTTTTGTATTGTTTTTAAGGGGTTTTCGATAGAAGGAAGGCACTTTTTAGCAGATAAGTCGGGACATATGTTGAGGACTCATGTTTGGATGAAGTTGTTATTTTTATCATAATTATATCGCCAAATTTATACAAAATACTGCTTTTATTGACTCTGGGGTGGGATAGAGTGTAAGCACATGGTCCATGGTTCCATTTATAAACAGTTTCCTTTGTATATTAGACTTTATGGGTTATTTAAGCATTTTGGCTATACTACTATGCTATACTTATAAAGAAAGAACGTATTGCATGGGGAGAAGATTACATGAAAGAACAGGAAAAAATGCTGAAGGGTGAAATATATAATGCTTATGATGAAAAGCTAATATTGCTGCGAAATAAAGCGAGACATCTTACAAAAGCATATAATAATACAGATCCTGAGGCAACGGAAGAAAGAATCAATATTCTTACAAAACTGTTTGGTAAAATCGGAAAAGACTTCGAAATAGAACCACCCTTCCATTGTGATTATGGCACGAATATGGAAATTGGCGAAAAATTCTATGCGAATTTTAATTTCTTAGTGTTAGACGATGGGCTTGTCAAAATTGGTGATGATGTATTATGTGGTCCTAATGTCAGTATCCTTACAGCAACTCATCTCGTTGATCCAACACTACGACCTAAAAATGCTGATTATACCAAAGGGGTAACCATCGGTAATAATGTTTGGGTGGGCGGTGGCTCCATCATCAATCCTGGTGTAAGCATTGGTGATAATAGTGTCATTGGCTCAGGTAGTGTAGTTACGAAGAGTATTCCCGCCAATGTTGTTGCTGTGGGGAATCCTTGCAAAATAATACAACATATCGATAAAAAAATATTAAAAGTTATTTAATCAAAACGTTCACTTGTTTTAGATGTGGAAGTCTTGTTTAAATAACTTTTCAAGTACTACAAGCTAAATTGAAGATGGAATAAAGATAGAGAAGACTTCAATTTGATAGAAAAAGAAATGGGTTTGTAGGTGCGAAAGGAATGAACACGCTTGAAAGACATAGGGAGTTTAACATTAGAAAGAGATTTAAAATATGCTAAAAAAGGTATCGCCTATTCTTTAATTTCGGGTGTAACTTGGGGCATTGATGCCTTACTATTAGGTTATGTAATGACTCAATATCCATTTAATGATACTAAGGTTGATTTAATCGTAGCGCCACTGGTCGGTGCTTGTATTCATACAGGCCTTTCCTCTTTTTTGACCATCCTTTATAATTTGTTTACAGGTAAAATTAAAGAATTTGCCCGTTGCCTATTTAGTAAAATGGGCATATTTATCATGATCTCAGCGATTTGTAGCGGCCCATTAGCCATGTCAGGCTATTTGCTGGGCATTAATATGGCAGGAGCTTCCTATACAGCCGTTATTACATCGACTTATCCTGCGATCGGAGCTGCTTTGGCCGTCATCTTTCTCAAAGAAAAATTAAATAAAAGAACCTTAATGGGGATTTTGTTATGTGTTGTGGGCGCCATAGGGGCAGGATATGCCTCACCAACGGGCACCGTACATCCTGATTTTTATTTGGGGATCATCTTTGCCGTTGTTGCGGCACTTGGGTGGGGGTTGGAAGGCGTCTTTGGTGCTTATGCTATGGATGTTGTCGATCCAGAAATTGCTATTTCCGTTCGTCAAACCCTTTCTTTTGTCATGTATCTCATTTTTGTCATTCCCTTTATTCATGGATTTGACATGCTGTTTGAGGCCTTTACAGCACCGAGTATGCTAGTTTTTGCTTTGGCAGGTATCATATGTAGCGTATCCTATGTTACCTGGTATTTTGGCTTAAGCATGACGGGAGTAGGGAGAGCCATGGCTTTGAATATTACTTATTCCATTTGGGTCATCATCTTAGATTGGATGATCAATGGGACAATGGCTTCTCCTAATTTAATAATAGGGTGTTTAGTCATTGTGTTTGGCTCAATTCTCGTTTCCGGCAATCCCAAAGAAATGATCAAATTAAGAGAGTATAAGGAGTAAGAACATGAATTTAAAATTACCAATGAAGTTTAGAATACTGCAATTAATTTGCGAAAGAAGTATTGAACTTAAAATAATAAATACCTTTCAAATTGTAAAACTCATCAATTTAGAATATGGTACTGAACGACAATGTTGTGATAGCACTATCGGGACACATATTTTAGCACTAAAAGCAGTAGGCTTAATTGCTGAAGATCATGTGTATGAACTTGAAAATCAATTAATATCCGAATATAAATCCACGCGTGAGGGGTTTAATCGCATGAAATTGATACCAAATACAGCTGAAAGTTATAACGAATGGCTACCATTCAAAGGACGAGTCAGTGCTTTAATCAATCATAGTAGCTAACAAGGCGATTTAGGTTCCGCGGATTTTCCGTCGGGCCTTTTTTTTTGTTCGGCGACTATTTTATTTCTTATCAGTGAAAAAAATATTTCTTTTGCGATGTATAACACACGAAGAAATAATGATGAAAACTGTAATTCGGACATCAACACGATGATTAATCAAATCACAAATTGAAAATACTGTTGACACGAATTGACGGATTTGTTAGTATATTTATACATGTAAGAGAATAGCAAAATATAGAATGATGGTTAGGGGAGAGATCGCATGATGCGGCGCCGAAGGAGCAAGAACTTTGTCAAACTCTCAGGCACAAAGGACCGTAACCGGACTATACTCTGGAGAGCACGCTCATTAATGGGCGTCACCGATGGGGAGCGCCTCGATACAGGCAAAACTCTCAGGTACAACAGACAGAGACAAAGGTGGATTCGTCCGCCTTTGTCTCTGTCTTTATTTTTAACGTAATCAGAAAGTATAACACTTTCTAAGGTTTCAAGTAAGGGCAACTAAGGCTTCAGCCTGCGCTGAGGATTAGCCGGAGCCAAGTTTTCTTTACCAAAAACAACAAGAAAAGGAGAAGGATTATGACGGAAGCGAGCAAGACGCCTTTCTATGAGACTCATTTGAAATATGGAGGTAAGATTGTTGAGTTTGGCGGTTGGTTACTGCCGGTTCAGTATACGGGGATTTTAGAAGAACACCGGGCCGTTCGGGAAAAGGCGGGTTTATTTGATGTTTCCCATATGGGTGAGGTTCTTGTGAAGGGCCCCGATGCTTTAGTATTTTTACAAAATTTAGTCACCAATGATGTTTCTCGCCTTGTGGATCACAAAATACAATATACGCCCATGTGTTACCAAGATGGTGGTGTTGTTGATGATTTGCTGATTTATCAGCAGGGGGCCCAGGAATATTTATTAGTCATTAATGCGGCTAATATAAAAAAAGATTGGCTGTGGATACAAGAAAACAAAGGGAATTTTGCTGTCGAGCTCACTAATCTATCCGATCAGACAGCGCAACTGGCGTTGCAAGGCCCTTTGGCTCAGAGTATTTTGAGCTTATTGACAGATGCCTCTCTGGAGGAACTAGGGTATTACTGGTTTCTACCTAAAGTCCTCGTGGCTGGCAAAGAAACCTTAGTATCGAGAACGGGTTATACTGGTGAAGATGGTTTTGAAATTTACTGCCGTCCCGAGGATGCGGCTCCATTATGGGAGGCCATCATGACCGTAGGTAAACCCTTGGGGCTGCTTCCAGCTGGTTTAGGTTGTAGAGATACTCTGCGCTTTGAAGCTTGCTTGCCCCTTTATGGACATGAATTATCCCAGGATATTTCTCCCTTGGAGGCGGGAATTGGTATGTTTGTGAAGTTGGATAAAGGGAATTTTAACGGTTATACTGCTTTAATGGAACAAAAGAAAAATGGTATGAAAGACAAGATTGTTGGTTTTGTCGTTACAGGACGGGGGATCGCCCGCTCTGAATACCCCATTATGGCACTGGGGCGACGGATTGGAACTGTAACCACAGGCAGTTATTCACCTAGCTTGGATAAAAATATGGGGCTAGCCTTAGTGGAAGCTGAGTTTGCCACAGTGGGGCAAGAATTTGATGTAGAGATTCGGGGTAAAAACGTAGGCGCTCAAGTGGTTCCTAAACCATTTTATAAAAGAAAGGGGAAATAAATATGAAAATTCCAATGGAATTAAAGTATTCAAAGGATCATGAATGGGTGAAAATTGAAGGAAATCGGGCGCGAGTGGGTATTACTGATTATGCTCAGTCTCAGCTTGGCGATGTGGTGTTTGTTGAATTACCGGCAGTTGATAGCGATGTGGCTATGGGGGCGGGTTTTTCCGTGGTTGAGTCTGTGAAAGCCGTATCGGATATTTATGCCCCCGTGAGTGGTCTGATCGTCGAAATAAATGAGGCCCTTACGGATACACCTGAAATTATGAATGAAGATCCTTATGGTGATGGGTGGTTAGTCGTCATCGAAATAGCCCATGAAGCTGATCTTGGTGAACTCCTCAGTAGTGACGAGTATGAAAAATTAATCCAGGCGGGAGGTCATTAAATGACGTGGAGTTATTTGCCACATACCTCAGAAGATCGGCGCATCATGCTGGCAGCTATTGGTGTAGAGAAAGTGGAAGAACTATTTACTGATATTCCAGCTCAACTGCTACTTGATCGACCACTTCAGTTGCCAGTAGCTCTATCAGAACTAGAGCTAGTAAACGCCTTGGAAAAGTTAGCTACCAGTAACGCTAATCTTCAGGAATATACCTGTTTTCTTGGCGCAGGGGCTTATGATCATTACATACCTAGTGTCATAAACCATGTCATAGGACGTTCTGAGTTTTATACAGCTTATACTCAATACCAGCCCGAGATTTCCCAAGGATACTTGCAGGCTTTATGGGAATACCAGAGTATGATCTGTCAGCTCACAGGCATGGATGTTTCCAATGCTTCCATGTATGACGGGGGTACCGCCTTAGCCGAAGGAGCCATGATGGCTTGTAACGTGACTGGTCGCAGTGAAGTGCTAGTAGCCAGTACCGTACATCCTTCTTATCGCACAGTGCTCACTACCTACGGAACGGATCGGGGTTATACAATCACCGAATTTGGTTATCAGGATGGAATGATAAATCAGGAAAAGCTTATACAGGGAATGAGCAAGAAGATTGCGGCTGTTATCATCCAATCCCCCAACTTTTTTGGGTGTATTGAAGATGTGAAGAAAATTGCGGACCTAGCCCATGCTCAAGGGGCATTACTCATTGTAGCCGTTGACCCTATTTCTTTAGGTATATTAGAAGCACCAGGTGTATTGGGAGCTGATATTGTAGTTGGTGAAGGCCAGTCCATGGGGCTAACGACGGCTTTTGGTGGTCCTTATCTCGGATTTTTTGCCGCCACCGAAAAACTTATACGCAAAATGCCGGGGCGTATTGTAGGGCAAACGGTGGACCACGATGGTAATCGTGGTTTTGTGTTAACCTTACAAGCGCGGGAACAACACATTCGTCGCGAAAAGGCTACTTCCAATATTTGCTCTAATGAAGCCTTGTGCGCCCTAACCGCGGCCGTATATTTGAGCGCTGTTGGTAAGGAAGGTTTACGTCGAGTAGCTGAATTGTCCCTACAAAAAGCCCATTATGCTTGCCGTGAACTGACCAAACTACCAGGGTTTACCACTGTATTTGGGGCAAGTTATTTTAAAGAAGTGGTGATACGTTGTCCCAAAGCTGTCGCCCAAATCAATGAAGAATTATTCCAAGAAAAAATTATTGGTGGCTTGGATCTAGGTCTCTATTATCCTGAACTTGAAAATTGTATGCTGTTATGTGTAACGGAAAAAAGGTCCCAAGAGGATATTAATCGTTTGGTGAAGATAGTGGGAGGGAAAATATGAGAAAGGCGAAATCTTTGATTTTCGAAATTAGCAAAGCCGGTCGCTCTGCCGTAGATATGCCCTTATGTGATGTGCCACAAGAGGCCATATCCTCACTGATATCACCAGAATTTTTACGGGAAAATCCTGCTACCTTGCCGGAAGTCAGTCAATTGGATTTAATGCGTCATTATACGGAACTCTCTCAACGGAATTTTGGTGTGGATTCAGGCTTTTATCCCTTAGGTTCTTGTACCATGAAATATAATCCGAAAGTCAATGAAGATATTGCCCGTTATCCCGGTTTTGCTCTATTGCATCCCTTGCAACAGCCTAAGAGTGTACAGGGGGCCTTAGAAATCCTCTATGATATGGAGCAGTATCTTGCTGAAATTTCAGGCATGGATGCTATTACCATGCAGCCTGTGGCTGGTGCTCATGGCGAATTGACGGGCTTAAAACTCATTCGCGCCTACCATCGTCAGCGGGGCGAAAATAGGAATAAAGTCATTGTGCCTGACTCAGCCCATGGCACCAATCCAGCTTCGGCGGCTGTATGCGGTCTAGAGATCGTAGAAATAAAATCAAATGAGGATGGGTCCATTAATCTGGATGCACTCCGGGCTGCGGTAGGGCCTGATACGGCGGCCTTTATGTTGACCAATCCTAGCACCCTAGGTTTGTTCGAAACCAATATAAAAGAGATTGCTAGCATTGTCCATCATGCCGGTGGACTGTTATATTATGATGGGGCCAACGCTAACGCCATTATGGGAATTGTTAGACCCGGTGATATGGGGTTTGATGTTGTGCATTTTAATCTTCATAAAACCTTTGGTACACCTCATGGAGGTGGCGGTCCAGGCTCAGGACCTGTGGGCGTAAAGAATAACCTTGTGCCATTTTTACCCGCTCCAGTGCTTACTTTTGATGGTAGCATCTATGGACTGGATCATAATCGGCCCCAGTCCATTGGTAAGGTACATTCTTTTTATGGTAATTTTGGCATTATTGTGCGTGCCTACGCTTACATTCGCTCCTTAGGTCCAGATGGTTTACGCCAGGCTAGTTTAGATGCTGTATTAAATGCCAACTATTGTTTAAGCCAGTTACGGGAAGAGTACCATGCACCATTTACCCGCTTTTGTATGCATGAATGTATTGTAACATCCAAGAAACAAACACAATACGGAATCCGGACTTTGGATATTGCCAAGCGACTGTTGGATTATGGTTATCATCCACCCACTATTTATTTTCCCATGATTGTGGAAGAAGCCATGATGATTGAGCCGACGGATACAGAAAGCAAAGAAACCTTGGATGGTTTTATTGGCGTCATGAGAAAAATTGCTCAAGAGGCCAAGGACGATCCCAGCCTGATTACGAACGCTCCTCAGACGACAGTGGTGGGTCGTTTAGATGAAACCTTGGCCGCCCGTAAACCGGTTGTAAAATGGAAAGGATAATTTGTTTTGCTTATCCTCATAATACAAAATCCATCAGTGTGACGGAGCAGCATTGTGAACAAGATTGTGCTCACTGTGGTGGCCATTATCTGAAGGCCATGCTGCCCATGTCCGCCATGTTGACCAGTAGTGCTACCAGCTTTTTAATTAGTGGTGGCTGCAAAGTCGACGGGACGGTTCCCATTGGTCAGCATGCAGCCCAGCTGAAAGCCTTAAAACAGGGGCGACGTTATAATCTCCATGTGGGTTTGATGAATGGAACTGAAATTGCTGAGATCGCCGAGCTTGCTGACTACGTCTCCTTTGATTTTGTTGGTGATGATGAGACCATTCGTGAAGTTTTTGGTCTCCAGCGGACAGTCAGTGATTATGTCCATTGTTATACCGAATTGCGTAGGCAAGTCAAGGTCATGCCTCATATTTGTATCGGTCTTTTTGGTGGTGAGATCAAGGGTGAATATCGAGCGGTGGAGCTTTTACAAGAACTGGGTATGGATGGATTAACCTTTATTATCTTTACACCAACTCGGGGTACCCGCTATGCTGATTGTTCGCCACCCAAGATGGAAGACGTAGTAAAGTTCTTAACGTGGGCGCGTCAAGCTTGCCCCTCATTGCCCATGCACTTAGGTTGCATGCGCCCGGGCGGGCGTTATCGAAGTGAAATTGATCAATGGGCGGTTAACATCGGTTTGGATACCATTGTGAATCCTACGCCGGGGGCAGTGGCACTGGCTAAACAATTAGGTTTGTCCATCGTGGGGCGAGAGGAGTGCTGCGTATTTTGAACCTTTGGAAACTTTCTGCAGGCACGGCGTGCGTCATTGGTAAAAAGAAAATGAAGGCGGATGTTTTGCCCACCACGGCTTATATTATGTTGGGCGAAAAGTGTAAAAATAAGTGTTTGTTTTGTGCCCAATCACAAGGCAGCGAGGCGCGTGCCAATCTGCTGTCTAGAGTCACTTGGCCGGCTTTTCCCCCAGAAGAAGCAGTCACTGGAATTGGCAATTCTTATCAGGTCGGGACAATCAAAAGGGCTTGTTTACAGGTGGTGCAAAATGGTGATAGCTGGGCTGATACGGTTAATGCCCTCGAATTATTACAGAATAGTAGTGCAGTGCCAATCTGTGTATCCAGTCATCTGGCAACCGTTGAGCAGGCGAAAGAATTAGTGGCACGTGGCGCACAACGGGTTTGTATTGCGTTAGATGCTGCGACGCCAGAATTATATAAGCAGGTAAAAGGTAGCCTGTGGGCTGCTAAGTGGAGTCTATTGCTGGCGTGTGCCCAGGCGCTACCAAGTTTAATTACCACTCATCTCATCGTAGGGTTAGGGGAAACAGAAGAGGAGATGGTGAGCCGCATGGCAATCTGTATTGATCAAGGCATCACAATTGGTTTATTTGCCTTTACGCCAGTGCGTGGTACTGCCTGGGCGAGTCATCTGCCACCATCCATCCCTCACTATCGGCGCATTCAAATTGCCCATCGCTTGCTGCAGAGTGGATATAAACAAGATATAATAAGGTATAAACAAGGCATCATCTCCGAATTTAAAGTGGCAGAGGTTGAATTATTAGCCCTATTAATCGATGGTCAGGCTTTTCAAACCAGTGGCTGTGATGATTGTAATCGTCCGTACTACAATGAACGTCCTGGCAGCTTTTTTTATAATTATCCGCGTCGCTTGACTTCTTCCGAAGTCACTAAGGCCATTCAAGAATGCGGGATCATTTGGGGGAAACAAGATGAGCTGGCGAATTATTAATAGTGGACTGGCTGATGGGCCAACCAATATGGCCATTGATGAAGCTATATTATTGGCTCATAGCGCAGGTAAAGTTCCACCTACCCTTAGGTTCTATGGCTGGCAACCTGCAGCCGTGAGTTTAGGTTATTTTCAACGGGCCTTATCAGAAATTGATGTAGAGTCATGTAAGGAACGTAAGATTGATGTTGTGCGGCGATTGACGGGGGGGAGAGCCGTATTACATGATGCCGAACTAACCTATAGCATTGTGGTCCGGGAAGATGATGCCCTAATCCCTCCAACCATTACGGCATCCTATCGCTATTTTAGCCAAGGATTATTAGCGGGGCTCGCCGCCCTTGGTATCCAGGCTCACATGACAGTACCAGTAGCAGCTTATGGGCAGAAAAAGAAGCAACCTTCATCAGCGGCCTGCTTTGATGCCCCTGCTCAATTTGAAGTAACTGTTCAGGGGCGAAAGCTAGTGGGGAGCGCCCAAGTGCGCAAACAGGGCGTTATCTTACAACATGGATCAGTATTACTACGATTTTGTGCGGAGGCGTTTGTAGAATTATTGCGACTGCCGTCAGCAGAAAGACGAGAGCAGACAGTCCAAATGTTGAAAAATAGGGCCACATCCATTGAAGAAGTATTGGGCAGACCAGTAACATGGCAAGAAGTGTATCATCCTATGCCGGAAGCTTTTGCGTCAGCGCTGGGCATCCAACTAATAGCCGCAGAACTTACTGAGGAAGAACAGGTAGTCAGTAAGGAATTGGCATGGACAAAATACAGCCAAGATTCCTGGAATATGCTACGTTAAATAAAGTGGTAAGGATATGGAGGGAGGGGAAACATGTTATATGATGTAGCGGTCATTGGTGGCGGTCCTGGTGGATATGTTGCTGCCATACGGGCTGCCCAACTGGGTGGAAAAGTTTTATTGGTGGAACAAGATAAGTTGGGTGGTGTCTGCCTAAACCGTGGTTGTATTCCGACAAAAACCTTGCTTAAGAGTGCCGAAAAATGGCAAGAACTCAAGAATTGTCATGAATTTGGTCTACAAGCTGATAACATAGGGTTTGATTTTGCGGCCATTACCCAGCGGAAAAATCAAGTTGTTGAGAAATTGCGAGGTGGTATTGAACAGTTAATTAAAAGTAATGCTATCGATATGGTATATGGGGTAGGTGCCCTTGAGGGGGGGGATCGACTGAGTGTCAGGCAAGGAGACAAGGAAATCAGCTATGAAACAAAAAATATCATTATTGCTACAGGATCCAAGCCAATGGTTTTACCCATACCAGGGCAGGATTTGCTTGACGTTATTGACAGCAATCAGTTGTTGGAAATAACTCATGTACCACGCAGTATGCTCGTCATTGGTGCAGGTGCAGTGGGCATTGAGTTTGCCGCCATTTTTCAATCCTTTGGCTGTGAAGTGACCGTGGTAGAGATGTTGCCATCGATTTTACCTGGGATTGATAGTGATATGGTAAAACGGATGGGTCCTATTTTGCGCAAACAGGGCATTAAAATGCTGACCAATACAAAAGTCAAAAGCATGGAAAAAAGTAATGAAGGTATTAAGGTCTTCCTTGATAATGGTAAAGGTCTTCAAGAAATTGTTGTGGAGCGAGTATTAGTGGCAACGGGGCGCAAACCTGTCGTCGATGGGCTAGGTCTAGAAGTTGCCGGTGTTGAGTATAACTTGGCTGGTATTCATGTTAATAGGAAAATGGCGACCAATATTCCTGGAATTTACGCCATTGGTGATAGTACGGGACAAGAAATGTGGGCACATGCCGCCTCAGCGGAGGGGATGGTTGCAGCTGAAAATGCCATGGGTGGTAATGCTCTTATGGATTACAGTGCCGTGCCAGGTTGCATATTTACTACGCCTGAATTGGCCATGGTTGGGCTTAGTGAGCAAGAGGCTCTTGGCCAAAAGATGGAGATTAAAGTTAGTAAATTTAATTTTGCCAGTAATGGTAAGGCTGTTTCCATGGGTGAGACCGATGGTTTGGTTAAAATCATTGCCCATGCTAGGAGTGACAAGGTGCTAGGCATGTTTATCCTTGGTGCCCACGCTAGTGATTTAATTATGGAAGGTGCAATCGCCATTCGTAATGGCCTAACCGCAGAAGAAATTGCCCGCACCATCCATCCCCATCCCAGCCTATCTGAAACCGTAATGGAAAGCGCCCATGGAATAAATGACACTGTCATTCATCAACTAATCATAAAGGGGTGGAAATAGTGGGACATGGGGACAGGTTTGCTGTCCCAAAGCGAAAGACTCACCAAACAGTAAAATGTACTGCTTGGTGAGTCTTATGTTTTGGGACGTGGGACAAGGAGCCTGTCCCTGTGTCCCGCCCTATTGAATTGTTGAAATGAAGTGATAGAATATACATGAGATGATAAAAATGGGAAGAAGATTCGTTGATACTTGTATCATTCGGACTTTGCTAAAGGGGATAAAAGGGGGAATTAATATGGAAATCAAGCATCCGGAATGGTTACAGATTGCAACGGATAACCCAATATTATATGGTTACAGTCAAAGTTGGTATAAGACTTCTTTTCAGAGAACGAGAGGTTGCGGACCAACAGCAGCCGCCATGTTGCTTATGTATCTAAATAGGCGAGAGTTAGAACCTTTGCCATACCAGAGCCACAGTATTTCCTCAATCACGGAAGTATTGGAAAATGTATGGAGCTTTGTTACGCCCGGTTGGTTGTTGGGGCTCAACAGTACAGGAAAATTCTGCAAGGGAGTAGAAACATTAGTCAGGTATTATGGACTGAACTGGCGTTGGCATAAACTGAGTATTACGGCATTCGGGTCAAAACGAGCATCCCTTTCTCAAGTGATAAAATTTTTAGAAGAAGGGATAGCTTCCGATTGTCCAATTGCATTTTTGAATTTGCACAAAGGTCAGGTGAAAGCTTTAGAAAGCTGGCACTGGATTACCCTTGTGTCTTTGTTCTATGACGCCAATCAGAAACGTTATATGGCTACTTGTTATGATGGAGGTTATTCCATTACATTTGATGTCGGCCTTTGGTTGGAAACCACTAGACTGGGAGGCGGTTTCGTCTATATAACAGTGGGCGGAACCCAGAGTAAGTATTCAAAATGAAATAATGATAGCTTGTCAGTGAACATATTTGATGTAAGGCTACATGCAATTTACTATTCTTCATGACAATGGAGGGAATATAAGCTCTGCAACGTTACGTAAGAAGCAAGTGATGTCCTATATCCCGTCCTCGGCAGACCTGTAAGATAGATGTAAATTTCTTAGTGTGTTATATAGATGATAAAAGGGGTATAAAAAGATGGTACGGCTAGTAAAGTTGTTCAGTAAACGAAAAAAACTATGGATGGCTACTATACTGGTTCTAGCAGTGGGGTTTTGTGCTTATCAACCAAGTTTGATTCTTTTACCGCGTAATATAATCCTTACTTGGACAGGGGAACCTGCGACAACCCAGACAATTACATGGCATACAGGCCGGTATGTCATAGGCGGTCAGGTGGAATATATGGAAGTTATGGATAAACTTCATCCCACAATGGGCGTGGGCACAGCAGAACAGGTAGCAACAGACCGGGGTGTGATTACTGTTCATTGGGCACAGTTGACGGATCTTAAACCAGGGACTACTTATCAATACCGGGTTGGTGATGGATTTCTCTGGAGTTCATACCATACCTTTACCACAGCTCCCCCTCAGGCCCAAGGTTTTAAGTTTTTGTTGTTTGGTGATTCTCAGGGGAATGTTTATGATGTATGGCAACGTACTTTACAGGCTGCCTACGAAGGAAATCATGATGCCGCCTTCATGATGAATATTGGTGATTTAGTCGACATTGGCCTTAGTTATGCTCAATGGGATGATTGGTTTCAAGCGGGGCGTGGCATTATTGATAGCAAAAGCGTTATGTCAGTCATGGGCAATCATGAGACTTATACCACAGAATGGAAAATTTCTCAACCTCTTTTGTATACCGCCTTCTTCCGACTACCGAATAATGGTCCAACGGTCCTACAAAGCAAAGTATATTCGTTTGATTATGGTGATGCTCATTTTGCCATTCTCGATAGCCAGCTGCAAGAGGAAGGTGAATGGATACCAGAGATGTTGACTTTGCAGCAAGAATGGTTAGAAAAAGACTTGGCAAAGACCCATAAACCGTGGAAGCTAGTTTTTATCCATCGTCCAGTATACCATAATCGTCCTTCTTCTGGAGATGAAGATCTGCATGATGCTCTCACCCCATTATTTGAACGCTACAATGTAGATGTAGTTTTCGCTGGGCATGATCATGTTTATGCCCGTTCGTACCCCCTGATAGGTGGCACGTGGACGAATGAGGCAGGGAACGGTCCCGTATATATTACTACGGGACGAAGTGGGAAAAAAACCTTTAGCCGTGCCCAGTCTAGGGAGTGGGATGCTGCATATTATAATCCATTGGAAGAACCAAACTATCTGACAGTTGAGATTAGTCATCATAACCTGCAGATCAAGGCCTTCAAGCTTGATGGTGAGGTTATTGATACGTGGGATAAAATAAAATAGCTAACTCTGAAAAATAATGTATATATGTAACATGGAGAAAATGATATGGATATTGATGGTTTGGTGGGGTGAGAATATAGGATCTCGACGATTGTTAAAAGAATAGCTAGTGGGATGAATATAACAAGATAAAAGGACTTAGTTTACATAGGCTAAGTCCTTTTATCTTGTTTAGAGCACAAGTGTCATATCAAACCATTTGGATCCGCCGTGGGTTGATTGGGAAAGTCCCTGATTAACATAACCGAAGGATTCATAGTAATGAATCAACTCATCTTTACACGTTAGAATAATACTTTGTCGGCCAGTATTTTTAGCGAGTTGAATAAAGTGGTTCATCAAGGAAGTGGCGATGCCTTGTCGTTGGTATCCCGGGATGACGTCTAAGCCGAAAACAGTTAAGTTTTTCCCCGTGGGTATATGGTGCTGGGTAGTCGTAAATAGTTCATCGTAGATGACTAAACTGTTTGTAACGCATCCGTTGATAAACCCAATGAGGAAGCCATCGACTTCAGCAACGAGAAAGGATTCTGGGAAAGTATGGATTCTTTCTTTAAAGGAACTACGTGGTGCTGCTTCTGTTTCAGGAAAACAAATTGCTTCGATTTCAGCGACTCGATCCAAATCATCAAGTTGAATGCCTCTTATCTTTATGGTTATCATATACAATTCTCCTCTGTTTATTCATTTCATCTAGCGCGGGACAAAAGAAAGGGGGCTTTTGTCTGTGCAGAGGGTTTGGATGCTTCATGGCGAAGTAAGTTTAGACTGGTTTGCCATGTGGCAGGATACAGTTAGTTTGGAAGGGGTTAGATGATTTATGATTATGAAATCAATTTCAAAAGACTATGTGTTTTCCACAATTTTGTTAGGTTCGGTGCTGCTCGGTGGAGTGATCGGAGCTATTTTAGGGCCAAAAGCTTCGGTTCTAAAGCCCTTTGGTGATTTGTTTATCAATTTATTATTTATGATCATTGTGCCCATGGTATTTTTTAGTATTGCATCAGCTATCGCCTCCATGGGTGAAATGAAACGATTAGGTAAAATTATCGGGAGTATTGTGCTGGTTTTTGTTGTTACGGCTTTAATTGCATCGACATTGGGGCTTGGGGTTACCTTACTGATGAATCCGACAGAAGGCATCAATTATTCTTCTTTGCAAAGTGTTGTGCAGGCTGATCAAGGTAGCCAGGATAAGGTGAAGGCCGTTGGCATTTTGGAGCAACTGGTCAATACTTTTACAGTATCTGATTTTCCTCTGGTTTTATCGAAATCTCACATTTTACCCCTCATTATCTTGGCCGCTTTGACGGGGTTAGCAACAGCCTTAGTGGGGGAAGCCGCCAAACCTGTGGCAACATTTCTGGCCGCGGCATCTCAGGTTATGATGAAGATCGTCCAGCTTATTATGTATTATGCACCCATTGGTTTGGGGGCTTATTTTGCCAATGTAGTGGGTGAGTTAGGGACACAAATCTTACATGGCTATTTGCAGACTTTTATTACGTATTTAGTCTTAACCGTTATCTATTATTTTGGCTTTTATACTTTGTATGCCTATGTGGCAGGAGGGAAAAAAGGGGTTAGGGCTTTTTGGTCTAACGCCCTAACTCCTTCGGTTACAGCTCTGGCCACTTGCTCAAGTGCTGCTTCCATTCCGATTAATCTAGTGGCAACTAAGTCCATTGGCGTACCCGCCGATATGGTTGAAACAGTGATTCCTCTCGGTGCTAATATTCATAAAGATGGCTCTGTGTTTGGTGGGGTTCTAAAAATCGTCTTTTTATTTGGTCTGTTTGGCATGGATATGAGTGGCTTTTCTACCTGCCTGGGAATTATTGGCGTGGCTTTTTTAGTGGGAGCCGTTATGGGCGCCATACCAGGAGGCGGTATGATTGGTGAAATGCTGATTATTAGTGTGTACGGGTTTCCACCAGAAGTCCTGCCGATTATTGCTGTTATCAGCACTATCATTGATGCACCAGCAACCTTGTTAAATTCGGTGGGTAATGTAGTTTCTTCCATGCTCATCGCCCGATTAGTGGAAGGAAAGGATTGGCTCATTGGATAGCTTTCTTGTCATGATACCATTATAGCGCATCATCGGCCTAAAAGAATTGAACATGATTATATCATACGCATTATCAGCAGACAGATAATGCGTATTTTTAATTATTACTTATAATGATAAAAAACTACATTAAAATAAAGGGATTTTAATGTTTAATATGTAATTAATATTATTAATTACATATTAAGATTGCTTTTGAAAGGAGTGTAACTCATTATTTATAGGGGGTATGGTAATCAATGAAAATGCTATTATATAAATTAATTGGAGATGATTCCCTCTTTCCTGCAGAACATAGAATTTTTAATATAATATTGCTTATTGGGATATTATTAGCTACGTTTAGTGGCTTTTTTAATTATTATATGGGACTGGGAATCATAACAATGACCAGTTTAATCAGCGCTATAGTCTTTGGAATTTTCTATTATATATCAATTATTAGAAGGCAATATTCAAAATCTATTGTTGCTTTAATCGGTATGTGTGTGTTCTTTATTACCCCATCCATCTGGATCTTTAATGGCGGAATAGTAGGTGGTGCTACGTTATTTATTTTGGTCATTTCTTCGATGATTGCCTCTTTATTGCGTGGCGTCCCCAGAGTGGTATTATTTGGCTGTCTCATCATGGTGACGTTGACCCTTATCATGGTTGAATATAAAAATCCATTATGGATTACTGGTTATACTAGTGATGCAGAAAGATATATTGATGTTTCTTTTACCTTACTATGTACTATGGTTGCCAATGCATCATTAGTTATCGTTATTATAAAATATTACACTAAGGAATATGACAGATCAAGAGATTATCTCGCAAAGATCGAAAAGCAAAAGATGGAAAATACAATGAACCGGTTGGAACGACTGAATCTTATCGGCGAGATGGCCGTAAGTATTGGGCACGAAATTAGAAACCCTTTAACAACTGTCAGGGGATATTTGCAATATTTTAGCATGAAAAAAATTTTTACTGCTTATGAAGAAACTTTTTGTGTAATGCTAGGAGAATTAGATCGAGCTAATTTGATTATTACAGAATTTTTATTGTTAGCCAACAATAAAAGAGTAGACTTAGAGTCCCGTAATCTAAATAGTATCATTTCAAAAATATATCACTTATTACAAGCTGATGCCGTTGGTGTAGGAAAAAATATTACATTGGAACTTGGTGAAATTTCCAATACATTAATTGATGAAAATGAAATTAGACAATACATTATTAATCTAGTTCGGAATGGATTGGAAGCTACAAAATGTAAGGGCGTTGTATTGATAAAGACTTATATGCATGAGCAAAGTGTTATCCTAGAAATTCAAGATAACGGTGAAGGGATTTGTCAAGAAGTCCTTGGCAAACTTGGCATGCCTTTTGTTACCACTAAAGATAATGGTACAGGTTTAGGAATACCAATTTGCTATCGGATTGCAGAACGGCATCAAGCCCAATTAGACATTGCAACGAGCTCTACAGGAACGACATTTTCGATTAAATTTAGAGTGGCATAAACGGTTGTTACGGGCCTTATTTTTTGTGGAAAAAGGATATATGTACGGATAAATAGAATATACATAGAACTTTCTTGTGTAGTAATTTGTCGAAATTTACAATATGTGGTTTATCCTTCGTGGAATCAGATGAATAAATTAGCTTTCGTGAATGCCAAGAGATTAGTTATAAGCAAGGAGGACAAGAATGAAATATGACGTAGACGTTGCAGCGGATGAATTAATGTTGACGGCGGAGGAGTTAAAAGAAGTTTTTGAGTGCTATTTTGATGATGCCGTGGAGTTAATGGCAAGTTGTTATACTGCCAATCGTGAAGCTGATTACACTCTAATGGCAAAAAAGGTACATGCACTCAAAGGAGCATCAATGAGTTTAAGAATGCACGACATTGCTGCCATGGTCATTGAACTGGAAAGTTTGGCTCATAAAGAAGAGGGCGAAAAGATATCAAGGTATTTACCTGAAATTGAAAATGCATTAGATATACTAAAAAAAGAAATTGATGCATTTTATAATAATACTACCGATGGAGATTAGACCTATTAAAAAAGGGGGGGTATTAGTGCGTTTATTGAGTGCCATCCTACTTAGTTTGATCACCTTTTTCGCTATTGGTTGTGGTTCAACGACAGGTAACAAATCAATTATCGTGGAAAATAACAACAATACACCGCCAGTAGTGCAGTCAGGAACAGCATCGAGTAAAAATGTTGCACTGGTCATGAAAACCCTGACCAATCCGTTTTTTATAGAAATGGAGAAGGGGGCACGTAAGGCTGCAAAAGAAGCAGGAATCAATTTAACGGTTAAAACGGGTGCTCAGGAAACGTCAATTACTCAACAGATTACTATTATTGAAGATTTAATTCGTGATAAAGTCGATGGTATTGTCATTGCTCCCGCAAGTTCAACGGAATTGATTCCAGTTTTGAAAAAAGCTCAAGACGCAAAAATTGCCATCGTGAATATTGATAACCAATTGGATGTAGAAATGTGCCGCAAGATAGGTCTCGTGAATGTTCCTTTTATTAGTGTCAATAATGAACAAGGTGGTTATTTATCTGCCCAATATATTAGTGAAAAAGTTACAAAACCGACTGAGGTTATTATTTTGGAAGGCATTACAAGTGCCAAAAATTCTCAAGATCGTAAAAATGGAGCTTTGCGTGCTTTTAAAGAAAATCCCAATATTAAAGTCGTCGCGGTAGAAACAGCCAACTGGAAAATTGATGAGGCTTATACTGTTACGGCTAATCTCTATAAGCGTTTCCCTAATGTGGGGGCTTTCTTTTGTGCTAATGATATGATGGCCTTAGGGACAGCCCAATATTTAGGCGAAGTTACGAGTAAAGGGAAAATTCTTATTGCGTCTTACGATGCTTTGGAAGAGGCCAAACAAGCCATTAAAGAGGGGAAAATAGCTGTAACCATTGACCAGCAAGCGGATGTTCAAGGTTATTTAGGGGTGAAATCTGTACTGCAAAAAATCAATGGTGAGATAGTGCCGGTGGAAACCTTAGTGGATTTAAAGATTGTTCATGATGGAATTTTGAAATAATGATGCTGAAGGTGTTGCAATGAAGAATATCTTTCAATGGCATAGTCTGACGGGGAAATTGCTATTTTTTTTATTAGTAACCAGTGTATTGCCCTTAGCGGTCATTGGGGTGACCTCTTTTGAGATGTCAAAAAGCATCATTCAAGAAGAGGTGCAGCAGTATACTGAAGCATTAATGGTTAAACAAAAAGACTATATGGAATTGTTACTGGAAGAGGTCGAAAGCTTAATTGCCAATCTGTCCAGCATTGAAGAAATTAAAAATGTGCTTGTTGATAAAGATACCCAGATTGATAACTACACAAATTTAGCAACACAGGCAAAAATAGGTTATATCTTGAGTGCTTATAGCAATCTAAAAGGGCTTGTGTCCATTGATGTTTTTACATCAGCTGGCATGCATTATCATATTGGGGATACCCTCAATATTACGGAAATACGCCAAGATTTAAAAGAGTCTATCCTGGCAGAGGCAATGAATAATAGCCATTCTGTGACATGGACAGGTATTGATGATAATGTAAATATTAATTCAACTCATGAAAAAGTCATTACGGCTGCTAAAGTATTAAAAAAATTGGATCTTCAAGATTTGCAAGAAAAACCAGTGGGGTTACTTTTGGTAAATTATAGTGTTGAAAATTTCTATGACCATTTTAATCAAAGTAACTTAGACCAAAATACTGGTATGATGATTATCGATCAGAAGAAACGAATCGTTTTTTATAGGGATAAAACCAAGATTGGTAGTCAGGTTGATCCTAGTTTCATGGAACGTTTAACACAGGAACAAGGTTCTTTTGTAGAGACAATCAATGGTCAAGAATTATTTATAACCTATAGTAAATCGGCCAAAAATGACTGGACGTTGATTAGTTTTATCCCTACTCAGAATTTATTTGCTAAGACAGTAGCCATTCGCAATATGATGATTATTGTGTTTAGTGTTTGTTTGATCATCATATTATTGTTTGCATTCACCATGTCAAGAAAAATAGTGAGGCCCATTGAAAGAATGACGGTCTTGTTTAAAGAAATCAAGGAAGGTACCATTGATGAAAAGATACGTTTGACAGATTTATCATCAAAAGATGAGATTGGCGAGCTTATCAAGTGGTTTAATACCTTCTTGGATAGTTTAAGTGCGAAGAAAAAAGCCGATGTTGCTCGGGTGATCGCTGAACAACAACTGCAGCAGGCCAAAGAGGCATCCGAAGCTGCCAATCGGGCTAAAAGTGAATTTTTAGCCAATATGAGCCATGAAATTAGGACGCCCATGAATCCTATTATCGGTATGACTGAAATTTTGTTAGAGACGCAACTTAGGCCTGAGCAACGTGAATTGGTGACGATTGTAAGAAACTCTAGTAAAGCCTTGCTGGAGATTATTAATGATATTCTCGATTTCTCAAAAATTGAAGCGGGAAAGTTGATATTGGAGGAAATTGATTTTGATATCGTTGCATTAACGGAAGATGCGGTGGATCTTGTGGCTTGGAAGTCCAAGGAAAAAGGGCTGGGGATCATGACATTCGTTGAGCCGACCATTCCTTTTACACTCCGTGGTGATCCAGGTCGTTTGCGTCAGATCTTATTAAATTTGGTAGGAAATGCAATTAAATTTACGGACGGCGGCGAGATTGTCATTCGTGTTATGTTGATGAATAAAAATGATACCTATTTCAATATTCGTTTTGAAATCAAGGATACGGGGATTGGTCTATCTGAGGAAGCAAAAAAACGATTGTTCCAACCCTTTACACAGGCTGATGGGTCGACAACGCGCAAGTATGGTGGCACAGGTCTTGGGTTGTCAATTTCTAAAAAACTGGCTATGATGATGGGCGGGGATATTGGGGTTACTAGCGTTCAAGGACAGGGGGCATTATTTTACTTTACCATTCCTTTGTATAACGCCCAGATGCCCTCCCTCCCATCTAGGCAATGCGCTGAACATATAGATTTGCAAGGACTTAGCGTATTGGTCATTGGAGATAGCAACGACAGTGTGGAGATTATTGGAAACTATCTTGTTGCTTGGGGGATGCAGAGTACCAGGATCAATCATTCCCAAGTCTCACGAGTCGTCTCAATACAAGGGGATGTTACAGGAACACTCTATGATGTAGTCATCGTAGACACGACCATGGAACAGGATGGTAAGGATTTGGTAAGGACAATTAAGCAGCATTCTACATTGTCTAAGTCTAAAATCATTGTCCTCAGCTATGATGAAAGAATAGGACAACAAGCAGATAGTGCAGATGGTTATCTTTTGAAACCAGTGAAACAGTCTCAATTATTTGATTGTATTGCTGGGAGTATGAGTAGAATACCCCAGATGCAATTATCAACAAACGTGGTCGAAGTAGCAACTACTGTATCAGAAGCAATGAAAGAAACAGGCATTAAAATTTTATTGGCAGAAGATAACAAGGCCAATCAAAAATTGGCAATGTTACTACTCACGAAATTAGGCTATCAGGTGCAGTTGGCCATGAACGGTCAAGAGGCAGTTGCTGCAGTAAGGCAAGGTAGTTATGATTTGATCTTGATGGATTGTCAAATGCCTGAAATGGATGGCTTTGAAGCCACCGTACAAATTAGACAGTTAGAGACAAGTACGGGCAAGCATATTCCCATTATTGCCATGACAGCCAATGCCATGCAAGGCGACCGTGAAAAGTGTTTGGCTGTTGGTATGGATGATTACATTAGCAAACCTATCAATCCCAAACAGTTGAAACAAATTTTAGAACGCTGGTCAAGTTAAGATCTATTGTTGCATTAGAGATAGGGTTAACGGAGGTAATTTATGAGTCAGAAAAAAGTACTAATTGTGGACGACTCGAAAGTGGCTCGTCGCACGATAAGCCTATTGCTCGAAAAACACGGCCTTATGGTAGAGGCTCTTGACAACGTAGAAGAGTTTTTTACCCGGTCCGATCGTTACAGCGACGTGAATCTCATGTTGCTCGATATTGACCTTCCTGGAATGGATGGGCTGACTGCAATGGAATATATACAACAGCTTCCGGCGGTCAAACACATTCCAGTAATTATTATCTCAGGGCATTCTGATCCGGACATGGTTAAGAAGGCCGTACACCTAAATGTCATGGATTATGTGGTAAAGCCATACATGCCACATACCTTATTAGCGAAAATAGACAAAGTACTGGGATCGCGAGGCATCCTCGCTGAAGAAGAACAGAGTTGAAAAAAATCAATATAACGGAAGCACTGTCCGGTGAATTGCCAGCTTTTCGTCACGTTAGTGCCGTGATTGTATTATTTGGTATCCTTATGCTTTGTTTTATCTGGATCAGTCTGTTTTATAAGGTTCATAGTGAGGAACAAATGGAAATTAATAGTGCGATTCAAGAAACGGGCAATCTTGCCCGGGCCTTTGAAGAAAATACGCTGCGCACGATTGAAAATGCGGATCAGACCCTCTTATTCCTAAAATATCTATATGAAAAAGAGGGTAGGACGATTGACATCCCCCAGCATATTGGCAAAGAAATATCCGGGAATAAAGCACTGGTGCTAGTGTCCTTGATTGACGGAAAAGGAGAGTTAGCGTTCAGCAGTCAAGTTCCTTTTGTTCCATCCAATCTGAGTAATCGTGAACATTTTTTGGTACATAAGGATTTTGATAGCGGGCAATTGTTCATCAGTAAGCCTGTTATGGGACGATCTTCAGGTAAATGGTCCATTCAAATGACACGACGGGTGAATCAGGTGGACGGCTCATTCGGTGGAGTAGCAGTCATTTCTCTCGTTCCAACTTACTTTACGGAATTTTACAAACAGGTTGATTTGGGGAAAAATTCATCCATGGCCCTGATTGGCCGTTGGGATGGTATCGTACGGGCACGACAAACAGAGCAGGAAAGTTATGTGGCTCAGGACTTGAGTAATACAATTTTCATGGAAAAAGTATCAGCCAATTCGGTGGGACATTATACGGTAAAAAGTTCCATTGACGGCATAGAACGAATTATTAGTTATCGGGTTCTGGCTAAATATCCCCTCGTAGTGACGGTTGGAATGGATCAAGATGAAGCTTTGCGGAACTTTCATGCAAGGGTTAGTGATTATTACATATGGGCGACGATGGTTACCATCGTGATTGTCATTTTTATGATGATGTTGCTGATTTTTACCGCACAGAGGCGACGGAGTATACGGTTTTTAGCGGCCCTTAATGAAGCGTCCTTACATATGATGGATAGCCTCAATAAGGCAGAGGTTATCCAGGAGATCTTGGGATGTGCGAGGGAAATATCCGGTATTCAAGATGGATTTATTGCTCTTTATGATGAAAAAACCTGTCAAAGTAAGGTAAGTGTTACCATTGGACGCTGCCAGAGTTTCATGGGGAAGATAATAGCTAGAGATTGCAACATGATGGTGGAGTTATCCACAACGGGCACATCACACATAGTTGGAGAACGCCCCTTGTTTCCCAAAACCTTGCTAGAGTCGGGAGTGACGGACGTGGATAATTTCATAGCCATTCCCCTGCGTTCGACAAATAACATTATTGGAGTCGTGGTGTTATTGTATCAGGAAGAACCTTATTCCCTTTCATCACGTAAAGTGTTAGGGATTAAACAATTTTCCTTTCAGGCCTCTGCTGCTTTGGAGAATGTTCGCTTATATCGAGTATTGCAGGAGGAACTGGATGAACGCAAGGCCATGCAACAAGAATTAGTGTTGGCCAAGGAAGCATCAGAAGCTGCTAACCTGGCAAAAAGCGAATTCCTTGCCAATATGAGCCATGAAATCCGTACTCCCATGAATCCTATCTTAGGAATGACAGAATTATTGTTAGAGACGTCTTTGACTGAGGAACAACATGAAATGTTACGTACTGTCAGCGAATCAGGAAAATACTTGTTAGTCATTATTAATGATATTCTCGACTTTTCAAAAATTGAAGCTAGGCAACTCATGCTAGAAAATGTAAGCTTTAATCCGGTTACACTCATTGAAGATGTAGCCGATCTTATGGCCTGGAAGGCCAAGGAAAAGGGCGTATCTCTGACCAGTTTTATAGCACCAACCATTCCTCTAGTCGTACATGGTGATCCCGTTCGCCTGCGGCAGGTCTTACTCAATCTCGCAGGCAATGCCGTAAAATTTACCCAGTCTGGGGCGGTTGTTATCAGAGCTCTACAGGTTGAAGACAACAATCATCAAGAGCAAGCATATATTCGTTTTGAAATACGAGATACTGGTATTGGTCTGTCAGCAACAACAATAGAAAGGCTATTCCAACCCTTTACTCAGGCCGATAACTCAACGACGCGCAAGTATGGCGGCACGGGACTTGGTTTGTCAATTTCCAAACAAATCGTGGAGCTTATGGGCGGAACGATTGGAGTTGAAAGCATGGAAGGGAAAGGATCACTTTTTTATTTTTCTATACCATTTGATGTTCCTTCTGGGCAAAATACAGTGAAATCTAATAATAAAATGACGCTGGCAAGTACCATATCTGCAAGTGGTTCGAAAGTGGCAGCAACTTTACCAACGTCACCTGATCAGGTACTATTGAAGTCGCGTTTCATTCTATTGGCCGAAGATAATCTCGCCAATCAAAAGCTAGCCATGCTGGTTCTTGGTAAGCTAGGTTGTCAGGTAACGCCTGTTGTGAATGGGCTAGAAGTGGTTGAAGCAGTCCGTCGCGGTCAATATGATATCATTCTGATGGATTGTCAAATGCCTGAGATGGATGGCTTCGAGGCGACCCTAGCGATTCGGGAAGTAGAAAAAACTACAGGGCAGCATATTCCCATCATTGCCATGACCGCCAATGCTATGCAAGGGGATCGGGAACAGTGCCTAGCTGGGGGGATGGACGACTATATTAGCAAACCCATTAGTCCTAAACAATTGAAACAAATTATAGAACGGTGGTCCAATGGATATGTAACATAATATAAAGATGCAGCAGGGGTTATAACCCCTGCTGCATCTTTATTATGACTCATCTTGATATGTTTCATAAATATCATTAAAAATAGGATGAGAATCCATGAAGGCCTCAAGGACCATAGGCGAAAAATGTCCTGGTTGAGTTCTGCCATCACCTTTTGTAATAATACGAAAGGTTTCTAGGTGGCTCAGAGCAGGCTTATAGGATCTTTTCATACGCAAGGCGTCATATTGATCAACCAGTGACACCAAACATCCTTCAATAGGGATAGCCTTACCAATAAGACCGAATGGATAGCCACTTCCGTCCCAACGTTCATGATGATGTAAGGCAACAGTTTTCCCAACTTGTATAAAAGGCGAGAGTGAGTTCTCGAGTATCTTGCCACCGATTAAGGTATGGGTTTTCATGATTTCAAATTCATCGGGCGTTAGTGCACCTTTTTTCAAGAGAATATGGTCAGGAATACCGATTTTCCCAATATCATGCATTTGACTGGCAATGGCTAAGACATTTACGTTAGCATATCCTACGAGGGTGGCTAGGTGTCGCGTATAATAACTAAAACGTTTAACATGACTACCTGTTTCGTTATCCTTAAAATCCACTGACATGGTAAGACGCTCAATGGTTTCCTGATAAGAATTTTCTAAAGCCTGGGTTCTTTCGGCTAACTGTTTACAGAGTATCTCGTTATAATCAGCTAAAAAATCACTATACTCTTTGATTTTTAAGATATTGGAGACTCTTATGGATAACTCGGCGGCATCAATTGGTTTTGTCAAAAACTCGTTTACCCCAATTTCTAGACCTTGTAGTTTAGATTGGCGATCTTCTAAGGTCGTAACCATTATAATGGGGATATTTTTTAAATCAGGATTGCTTTTGATCTGAGCACAAACCTCAAAACCATCCATATCAGGCATCATAATATCAAGCAAAATAAGGTCGGGACGGATGATAGCGGTTTTCAACAAGGCCTCTTTGCCGTTGAAAGCAATAGTACAATCGTATTTTGATAAGAGTTTCTGCATCAATTTTGCCGTGCTTGGCATATCATCAACGACTAAAATTTTTTTTCGAACATGTAGAGGAAGAGTTAAGGATATAGACTCTCTATCTTGAGCTGATATTTCGAACATGATTAGCATCTCCTATCAGTAGTATCCGACGGGGGCATCTGTAATAAGAGTGTATTTCGATAATAAAGATCTATTCCCCTGCTATTTAATAATTACTATCTATAGAAAATTATTTAGGTATGGATTGCTCCATCCTCATGGGTAGAATTTAAATGTAGTAGTTATAAAAATACAAGCCAAACTGATAATAATATGGAGGAGTGAAGGCTATATTGTCGAAATAAAAAAAATACCTTACTCTAAAAGGTCGTAACCTAGGGGTGCGATTTTTTTTGCTAAATTTCTGCGCTGTATAATAAATAAGGAGTATCTGGGCTAGATTGCAGTATAATAGGGAATAGGAATAGCTATTCCTAATGTCTACAGAGTAAAGGTGGAGTTGAGAATGGAAAAACGAGTTAAAGGAATAATGGTAGGCGTTTCGTTCCTGGTGTTTCTGTTTGTGTCAGTAGCTCTTTTACTACATCCTGTACAAGCAGCAATGCCCTACAAACAGGCGGGATTAACAGAAAAACAAGCTGCTTTGCATTTACTCAATCGTTTTACTTTTGGTCCGAGGCCTGGGGATGTAGATAAACTGGTGTCCATGGGGCTGGAAAATTGGTTAGAACAACAGCTTGCCATGGAATTGCCAGAAACGAAGCTAAATGAAAAGTTACAGGACTATCCGGTTTTAAAAATGAAAACCTTGGATATCATCGATACATATCCAGATAATGGTATGATTATGGCTGAGGCCAAGCGAGAAGGTTTTATTCCGAAAGAGGGGATAGCTGATCCGACAGAATTAAAAAGTAGAGTGACTGCCTTTGAAACTCTTAAGGGGTACCGGCCTCAGCAAGAATTGATGAATGCCCTCTATGAGCAAAAACTACTGAGAGTGCTGTACAGTGAAAATCAGTTAGCTGAAGTTATGACTGATTTTTGGTTTAATCATTTTAATGTGTCCGTTGCTCAAAATAGTGCAAAACCTTATGTATTAGCCTATGAACGGGATGTGATTCGACCTCATGCTTTGGGGCAATTTTCTGTTTTACTGCAAGGCACTGCGACTCATCCGGCCATGCTTTATTATTTGGATAATGCACAGTCCGTGGCTCTACAAAAATCCCCTCCAACCGGAAAAATAGCAGTGCCCAGGAGCGGAATCAATGAAAATTATGCCAGGGAATTACTAGAACTACACACCCTAGGGATCGACGGTGGTTATAGTCAGGCTGATGTGCAGGAAATAGCAGGAATTTTCACAGGGTGGACTGTTCTGCCGTGGGATAGGAATGAACGAGAGAAAATTATGGTTAATCATCAGGGTGGGACAAGTCAGGATGTAATAACTGAAGATGGTTATTGGTTTCGCCAGAATCACCATGATAGGACGGAAAAACATGTATTTGGCCATGTTTTTGCTACTGGGAGTCCGCAAGATGGTCAGGAGTTACTAAAGTTATTAGCACTTCATCCCGCGACGGCTCATCATATTTCTTATGAGTTTGCTCAACGGTTTGATGCCGATGATCCTCCCCCTGCCTTAGTAGAAAAACTGACTAAAGTCTTCATAGATAGTAGAGGTGATACAAAAGCCTTACTACGTGCGTTAACATCCTCTAAGGAATTTTGGGCGGAGGCCAAACAGCCAACGAAGATTAAAACCTCATTAGAATTGGTTGTCAGTGCCCTGCGTAGTGGTAATGGGGAAGTGACCGATCCCAAGGCCCTTCTTTCTTGGATCAACCGTATGGGCCATCCTCTTTATAATTGTTTGCCACCAACAGGATATCCGGATCGTGGCGAATTTTGGTTAAATTCAGGTACATTGTTTACCAGGATCAACTATTCCTTTGCCCTCGCCTATGGTAGTATTAAAGGCGTACAACTGGATCCAACCCTAAATTTGACAATGACAGATGGGTTGGGCAATGATAGATGTTATCAACAGGGTATCTTATGGTCGGCACCGGAATTTCAAATACATTGATAGGAGGGCTTTTCATGATTACACGGCGAAATTTCCTAAAGCTAGCAGGTATATGTTGCTTGTCGAGTTATGGAATACTCCGATCGGATTGGCTCACTCTGGCGCAAGCAATACCTGTTACAAGTATATCCGCAACGGACAGCATTTTGGTGGTGATTTTTCAGCGTGGCGCCATGGATGGACTCATGGCAGTCACACCTTATACCGATCCGATATTGCCACAAGTACGGCCGTCACTGTTTATTCCGACAGTACAACAGGGCAATGCCGATCCTAATAAATTAATGGATCTAGATGGTCGCTTTGCTCTCCATCCAGCTTTTTCGGAGTTGGAACCCTTATTTCATAAGGGACGTTTGGCGGTAGTTCATGGGGTTGGACTGACTATTCCCAATCGATCTCATTTCGATGCCCAAGATTATATGGAGACAGGCGTAGTGACTCAAAAAGGCTTTCCTTCGGGTTGGCTCAATCGCGCTGCGGGTCTGTTGCCCAGTCGAAGTGGTGCATTGGAAGCCCTTTCCCTTACGTCCACTCTACCCCGGTCTCTATCGGGAGAATTTCCCGCATTGGCTGTGGCTAATTTGGATGAATTTAAAATAAATTTGCCGGGTAGTGGTAAAAAAAATAATGAGATTGCTATACAAAAGATTGGGGACTCTTATGCACAAAGTAGCAATAAAACTCTGCGTACCGCTGCTCAAGACGGGCTTGCGGCCAGTCAGACATTAGGAGAAGGCAAACTTGTCGACACGCCAAATACAGTGGTATCCTACCCCAAAAGTAGTTTAGGCAACAGCTTACATCAAATCGCAAGGATTATTAAAGGCAATATGGGGGTGCGTATTGCTTGCGCCGAATCAAATGGCTGGGATACGCATGTGGGGCAGGGGACAATCAATGGTGCTTTTTCTCGTCCCGCCAAAGATCTCTCCCAGGCCATGGGAGCTTTTTGGCAGGATATTGCCGATTATCAAAGTAAGGTCCTAGTTTTGACCATGACAGAATTTGGCCGGACTGTACGGGAAAATGGTTCAAAAGGCACTGATCACGGCAGAGGATCGTGCATGTTTTTGCTGGGGGGGAAGGTTAATGGGGGACAAGTTTATGGCACAATGCCGGAGTTGCGTCCTGAAAATTTGGCAGAGCAACGGGATGTTCCAGTTACTACGGATTTTCGCGCTGTTTTTGCCGAAGTGTTGCGGGGCCATATGGGAATACAACAAATGCAGAAGATTTTTCCAGATAATCCCCAGCTTGCAGGAATAAAGCTTTTTTAGTGTTTTTAGGCCCTGGCATAAAAAAATATTATTAGCCACGTCTCCTATTTCAGCTAATTTTCATTAAGTTGTGGTTTAATATAGTTGATAAATTATTGACGCAAAATTTCTCGCTCAATAGATCATTCGATAGGATGGGGTTAACGTAATGAGGATATTAATAGCAGAGGATGATAATCGTTTTGGGAATCTTGTTTATCAAATGCTATTACGGCAAGATATGCAAGTGGATTGGGTCCAGTCTGGAGATTATGCTTTAGAATTTATAAAAAAAGAAGTGTATGATGTTGTAATCCTGGACTGGATGATGCCTGGAAAGTCTGGTTTAGAAGTATGCCGGGAACTGAGGGCGGGGCACTACCAGGGGGGAATACTCATGCTCACGGCGAAGGATACGGTGGATGATTTAGTGGTTGGCTTAGAAGCCGGTGCCGATGATTATATTGTCAAACCTTTTGAATTTAAAGAACTGCTAGCGCGTATTCATTCCGTAGCGAGGCGAAGCAGGGTTGCAATAAAAGAAGAGATTGTGCAGGCCGCTGATCTTGAATTAAACAAAGGGACAAAATTGGCTAAACGCGGCACAAGGATGATACAGTTGACTGGCCGTGAGTTTCAGCTTTTGGACGTTTTAATGCAAAATTACGGGCGAGTTCTGCCTAAAGAGCTTATCTTAGACCACATTTGGGGCCTGGAGAGTGAGATTTCCCCCAATAATTTGGAAGCCTTCGTGCGCTTGCTACGAAAAAAAATCGACTATCCAGGGGAAGTGGAACTCATCCAAAATATTCGTGGCGTTGGGTATAAGATGGAGGCGAAACATGCTGTCAGAGACTCGTAAAAAGCTGACGGTGGTCTATTCTATGGTCTTCGGACTTTTTTTGTTAGTCTTTACTGGAATTGTATGCTTGGTTCTTATTTGGGGAACCTACGCGGAAAGAACCGAAGAAGTTAAAGTTTTGGCCAGTGAGATAACACGCCAACAGCTCGATTTGATTGTGCAACAATATAAGGCAGTCAATGTTATACCACAAGAAATGCCGATCGTAGATGACTATGATATAAGTGGACAAGTTTTTTACTACATATTTGATGCTAATAATCAACTGATCAAGGCTGATTTGCCTGTTCCCAGTTTGCGTGAGGCAGCCTATCAAGAAATTATAAGCTGGGATCCATTAAAAAACACTAAAATTGTCATAGTGGTGTTACCAACAGGTGAAAGGGCAGCGTTAGCCTTGACCGCACATCCAGTGCATCGTAATGAATCCCTGTTGGCCACCGTTTATGTGGGCCGAGACGTGACAGCGTATGGGCGTGGACTTGTACGTAGTATACTGACGTTAACAGGATCGGCTTTTTTGTTTTTAGCACTAGCCGCCGTCATTGGATATTTTCTCGCCGGTAAGGTCACAATCCCCATGGAAGAATCAATTAAGAGGAAAAAACAATTTATTGCTGATGCATCTCATGAACTACGGACGCCCTTGAGTGTACTTTTAACCTCTATCGAGGCGATCGAAATGGACAAGGATAATGTGTTGTCCTCCTTCTCTCAGTCCATCATGAGGGATGCAAAAGATGAGTTTTTCCGGTTAAAGAGACTAGTCAATGACTTATTAACTCTTGCGAGAGCTGATACGGGAGATAGTAAACTTAAAAAGGAACTTTTTTCCCTCAATTTAGTCGCCGAACAAGTGATACGTTCGCTGAAAAGAGCGGCAGAACAGAAAAAAATAAACCTTCAGCTTGTTAAAGCCGAATCCATCGAGTTGAATGCTGATCCGGAACGGATTCATCAGCTACTGTACATATTAATTGATAACAGTATAAAATACAGTTCCACTTATGGTGAAGTTTCAGTATTTCTAGCCCGGGGGCAAAAAGGTACAGTTCCATGCACAAAAATAGTTGTTGAAGATACGGGACCAGGTATTCCAGAAAAATTTCAAGAACAAATCTTTCAACGGTTTTTTCGCATTGATGAGTCTAGGTCACGGGTGACAGAAGGTTCAGGCTTAGGATTATCCATTGCTCAATGGATTGTTACTGCTCATCAAGGTGAGATTTTCGTTAATAGTCAGTCTGGTCAGGGGAGTCAATTTATTGTTATCATTCCCAACCAATAAAAAAACAAGAGACCTGTCCCCTTGTTTTTTCCTAAAATACAAAGAGGTGTAACATGGATAAAAATAGCAATCAACTTTCTTCTGCAACAGAAGCTACTCGTCATTTTAAAAAAGGACGAGTGGCTATTCTAGCAATGGTTATTATTTTTTTAGTCGCAGGAGTTACTTATGCATTGTTGGGTGGAGCTTCTTCCACCAATACATTGGCCAATGCATTTTTTATGAAAGAAAAAATTAATTTATTAGTTCTTGGTGTTGATGCCCGTGATGATGATGTGGGACGTTCGGATACTGCTTTTGTCGTTACCATTGATACAAGTGCCAAGAAAATAACCATGCTTTCCATTCCCCGTGATACACGTGTGAAGATTGAGGGACATGGGTGGGATAAAATGAATCACGCCTATGCTTTTGGCGGTTCGAAACTATCTAAGTCAACCGTTGAAAATTTACTAGGTATACCCCTCGATTATACTGTAGTAATGAATTTTCAAGGATTTGTGCGTATGATTGATGCATTGGGTGGGGTTACAATTGATGTGGAAAAACGTATGTTTTACTCTGATCCCTATGATGATAATGGCGGGTTATTCATTGACCTTTACCCTGGAGTGCAAAAACTCAATGGAAAAACTGCCATGGAATATGTGCGCTACCGGGATGAAGAAGGGGATATTGGGCGTGTAGCGCGGCAACAAAAGTTTTTGAAAGCTTTGTTGCAGGAAATCAGCAAACCTCAGATTATTACAAAACTACCTGAACTGATTAAAGAATTTGCGGCTGCAGTGAAGACTGATATGCCCACGAAAGAGATGGTTAAGCTCATTCCGATTATAAACGACGGGGCGAAAGCAGGTTTACAGACAGAATCCTTATCGGGTACTCCCTGCTTCATACAAGATGTAAGTTACTGGTTGCCTGATATTAAAGAACTGCGGTATAAAGTTGCCCAAATACAAGGTATTCTTGTTGATGACCGTTATACCCAAGTAACGGATAAATTGGCTAGGGAATATGACAATTCAGTACCGCGAGAGATAAAAGTAGTGGAGTCTTCGCCAACCATTCAAAAGGCTGGGAAGGTGGATAAACAAGCTCTGGATAGTACTAAAAGCATAACAAATGACAGTAAGACAGGGACAATTCCCATCGCAGATAAACAAAAAGCTAATAGTGTTGTCGCTAATGGACAAATGATTGTCGACCCTAAGACTACTAAAAATACAACGGGTCAAAGCGGAGATGTACCCAGCAGTAACACGGGAGTGACCCATAAAAATACTGCCACGGATGCAACGGGCAAATAGAAAAATTCATGGGTAAAACCTTCTCAGTGGAGAAAATAGATATACTTTAAACTAAATGGATAAGGAGTTCTTATTTTGACAATACTTCAGACACTTATTTTCGCAATCGTCCAGGGAATTACGGAACTTTTTCCCATCAGTAGTGTAGCACATGGGGTGTTAACACCATATTTTTTTCACTGGGATTTAGATCCCGCATTCTTAAAAGAACATTTCTTGCCCTTTTTGGTGATGTTACATTTGGGTACAGCAATTACTCTCTTATTATATTTTGGTACGGAATGGACAAAAATTATCGCTTCCATATTTACAGCAGATGATAAGTCAAGAAAATTGATGTTTCTTATCTTGGCCGGGACCATTCCCGCTGCTGTCATTGGACTTGTTCTCGAAAGTCCACTTCGTCATATGTTTAGTAATGTAAGTAGTGCCGCCTTTTTCTTGATGATCAATGGCTTCATACTCTATTGGGGGGAAAGGTTGGGCGGAGGAGTCCGCGGGCAGAAACGAATTAATGATCTTAGTTATAAACAAGCGGCGATTATTGGCCTCTTCCAATCCTTGGCGCTGGTTCCAGGCTTTTCTCGTTCTGGTGCGACCATGACAGCGGGTTTTTGGATGGGCCTAAAACACGAGGATTCAGCCCGATTTTCCATGTTACTGGCCACTCCCATCATTGTTGGTGCTAGTATTATCGAAGTACCAAAACTGATGCACACTGATATCGCTGGGTTATTCCAAATTTCATTAATAGGTGGAATCGCATCGGGAATAGCGGCGTTTTTCAGCGTATGGGCTTTAATGAAATGGTTCCATAGCAATGAAATTAGTGCTATGAAACCATTCGCCTGGTACTGTTGGCTATTAGGTGGTGGGGTGCTCATTAGTGAATTTATCCTACGTTAACATGATCCATACAAAAAAGAGTTATTGGCGTACAGCTAATAACTCTTTTTTTGCGGAATCAGAATGTATAACAATTTCGTGATTCCAAGTTTTTTCTTATATGGGTCGATGGCCAGCTTGGTGTAGTTCCCACAATGATTTGCCCTGAATTTTGTAAATTATTTAGGGAAAAAAGGAAATTATATAGGAGAAATAGAATGCTGTAGTTGATAAGTGAACATTGGCTTCCCGATGACACTTCTTTTTGATAAACAGAAGTGTCATGATTGGTTTCTGAATAAGACGGAGGTGTGTATATGACAGTTTTATGTCGGGATATTTTACAGTTAGCGTCTTTGAAAAAGGCTGAGCTGATTGGTGGGGCCAATGGTTTAAATCGGGTTGTACGTTGGATACCCATACAGGCAAAAAATATTGTCAATACCATTCGTACGCCGTCCCAAAAAGATTTGGCAGGCATACTTGGTAGAAGTTTCGGTGAGTAGGAGCTAGGGAGCAGACAGATTTTGTTATTTTCATTTTAAAACTAAGTTTGCATTATGCAACAATTAAATTGACAGTTTGCTATAATATAGTTACAATTCGGGATAAAAGAAGGATGAAAATAGTAAGAAAAGAAGGTGTCTCCGTATCACATACAGTGGCTTTAGTGGGAGGTATTTATGTTGAAAAACTTTACCCAATTACAGGGGACACATTTATTTAGTCAATTACCAGAAGCTGTTATGGCTCGCTATTTTAGCCATTGCCACACGCGAAAATTCAGAAAAAAAGAAGAAATATTTGGGGCAAAAGAACATTCGGACTATATTTATCTTGTTATGCAAGGACGGATTCGCGTGTATTTACAGTATCCAAATGGCAAAGAATTTACCCTCACCATTTTGGAAGCCGGTGCGGTTTATAGTGGGCATACACGCGCTTTAGGCCAAGCCCTTGACGATGGTGAGATATTATTGCTTCCCGTACAATCATTTCGGACACTTTTAACGGAAGTACCATTATTTGCTATGAGTGTCATTTCAGTGTTAGGGGATTCCTTAAAGAATTCCATTAATACAATTGAAAGTTTAGTATTTAAAGAAGTCAATAAAAGATTGTATCAGTTTATTTATAGTTTAGCACTTGCGAGTGGTGAACAGAAAGAAGTCATTTTAAGTTTAACCCATCAACAGATTGGGACGATCGTTGGTAGTACAAGACAAACCGTGAATACTTTTTTCAGTAATCTTCAGAAAGAAGGCTTGATTACCTTAGAAAAAGATAAGATTATCATTCGAAATTTTGCTGAAATTACCAAACGTGCCCAGGATGATACGGAGTAGGTCATCGACTTCAATACATAAGTAAATAATGTTGAAGAAAGAAAAGATAAAGGTAAAGATGTCGGCTAGCTGACATCTTTATTTTTATTTTTCTGATAATGTGTAAATAAAGAAGAGTAAGCTTAGGTAAGAGTTTGCCTAAGAACTATCCCCCTAGATAAATAGTAAGTTTTAGAGATATTTTGTTATCAGATAAAAAGAGGAAGTGGGTATCATTATGAAAGAAACACAGAATGTTCAGACTGTTAGTTTAGATCAAGATATTGAAATTCTTTATCAAAAAGCGTGCAATGAAGGCATTGAAACAGCTTTTTCCCGGGCAAAAAAAAGCGCCGCTCCTTGTCCTTTTGGCTCAACAGGCGTTTGTTGTCGACATTGCTTGGAAGGACCCTGCCGAATCGGTCCTAATGGTAAAGGAGCCCAACGTGGGATCTGTGGAGCCGATGTGGATACAATTGTTGCACGCAATCTCTTAACGACCCTGATTGAAGGTGTAGCGGCCCATGCTGAACATGCCAGGGAAACAGCGTTGGCTTTATTAGAAGCTGCTGAAGGCCATTCGGACTACCCAATTAAAGGCATCGATAAATTATATCAAGTGGCAAAGGGCTTAGGCCTTGATACCAATGAGAAAACAGTTGAGGTTATGGCCAAAGAAGTAGCTCTCAAGGCCCTAGAGGATTATCAAAAACAAACAGGCATTATGAATTGGTTAACCCTACATGCCCAACCACAATCAATTGCCAAATGGAATGAACTTGGCATTACTCCGGTTAATATTCATTTGGAAATTTCAAAGGCGGTTACCCGAACAGCCATGGGCTGTGATGCTGATCCAATCAATCTACTTCTAGGCTGTTTGACTATGGGACTTGTGGATGGTTATGGTGGTTTACATTTGTCCACGGATCTTCAAGACATTCTGTTTGGTGTACCTAAAGTCGTAAAGTCAAAATTTAAACTGGGCGTGATCAAAGCCGAAATGGTTAACGTTGCCGTACATGGTCATGTTCCTTTGTTATCAGAAAAAATTGTTGAATGGTCGCGCAAATTAGCTGAGGAAGCCAAGGCGGTAGGAGCAACTGGTGTAAATGTTGTGGGAGTGTGTTGCTCGGGTAATGAAGTGCTTATGCGTCACGGCATTCCCGCTGCTTCCAGTTTTTCCTCTCAGGAACTGGTTATTGTAACTGGTTTGTTGGAAGCAATGGTCGTTGATGTACAATGCATCATGCCAGGCATTCAACAAGTCGCCGAGTGTTATCATACAGAAATTATTACAACCTTACCCTATGTTAAAATTGCTGGCGCCACTCATATTGAGTTTCATACCCAGGAGGCAGACAAAACGGCACAAATTATCGTCCGCAAAGCCATTGCCAACTTTAAAAAGCGGGATCCGCAAAAGACTTCTAATTTTACAGGAACGATAGACGCTTATGCGGGCTTTTCTACTGAACAAATTATCCAGGCTCTTGCGGCCTTAAATCCCCAAGAACCACTGCAACCTTTAATTGATGCCATAGCCAGTGGTGCTATCCGCGGCGTTGCGGCCATCGTTGGCTGTACAAACCCCCGTGAAATGCAAGATGTTGGGAATGTTACAGTAGCCAAAGAGTTGTTAAAAAATAATGTTTTAGTGGTTGCCACAGGTTGCGCGGCCCAGTCGTTAGCCAAACATGATTTAATGAATATGGAAGGATTACAATATTGTGGTGAGTCCTTACGTGGTGTTTTACAGGCCGTTGGACAAGCAGTCGGCTTGCCATCCTTACCTCCAACCCTACATATGGGAAGTTGTGTTGATAATTCACGTCCTGCTGCGTTGTTATCCGCGGTAGCTAATTTCTTAGGGGTAGAAATTAAGGATCTACCTGCCGTTGGCACTTGTCCAGAAACCCATAGCCCTAAAGCTTTAGCAATTGGTACTTTTTTCCTCGCCAATGGTGTGGATGTTCATATTGGTGTTGATCCCCAAGTATCTGGTTCTAAATTGGTTACCGACGTTCTTTGTAATGGGGTCGATGATGAAGGCTTGAATCTGGAAAAATTATTTGGCGGAAAATTGATCTACGAACAAGATCCGATCAAAGCGGCTCATATTTTGCTGAGGCGGATTGAGGAAAAGAGATTGGCTTTGGGCCTTAGTTCAACGTTTGTTAGGTCGGCGGAACTATGAGGCAGAGAGGAATCAAAATAGCCATCTCTGGTAAGGGTGGCGTTGGTAAAACGACCCTAGCCTCACTGCTTTGTCATGTATTAGCGTCGAGGGGGAATAAAGTATTGGCTGTTGATGCTGATCCTGATGCTAATTTGGGTATGGCCCTTGGGTTTAGCCCTGAAATTCTTGGGCAAGCCAAAACAATCGCTCAAGATGAACAACTGATTGAAGAACGTACGGGGGCAACACCGGGTGGCATCGGGGCGTGGTTTACCCTCAACCCTTTGGTGGACGACATCCCCGAAAAATATGTGGTGAAAAAAGATAATATGGGTCTTTTACAGATGGGTGCCAAAGCCGCGGGTGGTACAGGGTGCGCCTGTCCAGAAAGTATCCTGCTAAAATCCCTATTAAGCCACTTGGTTCTTGAACGGGATGAAGCAGTCATTGTTGATATGGAGGCCGGGTTAGAACATTTAGGTCGTGGTACCGCCGAAGGTGTGGATGCCTTTATTATCGTAGTTGAACCTGGGCGACGTAGCTTTGCTACGGCCCATGCCGTAGCAAAAATGGCTAAGGATTTAAAAATAAAAAAAATATATGTTGTTGTTAGCAAATTTCAAGGTACAGAAATCAGTTCAATAGTGGAAAAATTGGAAGGTTTAGAGGTCATTGGTATTCTTCCTTACAAAGTAGAAGCCGTTTACGCGGACTTGCAAGGCGCAACCTTATTTGCTTTGTGTCCTGATCTAGTGGCAGAAGCTACTTGTATTTTAGATAAAGTAATGAAAGAATGGTAATTGCATTAGTTATAGGAGTGGCATATCAAGTACAGAAAATTGAGGAGGATTATTATGCATGCAATTGAAAAACTCTTAGCCAAAAAGGCGGGAAAGGAATTTGTTTCTACGGGTGAAATCGTAAATTGTTCTGTCGATTTGGCCGGCATTAATGACTTATATCTGCAAACAGTACGTTCATTTTTTGAAATGGGCGGAACAAAAGTGTATGACCCAAGTAAGATTATTATGTTTATGGATCACTATGCACCGGCATCGACCATCATACAAGCGGAGAATCAAAAACAGTTTCGTGAGTTTTGCTGGGATCAAGGCATTGATTTATTAATGGATATTGATCAAGGCGTATGTCATCAGGTTTTGGCGGATAAGGGGCTCGTGTATCCTGGGGAGATTGTTGTGGTAACCGATTCTCATACGACAACCCATGGTGCTTTTGGTGCTTTTGGCACGGGGTTGGGGGCCACCGATTTAGCGATTATTATGATTACAGGGAAACTTTGGTTTCGAGTCCCTGAGATTATTCGCATTAATCTGGAAGGGAGGGTGCCCAATGGCGTTTATGCTAAAGATATTATCCTACATGTTATTGGTGAACTAGGAGCTGATTATGGGGTATATAAGGCTGTAGAATTCACTGGGTCCATATTGCCCCAGTTAAGCATTTCTGAGCGGATGGCCTTATGTAACATGTCCACTGAGATGGGGGCCAAAACAAGTTATATTCAGCCAGATGGTATCACTATGGAATATCTGAAAGAAAAAGTGACAAGTAATTATGAAATTTATACAACTGACCCAGGGTATCAGTATGCCGCAGACCATACTTTTGATGTATCCAATCTAAAACCCCAATTAGCTGCGCCCTTTAGTGTTGATAATGTAGCTGATATTACTCAATTCATTGGTATAAAAGTAGACCAAGCTTACTTGGGTTCCTGTACGGGTGGACGTGTACCAGATTTAGAGGTAGCTGCTAAAATATTAGCTGGAAAAAAGATTAATCCTCGCACTCGTTTTGTTGTTGTTCCAGCATCCAAGGGCGTGTTTTTAGAAGCCATGAAACTAGGTTATATCCAAACTCTTGTTGAGGCTGGGGCTACTTTTGTCACTCCAGGCTGTGCCTGTTGTTTAGGTACTCATGAAGGTATGATTGCTGCAGGTGAAACCTGTATTTCCTCTACAAATCGGAATTTTCCTGGACGGATGGGGCATACGGCAGGAAAAATATTCCTTGGATCGCCTGCTGCCGTGGCCGCCGCAGCCTTAGAAGGCAAGATTGTTGATCCTTCCCACTATATTGAATAAGGAGTGTTATACGATGAAAACAGTGATTAAGGGACAAGCCTTTGTTTTTGGTAAAAATGTTGATACGGATCAAATCTATCCTGGGCGCTTTGTTGAATTAACTGATGTGGAAGATGTGGTAAAACATGCCATGGAAGGAGCCGACCCTAATTTAGTTAAGGATTTTAAAGAGGGGGATATTATTGTCGCTGGTAGCAATTTTGGTTGCGGTTCCAGCCGTGAACATGCGGCAATTACCTTAAAGGCAATTGGTGTTGGTGCCATTCTAGCGGATTCTTTTGGCAGGATTTTCTATCGCAATGCCATTAACTTGGGAATACCAGTGATTGTTTGTCCTGGTATAACAGAGATTGTCGCGAAAGGTGACGTTATTTTTGTTAATATTGTATCAGGTGAGGTAAGCAACGAAAGGACAGGAAAAATGATTAAAGCACAACCTGTGTCTGATTATGTAATGGATATTCTTACGAGTGGTGGTATAAAGCCAATGATTAAGCAGCAGCTGGAACAACAGAAATAATCAATATGGATTCCTTGCATTTGTCATATAGTCTTTTTGTAATAATATTATTTAGGTCTGAAGACTTGCTGATTTGTTAAGGCAACAATTTGCAAGGGAAGGGCAATAAACTATGAAGGATATATGAAATACTTAGAGAAGTTGTTTAATTGACGGAATATTCTCGCGTTATCCTGTATTCTGAGAGCGTTTCTGGGATGGGCCATTTTTTTGTTGCAAAAGTTACGTTAAGGAAGCCTCTCTCATGACCAGCGCTCAAGAAAATAAATGACTGGATCAAATAGGAGGAAGAAGAATGAGTAAAGTTATGATTTCCCCTAGTCGGTATGTTCAGGGTGCTGGAGCCATTCATGAAATTGGTGACCATGTAAAAAATTTGGGTAGTAAAGGGCTAGTGTTTGGTGGCAAAACAGGTCTAGCTAGCGTAAAAGAGTCAATTGAGGCCAGTTTTGTCAAGAATGGTTTGGGATTAGTAACAGAGCATTTTACTGGAGAGTGTTCCCAACAGGAAATTGATAGAGTGATCGAAATTGTTAAAAAGAATGAGATTGATGTTATTGTTGGTGTAGGGGGTGGCAAAGGCTTAGATACGGCTAAAGCCGTTGCTTACTATGCTAAATTGCCCCTTGCCATCATTCCCACAATCGCGGCAACGGATGCACCTTGTAGTGCTTTATCGGTTATTTATACTCCCGAGGGGGTCTTTGAGTCCTATCTTGTTTTGCCCAAAAACCCCGATCTAGTTTTAGTTGACACCGGGATTGTGGCGAAAGCTCCCGTTCGTCTCCTTGTGTCAGGGATGGGGGATGCCTTGGCTACCTGGTTTGAAGCCGATGCCTGCGCCAAAGCATTTGCTGGTAACTTGCCAGGAGGTCAGTCCACTGCGGCGGCCCTTTGTTTGGCTAGGTTATGTTATGATCTTCTCATGCAATACGGGTATCAAGCTAAGCTTGCTGTGGAGCAAGGGGTGGCAACCGAAGCGGTGGAGAAGGTCGTTGAGGCAAGTACATTACTAAGCGGGCTGGGTTTTGAAAGTGCAGGTCTGGCTGCAGCTCATGCCGTGCATAATGGTTTTACAGTGCTGGAAGAAACCCATCATATGTATCATGGTGAGAAAGTCGCATTTGGAACATTGGTACAGATGGTGATGGAAAATCGTTCGCGGCTAGAATTAGAGGAAGTCATTAATTTCTGCCTGGAAGTCGGGTTGCCAGTTACTTTGGCTGATATTGGTATCATCCATGTTACTGAGAAAAAGATTATGATGGTTGCTGAGGCTGCTTGCACTCCTGGAGAAACCATTCATAACCAACCTTTTGTGGTGACAACTCAGATTGTTTATGCTGCCATTATCGCTGCTGATGCATTAGGGCAAGCGGCTAAGGATTATTAAATAAGAACAGGGACTATAACAAAATTTTCTAAAATGCAAGTAATGTAAAAGAACAACCGAGTACAGCAAGTTTTATCTGTACTCGGTTGTTCTTTTTTTGCCGCGTCTTATGGAGTCTGCAAATCATTGTAGTTTATAAATACCCTGAATTATTTTTACCTGTCATTGTCTTAAGGGAGTTGTCCTAAGGAATAAAATAAAGTATTCTATGATAAAGAAGATGTTGATAAAATAGCTGTCGTAAAAACTACCAGTGACCAGGTCTGGTTAGATAGGCTGATTGATTTTCGACAAAAGGCAGGGAGGAACTTTATGGAAAGGATTCTGGTGATTAACCCGGGGGCAACATCCACGAAATTTGCTGTTTTTGATGGCGAACAAATAATATTGAAAAAAATAGTCGAGCATCAGGGCGTTGATTTACAATATTTTTCAAAAATTTTCCATCAGCACCGCTATCGGATGGAAATTATTCTTGAGGCGCTGCAGCAAGCCGCCATTCCCCTCGCCACGTTGAAGGCCATTGTTGGCAGAGGTGGAATGTTAAAGCCCGTTCCGGGGGGGACATATAGGGTCAATGCATTGATGATCGATGATCTGGAAAAAGCTGAAAATGGTGAACATGCGTCAAATCTTGGCGCCGTTCTGGCCTATAATTTGGCAAAGCCCCTTGGGATAGCTGCCTTCATTGTTGATCCAGTATCTGTTGATGAAATGATAGCCGTGGCGCGCATTTCTGGTTCACCGGAATTGGTGCGCATTAGTATGTCCCATGCTCTGAATATGAAAGCTGTGGCACGGAAGGTGGCTACTGAACTTGGCACAAGCTATAATCTTGTCAATTTAGTGATGGTTCACCTGGGTACAGGTGTTTCTGTTTCAGCCCATAGTGGCGGGCAGATGATTGACACCATTAATGGTAAAGAGGAAGGTCCCTTTGCCCCAGATCGCTGTGGAGGCTTGCCGACGAGTCAATTGGTGGAAATGTGTTATTCAGGAAAATATACCTACCAAGAAATGCAGAACAAGCTCTTTGGATCGGGTGGTCTCTATGCTTACTTGGGGACAAAAGATATTCGTGCTGTGGAAAAAATGGCAGCAGATGGGGATGAGAAGGCCGAGCTTATTTTACAAGCACTAGTTTATCAGGTTGCTAAGGAAATAGGTGCTTTCGCGACAGTGTTAAGTGGCAATGTGACGAGAATCGTGTTAACGGGTGGAATTGCCTATTCTAAACGTATCGTTGAGGGGATCACTCAGCGTGTCCAGTTTATCGCTCCGGTCCTTGTTGTACCTGGTGAAGAAGAACTAAAATCCCTAGCAGAAGGTGCTATCCGTGTGTTACAGGGCAAAGAACAGGCCAAAATTTATCATTAGTTGACAATCTTTACGACCCGGTCTTCTCCGACCCCACTAATATTGACTTTATAATTTAGTTTTTGTGAAAACGATTTACTACTTATTTCTAAAAAGTACTCTCCATTTTCCAATAATGATCCGTTGTAGGAATAATACTGCCGTTCTTGACCAACATAACTGCGTAGGATTGTGCCATTTTGACTCAGGGTATAATTTAAATCAGGAAGATCACCATTTTGGGTAATGACTTCCACATATTCACCATGATTCAGGGTAATAAGCCCAATGTGTCTTATTTTAAGCTCTGCCAGCGTGGAAAAAGACCAGGTACGAGTTAAGGGAATGGTAGAACCATCTTTTTGTATCCGAAGGCCGCTGACTGTAACAGTGTATGTTTTTCCGGGGAATAGAGGTTGGACGGGGATGAGAAAAACATGGCATTTATGATCCGTTTCCTGTGAGGAGTCCACCAAGTAATAAGGGATGCTCTGTCCACCATCGTCAGTCAACGTTGCTGTCTTTGTTTTAAACTCCGTCGTTTGATCATCGTGCATACTAAGACTGATCGGATAACCAACAGTGATTTTATCCAGGCCGTAGCGTGCCAAGGGATTAGGATCTTCAGCCATAAACCAGGAAATCTTGGTGTCAATTTGGCCAGGATAAGGATAAAGCATGACTCGATCGTCGCTACTGATTCCCGGGGTACCATACTCGATAATGGTACTTTCTGGTTGAGAACTAAAAGCAATCCCTGCTTCCCGATAATTAGGATTGATATGCCCTAGACGATGGTAAGGGGCATCCATTAAACGATCAATGCCAAGACTATCCATGGGCTGAGAAAAGCTAATTCCTTCACCAATGTGGCCTGTATAACCCCAGAAGGCCCCTCTATTCTTGGGCTTGAGCCCAGTGAAACCAACAGTCCCTTGTTGCTCATAATGACTTTGCACATTATTTAATGCCAGATAATTGGCATGAGCTTGAGCACTCATGGATAATTTTTCATTTCGAAGTAAGGCCGTAAGGCCTAACTTCTGGCGATAGGTATTGAGGACCCTTAAGCCCTCGGTCTCCATAGTGACTAACTTCAGCCGATCTTTACCACCATATAAGTCTGGCCCTTTATCGGTAATGAAAAAAAAGCTTGATAGGGTAATTGATTGAAATCCTCCAACTGTAAGCATATACTCTATTGTATGACGTCCTGGTACTAGGTCAGTAGTTGGCTGATAGAGCAACGTTACTGCCTTGCCAGTAGCAACTTGTTGTACGGGAACAGTCTGACCATCCACTGATAACTGGGCGACATCGATTGGATTGTCATTGGGGTAAACTAACCATTGTATGACTGGCCGACGCTCCATTGTAATGGCTCCGTTTCCGGGAGCTGTCTGCACCTCATAGCTAGGTGCCGCACTAAAACAAATTGAGATAGTAGAGGGATTTCCCCACCCTGTCACGGCTACAAAAAAAATAATAACTGCCCACGCCCTAAAAAATACATAAAATCGTCTCATGTAAATAACCTCCCTGCTCTCGATCACTTTGGCATTTTTCAACCAAAGATATTCAAAGCTTATCCTTGATTAATTTCTGCAATATTAAACGCCATAACTCTATATGTCTTTATAATAACATAATTAAGGGGATGAGACTCTTTGCATTTAAGAATTTTTCTAAAAGTGCATGCTGTTATTTGTTATATCATAAAAGGACTTTCCCCATTGATGCTTAATATATGAATAGGTGACGTAAAAGAGTACATCCTTATATTTTGTCAGAAAAAGTGATAAAGTTTTATTTGAAGCTAATATATTGTAGCAAAGAGATATAAAAATAAGGGACCATACAGTGAATACATCAAATGAGACTCACTGGAGAAAAAGGAGATGTAACTATGTCATGTAATGATGTTAAGATTGTTGTATCGGGAGATATTTGTATTAATTCCTTCTATTGGATCACTGATCCTCAAAATAATACAGGACTTAATTGGCAAAACAATTTGAATATGCATAGCGTTTTACTGCCGGGGGAAGCATTACTACTCATAAAGCTTGTAACCTTAGCAACTGGATCTTGTATACTATCCCCTGAAATAGGAGATTTAGAATCTGTTGCCGTAAAGGAATTTATTAGCGCCATTGCTGAAGTTGAGCCGTTTCCCATATTTCCAATTCCGAAAAATAATGACAAAGTCTATCGAGTCAAACGCTTTCTAGGATTTGCAGGACCTTCATCAGGTCAACCCAAGTTGTTGCCAATTACCAATGACGATGCCAATGTTGATATGGTAGTCATCGATGATGAAAATAATGGCTATCATTCCAATGCAGATTTTTGGCCCTTAGCCTTGAAAACACCAGGAAAAACGCCCACTGTTTTATATAAAATGAGCAATCCTATTAACACCACCACTCTTTGGAAACAATTGGAAAAATATCATATGGATAACACCATCGTTGTTATTAATAGTGATGATTTGCGTACCAAAGGTGTGAACATTAGTAAAAGTCTTTCCTGGGAAAGGACAGCTCAAGACTTCGTCTGGCAGCTTAACAATAGCCCTAAGCTGGCTTTTTTGGCACAATGCCGTCATTTGATTGTGCTGTTTGGCCTGGAAGGTGCCATTTATCATAATAATGATGGTGTAGCTGAATCTCGATTATACTTTTTGCCCTATGCTTTTGAAGGTGGTTCTATTGTAGATCGCCAAGGGAAAATGTCTGGTTTTACATCCTGCTTTGTAGCTGGAATTGCACGGAGTATTGTGGGGGGGCATGGGAGTAACGAAGAAATGGCGGCCTTAATTGGTGAAGGAATAAGGGAAGGAATTGTTGCCACCCAAAAATACTTTATTGCCGGATTTGGTGAAACAATCAAAAAAGATGCCTTTCTAAGTTCTGAAATATTTGTGGAAAAGGAAAATGATTTTATTTATAAAGAACATGTACAGGACGTCACTATACGCCTTTCTGACAATACCAGTTGTCAATCTTGTTGGTATATCTTGAAAGAGAACAGTTCGACTAATTTAGCAGAGATAGCTTATAATATTGTCATAAACGGCGTACAACATGCTCTCAAATTTATACCCATTGCCCAGTTTGGCAAGTTGCAAACAGTGGATCGGGCTGAAATTGAGAGTTATCGGAGCATTAAAAATTTGATGTGGGAGTATATCTCCACGACAAATGCTCCTCGCCCCCTGTGTATTGCTGTCTTTGGCACGCCAGGTTCAGGAAAATCCTTTGGTGTAACAGAAATAGCCGCTAGTATTGCACCGACCCTCATCAGGAAGTTGAATTTTAATTTATCACAGCTGAGTACGCCACTGGACTTAATTGATGCTTTTCATAAAGTAAGAGATGTTTGCTTGGAAGGAAAATTACCCCTCGTGTTTTTTGATGAATTTGATTCTCCTTTCGAAGAAAGACTAGGGTGGTTAAAGTACTTTTTATCACCCATGCAAGATGGAGTATTTAGAGAAGGGGACTCCTTACATTCCATTGGTAAGGCTATTTTTGTCTTCGCTGGTGGTACAAGTAGCACCTTAAAGGAGTTTTGTGGCGAAGATATTGGGGATGAAATGGAATATAAACAGTTTTTAGTAGGATTTAAAGGCGCGAAAGGCCCGGATTTTCTAAGCCGCTTACGGGGATATGTAAATATTTTGGGCCCAAATCAAACCAACAAACATAATGATCAATTATTTATTGTTCGTCGTGCCATGTTGCTGCGGGCGCTGCTCGAGCGCAAGGTACCCCATTTGATTAATGATCGGGGCGAAGCACAAATTGATAATGGCGTATTACGCGCCTTACTTAAAATCCCTAGATACAAACACGAATCAAGATCCATGGAAGCCATCTTAGAAATGAGTTTGCTGACGGATGCAAAAAAATGGGAACAATCGTATCTGCCGTCCCAAGAACAGATGAAATTGCATGTTGATGAGGAAGAATTTTTGCGCCATTTAATGCATGATACCTTCTTTAGTGAAAAAATCGAAAATCTCTCTATGGCCATCCATGAAAAATATCGGGAGCTTCATGAAGGGGATAAAAAAGCTGACTCTGATTTTATTAAAAGATGGGACGAACTTGATGAAGAGCTGAAAGAATCGGCGCGTTGTCAAGCAAGACGTATTCCCAATGCCTTGCTTACCATTAACTATGATGTTGTTTCGGTGAAAGAGACGCCCGTTATTTTAGAGTTTACAGAAAAGGAGTTAGACAAACTTGTTGAATATGAGCATACTCATTGGTGCCGTTCCCAAAGAAGCATTGGTTGGGAAAAAGGTGCCGTTAAAGATAAGAACAAAAAAACAAACCCTACGCTAGTAAGTTGGAAAAATTTACCTGCTCAAAAAAAGAATATGGTCTATAAAATGGTGGCTATTTGGCCGGAAATTCTAGCAAATGCGAATTTTAAGATCGAACGACTGAAATTTTTATGTGATTGTGAGACTAAGATTTAATAGGGTTATCATGAATAAGATAAGGCCCTATAGGGTAGACGCTATTTCTTGTCTCTCTATAGGGTACTATTTATAATGAATTTGCTTAAATTTGGTCACACTTTTGTCACATATCTGTGTTATAATTCAATTAAGTAGCTTACACCTATTATATAAACGCTGAATTTCCTGTTCTATTCCTATCGCTTTATTAGATGAATGGCTATTCAGGCTCTTGCCTAAATGGAGGGGCTTTTTTATTTATGTCGATAGGATTCTATTATAAAAAAATCATATGTGGTTTCAACAAAGGGGGAGATTTTTTGAAGGAAAAGCCTAAAATTCCTGAAAAAAGAGAAGACTCATTAATGAAGGGTTCACAGAATGAGCTGAAGAAAAGTAGTATTCAAATACCCATTATCGCTGTAAAAGGCATCGCTGTATTATTGTGTGTGCTGATGGTGTTTGTGGTAGGGACTTTTCTGCATTATCATCAGATCACACAAAGTGAAGTTAGTGCAGAAATAAAGGCCAGGGAAATTATGCAGCAAAATAACGATGAACAAGGCAAGCAAATTGAGGCGTTAGCTAGGACCACAGTGAGTCTGCAGGCTGATTTGGCAAGGCTAAATTCTCTTGATGCCGAAATAAGACAAATTGTTAATAATGAAAATGTTGCAAATCCATCCCAGACTGGTGTTTCTCCTACAGGTACTCATAAAGGCCAAGGCGGTCCTACGGGGCCTATTCAGGGACAACCTGAGCCAAGTAATCTGAGTGATATTACTAAATTAGCTAATGATTTACATACAGAAGTTACCATACGCGAGCAGAGTTTGGCAGAGCTTAAGCAAGAAGCATTGGCCAGGCAAGCTAGGTTGGCGGCTACACCGTCCATTTGGCCGGTTGGTGGCGATATTACCTCTCGTTTCGGTTGGCGTTCTTCACCTTGGGGTAGTGGCATTGGTGGTGATAATGACAGTGATTATCATCCAGGAATTGATATTGCCAACAACGTGGGGACAGCTGTTTTTGCCACGGCTGACGGTGAGGTTGTTAAGGGTGAATGGACTGGTGGCTATGGCAATCTAGTACAGATCGATCATGGCAATGGTATTGCCACTCTTTATGGACATAATTCCCAAATTATTGTGCATGTTGGTCAAGTTGTGAAAAAAGGTCAAGTGATTGCGTATATGGGTAGCACGGGGAATAGTACGGGACCACATTGTCATTATGAGGTTAGAGTCAATGGTACAGCCGTTAATCCTGAAAGCTTTTTGGTTCTAAAGTAAATGTTTGTTTTTCTCATAACAAAGAAGTTTTGGTATAAAAAATAGAGTCATGAAGTGGCTTGGATTTAAACCCTGATAGTCGGTGCATACACCGACTATCAGGGTTTTTTGTAAGGTTAAATATGGGGTAAGCCCTTCTATCTTATGAATAAAAACAATGTGTTATTTGACAATAATTATTATCCATACTACAATATACATAGATACGTTCTTTTTTAGTCGATAAATTTAGAAAAAATGCCAGGAGAGAACGAGTGCAGATCATTCATATTTGTCATAAGGAAAAAACTGAAAATAGGGGAGGAAACTGAGAATGAAAATAGTTAGCTTACGAATTCTACTCGTTTTAAGTTTGCTACTCGGATTTGGCACTGCTAGTTCAGTTGGGGCGGCGCCTGCTAGTGAATCTGCTGCCAATGTGAAAATTGAACAATGGAAAGGGCAGAACTTCACATTTATTTCTATGCCTGCTGATAAACAAGGGATGGGGTATGAGATCTTTACAGAAAAACAAGCCGATCAGGGATTTCAAGGCGATAGTTCAGTTCGCATTCCCTATGCCCAGCATGTTGGAAAACAAGTCACAGTGACTGATATAGTACCCTTTGCTGCTGGCGGTAACCAACAAGAGTATATGGTTCATATGAGGGTAAATGACACAGGCGAGAAATTACTTGGCCGTAGTATGCGCGGGCAAGTAGCTGGTCTGGTAAAAACATCTGATTTAGATAATGCTCGGCAACAGTTTTTAGGAAAAACCATTTATCCCAAGTTTAGAGAGTTAACTGGGATAACGTCACAAACAGTAGCCGTTATGATTGGTAGTCCCGTTACAGTGGTTGACGTGTATGCAGGTAATCAACCTCAAGAACCTATTTGGTTGATTGTTTCAGTAAATGGGGAAAAAGCAATTTTGCCCATTAATTATAGCTGGACCAATATTCCAATTGAATCTTGGACGCGGACTCCTCCGTGGCAAAACTATTTGTTTGCTGAAGATCCAAGAATTAGCCTCGGCGGGTCTTACGAGTTGTGGAATCAAATTCAGACTGGAAATGTAGAAGAAGGTATGACCAAAGCTCAAGTCCGTCTAAGCTGGGGTAAACCACTTCGTGTGGAAGCACAGACCTCAGATTGGATCTACGGCACGAAAAAACTTAGTTTTGATGGCGATGTCTTACATTCCATCGCAACCATCGCAGAATAGAAAAACCCGGGACGGGACAAGGGGACAGGAACCTTGTCCCTCAAAAGACAGTGGGACAAGGTTCCTGTCCCCTTGTCCCAAGAAGGTAGTTGGCGCGGGTCCAACTACCTTCTTATTTATTAAAAATAAATACACCTCTGCTTAAAAATGGTAAAATAATAGGAAGTCAGGGAATCATCATTCAGTTTCATAAATATTAAGAAGTTTTTACAAATAGGGAGGTAGATTCATGTATCCAATAAAATTTATACCCATTTATAAGGAGTGTATCTGGGGTGGAGATAACTTAGGGAAAATTTTTGATAGAGAGTTACCTGGTGATCATATCGGAGAAAGTTGGGAATTGTCCAGTCATAAAAATGGTACGAGCGTTGTAGCAAATGGATTTTTAGCAGGCAAGACCTTACCGGACATTATGGCGGAATATAAAGAGCAGCTAATGGGTAAGAAGTTTGTTAATCCACATCACTTTCCATTATTAATTAAAATCCTCGATGCCAATGATAATTTATCCATTCAGGTACATCCTGAAGATGAATACGCTTATCGCGTAGAAGGGGAAGCCGGTAAAACTGAGGCCTGGTATGTGGTTGATGCCAAAGAAAATGCACAAATTGTCTATGGCCTTAAAAAAGATATTACTAAAGAAGCCTTTATCAAGGCCGTCGCTACGAATACTATTGAAGATACACTGAAAAAGGTGCCAGTGAAGGCGGGGGACATGGTATTTGTTCCTGCAGGTATGGTTCATGCTTTGCTCGATGGAGTGATGGTGTACGAAGTCCAACAGAATTCTGATACCACCTACCGGGTATATGATTACGACCGAGTGGGTGATGATGGAAAAAAGCGGGAGTTACATATTAAGAAAGCCATTGAGGTCATCAATTTTACAGAGCAGTCTAGTTGTAACTTTACTGAAAGTAGTATTAACTGCCAGTATTTCTCTATGGCTAAATTGAAGATTCAGGGTGTAAGAAATGAGCAGACTGAGGATCAGTTTATTATATATTGTATAACAGCAGGGACTGGTGAAATAACCTATAAAGATTCCGTAGAACCCTTACAGGCTGGGGAAACCATTTTGATTCCAGCATGTTTAGGTGAATATGTCTTACAGGGAAATATGGAATTACTTAAAATTACCTAATGTGACATAAAATAATATAATCCATAACAGAGCGACCATTTTAAATGGTCGCTTTTTCTTACGCGATCAGGGACAAGAAACCTGTCCCCATTGTCCCCCCATTGTCCCTTGTTTTTGTGTCCTTAATCGTGCTATTTGCACGTTTTTGTAACACTAAATGGGGCATAAATGGGAAACCGATAAGTTGGTGAACTTTGATTTTTAGGGGTTTGAGGTTTGGCATGATTTTTGCATAATAAAAGGTATGATACTTTTTTCAAGAATGACATGGATCAATAGAAACAGGGGACAGTTTTCTTGCTTCATTTTGCTAAATGATTACACTAGCGATATTTATCGATTGTTGCTATAAGTTAGAAGGTCTAAGGCAGGGATTATGAGAAACAATATGGAACATAAGTTAATAGTAGTTGATGAAAATAATGATCAATTGGATAATTAAATTTAAAAAGCATAGAGTTAGATTGTTTTTTGCTTTTCTACATGAAGCAAAAAATAGTTGCGAGGTGGAGTCTGTCAACAGGGCTCTACCTCGTTTTTTTGCGTTTTTAACAAAATGCACAAGCGATTATGATTAGATAAGGATAGTAGGAGGATGTTATGCAGACGAAGAAACCCCTATTAGGTTTGCAGGCAACGATTGCAGTTTTTGCCTGCATTGTAGTGGCCTTGGCTTTATTAGTCACTGATATCATTATTATGGAACGGATTTCTGACACTGAGCGCCGTAATGCTTCCGGTGAAGCCATTGAAATTGCCCGTATTGTTGCCAATACTCCCGTAGTGATTGATGGGTTAAGGGGCGAGAACGATGAAAAGTCTATTCAACCTTTTACGCAAAAAATTATTGGTGTCAGCGCTGTGCAATTTATTACTGTAATGGATATGAATCGAATCCGTCAATCACACCCCAATCCATCCCTAATCGGCAGTTATTATGAAGAAGATGACGTCAATCCAGCCTTTGAGGGGCAAGAAAACACGTCGGTGAACAAAGGCTCATTAGGTATTTCCTTACGGGCCTTTTCACCAATATTTGCTCCCGATGGTCGACAGGTAGGCGTCGTACTTGTCGGAATTCTAGTCGATAGTGTGCAAACCGCCATAACTAGCAGTCGGCAAGGTATCTATGCGGGGGTCGGATTTGGTTTGCTAGTGGGTATCGTGGGGGCCTTGGTCTTGGCGCGCAGGATAAAGAAAATTATGTTTGGTCTAGAGCCTTTTGCCATTGCGAAATTAGTTGAAGAACGGAGTGTCATGTTGCAGTCCGTACGGGAAGGTATTCTAGCAGTTGATCGTGAGTCTCAGATAACCATTGTTAACGAGCAGGCAATCAAAATATTTCAAAAAGCTGGTCTTGTTGGTAATCCTATTGGGAAAAAAGTAGAAGACTATGTACCCAATACCCGCATGGGAAATATTTTGCAGACTGGCGAAGCAGAGTTAGATCAAGATCAGGATCTAAATGGGATAAGAATTTTGGCTAATCGGATTCCCCTCCTGGTCGAGGGTGAAATTGTGGGGGCTATTACTACGTTTCGTGATAAAACGGAACTGAGACAGTTAGCTGAAAAACTGACAGATATTCAAATTTATGCCGAGACGTTGCGCGCTCAAACTCATGAATTTATGAATAAACTTCATGTTATTATTGGAATGGTTCGTTTGGGTGATTATGAGCGACTGACTGACTATATTAGTCAAATTGCCAATCAGTATCAAGTTGAAGTTGGTTATGTGGTGAAGAAAATTCCCGATCCAGTTTTGGCAGGATTTTTACTAGGTAGATTAAGTCTAGCGCGCGAGCAGGGAGCGGAATTGATCTTATCTAAGGAAAGTTTTGTACCTGAAGCAGCTAAACCGGAGATGGTCCATGAATTAATTACGATAGTCGGAAATTTAATAAACAATGCTTTAGATGCCATCGCAGAGTCAACAACGAAGAGTATTTGTGTGCATTTTTCCTGTGAAAATGAGATGTTGACCATTGAGGTGAGTGATACTGGGCAAGGTATTAATGAGGAAGTACAAAAACATATTTTCGTCCAAGGGTATTCGACGAAGGGAACCAATCGTGGGCTAGGATTGTATTTGATCCAACAAAGTTTGGCAAGAGTGGGCGGAGAAATTCAAGTGGTTTCAACAGTAGGGAAGGGCGCCATGTTTAAGGTGAATATACCCTATCATAGTAAGGAGGAATATTTTGATTAAGGTGATGATTGTTGATGATGATCCCATGGTGGCAGAGTATAATAAACGGTATGTGGATTTGGTAGCAGGTTTTCAGGTGGAATCCGTCGTTTATTCGGTCAGTGATGCCCTCAAGAGATTAGATATGGAAGAGATTGACTTAATCTTACTGGATATCTTTATGCCCGGTATGAATGGCTTAGAATTACTGATTAATCTACGGCAGACAGGGAAAGGCGTGGATGTGATTGTGATTACAGCTGCTTGTGACAGCAATAGCATCAAAAAAGCCTTACAATTTGGTGCTGTAGATTATATCATCAAACCCTTTGAGTTTGAACGACTCAATGCCGCATTATTAGCCTATCAAGGTTTAGTAAATTTAATGGAGGATCAAGAACGCCTCAGTCAAATTGAGTTGGATCAATGTATTATGCATAAAGATCAGCCCCTATCGGTTCAATTGCCCAAAGGAATTGATCGGAATACCTTAACCATGACGTGGAAAAAAATTAAAGAGTTGGAGCAAAGTTTTTTTTCAACGGAGGAAATGGCGAAACATGTAGGTGTATCTCGCGTTTCCATGCGTAAATATTTAGAATTTATGAAGCAGATCGGAACGCTACAGTTAGAATTGATTTATGGCACGGTGGGCCGACCTGTCTATAAATATCGTTGCGTTAATTCGGTGAATAACTGTGTCCAACGTTATTTATAATATCCTAGTCAGAGCTCAACAAGCAACGATAGAGTTGTTTGTTGAGCTCTATTTATTTTCCACTTACTTTACTTACTTTAACTACTTTAACTACAGATTGCTTTAAGAAGTTCAACAAACTAGATAATTGTCGCTAAATTCTGTATTGTTAGATTAACAACATGTTACTAATCTTCACAATAGGATTTCACAGAGGAGGATGGCTAGTAACGTAAATCATATGTCCAAGTTTGACAATAAAAAATGAAAGTTGGGGGTGGAATTCTTGTCGACAACACTTGAAAAAATAAAAGATATGAAAGAGTTAACTGAAAAAATCATGGCGGGCGGTGGCCCTAATCGGATTGAAAAACAACACGCTAAAGGCAAAAAAACAGCTCGGGAGCGTATTGAAAAATTACTGGATGCGAATAGCTTTATGGAACTTGATCGCTTTGTTACTCACCGTTGCACCAATTTCGGTATGGAGAAAGTAGAAGCGCCTGCTGAAGGTGTGGTAACAGGGTATGGCACCATTGAAGGTCGCCTTGTCTATGTATATGCTCAAGATTTTACGGTGGTTGGTGGTTCTTTGGGCGAGATGCATGCCGGGAAAATTTGCAAGGTACAGGATTTAGCTATGGCCATGGGGGCACCCATTATTGGCATTAACGATTCAGGTGGTGCGCGCATTCAAGAAGCTGTGGATGCTTTATCAGGCTATGGGAAAATTTTCTATAAAAACACCTTAGCGTCGGGGGTCATTCCTCAAATTTCGGCAATCATGGGACCTTGTGCTGGTGGCGCCGTTTACTCACCCGCATTAACTGATTTTGTATATATGGTTAAAAACACTAGTCAAATGTTTATCACAGGGCCACAAGTTATTAAAACTGTCACTGGTGAAGAAGTCAGCGCAGAAGCACTTGGTGGGGCCATGACCCATAATACCACTTCGGGCGTGGCTCACTTTGCCGCCGAAGATGATGAAGATTGTTTAGCACAAATTCGTCGGCTCATCAGTTTTCTGCCTAGTAATAATTTGGAGGCAACGCCTGTTGTTGACACTGGGGATGATGTTATGCGGATGGATGAAAGTCTAAATACCATCATTCCTGATAATTCTAACCATTCTTATGATATGAAGGAAGTTATTACCAAGATCGTGGATAATGGAGATTTTTATGAAGTGCAGCCTTATTATGCTGCTAACATCATTACAACCTTTGCTCGTCTTGATGGTAAAACCATTGGCATTATTGCCAACCAACCTAAAGTTATGGCTGGTTGCCTGGATATTAATGCCTCTGATAAATCTTCCCGCTTTATTCGTTTCTGTGATGCCTTTAACATTCCAATTCTGAGTCTTGTTGATGTACCAGGTTTCTTACCGGGCACCAATCAAGAATATGGTGGCATTATCCGTCATGGCGCAAAAATGCTCTATGCCTACTCGGAAGCAACCGTACCCAAAGTAACCCTTGTTCTGCGTAAGGCCTATGGTGGTTCTTACCTGGCCATGTGTTCACGGGATTTAGGCGCGGATCAAGTTCTTGCCTGGCCGACGGCTGAAATTGCTGTCATGGGGCCTGCAGGTGCTGCTAATATTATTTTCAAGAAAGATCCAGATATTAAAGGCAAAACAGAAGAATATATTAAAAATTTTGCAACTCCTTATCAAGCCGCTAAACGAGGTTTTGTTGATATGTTGATCGAGCCCAAAGAAACACGACCAACATTGATTAATACCTTTAGTATGCTGGCTTCCAAACGGCAAGCTCGTCCTGCCAAACGTCATGGTAATTTCCCTGTATAAGTACAGAGAATCTAATCGAGAAAAGAGGTGAACGTTATGGGTCCTGTTACAACTAATCCGGTATTAATTGCCCTTATCAACATGACAGTAGTATTTGTTGTGTTGTATGGATTGAGCCTGATCATTCGGCTTATTACACTCATTGATCCCACTAAAAAAAAACCAATACCTTCAACTGAATCTACTGAGTCTGTAGCTAGTTTGCCAGTGGTGGTTGAGGGCGCAATTCAAGAAGAAAATTATGATGAAATGATGCTTCTCTTTACGGCAGCGATTGCTGCCTATGGTCAGAGTGGTGGGAAAATTGTTGCTATTCGACCAGTAGGCACAACTACCTGGTCTCAGAATGCTCGTATGGAAGGTATACACGTGAGAGATGGGATGTTTTAATTACAATAAAGTAGAAAAAATTAAGGAGGATTACAAATGAAAAAATTTCAAATTACCTTTAAAGGCCAAGTATACGAGTTAGATGTAGAAGAAATAGGTGGATCAGCTTCTGTCGTAAATAAGACGGTTTCAGTTCCCGTTTCTCCTTCCGTTCCCCCAGCGGCGACCCTAACTCCAAAGGTTACGCCAAAAGCCACGACTCCAGCTGGTGCAAACACCATCCTTGCTCCCATGCCTGGGAAAATATTGGGCGTTAATGTGAAAAAAGGTGACGATGTAAAACGTGGTGACGTAATCTGTATTCTAGAAGCCATGAAAATGCAGAATGAAATTATGGCAACTCAAGATGGTAAGGTAGCAGAGATACGCATAACTGTTGGACAAACAGTTTCCACGGGTGATGTATTAGTTGTTACTGGTTGATAAAGAAATAAGGAGGGAAAATAATGGATGCATTTATTGTCTCTTTGCAGGCAGTGTGGGCAGATAGCGGTTTTACCGCATTTACCTCCGGCAATGCTATTATGATTGCCGTTGGTATCATTTTGCTCTACATGGCCATTGGGAAAGGGTTTGAACCACTCCTCTTGTCTCCCATCGCCTTTGGTTGCATATTGGCCAATTTCCCGAAAACTGGCTTTGAAACAGATCCTGGTTTAATGCAACTCATTGGATTTGGTATTTCTCAAGAGGTTTTTCCACCCCTTATCTTTTTAGGGGTTGGTGCCATGACGGACTTTGGCCCTTTGATTGCTCGTCCTTCTACCATGTTATTAGGGGCTGCGGCTCAAGTTGGCGTTTTTGTTGCTTTAATGGGTGCTATGGCTCTAGGTTTTAATGTGCAAGAAGCGGCATCAATTGGTATTATCGGTGGTGCTGATGGCCCAACGGCTATCTATCTGACCATGAAATTGGCACCCCATTTATTAGGTGCCATCGCGGTGGCTGCTTACTCATACATGTCCTTAGTACCTTTGATTCAGCCACCCATTATGAGATTGTTGACGACGAAAAAAGAACGGGAAATCGTTATGGATCAATTGCGTCCTGTATCCAAGTTTGAAAAACTTGCTTTTCCCGTAGTGACAACCATTGTTATTAGTTTATTATTACCTCCCATTGCATCCCTAATGGGCATGTTAATGCTAGGAAATTTATTCCGTGAATCTGGGGTGACAGGTCGTTTGGCCGAGGTTTCAGAAAATGCTTTGATTAACATTGTGACCATTTTCTTAGCCGTTGGTACTGGCTTAACGATGAAGGCTGAAAACTTTCTTAATGTCCAGACCTTGGAAATTATTTGTCTTGGTTTGGTAGCCTTCGCGGCAGGTACTGCGGGTGGTGTGATCTTTGCGAAAATCATGAACTACTTTAGTGGTGGTAAAATTAACCCGCTGATTGGTTCGGCTGGCGTATCAGCAGTACCCATGGCGGCTCGGGTTAGTCAAGTCGTTGGGCAACAAGCCTGCCCAGGGAATTATCTACTCATGCATGCCATGGGACCCAATGTAGCAGGCGTTATTGGTACAGCTGTTGCTGCTGGTACAATGCTGGCAATGCTGAAATAATGTTAGTAGGGGGGATTTATTGCGATGCAGAGTGGCATCGCAATAAATGAATCTCTTTTATGTTGCTATTAATCGTCATATAGTGTGAAAATGTAGATATAAAGGAGGATAAGTATATGTCTCCAGCTGTAATAACACTTATAGTTTTAGGAATAGTAGCTCTGTTTTTTGTTACTGAGGCCATTCCATTGGCGATTGCCGCTATGGGGGGGGCCATCGCCTTAGGAATTTTGGGAATTCTTCCTATGAAGGAGGTCTTCTCCGGTTTATCAAATTCCACAGTTGTTTTATTTGCGGGTATGTTTATTATTGGTGCTGCCATGTTTCATACGGGTCTTGCTCCCAAAATGGGAGAGATAGTCGTCAAGTATGCTGGCAAAAGTGAAAACGGTTTGATGTTTGCGGTCATGTTTATTGCTGCTGCCTTATCATCCGTTACTTCGAATACGGGGACAACGGCGGCGCTGATGCCTGTTATTCTTGGCATTTGCGCGGTGGCTAAAATTCCGGCGTCCCGTCAATTGATGCCATTGGCTTTTGCCGCAGGTTTAGGGGGTATTGTTACTCTCGTTGGTACACCACCGAATATTATTGCTGCCGGTGCACTAAAAGCGGCTGGCTTTGAGCCCTTTGGTTTCTTTGAATTTGCTTGGATTGGTATTCCACTTACCATTGTTGGTATGTTATATATGGTGTTTATTGGTAAACATCTATTGCCCAAAGCCGAGCTTTCTAGTGATCAAGTCATTGAGCAAGAAACTGAAGTTACAGTGCGAGATCCTAAGAAAATGTGGATTTCGGGGATCATTGTACTCGCCGTTGTTATCGTTATGGCTCTTGATCTTAAATCACTGCCACTAGAAATAGCTGCCGTAATTGGCGCCATGGTTGCCGTTCTGACTGGCTGCTTAAAAGAAAAACAAGCCTATCAGAGCATTGATTGGGTTACAATTTTCCTTTTTGCCGGGATGATGCCTATTGCCACGGCTATGGAAACAAGCGGCGCTGGTAAGCTTATTGCTGATGTTTTTGTTGGCATGCTTGGTGGTGCGCCCACGCCAATGTTTGTGACGTCAGGTCTATTTGTTCTTTCCTGTGGGTTGACACAATTCATGTCCAATACGGCCTCAACGGCATTACTGGCACCTATTGGAATTTCCATTGCCAAAGGGATTGGGGCCAGTCCACATGCCGTATTGATGGCCATTGCTGTTGCGGCCTCTTGTGCTTTTGCTACTCCAGTCGGTACTCCACCCAACACTCTAGTCCTGGGCCCAGGTGGTTATAAATTTATGGACTATGTAAAGTGTGGTTCTGGTTTAGTCATCTTGTGCGCCATCGTTTCCATTATTATTATTCCTATGGTATGGCCATTTTACCCCAAATAAGCTGAAATAATAGGTTATGCTCTTTGGGGACAAAAAATCTTTTGTCCCCAAAGGTGTATAATGTATATATATTGATTTAATTTTGTAAACAAATGGAGTAATAAAGGTGAGATATGATGGAAAAATATCGAGAAACATCCCAGTTCAGTAAGAAAAATTTGGTATGGATGGTTTTGTCCATACTAGCCCTCTTAGTCTGGAGTGGAATGGAGATTAAAGCTTATTTTGATGGCAAACCAAGCTTTCTTGGTTTAGCTTATATTGGTTTATTTACTGGTTTACTCTTTTGGCGTTATGCTGTGACTTATGTGTATATTCTCACGGATCATCACTTGACAATCAAAAGTAAAACATTATCTTTTTCCCGCACGTTTACAGTACCCTTGAATTCAGTGGACACCTATTCCGATCAATACGTACGTAGTTTCTTTAAACGTACAGGAATGAGTCGTTTCGTCCATCGTTATTCTTCGGGGGATGGTCAAGTGACGCGCCTGTTAGTATTTACTAAGGAAGGAAAATCCAATGCCCTGTTATTTAAAGTCAGTGATGGATTTATGAAAGAGTTGAAAACCTTGGTTCCCAATGGGCAAGGATCAATAAGAGAAAACTAGAAGGATGGTGATTTCTAGTGAATGAGACGGAACAAGCAGCGCGGATTATGACGGCTTTTTTCCTTTCTTTAGGCTTTATTTATATGATAGCCAAAATCATTGGCGAAGAAAGAAAAGCCCAGTGGTTTAAAAAACGCACTAAAAGCAATATCTTTACCCGCCGTGGTTTTCTCGGTGACACATGGAATTTTGGTGTTCCTTACCGCTGGCAAGGGTTTGCCGTATTTTTTGTCATGTACGGTGTAATTGGTATCGTGGGTTACCTAATGATTTTTACCAGTTAACATTGCTTTTACAGAAGCTTTTTGAATCGATTAATTTGTTTAATACATGTAGTACTAGTGATGAAGTGTTTGCTTAATATATGTATTGCTAGTAGTACTGTTATTATAAGAAAAGACTTGGCTTCGACCAAGTCCTCAGACGCGGGTAGAAGCCTTAGTCGTTCTTACTTGGAATCTTAGAAAGTGCTATACTTTCTGATTCCGTAAAAAAATTAAAGGGGGCAATATAAATGATTGATATTAAAGATCGTGTGCGCTGCACAGCACTTCATGCTAAAATCGTGAGTGCCGAGGAAGCTGCAGCCGTGATTAAGCCAGGCATGAATGTTGCGACCAGTGGTTTTACTTTATCTGGTTATCCTAAAGCCGTTCCCATGGCCTTAGCTGAAAGAATAAAAAAAGAAAAGTTTCAAATTAATCTATGGACAGGAGCGTCAGTTGGTAAGCAATTAGATGGTGCCTTGGCTGCCGTGGATGGTATTGCTTCTCGCATGCCTTACCAGACCAATAGCGAGCTGCGTAATGCCATTAATACAGGGAAAGTGAATTATTGTGATATTCATTTAAGTCATTCGGCACAAATGACCCGGTATGGCTTTTTTGGTGGACGTACGGTTGACGTCGCTATCATTGAAGCATGCGCGATCACGGAAGAAGGGAATATCATTCCCACCACATCACTAGGTAACGCGGCATCCTTTGTCCAAAGTGCGGATATTGTTATTGTTGAAATTAATACCACTCAACCTATTGAGCTTGAAGGTATGCATGATGTATATACTCCTCTTGATCCGCCTCATCGTCTGCCAATTCCACTCATTCATGTTGATGATCGTATTGGTACTCCCTATATCCCTTGTGGTATTGATAAGATTACCTATATTGTTCCCTGTGACATTGGCGATACTGTAAGGGATTTAGCACCCATTGATAAAAATTCCAAATTAATGTCACAACATTTAATTTCATTTTTGAAAGACGAAGTTGCCGCCGGTCGTCAGCCCAAAAATCTGTTGCCACTCCAATCTGGGGTTGGTTCAGTCGCCAATGCTGTTATTTCAGGTCTAGTTGAGTCTGATTTTGAAGATTTGACGGTGTACACTGAAGTCATCCAAGATGGTATGTTTGATTTGATTGATGCTGGCAAACTCAAGTTTGCTTCAGGCACGTCCTTAACCCCATCGCCTAGTGGACTAGAGCGTTTCCATAAGAATTTGGCAATCTATCGTAAAAAAATGATTTTTAGACCTCAAGAAATTGCCAATAATCCTGAAATCGCTCGGCGTTTAGGTGTCATTGCCATGAATACAGCCATTGAATTTGATATTTATGGTAATGTTAATTCATCCCACATTATGGGTACTAAAATGATGAATGGCATTGGCGGTTCGGGCGATTTTGCCCGTAATGCTTATTTGACCATGTTTTTCACAACGTCCACGGCTAAAAAAGGCTTAATTTCATCCATTGTCCCTATGGTATCCCACTCAGATCACAGTGAGCATGATGTGGATGTTTTTATTACGGAAATGGGGGTGGCCGATGTCCGTGGCCTGAGTCCTAAACAACGAGCGCGGGTTATTATCGAAAACTGTGCTCATCCCGATTACAAGGATATGTTATTAGATTATTTGGAAAGAGCTGAAAAAGCTACTAATTATGCTCATACTCCACATATTTTACCAGAGGCCCTGTCTTGGCACACGAGATTCATGGAAACTGGTACCATGAAAGAGCAAGTTAAGGAGGATAAATAATATGAACAATGAAAGCTTAAAAACAAAAATGGTCGAGTACACTGCTAAAGTACAAAAAACCAGTGCTAAATTTCCCGAACGCAGTAATATCGAGTATAACAGATTATATACACCCTTGGATTTAGAGGGGATGGATTATGAGAAAGAGATAGGTTTTCCAGGATCTTATCCTTTTACCCGTGGTGTACAACCAACCATGTACCGTGGACGTTTCTGGACCATGCGTATGTATGCTGGCTTCTCCACCGCTAAAGAATCCAACAAACGGTATCGTTATCTCTTATCATCAGGTGGTACAGGCCTTTCTTGCGCCTTTGACCTTCCTACCCAAATTGGTTATGATTCCGATGATATTATTTCCGAAGGTGAAGTGGGCAAAGTTGGTGTGCCTATTGACTCCATGGCTGATATGGAAGTCCTTTTTGATCAAATTGATTTAGGTAAAGTTTCTACTTCTATGACCATCAATGCTCCAGCCTCCGTCTTACTGGCCATGTATATAGCCGTTGCGGAAAAAAATGGCGTCAGTGCCGATAAATTAAAAGGTACCATTCAAAATGATATTTTAAAAGAATATGCGGCGCGTGGTACCTATATTTTCCCACCAAAACCTTCCATGCGGCTGATTACGAATATCTTTGCCTATTGTGCCGAAAAAGTTCCTAACTGGAACACCATTTCCATCTCTGGTTATCATATTCGTGAAGCAGGCTCGACGGCCGCGCAGGAAATCGCCTTCACCATTGCTGATGGCATTGCCTACTGCGAGGCCGCCATTAAAGCTGGCCTTGATGTAGATGATTTTGCTGGACGGTTGTCTTTCTTCTGGAATGCACACAACAATGTTCTGGAAGAAGTTGCAAAGTTCCGTGCTTCTCGCCGGTTGTGGGCTACTATTATGAAAGAACGTTTTGGCGCTAAGAAACCTAAGTCTTGGATGCTTCGGGTGCATACGCAAACCGCTGGTTCCACATTGACGGCGCAACAACCGGAAAATAACATTGTCCGTGTTGCCCTGCAAACGGCAGCAGCAGTGATGGGTGGTACTCAATCCTTGCATACTAATTCTAAGGATGAGGCTATGGCCTTGCCCTCAGAGGCTTCTGTACGTGTAGCGCTACGTACACAACAAATCGTTGCTTACGAAAGTGGCCTGGCTGACGTGGTTGATCCTTTAGCCGGTTCCTACTATGTAGAAGCCATGACCAACCAAATTGAAGCGGAAGCATTGAAATATATTAAAAAGATTGATGATATGGGTGGTGCGGTTGCCGCCATCGAAGAAGGTTATATCCAACGAGAAATTCAAGATAGTGCCTATAAATGGCAAAAAGACATTGAAACCAACGCTCGTATTATTGTTGGTGTCAATAAATTCCAAATAGAAGAAAAACCACTAGAGGGGCTGTTACGCGTCGATGCTGCCGTAGGTGAAATGGAAAAGAAAAAATTAACTAAACTTCGGGCTGAACGGGATAATGCAGCTGTTGCTACTGCCCTTACGAAACTAGAAGCAGGTTGTAAGGATGAAGCAGTCAATCTGATGCCTCTTATTATGGAAGCCGTTAAAACCTATGCCACACTGGGTGAAATATGTAATGTCATGCGTAAAGTTTTTGGTGAATATCAAGCCCATGCCACACTGTAAGAAAGGTAGGAGGAATAAGGATGGAAAAACGTGTTAGAATTTTAGTAGCAAAACCTGGTTTAGACGGACATGATCGTGGGGCGAAAGTTGTCGCCCGCGCCCTACGTGACGCTGGCTTTGAGGTTATTTACACAGGACTTCGGCAAACACCTGAGCAAATTGCGGAAGCTGCTTTGCAAGAAGATGTAAACGTCATTGCGCTTAGTTTGCTCTCAGGCGCCCATAATCATTTGTTCCCACGTATTGTGGAGCTAGTTCGGGGCAAAGGTATGACGGACGTACTCGTCATTGGTGGTGGCGTTATTCCTGATTCAGATATACCAGCGCTAAAGGCTGCTGGCGTTGCTGAAATCTTTACCCCAGGTACTAGGACCACGACAATTATTGATTATATTCATGCCAACGCGAAATAAATAGATCGATGGGTTCTTATCTTTTGAAGTAGAGTCCCATAAGGTGGTGAAAAAAATGGATATGGCCAAAGAATTATTAAGTGGTTCCCGTTTAGCCATGTCTCGTGTTATTACTGCTGTAGAAAATGAGCATGATAATGCTGGTGACATTATGCAACAGTTATATGCTCATACTGGCAAGGCCCATGTGATCGGTATTACTGGTCCACCTGGTTCGGGCAAGAGTACTTTGGCAGATCAATTGGCCAAGGAATACCGCCTTCAAGGAAAAACCGTGGGTATTATTGCCGTTGATCCGACGAGTCCTTTTTCGGGCGGAGCCATTTTAGGCGACCGCATTCGGATGAACGATTTAACCTTAGATGAAGGCGTATTTATTCGAAGTATGGGTACACGGGGTAGTTTAGGTGGCTTATCTCGAAAAACGGCTGAGACCATAAAAATCATGGATGCTGCTGGTATGGACATTATTCTCGTAGAGACGGTGGGTGTGGGACAGTCTGAAGTTGATATTGTAAAAACAGCTGATACCATTGTAGTTGTCTTGGTGCCTGGCCTCGGTGATGATATTCAGGCCATTAAAGCCGGTATATTAGAAATTGCCGATGTATTTGCCATTAATAAGGCTGATCATGATGGAGTTGATCGTCTTAATACTGAACTAGAAATGATGCTAGAAATAAACCAAGAGAAAACAGATTGGCGTCCACCCGTTCAACGGGTCATCGCCAATCGTGGTGAAGGCATTAAGGAACTTGCTAACGCCATTGCTCAGCACATTGCCCAAGCAAGGCAATCAGGCCGCTTTAATCAGCGGCGTAAAGAACGCACAAAAAACGAATTATTAGCCATGCTTGATGAAAAAATTGGGCGTCATGTGCGGAACAAATTATCAGATGAGGGGGACTTTGATCAATTGATTGCTACTGTAGAAAGTCGAGAAAAAACCCCTTATGCTGTCGTTAATGAGATACTAACAAAGGTATTACGTTAATATATGGAGGAGGTATACCCATGTTTAAGACATTAAAAGTTGATCATATTGGCATTGCTGTAAAAGATTTAGGGCAAGCTAAAAAGTTTTATACTGAAGTCCTAGGGATGACAGCCACGGGGGAAGAAACGGTGGAACAACAAAAAGTAAAAGTTTGCTTCATTCCTTGTGGTGATAGCGAACTAGAACTCCTTGAATCCACAACTTCCGATGGACCCATTGCTAAATTTATCGATAAAAATGGCCAAGGGCTACAACATTTGGCCTTAAAAGTAGACAATATCGAAGGGGCCATTGCGGATCTAAAAGCAAAAGGTGTGCGTATGATTGATGAGGTACCACGTTATGGTGCTGGCGGGGTTAGTATCGCTTTTGTTCATCCTAAGTCAACAGGCGGTATTTTACTGGAATTAACTCAACGTAAATAAGCGTATATCGTTTATATTATTATTTCTATTCCGATAGTATGGATATTTTATCCCCAATAAATCAAGATTATAAGGTCTGTATTTTAGGAAAAATTTGAGAACAAAAGTGAATCATTGGTGAGTAAAGAAGAGAAAGTGACTGTCCTGAAATGAGGCAGTCACTTTCTCTTTACCAATCCATGATAGATAAAGCTGAAAGCATTCTATGGGAGTTGATAAGAGTATTTTTATATCTTATTTGATTATCTTTAGCATATGGGTTATAATAATAGCAATTATATACATAGAATTTTGGAGGAGTCTGTCGCTGACGGGCTTCTTTTTGCATTTTTAGGGATTAGCTAATGTGCGGAGAGTTAATAATAAAGAATTGATATAAAAAAAGAATAAACAAATAAAGGAGATTTTATATGGAAAAGTCCTTAATCTCTATCATAATTTTTTTGGTGGCTTATGCTTTAATTATTTCAGAAAAAATTCATCGGACTGTTATCGCATTAGCAGGTGGCACTTTATTGATTCTGTTTCAAGTTATTAGTCAAGAAACGGCGTTTCATCATATTGATTTTAATACAATCGGGCTTTTAATTGGTATGATGCTGTTGGTCGGGGTTGTGAGTCAAACGGGGTTGTTCACATACCTAGCAATATGGGCAGCTAAAAAAGTCAATGCGCAACCAATTAAAATACTTGTTGTGATTGGTATTTTAACGGCCTTATGTTCAGCATTATTAGATAATGTGACAACGGTGCTGCTCGTTGTTCCTGTTGTTTTAAGTATTACAAAACTGTTAGAAATTACGCCCATGCCGTATTTGTTCACGGTTATCCTTACTTCCAATATAGGTGGTACGGCAACCCTTATTGGCGATCCACCCAATATTATGATTGGGAGCGCTGTGAAAGAGTTAACCTTTGCAGTATTTGTGACTAATTTATCAGCCATTTCATTTTTCATTCTGGTGATTACTTTAGCAATGTTAGTGCTAATTTACCATAAGGGCCTGCACACGAGTGAAGAGCTTAAAGCTAAAATGATGGCGCTTGATGAACGAAAGCAAATTCAAGACGTTTTATTGCTTAAAAAATCCTTATTTGTACTATTCCTAACCATTGCCGGCTTTTCTGTTCATCAGGTTTTGCATTTAGAATCGGCGACCGTAGCCCTGTCTGGGGCGATTTTATTATTACTCATGACTTATGCTCAGTCGGAGCATGAGCTTGAACGGATCTTCCATAAGGTTGAATGGTTGACAATCTTTTTCTTTGTAGGATTGTTTGTGCTTGTTTCGGGACTCATTGAGACGGGTATTATTTCATTGCTGGCTCAAGATATGATTCAGGTAACGCATGGCAATCCTGTCGCGACGGCCATGGTGATTTTATGGCTGAGCGCCCTTGCTTCGGCTTTTGTGGATAATATACCTTTTGTCGCCACGATGATACCCATGATCAAAGAAATGGGGACGATGGGGGTTACTAATATTGAGACTCTATGGTGGAGTTTGGCATTAGGAGCGTGTTTGGGGGGGAATGGTACATTAATTGGTGCTAGTGCCAATGTGATCGTCGCTGGTTTGGCTGCTCAAGCAGGTTATCCCATCTCCTTTATGAAATATTTCAAAGTGGCATTTCCTTTAATGTTATTATCCATCGTGATTTCAAGTGTATATATCTACATAAGGTATCTGATCTAAATTTGCCTTAACTACAGTATAAGCAATAAAAAAAATAGCTATTGTAAAAGTTATGAAGTGTAATCGTGATTAATAGAGTGTGAAAAATGGAGGAATATTATGGATAAAGATATGCAGTCAGAAATAATGGGTACTTGGGCGCAAAAGGATAATCTTGAACAAACTTTAATGGTTGGAATGCATGGAATGACAGACTTTAAACATGATGAGAAAGTATATTATTTAGGGGAATTTAAGGAAAACGTGCTTAGGCTACTTTCAAAACAGCAAGTGACTGAGGCGGCTATTTATCCCGAAGTGATTGGAGCTTTACAAGATAAAAGAGCTGGGAAGATGATTATTGACGGCAGTATTGGTATCTCCTATATTGAAAAATATAAAAAGCTAGCTAAAAAGATGAATAAGCCTTATACAGTGCGCAATGATCCTGAGTTTAAGGGGGCAACGGGCTTATTAGTGATGAGTGACGAAGCAGTAGTAGATATTGGGGTTATAACGGTTGAAGATCGAAGCCTTCGGTTAAAACAACTGGGGATGTCTTCCGCTCTCATTAATGCCGTTGGCCAAAAAGTGTGTAAAGAATGTATGGAACAAATTTTGAAGGCTGATCCTCAAGAGGTTGCAAACTATCATGAGCTTAGCTTTCTAGATCGTATTGGTGGCCAAGTTTGCCCAGCTCATTAAGTAACGGATGGGTTTATCCTATTTCATACTGAGATAAAATAATGAAAAAAGGTAGCATAAACTTGCTCTATTGGCAAGAGTATGCTGCCTTTCTTACGTTGCTAAGCGATTGGATCTAACAACATCAAAGGGGTGGGAGAATATTATTGCTAGAACCATGGTGCAAAGTGTAGCGCTGTTTCCCCTCTTCGAATTTAATTTTTTCCCCATCAGTTGTTAATTTCAAATCAGGTACGATAACCGGGTGATGATGTTCATCTAAGGCAACCATGGTGAAATAGGATGTGAGGGCTGCTTTGGAGGGCTCTAAACCTTCCACATAGAGGTTGACTTCAATATCCATGGATGTCTTACCAATAAATGTTAGGAAAGCATGACAGGTCAGAACCGTTCCCACCCGCAGGGGATGAAGAAAAACCATTTCATCAACGCGTATTGCTGTTACATTTGTACCCGCATGTTTGGTTGCCACTTGTCGTGCCGCATCATACATGATTTGCATAATTTCGCCAGCGTGGACCCGCCCCCCTGGATCTTTATAACTAGGGCTGATGAGCTTGGAAATATGTACCTCTGAATCTGCTACAGTTTTTTTCATAACCAACCACCTTTCAGATCATCTGTTACATTGTAATCTATTGTATTATAATAAATAAGCAAAATAAATATAAACATTAGAAATGATAATGGATAATATCATCAGCGGAAAGGCAATTTTCATGTAGCCAATAAAGGAAATAGGACGACCATGAGCAGCGGCTAAGCTAGAAACGACCACATTAGCGGAGGCACCGATGAGGGTTCCATTTCCACCGAGGCAAGCACCCAGGGATAAGGTCCACCAGAGGGAAGTGACGTCCATGTTCCCAATTTCGCCCATTGATTTGATTAAGGGAATCATGGTGGCGACAAAGGGAATATTATCGACAAAAGCTGAGCCAATAGCTGAGAGCCAGAGTACAAGAAAATGCATCATGATGACATTTCCGTGGGTTACGTTCATTGCCCATTGGGCTACCATATGAATAATACCAGTGACCTCAAGACCACCGACTAAAACGAATAAGCCAATAAAAAAGAAAATGGTATTCCATTCGATCTCTTTGAAGACTTCTTCAGGTTCAAGTTTGCCGATCAATAGTAGTAAGGCAGCACCTGACATGGCAACCGTTGCGGAATTAAGGTGGAGAAGTTGGTGTAGCATAAAGCCAAGAATGGTGAGACAGAGGATTGTTATGCATTTTTTCATTAACGGAATATCAATCAAAAATGAAGATTCATCTAAAGTCATAACTTTTTGCCGCTGTTGGGGAGAAATGTTCATATCCTTACGGTAGAGCCAATATAGGACTAAATTTGTCGCAATACAAATGGCCAGAATGGGGATACTTAAATTAATAATAAAATCATTAAAACCAAGACCCGTAGCACTTCCAATCATAATGTTGGGAGGGTCACCAATTAATGTAGCCGTTCCCCCAATATTTGATGCAATGATTTCTGTAATCAAAAAAGGGATGGGGTTAATCTGCAAAATATCACTGATGGCAAAGGTGACGCTCGTGAATAATAACACAGTTGTTACATTATCCAGGAGTGCAGAACAAAGGGCGGTGAGCCAGAAAAAAACCACTAAAATTTTAAGGGGTTCCCCGCCGACTAGTTTCGCAGCTTTAACCGCCATATATTGGAAAAGACCAGTTTTACTCGTAATGGCGACGATAATCATCATGCCAATGAGGAGACCGATGGTGTTAAAATCAATAAGGCGAATGGCTTCTTCTTGGGGCATAATCTTAAAGAGTAGTACGCAGATGGCACCCATCAGAGCGATTTTAGTACGGTGAATTTTTTCCGATACAATAACTCCATAAGCCAATATGAATAACAGTAAGGCAATCCAAGCTTGAGTAGACAAAATTATAACTCTCCTCTATTTTGTAAATTGCAGTAAAGACAATACAATGTGGAATTAATGTTTAGCCTAACTATTAATTCGAAGAAAATTCGGGAATACCTTTCTTTTCCCCATATTATTTAAAAGAATACAGTATTTTCGGAAATATATTTTTTAGGTGATTGCCATTAAAAATAGTAAGTGGCATTCTATCTTTATCAGAGTGATTACTAGGGATGTTATCTGAAGAGTACTATAAGTAGATGATCATTTTTTTATGATTTGAAAATTAGAGGCAGGAATTAGGGGAAATGTTATCGAATATAATTTCAAAATCTATTTAGTAATTCATTAGCAATGATGAAGGCTAATAAGAACCAATTAAACAGTAATTTTAAAAAAGAATAAAGTTGATCATCTTTGCTAGTTCCGCAAGGAGCTAAAGATGTTTTTAAGGTGGAGTCTGTCAACAAGGCTTCACTTTGTTTTTTTGCGTCTAAAACAAGATTCCGCGTACAGAAGAAGGACGTAAGGTAATGAAAGGGTGATGGGATTATGCCGATAATTAAGCCATTATTCAGTTTACAGACTAAAATTGCAGTATTTGCTTGCCTTGTTGTTGCTTTCGCTTTACTGGTAGTTGATATTATGATTAATGATAATATTGCCAATCACGCTCGGCAGAGCGCCTCGGAAGAAGCAATTGAAATTGCTCGCATTGTTGCGAATACTCCGATCGTTATTGACGGCTTAAGTGGGAAAAAGGATGAAGAAAACATTCAAAATTTTACCAATAAAATTCTTGGTGTTAGTGAAGTCCGATTTATTACGGTGATGGATATGAAGCGCATTCGAAAATCTCACCCTAATCCAGCCCTCATTGGAACTTATTATGAAGAGGATGATGTTGATCCTGTTCTTGCGGGGAAAGAAAATACTTCGGTAAATCGGGGCTCATTAGGAGTTTCGTTACGAGCTTTTTCACCAATAGTTTCTAGTGATGGTCAACAAGTGGGGGTTGTACTGGTCGGCGTTTTGATTGAAAGTGTACAAGAGGCGGTCGATCATAGTAGGGCTGGTATTTATGTGGCGGTTGGTGTTGGATTGTTAGTGGGGATATTGGGAGCCTTAGTGCTCGCTCACAATATAAAAAAGAGTATGTTTGGGTTGGAGCCTTTTGCCATTGCAAAAATGTTTGAAGAACGTAGTGCCATGTTACAGACGGTGCGCGAAGGCATTTTGGCAGTTGATAAAGAGTCCCGTATTACCATTGTCAACGAGGAAGCAAGGCGGCTTTTTTCCAAGGCTGGTATTGTAGGTGATCCCATTGGGGCAAAAGTCGATACGTATGTGCCTAATACTAGATTGCAAGTCTTGTTGCTACAAGGGCGAGCTGAATTTGATCAGGAACAAGATCTAAATGGAATCATCATTTTGGCCAATCGTATACCGATTATTGTCGATGGGGAAATTGTGGGTGCCATTGCTACTTTTCGTGATAAAACAGAAATGCGCCAGTTAGCCGAAAAACTTACGGGCGTTCAACTGTATGCCGAGGCTTTGCGTTCTCACACTCACGAATTCATGAACAAGCTTCATGTTATTGTTGGGATGGTCCGCATGGGCTATTATGAACGACTGACTAGCTATGTAAATCAAATCGCCAATCAATATCAAGTGGAAGTTGGTTATGTGGTTAAGGAAATTCAAGATCCTGTACTAGCAGGTTTTTTATTAGGTAAATGTAGTCTTGCGCGGGAGCAGGGCGCAGAAATAATATTATCGGCGGAGCGTTTTGTGCCCGAGCCAGCCAAACCAGAAATAGTCCATGAAATTATCACAATCCTTGGGAATTTAATTAATAATGCTTTGGAAGCAGTAGAACATTCAGCCGTTAAAAGAATTAACGTAGATATCTCCTATGCAAGTGATTGTTTAGCAATTACAGTGTGTGATACAGGGGGAGGAATTCCGGAGAAAGTGCAGAAGAACATTTTCGCCCAAGGGTATTCCACCAAGGGGAATAATCGAGGCCTAGGTTTGTATCTGATTGAGGGAAGTTTACTGCGGTTAGGTGGGACAATCTCAGTGGTATCTGCAGTGGGTCATGGTGCCACTTTCCGGGTGATTATGCCTTATGAGAGTAAGGAGGGATATGATGATTAAGGTTATGATTGTCGATGATGATCCGACCGTGGCGGAGTTTAATAAATGTTATGTAGATTTAGTAGCAGGCTTTCAGGTGAAATTTGTCGTTCATTCGGCTGTTGAAGCCTTTAGGATCTTAGATACTGAAGACATTGACTTAATTTTACTAGATATCTTTATGCCCGGTATGACTGGTTTGGAGTTGTTGATTAATCTTCGTCGGGTGGGTACAGGTGTTGATGTTATGATTATTACAGCAGCTTGTGATCGGAATAATATTAAGAAAGCTTTACAATTTGGCGCTGTAGATTATATCATTAAGCCTTTTGAATTTGAGCGACTTAATGCGGCCTTAGTAGCCTATCAAGATTTATTTAACCTAATGGATGACCAAGAAGATCAGGTCAGCCAGATTGAACTAGATCAGCGTATGTTATATAAAGAGCAACCCATATCCGTTCAATTGCCAAAAGGAATTGATCGGCAGACCTTACGCATAACATGGGAAAAAATAAAAGATATGGACGAAAATTCTTTTTCCACAGAGAAAATGGCAAAAAATGTAGGTATATCTCGAATATCTATGCGTAAATATCTAGAATTTCTAAGGCAGATCGGCATGTTAGAGCTAGAATTAATTTATGGAACCATCGGTAGGCCAGTGTATAAATATCGTTATGTTAAGTCAATGCAAAATAGTATCCAAAAGTATTTATAATAATGGTATTTACGAAAATCCCTTAAAACATAAAGTTTTAAGGGGTTTTTTGTTATATAAGCAATGAATTCATCGTAATAAAGTTACTTTAATTACTTTAATTACGAATAACTAGTAATATTACTGAAAATTGTGTATTTTAATATTATTACAGATCATAATAATTTGTAATTCTAACGAGATGATTAGGGTTGAGAAAAAAATGAGAGTTGGGGGTGGAATTCTTGTCGACAACACTTGATAAAATCAAAGATATGCAAGAACAGACCAAGAAAATTATGGAAGGGGGCGGCGCTAAGCGAATCGAAAAGCAACATTCTTTAGGCAAATTGACAGCTCGTGAGCGGATTGAAAAATTATTGGATGCCAAGAGCTTTATGGAATTGGATCGTTTTGTCACTCATCGTTGTACCAATTTTGGTATGGAGAATACTGAAGCACCAGCGGAAGGTGTCGTAACAGGTTATGGTACCATTGAAGGTCGTCTAGTCTATGTCTTTGCCCAAGATTTTACGGTTGTTGGTGGTTCTCTTGGTGAGATGCATGCCGCGAAAATTTGCAAGGTACAGGATATGGCCATGGAAATGGGGGCACCCATTATTGGCATTAATGATTCTGGTGGTGCTCGGATTCAAGAAGCGGTGGATGCCTTATCAGGTTATGGAAAAATATTTTATAAAAATACCTTGGCTTCTGGTGTCATCCCGCAAATATCCGCCATTATGGGACCTTGTGCTGGTGGCGCTGTGTACTCCCCCGCATTAACTGATTTTATCTATATGGTTAAAAACACCAGCCAAATGTTTATTACCGGTCCCCAAGTCATTAAAACTGTTACGGGTGAGGAAGTCAGTGCTGAAGCACTGGGTGGAGCCATAACCCATAATGCAACTTCGGGGGTAGCTCATTTTGTAGCAGAAAATGATGATGACTGTTTACAGCAAATTCGTAGGTTGATTAGTTTTCTGCCCAGTAACAATTTGGAGACTGTGCCTGTTGTCGATCATGGGGATGATGCCATGCGTACCGATGAAACCCTAAATACCATCATTCCAGACAATTCCAATCAATCCTATGATATGAAGGATGTCATCACCAAGATCGTTGATAATGGAGACTTCTACGAGGTGCAACCTTATTATGCTCCTAATATTATCACGACCTTTGCCCGTCTTGATGGTAAAACCGTCGGCATTATTGCCAACCAACCCAAAGTCATGGCTGGATGTCTAGACATTAACGCCTCTGATAAATCCTCCCGGTTTATTCGTTTCTGTGATGCCTTTAACATTCCCATCCTGAATCTTGTTGACGTTCCAGGTTTCTTACCTGGCACCAATCAAGAATACGGCGGCATCATTCGTCACGGCGCTAAGATGTTGTATGCTTACTCTGAAGCGACCGTGCCGAAGGTAACCCTTGTTTTGCGTAAAGCCTATGGTGGTTCTTACTTGGCCATGTGTTCGCGAGACCTTGGTGCTGATCAGGTTATAGCGTGGCCGACGGCTGAAATTGCTGTTATGGGGCCGGCTGGTGCTGCTAATATTATTTTTAAGAATGATCCCGATATTAAAGATAAAACTGATGAATATGTTAAAAACTTTGCTACTCCTTATCAAGCAGCCAAACGAGGTTTTGTTGATATGGTAATTGAGCCTCAAGAAACCCGCCCAATACTCATCAATACCTTTAGTATGCTAGCTTCCAAACGACAAGGACGTCCTGCCAAACGTCATGGTAATTTCCCTGTATAAGAGCAGATCAATAGGAAATCTAATATAGAATAAAAACGAGGTGAGAACAATGGGGCCTGTTACAACTAATCCAGTGTTAATTGCCATCATCAATATGACCGTCGTATTTGCTGTTTTGTATGGACTCAGTTTAGTCATCCGATTGATTCAAGTGATTGATCCTACACAAAAAAAAAAGATAGAGCAAACTGAATCACCTAGA
>Ga0209123_1000121_pt1 | contig 119968 bp, 112 predicted proteins | sample BarGraIncu00431A_FD_184500 | JGI IMG/M metagenome (GOLD analysis project Ga0209123, IMG submission 184500) | Arctic peat soil microbial communities from Barrow, Alaska, USA - Barrow Graham LP Incubations 004-31A (SPAdes) (version 2) | ecosystem: Environmental > Terrestrial > Soil > Wetlands >... | reverse complement strand
TCCAACTCTTTACGCTCCTGATCGCTACACGTTACGCTCGCTGCGACTCGCGCCATGACCACCCCCGGCTTGTATTGAACACGCTGGATGATACTTAAATATGTCTATTAATGCAATTAAACACTAGCAGTCCACCTGGACCGAGTGCGGCGCGGATCTGATCCAGCAGCATCTCCTGCTGGGCATAAGGAATGTAGTGCAGAACGTCCAGAATAGTGATGGCGTCGTATCCTCGCAGATCGGCAAGGCACATGTCTCCGCTTACCAGAGACACCCGATCGCCAAAGTGCGGCTGCAGTGCGTGGTTTCCGGCTGCGCAGGCGCCTGCGTGCAGATCAACGCCGTGAAACGCGATTCCTGTGGCACTTCGAAGTTGGCAGGCCACATGCAGGTTGTCGTTAACTGGTCGGTCGCCAGAAACCAGGCCGCCAGCAGTCCGCGACCGCATCCCAAATCCAGAACACGATTCCGCTGGTTCAAGGTGCCTTGCTCCAGCAGCGACGCAAATACCGGATCCTGGCCGAGCTTGCCGCGCGTCCAGCGGTAGTGGAAATAGCCGGAAGCCCGATAGGCCGTGCAGGCCGCGTCCAGGAGTTGCCGTTTCAGGTCAGGTTGCATGCGTGAGCCAGTGTGACAGGGGTCAGGCCGCGGACCCGTATAGCATTCAGCAGTCGGGGTAGCACGATCTCAATTAGCGTCTCGCCCGTAGGCGTGCGTGCGGCATTGCCATCGTGCAACAGCAAGATGTCGCCAGCGGCGAGTTGGTGGGTTAAGCGTTGTAAGACCTTGTCGGCCTGTTGATCGCGCGTGTCAAAGCCGCGGCGCGTCCAACTGGTCAACTGCAAACCGCAAGCGTGTAGCACAGGATCCAGAAAGGGGTTACGTAGGCCGGCGACAGCGCGATAGAAATGCGGCCTCTGGCCGGTGATGCGCTGCAGGATGTGTTGACCATCCAGAATTTCGCGGCGCCAACCTGCGGGCCCCGATAGCGAAAGCAGTGTCGGGTGGCGTGCGCCGTGGTTTTCAATGCGGTGCCCGGCCGCCAACATGTTCCGGCACAGTTCAGGATGCGCGGCGGCGCGCTCGCCAATGCAAAAAAACGTGGCACGGGCACCGTGCTGCGCGAGGATCGCCAAGACCTGCGGGGTCACAAGGGGGTCGGGGCCATCATCGATGGTGATCGCGACTTCAGCCCGCTGTACCGCAGCGATGGGGAGGCTAACCAGGTTGGCGCCCAGGCAGGTGCTGCGGGGCCAAAGGCCAGCCACCATCAGCAGTATCTGGCTGAGCAATACGATGACTGCCGCCCAGCGCCAGTCTTGCGGATAGATCAGGAGCAGCGCAAGCGCGGCGATATGCAATGCCAGCTGGATCAGCAGAAACGGACCAGGACGCCACAAGCGAGGTCTGCTGGGGAGTGTTGGTGTTGGCGACTTGCTGTTCACTGTGCGACGACATTGGAAATCGTCATTTCAAAGCGGTCACCATCGACTTGATCAAAGGTGATTGTTTTGATGTTTGCATCGGCGCCACTGATATGGACTTGGCGCACGACCTTGGCTGCGGTTTTTTGCATCGGCGTTAGTGTCAGCTGCCATTTGCCTTGCGTGCCGGTTAAGTCGATGGCGTAGTTCTTTTCCAGGGCCGCTTGGTCACCACTGAGCGTACCTCGGATGCTTTCGACCAAAGCGGCAACTTCCGGGTGGTCTTGCAGGCGTAGGTTGAGTGGACGCTTTTCATGCAGGGTGAGGGTCAGCTTGTCGCCATCCAGTAGCATGGCTTCCGGGCGTGGCTTGAGGGTGCGCTTCTCCAGTCGGTCCGGCGCATCAAAGGACAGTTCGCCGGACGATTCCAGCGGCTTGTCCAGAATGCCAATGTATTTTTTCTCGACAAAAACGGCTTTGCCGGATTTCTTCTGGGCCAATAAATGCATCAGATCGGGCAGGGCCAAGTCACCGGCATAGCTACTGGCGCAAAGGACTATGCTGATGAATACGGCAAGCAGTTGTGGTCGGTGAAGGAGCGTTGGCAATGGCATGTCAGCGTTGCTCGTAGGTTCGATAAGCTTTGATGGTTTGGGCAATGCTGAAGTGGGTGCGATCGGGCAGCACCCGCACGCGCACCATGAATTCGATGACAAACATCAGTCCGACGATCACGGGTGTGAGCAGGTTGGCAAAGTAGGACCAGACAGCAAGCGGCCCGAAGAAAAATAGGCCAACCGACACCACCCCACTGACAATGAAGTAGGCGGTCCAGACCAGCGTGACTTTCCATGTGTAGCGCATGTAGGTCGGATCGGCCGGACCAGGCAGCATCAGGCGTGTGACGCGTGAACACAGTGCGTCGGCATCACCACGTCCCAGGGTGCTGCCAAAGGTGATCGACAGCAGAATCATGGTGCCAGCATGCTGTATGAAATACAGCCAGTTAACGTGATTGCGCAACTCATCAAGATACAGCTGCACGGTGAGCGCTAGCACGGTAAGCAGTGCAAGTGCCAACCATCGCACACGGGAATGCCAAGCGGCCAGCAAGGCCATGACCGTTAGCGGTGTAACCCCTAGTGCCAGCATTAGCAAGCTGGGGCGTTCGTCGATAGTCAATATGTGGCTGAACGCCAGGTACGCAGCGCCTGCAACGGCGATTGCCGCAATCACCAACAGCCGCGTGAGGCGGATCACTTGGTGCGCTTTTCCGCGATATAGGCACTCAGGCTGCGTAGGGACTTGAAAATTTGAAAGTTGTCGTCACCCTCGGTTTTCATCAGAATTCCATATTGTTTTGATACAACAAGCGCAATTTCCAAGATGTCGATGGAATCCAGACCCAAACCTTCGCCATACAAATCGGAGTCGGCTTCAATACTCTCTGGCGCGACCTCAAGATTCAGCGCTGAGACCATGAGCTGTGCAACTTCTCGTTCAAGTTCTGCATTTGACTCGGCGGTACTGGATGGGTTAGTCATTGTGTAAAAGATTCATGGAATAATCGGTTTGCGGCGCGGCCCGATCTGGCGACCGTGGCAGCGTTTCTAGTAAAAGATTCTTGCCGCCGTCTGTGTCGTAATTTGTGACACCGCGCATTTTAATGCAATCAAGATATTTTCCAAGCCCAACCCGCCAGCATGTTCTCTGATTCCCACACACGATCAGTTGTTGATTGGCGCACGATATTTTTGAATGATTTCTGGTTTAAATTTTTTGGCACTAGTGCGTTCATGTCGCTTTTTTTCTGGGCGTATCTCTTTTTACTAAAGAATCCCGCGTTCCCGGTGACTACCATACCGTTGACGGTGGTGGATCAGTGGATCGGGTTTGCGCCACTGGCACTGATTCCTTATTTGTCACTTTGGATTTATTGTTCGCTGCCGGTGACATTGATGCCTACTCGCGCCCGACTGCTGAACTTCGGGTTCTGGATTGGCGCCATGTGCTTGCTCGCATTGTCTATTTTCTACTGGTTGCCCAATGCCGTGCCCGCGGCCAATATCGATTGGGCGCAGTATCCCGGCGTGGCCTTTCTAAAGGGTGTGGATGCTGCCGGTAATGCCTGTCCGTCGTTGCACGTGGCGTCGGCTGTGTATTCGAGTTTCTGGCTGTATTGGTTGATGTGGGAAGTGCGCCTGGGCTGGTGTGCTCAGTCGATTCAGATGCTGTGGTGCGTTGCTATTTTGTACTCCACTATGGCCACCAAGCAGCATGTGTCGCTAGATGTTTTGGCGGGCACTGTGCTGGGAATCGTGTTTGCCTTGAGCTCCAGGTGGGTTGATCGCAAACTGCAGCCGGTGCCCTGGGCGGGCGCCTGCACTGTTCTTTTCTGCAGGCGGGATAAGTTTTTCTAATAAATGTTTGCCAGGAGGATGAAATATGACGCATGCAGCGAGTAGTTATGTAACAGAAACTGCTTTTGGTCTTTGGTTTTTACGAAGCGAGATATGGCGGCAGCGGGTATTGGGGATTGCAATCGAGGAGCTAAAGGGGTTGGCAACGCAGTGTTTTCCGGTTGCCCCTGTGTTGTTGGATGCCGGTTGCGGTCAGGGTAAATCCTTTGGTCTTTTGGTCGATGCATTTCAACCTGCACAGTTGATTGGTCTTGATGCGGATCGTCATAGTCTGGATTGTTCGCGCCGGGAGGCAGAGCGTTTAGATTTATCCGTTCGGTTGCTGGCCGGGGACTGTGCGGCCATAAATTTACCCGACAACAGTATTGACTTACTGTTTTGCCACCAAACGTTCCATCATGTAGTGGAGCAAGAAAAAACCCTTGCAGAGTTCTGGCGTGTACTCAAGCCAGGTGGTGTTCTGCTTTTTGCTGAGTCTACAAAATACTACATCGACACATGGGTGATTCGCTGGTTTTTCAATCACCCCATGCAGGTGCAAAAAAGTGCGGAGGGTTATCTGGAGATGATCCGCAGGCAAGGCTTTGAATTCACTGAGAAAAATATAGCTTACCCATATTTATGGTGGAGCCGGTCTGAAGATTTCGGCCTGCTGGAGCGTTTTGGAATCCGCAAGCCTAAGCCATTTGGGCAGCGTAACGAAACTTTAGTGAATGTGGCCGCCCGAAAACCGATGGCAAATATCAGCTAAGGATGGTCTGATTAATTCAAGGAAAATGAGCGACCAGAATCATATTTTTCGTGTTACGCGGTGTTTTGCATGAAATGCAAAGAAACTCATCATTAACTGCATGGCAAAGATTCACATTAATACCGTATTAACTAACAAGGCGAGCTCGATGCATGTTATATGGCGGGTTTTCTTATACCCATGAACAATCACAACATTGCATTTCGCGCTGAATTAAAAGCGTACATTCTCGCCGCTGTCGATAAAACAGAGCCTGCCGATGGGCTGCGCGACGACGAGCCTTGGTTTGGGCCAGAGTCACGGTTGGATCTGGATTCGCTTGATGCTCTACAGATTTCGATGGCTATTCAAAAAAAGTACCGCGTGCGCATGCCCGACAGCAAAGACACGCGTCGCGCGATGGTCTCACTGTTGGCCTTGGCTGAGTATCTGCACATGCATCAGCCAACATGAGCCCGGTCTATCTCTCGGGCCGCGGCTTGGCCTGTGCGCTCGGTCTGGAGCTTGGGGCATCAGTGGCTTCACTGAAAAGCCGTTGTGATGCAACTTCGTTTTATTCATTGCCAGGGCAGCCAGACGTCCGCTTTCCTTATCGCTCCATTGCGTGCGATAAGGGCGATTGGAGCGCGCGCGCATGCCAACTGGTTCGCCGAGTCGCCTATGAAGCAGGCGCCCAACACATTCGCGGTGGGGTGCTGTTCATCGCCACTTCTTCGTTTGATATTGGTGCCGTGGAGCAAGGCGAATCCGGAATGGATTACAAAGCATTCGCGGACAAGGTTGCAAGCTGGCTGGATTGGACAGGCCCTGTTTATCTGATGAGTACCGCCTGCACGTCGAGTCTCAACGCCATGATAGCAGTGCATGCACTGCTGAGTACGGGCGAGTTGACGGATGCGCTGGTGCTCGGTGTTGAATTGGACAACCGATTGACCTTGGGTGGTTTTGCCGCTTTGCAGTTGCTTACTCGCCATCGCAGTAAACCTTTTGGTGTGGATCGCGATGGCTTGGTGCTTGGTGAGGCGGTTGCTGCACTGCGGTTTTCTACGCGAGAAGTTTCCTCCTGGAGAATGTTAGGTGGTGCCAACGTGGTGGATGGCAGACAGCCGACCAGCGCTTCAGCCTCGGCCGTGACGAGCATGTACCAAAGAGCTTTGGCAAACAGCGGTTTGGCAGCAGACGCCATCGATCTTATAAAAGTACAGGCGGCAGGCAGTCCGGGTAACGATGCGATTGAGGCGCAAGGTTTGCGTGACATGTTTCAAATTATCCCTCCCCTGGTTTCGCTCAAAGCGGTTATCGGGCACACCATGGGAGCCTCCGGTGCCGCAGAAGTTGCCCTGCTCACAGCCTGCCTGGAACAGGGTGTATGGCCGACTTATGCCGATGCGGTGGACGATATCTTGGATGTCCATCTCACGGCACACCAGCCGGAATCGGTTCACCGTGTCATGGCAACCATCCTTGGATTCGGCGGTGGTCATGCCACTGTGGTGATGGAGCGCGCATGAGAAATTTTTCTATCACTGGGCGTTGCCTGGCCGCCCCGCCACCTGCCGATTGGCGAGAACAACTGACCCAACTGTTGGGCGCCAAGCCTCGTCGTATCGGTACCTGGGCGGAACTGGGTCTGTATGGTGCGTTGAGCTGTATGGCCGATGCCGGCGAAAAGACGCTACCGCCGGATGCGATCCTGCTGCTGACCAGCCGACGTGGCACCTATGCCGCAACGAGCGCTGCCCTGACACAGATGCATAACGATTTGCCGTTGCCGCTGACGTTTTTGCAAACACAGCCGAGCCAGTTGCTGGCTTTGTTGGCTGCACAAATGGATTGGATCGGTCATGCCTGTTTTCTTGCAGATGCACAGTCGCAGGACTTGTTGCGTTTGGCGACCGCACAGATGGGCGGTGGCGGTGCCTTGTTGGGCTGTGTCGATGAAACGAATGGTGGTTCAACCCGCTGGTTGAGGCTCCGTCACGACGTGACTGAAAAATACGATTTTGTGTCCATTTTTTCGGATTGGATGGGTGCTGCTGAATAAACCCATCAATTCTCAATTTTGATAATTGACGTAATTAAACCGGAATTATTAAGGCCAACTAAATTAATTGTTAAATCACAAAAATCAGCGCAATTCTCTCTGATTTAAGCGGTATTTTCTCTAAAGATTCAGGGCTTAATTCAAATCAATAGTTGTTGCTAAATCCCCGTTTTCTTCCATCTATTCAGCTACCGTGTGCAATACTGGAAATCTTGCCGCTGAGCCTCTTTGCAAGACGACAAGACTGTTTTTCAACCGACTGAAAGTTCTATTTCTATGACATCTTCATATAAGCCCTTCCCTGTGCGCGGCGCCTACCTCGTGGCGATTTGTCTGGCCTCTGTGCTGGGTTCTGGGTGTGTGACGATGCCTGGCAGTTCAACTTCCGGGGAGGCCAGTAAGCCTGCAACGCCTGCCGCTGCACCAGCCAAATCCACGGCCGGTATGGATGCGCAAGGTCGCGTAATTGACTCGTCCAAGGTCGAGTCAGGCAGCGGGCAGGTTGTCAAGGGTTTGAAAGACTTGGAAGGCGAGATCACCGGCAAACCCGCGCCTGGCTCCAAGTTCACCAAGCTGCAAATTGGCATGTCGATGAAGCAGGCGACCGATCTTGTCGGTCAGCCCACCGACCAAGGTGTCTATATGACAGGGAAAGCCTGGATTCCGTTCTACTTTGGAAGCGATCGCCATCGTTACGAAATGACTTTCAAGGGTCAAGGGCGCTTGATCTTTGCAGGCGGCTCCTTGGGTGATATTACAGGCGGCAACTTGATCTGGATCATCCATAGCGCCAATGAATCCGGCTACCGCTGATTGCATGCCACTCTGAACGGGACTTTGTAATGGGGGCTGATGTCGTCTTGCAGTCCCGAGCCAAAACCATTGAGTCTGTCGTGGGTGGCCCGTGGTTGGGGTGATAAAATTTCTACCACTTTTTCAATATCCATCAACTATGGATGTCTTTACAGTTGAATGGCGCCATTGAACACACTTGAATCCCCAGTCTGCTCCTCGATCAAGCGCATTCTGGTGTTGTCTTACTCGCAAACCGGTCAACTTGCCGAGATCACGCAAAGCATAGTGGCTCCTCTTCAGCAGAGTCTCCACTTTAAAGTGCATATCGAGACCTTGTATCCGGTTAAGCCCTATCCTTTTCCGTGGCGTTTTTTCAGCTTCCTCGATGCATTTCCCGAGTCAGCGCAGATGGTGGCCCCGCCGTTGCTGCCTTTGTCTTTGAGCGGGGATGAAGAGTTCGATCTGGTGATCCTGCCATACCAGGTCTGGTTTCTCGCGCCCTCGTTGCCTATTACTGCCTTCCTCAAACATCCGCTGGCCAAGAAACTGTTGACGGGCAAGCCGGTGGTGACCGTTATCGCCTGCCGCAACATGTGGATGCTGGCGCAAGAGAAGATGAAGAGCTTGCTGGTGGCTTGCGGCGCGCGTTTGCTAGACAACGTTGTGCTGGTCGACCCCAGTCCCACGATGACCACGCTGTTCACCACACCCTTGTGGCTGCTGAGTGGCAAGCGCGATTTTTTGCCAGGTCTGCCGGTAGCAGGCGTCGATGCGGCCAGCATCAAAGCAGCGAGCCGCTTTGGTTTCGCCCTGCGAGACGCCTTGCAAAACGACCAGGAGCGTGGCACTTTGCCTTTGCTTACCGGGTTGAAGGCGGCAGATTCTGACCCGAATCTGTTGTTCAGCGAGAAGGCTGGCACCCGAAGTTTTTATCTCTGGGGCAAGTTGTTGCGCGCCGTAGGCGAGCCAGGACAGTGGCTCCGCCGCCCCTTTTTGCTTCTGTATGTAGTTTTCTTGATCTCGTTGATCTTGACCATCGTGCCCTTGAGTTTGCTGATACAAGCGGCATTGCGGCCATTCTTGCGGCATAAATTCGCCACACTCAAGCAGAAATTTGACGCACCGTCGGGTTCCGGTATCGAGAGGATGTCTTTGTATGAGTCGTGATGTTTTTCTGACGCGCACAGCGTCGTATTTACCACTGTCACCAGTGTGCAATGACGAGATGGAGTCGGTGCTCGGCATGGTTGGTGGGCGTCCTTCCCGGGCGCGTCGCATTGTGTTGCGCAACAACGGTATCCAGAGTCGCCACTATGCGCTGGACCCAGCCACGGGTGAGCCGGTCATGAGCAACGCTGAGTTGGCCGCTGAAGCAGTGCGCGCCTTGGGCGATATCGGTTCTGTGGATTGCCTAGCTGCAGCGACCTCGCGACCTGATCAATTGATGCCATCACATGCAGTGATGGTGCATGGTGCTTTGGGTTGGCCTCGCCTCGAAGTAGTCTCGCTGGCTGGTATCTGCCTGGCCGGGGCTGCTGCCTTCAAATATGCCTGGCTGTCAGTACGAGCGGGAGACTCACAGCGTGCAGTGGCTGTGGCGTCCGAGATGGCTTCGCTGGCATTGCGTGCCCGCAACTTTGACGCGGAAGTCGATCACAAAGTAAATGAGTTGGAAGAGCGCCCCGAAATCGCTTTCGAGAAAGATTTTTTGCGCTGGATGTTGTCTGATGGTGCAGGCGCTGTGCTGTTGGAGAATAAACCCAGCGGACCGCTGAGCCTGAAAGTGCTGTGGGTCGAGCTCTCCTCTGCCGCCAACGAACTACCACCCTGCATGTATTCGGGCGCAGAAAAGAACGACGATGATTCATTGACTGGTTGGCAGTTGTTTTCAACGCAGGAATGTGCAGAGCGTTCGGTATTCACAGTCAAGCAGGATGTCAAACTGCTCAACGAACATGTCGTGCGCGCCACACTCACAGAGCCCCTGCGCGAGTTGGTCAAGAAGCATAACCTGGCGGGGCAGAAAATTGACTGGTTCCTGCCGCACTTCTCGTCCAATTACTTTGCAGACCCTGCTGCGGCTGGCGTGGTTGAGGCCGGTTTGAACATACCGCGCGAGAACTGGTTTACCAACCTGGTGCAAAAGGGCAACACCGGCTCTGCCTCGCCCTTCATCATGCTGGATGAGCTGTTCCATTCTGGTCGCATCCAGAAAGGACATAAATTGCTGATGTTCATCCCTGAGAGCGGCCGCTTCTCCAGCGGATTTATCTTTTTGGAAGCCGTCTGATGGATGTGAACGACGTTCCCCAAGAGGGCAATTGCACACTGGGCAGTCATCGCAAGGCGCTGTACGCCAAAGATGCCTCGGGCAAGATGGTAATCGTCCCCTCGCTCGGCTCGGAAGTGGACGAGACCGTCACCATGCAGGCCGTGCACCGCATGCAGGCCTTGACCGACGACGCCAAAGCGCGTGTGCTGGCGGGACAAAGTGCACCGCTGGAATACTGGATGTGCGCCCGCCGCATGGATGTGGCGCTGCTGTCGCAAGTCAGCGGTATCTGGCAATGGCGCATTCGCCGACACTTCAATCCACAGCGTTTCGCACAGCTATCACCGCGTCTGCTGGCCCGTTATGCCGAAGCGCTCGGGCTGCCCCTCGAACAGTTGAAAACCCGACCATGAACAGCCTCGCTACTACTTTTCAGCATCGTCATGCGGCGCATTGCGAGAGCGGCGCTGCCGCCAACTTGATGACGCACCATGGTGCGAAACTCTCAGAGGCAATGGCTTTCGGCTTGTCTTCCGCCTTGTCCTTCGCCTACCTGCCGATCATCAAGATCACCGGTTTCCCGCTCATTGCGTACCGCATGCCGCCCAAGTTCATCCTCAAGGGCATGCGCAAACCGTTTCAGGCGAACTTTCGTTTCGAGACCTTCCGAGCGCCTGACGCTGGCATGCGGCGACTTGATGAACTGCTGGCGCAAGGCAAAGTAGTCGGACTGCAAACCTCTGTGTTCTGGCTGCCGTACTTCCCGGAAGACATGCGCTTTCATTTCAACGCGCACAACCTGCTGGTGTATGGCAAAGATGGTGACGATTATTTGATCAGCGACCCGGTGACAGACCTGCCACAGCGCTGCGCCAGTGCTGACCTGCAACGCGCCCGATTTGCCAAAGGCGCGCTTGCCCCCAAAGGCTTGCTGTATTTTCTGGAGGACATTGGGCGCACCGATGTCAGCGCGGACGCTGTAAAAAGTGCCATCAAGAAGACGGTTCGCATCATGTTGGGCCCAATTCCACTCATCGGTGTGCGCGGCATGCGCATGCTGGCAAACCAGGTGGCCAAGCTCGACACGTCGGAGCACAGTCTCAACTATGTTGGTCACATCGTGCGTATGCAGGAAGAGATTGGCACCGGCGGCGCGGGTTTCCGTTTTATCTACGCGGCGTTCTTGCAGGAGGCAGCGCAAATTACTGGTATTACTGAACTCGCGGTGCTGTCTGAACGCCTAAATGAGATTGGTGATGGCTGGCGAGAGTTCGCCTTGAAAGCCGCACGCATGATCAAAGGCCGCGAGGTGTTCGAGCCTAAAAAGCTGGCGGACATGTTGCGCGCACAAGCCGAGAGCGAAACTGCATTTTTCCGAGTCCTCAAGACCGCTGTCGCCTGATGCTGGCCATCCGCAACCTGAGTTTTCGCTATCTCACGGCGAACGTCGCGGCGCTCACCGAGGTATCGTTCGAGGCACGACGTGGCGAAGTGCTGGGCTTGCTGGGCCCCAACGGCGCGGGGAAAACCACGCTCATTGCACATCTCTCCGGGTTGTTGCCGATGCAGAGTGGCGACATCACCATCGACCAGCAGCCCCTGGCGGCAGTGCGCGCCCGCCAGCCGACGCGCATCGCTGTGGCACCGCAGGAGTACGCCTTTTATCCTAGCTTGAGCGTGGCTGAGAATCTGGCCTGTTTTGCTGGCTTAGGCAGTCTGTCGGGCAGCGACAAAAAATCACGCATTGCAGAATGTCTGGTATTTTCACAATTGGAGCGCTACGCCTCGGTGCATGCAGATCGCCTCTCGGGCGGCCTCAAGCGGCGCCTCAATTTGGCCATTGCCTTGCTGCATCGTCCTGAGTTGTTGCTGTTCGACGAACCCACCGTTGGCGTTGACCCCCAATCGCGGGCGTTTTTGCTGCAAGCCATTAAACAGCTGGCGCAAGACGGCTGCGCAGTGATCTACACCTCGCACTACATGGAAGAGGTCGAGGCCATCGCTGATCGCGTGGTCATCCTGGACCAGGGCCGTGTGTTGATTCAAGGCGTCTTGACCGAACTTCTCAACGCTAGCGGAACGCTGCTGCAACTGGCGGTTGAGGGGGATGAGTCTGAGCGCTTGCAAACCTTGTTATCACCCTTTGGGGAAGTCACCCGCCAAGGGGCTGGCGTGCAGCTCACGCTGGCTTCCCGACGCAGTTTTGCAGCGGTTATCGCGGCCGTGAACGCAGCCAATCTGGTGGCGAGCCATGTGCGCTTTGGCCATGCCGATCTGGAGCAATTGTTCATGTCACTCACTCACCACTCATTGCGAGACTGACCATGTTGCTGGCCTTGATGAAAAAAGAATTGCTGGCGCTGTCACGCGACATTCACGGCATGGGGGCGCTGTTCATCATGCCCATGGTGTTCATCATCGTCATGTCGATGGCGCTGAAAGACGTGTACACCCCCGCAACCAAGAGCCTGGCCTACGCCGTTGTCAATCAGGATCAAGGTAAAACGGCTGACAAATTGATCGAGCGCTGGGCGGTTGAAGCCGGTGCCGCACAGTCCTTACCCGAGCAATGGCAAGACGAAGTGCGCTCGGGTCGCCTGAAATATGTGCTGCTGGTTGAGGCCGGTTTCTCCAAAGTCATGGATGACCTCGCCAGCAAAGGGGAGGCCAAGGCACGCCTGATCACCGAGCCCGGTCTGGACAACAGTGTGTTCGCGACCAACCGTATGCGCCTACTGGCCATCGCGGCGCAACTGCGCGTGGAAGGCCTGCTGGCCAAGCTGCCCCGAAAATTCAATACCTCAGCGTTAAGCGGCGATGCGCCCGTGACTGCGGAGCGCATGAGCGTAGGGCCGCGCCCAACTGCCGTGCAGCAAAACGTGCCAGCTTGGTTGGTATTTGGCATGTTCTTTGTGGTGGCGTCCATCGCGGGCTTGTTTGTGGAAGAGCGCGCCTGCGGCGCCCTGTCACGCTTGCGCAGTCTCGGTGCCAAACCGTGGCAGTTGATCGTCAGCAAAATCGTGCCCTATCTGGGTGTCAATGGTGTGCAGGCTGCGCTGATGCTGGCGGTCGGCGTCTGGCTCATGCCCGAGATTGGTGGCGAAGGCCTGTCGCTGCAAGGGGTTCATTGGGGTGCTTTGTTGCTGATGCTGTTGGCCATTAGTCTGGCGGCCGTCAGTCTGGCGCTGGCCGTGGCCTGCCTGGTCAGCACCCACGCACAGGCGTCCACACTGGGCCCTATTCTTAATGTGCTGATGGCTGCTTTGGGCGGCGTGATGGTGCCGCTGTTTGTTATGCCAGCGGTGATGCAAAAAATCGCCACCTACTCGCCCATGAACTGGGGGCTGGAAGGTTTGCTCAATGTGCTGCTGCGCAATGGAGATGTGGCCAGCGTGCTGCCCCAAGTCGGGCGACTGGCTGGTTTTTCAACGTTGATGCTTTTGACAGCATTCATGCTGTTCCGACGTCGGATTTGACGCAGAATTCAACTGTTCACGTTCCCCCGCACTGAAAGTTAATGCTGGGGTTCTTACCCATGACTGGACTCTCCATGAGATTATTTTTTCTAACAAGTTGTGTATTTTTTGCATTAACGCAGTCCGCTCTGGCTCAGAACGCAAACTTGCCGTTATGGGAGATCGGTGCTTTTGGTGGTTTCGCCTCGACACCCGCCTATCCCGCATCTATAGAGCGTACTTCACGCGCTTTGGTTCTGCCATTTCTCATTTATCGAGGGGATGTATTGCGTGTCGACCGAAACAGCATTGCTGCACGTATCACGCATGCCGATGACTATGAGTTTGATATCGGCTTTGCAGGCTCATTGCCCGCCAAATCCGATGAGATTGCGATACGCCGCGGTATGCCGGACTTGGGCACCCTGATCGAGTTTGGTCCCCGTTTCAAAACGACCTTGAACCGGCCAACGCTGACCAGTCAAATTCGGCTGGAGGTGCCGTTGCGTGCCGTGATTGAAATCAATAATGGCGTACGTACGCAGGGCGTGTCGTTTGAGCCCGAGCTGGTTTATGAGAATTTTGATTTAAGCTCAGGTTGGGGTATGTCCGCCAGCGGCAGTCTGCTATTTGGCGACAGCAAGTTGAACAGCTATTTATACGGTGTTTCGCCACAATTTGCCTCCGCCGAACGTCCAACTTACGCCGCACAGGCCGGGCTGATTGCGACCCGGTTGGGTCTGAGCACCACCAAAAACATCACGCCGGATGTACGCGTGTTTGGATTTATTCGCTACGAACTTTATGATGGCGCAGCCAATCGTGCCAGTCCACTTTTCCTTCAAACCAGTGGCACCAGTATTGGTATCGGGTTTACGTGGACGCTGAGCCGCTCAGAGAGTCGTGCTGCCAACTAGCGCTGCCCCGCAACCGTAAATAAAGCAGTATTTTCCAATGAGGTATGAGCGTAGTAATCGGCTCCCTGCCGCAAATCGCGCCGAAGAAACACTTCGTGCCTTCGTCGTGGCAGAGTAGAGTGCGGTGCCCGCTGAAGACCGATAAGGCAATGGCGCTAAATGTCCGCGTGTGAGCGTGGTCCGGGGTGATGTCATCGATCTCAATGCATTGGCCGATTGGCTCCAGGCCTGCGGGGTCGATACCGTGGCCATGGAATCCACTGGCGTGTACTGGATGCCGGTGTTCGAGTTGCTGGAATCGCGCGGCTTCACTGTGCTGCTCGCGTCTTCAATACGCCGGGCGCAGGCGACCATTGAGGGCGATCGATAGCGTTTGAATCAACGATCACCATATATCGTCCAGGCCAGGCGATGACTTGGCGGTCATGCTTCAACACCCAAAGTTCATCACCACTGGCCCGTGCAGCTTCATAGTCTGCATCCAGGAGTCCATGACGATCAAGGAAACCGTTGAGGGTAGACGGAATCCGAATGCAGCCCTCAGAGGCAACCCGTCCAAGCCTGGCCTCCAGCACATGGGGATCGGTAGCATGCATTAGCAGGCGCATTTTGCTGATACCCCCTGCTCCCCAACCCCGTTCGGCAGATTGCCAGCCGAAGTCAAATACCCGCAACCCACGCAGTCCAAAACCACGAATGTGGTTCTTGTTGTAGGTCCCCATGGACCGGTAGTCCGGGTTATCAAGTGAATGCGGGAACACGCCAAGTGGTGAAACGAAGTGCTCAAAGGACCCCGTCTTTCCGGTGGAAACCGCAGTAGCGCCAATCCAATGCCACTGGCCGGATGGGGTCAGTAGAACCACAAATGCGGCTTGAATCTGGGGGCTGCGGTCAACCAGCACGAACGCTTGCGCCGTCTGGTCGGTCAGTTTGGCATTGGACAGACTGAGTTGAAGCAAGCTGATGTAGCGCTGCTGATCTACAAGTGGAACATCAAGACGATGGTCAACTTCTGCCGAAAATTTGTCATTCCAGCCCTCCAAAAGTTCGGCATCCGGTTTGGCTGCGACAGCCTCCTGCGCCATGCCGCATCGAAGCATCGCGCCCCAAACAAGCAAGCCCATTGAAGCGTGACGACGGGTTGAAGAAAACCTCATAAAGTAAATACACCCCATTGGTCGCAAGCCTGCGCGAGCATGGATAGGACTGAATTGTTGAACCTTGCGTAGCCAGTGAAGTCTATGAAAGTTCACGGAACTTGTATGTTCGATGCCTCACATAGAGTAGCAGTGCAACAGGTTTGATCGAAGATGCAGGCGAGCTGGCAATTACGCCGGGTGGGCTGCTTGCCGTGCCAGACACAAATCAGCCCAAGCGCGGGCTTTATCGGCCGGGTTGCGCAGCAGGTAGGTCGGGTGATAGGTCACGATCACCGGGATACCCTGGTAGCGGTAGATTTGGCCGCGTAGTTTGCCAAACGGCAGTTTGCTGCCCTCGGGCAGGCTACCGTGCAACAGGGTTTGCGCCGCAAAGCGGCCCATGGCCAGAATGACTTTGGGTTGCACCAGTGCGACTTCGCGGCGCAGGTAGTTTTCGCACAGAGCAAGCTCTTGCTTGGTGGGGTTGCGCACCATGGCAGGACGGCACTTGACGACGTTGGTGATGTAGGCGCGTTGGGCTGTGCTGGCCGCATCTGTAGCGCCCGGCGCATCATGCCGGTGCAGGCCTACAGCCTTGAGCATGTTGTCCAGCAACTCGCCCGCCTGGTCGGCAAACGGCGACCCGACGCGTTCCTCGAATTCATCCGGGGGTTCGCCGACCACCAGCCAGTCGGCCTGGTGCGGGGCATCGCCAGCGGCGCCGCCAAACACCGGGGCGCGGCGCCCCACGCACAGCGAGCAGGCCTGGCAGGTGGTCACGGTGTCGGCCAGGGTCGGCCAGTCCATGGTGGCTATGCCGTCGGCCAGCACACCGGGGGTGGCCGTTGGGCTGTTCGATGCCGGTGCTTGTAAAGTTTTTTGGGGTGTAGCCCTTGTATTTATTGCGTCAACAGCTATGGATTCAATAGCGACTGCGGATGGTCTCAAGGTGGCATCGGCAGGAGCTGGGCTTGCGACTGGCGGCGCCTGCGTCACACTGCGGGGTATTGGGGGCGGCTCGGGCGCGAGCTCAACCTGCGGTGCCTGGGCGGGCGGCTCGGGCAGCCAGACGTGAATGCCCATCTCTTGCAGGATGGCGCGCTGGCGGGTGTCAAGGTCGAGGCTCATGCGTGCATTTTCACCGACTCAGAGCTTCAGGCTCATCACCACACCATCTTCACGTTGGCCGTTGCCCGCGGGGTAGTAGTTTTTGCGCTGGCCGACGCGGCGGTAGCCTTGTGCTTCGTACACCTTGAGCGCCCGCAGATTGCCCACGCGCACCTCCAGCCAGAGCCATTCGGCGCGCTGACCCTTGGCCCAGATCGTCAGCGCATCGAGCATGACTTGAGCCCAGCCCTGCCCCTGGTACTCGGGCGCCACGGTGATGTTGAGCAAATGCACCTCGTCCACGCCTTTCATGGCGACGAAATAGCCGAGCAAAGTGTCCCCGGCCAACAGCAGTTGCGCCTCGTAGCCGGAGGCAATGGAGTCGATGAAGTTGCCGTGCGACCAGGGGTGAGCGTAGGTGCTGTGCTCCAGCCGCAGCACCGCTTCCAGGTGCGCAGGCGTCATGGTCTCGAAGCGGGCTTCGATGGTTTTCAGATTTGCATTCACAAAGCCGCCTTCTCTGCTGCGCGCTCGGCGGTGGTCTTGGCCACTTTGTCGCGGATGTAGAGTGGCAGGGCCTGGTCGGCCGGCACCGCCCCACCGGCCGCCAGCAGGGCCGGGGCCATCCGCAACAGGGCGGTGGCGGTGGGCAAGGCGTCAAACCGGGGCGAAGAAATGTCGGTGAGCCGTGCGCCGTAGACCGCAAATACGTTACCGGCCAGGGTGCAATCCGCGCCCATCACCAGCTCTTCAGGTTTCATCAGGCTGTAGCCCCCGATCTGCCTCCACAAGCCGCTCTCAAAAGCGTAGCGCGCTCCGTACAGCTCGTCCATGCGGGCATCGAGCAAGGCCATTACCTGGAGCTTGGGAAGATGGGCAAGGTGTTGATACCGGGCTTCTTCGGCCACCGCCAGCAGGGTGTCGATCGGCAGCACCGGCACCTTGGCGCCAAACGCCAGCCCCTGTGCCACCGCGCAGGCGGTGCGCAAGCCGGTGAACGAGCCGGGGCCGCAGCCGAAAGCAATGGCGTCCAGCTGGTCGAACGTCAATCCGGCCTGCTGCATCAAGTCTTGAATCAAGGGAATCAGGTGGGCCGAAGTCTGCGCGCCACCGGGAGCCGTGCGCTGCCAGACCTGCGCCGTGCCGTCCAGCGTGCGCTGGACGGCGATGGACATCATGTCGGTGCTGGTATCAAAGGCAAGCAGGTTCATGGTTTTGTTTTGTGTCATATATTAAATCAGCCTCTATCCCCCGTAGTACATGCGTTAGCAGCTACTTTTTTAATAGCGAGTGGCGGCTTGCACTGGCATGGGCGTTGACAGATTTCAACGGAGAATTATCATATTGAGTAAATTTACTCAATATGATTTATGCCCTTCTATCGAGATCAAGTTCAAGCGCTGCGCGAGCGGCTGCAAGAAACGCCTTTCTTCATCACGATTGTCGCAGGACCACGCCAGGTTGGGAAAACCACCCTGGTACGCCAATCGCTGGAAAAATGCGCCCACTATTTCGTCGCGGTCGATCAGCCGACCGAGCCACCGGCATTTGGAGCGTTCACCTCGCAAACCAGCGAAATTGACGGCGCCCCCCGCGATGCTGCCTGGCTGATCCGTCGCTGGAAAGACGCCCGACAGCAATGCATGGCCTTCCAGCAAAACCACACGGGGCAGCCGTTCGCCTTCGTGCTCGATGAAATCCAGAAAATTCTGCGCTGGTCTGACACGGTGAAAGGCCTGTGGGATGCCGACCGCGCCCAGGGTCTGGACATGCATGTGATCCTGCTCGGCAGCTCACCGCTGCTGATTCAAAAAGGCCTGGCCGAAAGCCTGGCCGGGCGCTACGAGCTGATGCGCGTCACGCACTGGTCGTTTTTGGAAATGCACCAGGCGTTTGACTTCACGCTCAACGAATACATCTACTTTGGCGGCTACCCAGGCGCCGCCCGACTGATCCGCGACGAGGCGCGCTGGCGCAACTATGTGCTGGCCAGCCTGGTGCAGCCCAGTATCGACACCGACATTCTGCAAATGACCCGGGTGGACAAACCCGCTTTGCTCAAGCAGCTGTTTGAACTGGGCGCCAGCTACTCCGGCCAGTTGCTCGCATTGGGCAAGGTCAAAGGTCAATTGCAGGACGCAGGCAATGAAACCACGCTGGCTGGCTACCTTACTTTGCTGAGCAACGCTGGCCTGCTCACGGGCTTGCAAAAATACCATGTGGGCGCAGCGCGTCGGCGTGCCTCGGCTCCGAAGTTCAACGTGCTCAACACCGCGCTGATGTCCAGCGCCACGCCCTACACCTTTGCCCAGGCGCAAGCGGACCGCAGCTACTGGGGGCGGCTGGTCGAAAGCACGGTGGGCGCGCACCTGTGGAACACGGCGGCCAGCACCGAGGAGATCAGCTACTGGCGCGAGAGCCCGCACGAAGTGGACTTTGTGATTGCCGACGCCATCCGGTTGACGGCGATTGAGGTGAAAAGCACGGCCACCACCGGCAAACTCACCGGCCTGGAAGAATTTGCCAGGCAGCACACACGCTGCAAACCCCTGCTGGTGGGCGCAGGCGGCGTTGAGTTGACCGAATTTTTATCCTACTCACTGGCCCATTGGCTCGATGCACAGTGATGGCTGACATGAACACCCGCCCAAGCCTCATTCAAGACCGCCTGCCGCTGGAGCGCGAAGCCCGGGCGCGCAAAAAGGATGAGCGCCTGAGCGTACCGCAGCCCTTGAGCGATTACCGCGACGTACCCGCCTGGGTATTACTGGCTGACCCCGGTGCTGGCAAGTCGGATGTGTTTAGCAGTCTCAGCTTGAGCGAAGGCGGCACCTGCGTAAGTGCGCGTGATTTTGTGGAATTGGATTTGCCCACCGATTGGCAAGAGCCGCTGTTCATTGACGGGCTGGATGAAATTACCTCCGGCCAAGCCATGGGTTCGACCCCATTGGGGCAGATTCGGCAAAAACTACAACGGCTCGGCACGCCCAAATTTCGCCTCTCCTGTCGCGAGGCCGACTGGCGCGGCAATGCCGATGGAGATGCACTCAAACGGCTGGTTGGCGACGGCAACTTTGCCGAACTGCACCTGGCCCCTTTGAGCCACGCGCAATCGGTGGCCCTGATCGCGTACTGGCAATCGAACACCGACGAGGCCCAGGCCGAAGCCTTCATGCAAAAGGCCGAGCAACGTGACCTTGGGGGCCTGCTGGACAACCCGCAAACCCTGCGCATGCTGGTCACGGCGCATGCGGCCAACGGGGGCGACTGGCCCGCCAGCAAAACCCAAACCTATGAAATGGCTTGTGAGCAACTGGTGCGCGAACACAATGACGAGCACCTGGCCAACAGCCGCGACAGCACACCACCCGACGACCAGACGCTGCTAGCAGCAGGGTATTTGTGCGCCGTCATGCTGCTGTCCGGCAGCGGGGCCATCGCCTTGCAGCGGCAAAGCCAGTCGCGCACAGGCGTGGTGTCCTTGCCCGAGCTGAAAAGCGCCGATTCAGCCCCTGACTTGCCCACCAGCCGGGCCGCCCTGCACACCCGCTTGTTCCGGGGCAATGGGACGGGCGATTTTTGGCCGGTTCACCGAACCGTTGCGGAATATCTGGGTGCGAAATACCTTGCTTCCCGCATTCAAGCTGGCCTGCCCGCCAGCCGCGTGCTGGCCTTGATGCTGGGCGAAGATGCCGGTATCGTGCCCGAGTTGCGCGGCCTGCACGCCTGGCTGGCCGTGACCGCGCCAGGGGAACTGCGCCGCGAGCTGATTGAGCGCGACCCGCTGGGGGTGGTGCTCAATGGCGATGTGCGCAACTTCAGCCGTGCAGATAAATTGAACGTGCTCAACGCCTTGCGTGATGAAGCCACGCGCTACACCTACTTTCGCAGCCAGAACTGGGCGAGTCATCCCTTTGGCGCTTTGGCCACAAAGGAAATGGAAGGCGATTTCAAAGGCTTGCTGGAATTGACCGACCGCAGCCCGGCGCACCTGGCCTTGGTCGATTGCGTATTGGATGCATTGGCGCATGGCCAGCACATGCCAGCATTGGCCCCAGAGTTGGAGCAGGTGGTGCGCGATAAAACTTATTGGTCTGGCTCACGCAAAGAAGCAATAACAATTCTTGGCACCTATGCGCAAGAAGAAAGCAACTGGCTAACACTCACGCAGTTATTGGCGGACGTTCACAACAACGTCGTAGAGGATTTGGAAGATGAGCTTTTGGGCGCACTGCTGCAAAAACTTTATCCCGGCCATATTTCACCAGCCGAAGTTTGGCAATATTTCAAACAACCCAAGGCTGAGCAACTGATCGGTAATTACTGGCTTTTCTGGCATGACCTGTCAAAAGAAACAGCACCGCAAGAGGAAGTTCCAACCTTGCTGGATACTTTGTTTTCAACAGGTTTCCAGCTCAACAACCGGCCAGACCGTTTAGATTCATCAAAAATTGTGGGCAAATTGCTTGCGCGAGGTGTGACTGGGAGCGGAGAGCAAATTGCGGTGCCACGGCTTTACAGCTGGCTCTCACTAGGCTTAGGGCCTCATCAATACTGCCCGCTTGCACAAGCAGACAAGTCCGCGCTGGGGCAATGGCTTGGCGAGCATCCCGCTACTTATAAAGCATTGTTTGAGCACGGACTATCCGTACAAAACCAAACCAGCGATAGCATCCTCCGTAACTTGTGGCAGATTCGTGCCCATCTCTACGGCGCGTCTGAACCTGATGACGCCACCCCGTGGTATGTATCGTTGGCAAAAGCAAGCAGCAATGAGAACTTGCGACGCCAGTTGGTTACAGAAGCGTTTCGGCTAACCCACCAGAGAAAAGGGCCAAACTCTGCCATTGAACTCTTAGAGAAATGGTCCGAAGACAACGCCAGCGATGCCGACTGGGTAGAGGGGATTTTACGCAGCCCTTATCCACCCCAAGAGATTGAGCAACAACATATTGACTGGGAGATTAATTACAAAAAGAGTGAAGCGGAAAAGTCACGACAGAAAATCAGATGCTTTAGTGAAGCGTTACCGAGTTTTGCGACTGGCCCGGCTCACGTGAGCGCATTAATTGAGGTGGCAGAAAGCTATCTCGACTTTTTTCGGAATTCAAAAGAAACGACACCAGATGCGCGTTTGCAAGAGCTGTTGAACCAAAATCAAGAGTGGGTTTTTCTTGCCCTGCACGGCTTGCGCCAATGCCTGTTTCGCAAAGACCTGCCTTCAGCCGCCGACATCATTGACCTCAATATCAAAGGGCAACGTTACAACCTGGCGACGCCATGTATGGCGGCGATGGAACTGCGCTACACCGAAAACCCGGCGACGGCACTTGATTTACGCTCAGTAGTGCTGGAAACCGTGGCGGCTTTTCGCCTGACCAACGACTACTATGAAACGCCCATTTGGTTCAAACAACTGCTGGCACAACGGCCAGATGTTTTAGTCAAGGTCATGCACCCCTTGATCAGCCAACAAATCAGCACAAAAAAAGAACATGTTGATGGTTTGCAGGCACTGGCGCATGACACAACCTACTCAGAAGTTACAAGGCAAATTACGCCAGCGCTCATTAACGAATTTCCTACGAAGGCAAGTAAGCAGCAGTTGCCCATTCTGCGGCTGTTGATCGTTTCGATGTTGCATAGTGTTGACTACGAGTCCCAGCTAAGCCTGATCGCTACCAAACTCAGTTCCCCGCTCATGGATGTGGCGCAGCAGGTTTACTGGCTGACAGCAGGTGTGCAGTTAGCGCCCAATTTGTATCTGGAACAGACCAAGCAGTTTGTTGGGAAAACCCAGACTCGTATCAATCACTTGATTGCAATGATTCATGAACGGCAAAGTAGGGGAAGTTCGCCAGTAAATTTGCCAGTCGCAACGCAAGATTTTTTTATCGCTCTTTTAGGTCCTTGTTCAAACCCGTCCTGGGCAAACGGTGGTGGCTGGGTAACGCCAGAAATGGAGTTGGGTCGCTACGTTGAAGGCCTCATCTCAGCCCTGGTCAACAACCCGGACGATGCCGCCACGAAGGCGTTGATCGACCTCCGGCAGCGCCACGACTTAAAACACTGGGCAGACTCGCTCAACCGCGCCCTGTACGACCAACGTATTACGCGGCGAAAAGCGCGGTTCAAACCGGCGCAGGTTGAAACAGTTTGCGCCACACTGGCGAATCTAAAACCGGCCAATGCGTCGGATTTGTGGGCGCTGACGGTGTATCACCTCACGCAACTGGTTCATGCGATTCAGCATAGCAACACTGATCAATATGACCACTATTGGTCAGGAGATAAGCCTCAATCCGAAGAAATCTGCCGCAATTTACTGTTGACATATCTACAACTGATCCTCGCCCCACTGGATATCTCGGTTGAGCCTGAGCGTCGTCATCCTGACAAAAAACGAGCAGACATCGAAGTCGCTGCGGGGCTCCTCCACATTCCCATTGAAGCCAAGGGAGAGTGGAATACAGATGTATGGAAAGCCATTGAGAACCAGTTGATTGCGAAGTACGGCAGAGAGACCGCCAGCGATGGCTACGGCATCTATTTGGTGTTCTGGTTCACCGGCAACCTGAAAGCCGCGCCCACGGACGGGGGCGCTAAAGTGAAATCACCGCAAGAGCTACAGCAACGCCTCACCGCCACCATCCCCGAAGCCCTGAAACACAAAATCGCCGTTCTGGTCGTAGATTGCTCAAAGCCTAAAACGGTCTGACTTATATAACAAATCAGCCTCTATCCCCCGTAGCACCTGCGTGAGCAGCTACTTTTTTAATAGCGATTGGTTTGGCAGCCCGCACCCCGAACAGAATGCCGATGGTCACCAGCGCCAGTCCGGTGGACAGGTTCCAGTGCAGCGGTTCACCCAGAAACAGCACCGCGCCCAAAGCCGACAGGCCGGGCACCAGCGCCGTGATCATGGTCGAGCGTACCGGGCCGTAGTGCTGGATCATCTTGGTGAAGGTGATGCCCGAGATCACCACCGAGCCCCAACCTTGGAAAAAAGCCTGAAACAACACTTCTTTGAGCGGTGCCGAGAACACATGGCCCGGCACCACATGGGTGAGCACCAGCGCCGCATAAGCCGGCACAAAACTGGCAAATGCAAACACCGTGATGGCGATGGTGGCGCGCACCGCGTCCAGCGCATGGCTGCGTGCCAGCACGCTGTAGCAAGCCCAGCAAATAGCGGCCAGCATGAACAGCACATCGCCCTTCCAGACTTCGCCGCCATCAAACGCATGCAACAGGCTGGCGCCGCCGACCATCAGGTCGCCCAGCACGATCAGGCTCAGCCCCAGCGCTCGAAAGCGCGTGATGCGGTCATGCAGAACGACCCTGGCCAGCAGGGCCGTCCACAGCGGCAAGCTGCCCGGCATCAAGACCGAGGCGTGCGCCGCCGGGGCAAATACAAAGCCGCTGTAGGCCAGCAGCGCGTACAAAAAGCCACCAAAAAAACCGACTGAGGCCGTGATTTTGAGCGACAGCGGCGACACGCCAAAGAACGAGGATTGGCCAACGCCCAGGTTCCGGTCGCGGTACACCAGCCACGCGCCCCAGGGCAGCAGAATCAGGCTGGCGCCCACCATGCGGCAAAAGGCGATGTCAAACGGGAGCAAGGTGCCGCCCCGAGTCGGATCAGCCGAGGCGCGGGCGATGATGATGAACGAGGTCCAGATGACCACCGTGACCACGGCAGCCAGGAGGCCAATCGTTTTGGGGGAGAGGCCTTTTGCGCTTTGGTGGGTTGATGGTGATGGGGGCATGGGGTGATTATCCCAACTTCACGTTTTCCCCACTCACTCCCCCCGCCCTCTCTCGCCCCGCTGGGCGAAAGAGGGAGCTAACAGCCACATTTGGCCGCGTTTTTTAAGGGGGGCCGTGCAAGAGCATCTTTTGCATGTGGCCCGGATAATCGGGGCATGTTTAGTTCAAAAAAACTGTTCGCCGCTTTCTCAATCCTGGCTTGTGGCCTTGCGTTGGCGCAAGCGTTGCCGCCGGAAGTTGCCAGTGCTTTGGCGCGGGCCAAGGTGCCGGTGGATGCGGTTTCGGTGTTGGTGGTGGAGGCTGAGGGCAAGGCGCTGCCGCGTCTGAGTCACCGTGCCAGCGTGCCGGTCAATCCGGCGTCGGTGATGAAGTTGGTGACCACTTATGCGGCGCTGGACTTACTCGGCCCGGCCTACAGCTGGCGCACGCCGGTGTTTGTGGATGGCGTGGTGCGGGACGGCACCTTGTTTGGCAACCTGGTCATCAAGGGCCAAGGCGATCCCAAGCTGGTGGCCGAGCGTTTGTGGCTGCTGCTGCGCCGGGTGCAGGGGCTGGGCATCCAATCCATTGCGGGCGACATCGTGCTCGACAGCAATGCTTTTGAGCCGCTGGAGGCCGACCCGGCCAGTTTTGATGGGGAACCGCTTCGCCCCTACAACGCCACGCCCGATGCGCTGCTGATGAACTTCAAATCGGTGGTCATGACGTTTGTGCCGGATCGCAGCGCCAACACCGCCTCGGTCCAGTTCGAGCCGCCATTGGCCGGTGTCCGGTTTCAAACCAGCGTGCCCTTGTCCATGGGCGCCAGCACCGAGTGTGGTGACTACCGGGCGGCGCTCCAGGCTGATTTTTCCGACCCCACGCGCATCCGTTTTGCCGGCGCTTACCCGGCCGCTTGTCCTGAAAAAACCTGGTCGGTGGCCTATGTGGACCCCCAAAGCTACAACTTGCGCGCCGTCGAAGGTTTGTGGCGAGAAATGGGCGGCAAACTCACAGGAACCGTGCGTGTTGGCCTCGCCCCCGCTGGCGCTCCCGCGTTTGAGGTCAGCTCGCCGACGCTGGCCGAGGTCATTCGCGATATCAATAAATTCAGCAACAACGTGATGGCGCAGCAGGTCTTTTTGACGCTCAGTTTGCCTGTGCGAGGGCCGAACGACACGACGGGCGCCGCGGTGGTCAGCTCCAGGGCGAGCCGCGAGGCCTCGCGCGAGATCGTGCGCCGCTGGTGGATTGAGCGCATCAGCCCGAACGACGCCCCTCAGCTGGAAAATGGTTCGGGTTTGTCGCGCAATGAACGCATCAGTGCCCAAGCCCTGGCAAAGCTGTTGCAAACCGCCTACAAATCGCTGTGGATGTCCGAGCTGATGTCCTCGCTGCCGATCACGGGTGTGGACGGCACGCTCAAGACCCGTCGCGCCTTGATGCAGGGCGGCGCCCACCTCAAAACCGGCAGCCTGCGTGACGTGGCGGCCATGGCCGGCTATGTCGATGCGGCCAGCGGCAAGCGTTATGTGCTGGTCGCCATTGCCAACCACGCCAACGCCAGTGCGGCCCGCCCGGCGATGGATGCACTGATCGACTGGGTTGCGAGAGACAATTGAGGTATGTCTTTATCTGAAATCGTCGGCTACTTCGCCGCCATCCTCACCACCGGCGCCTTTGTTCCCCAGGCGTGGCACACCTTTACCACCCGCGACGTGAGTGGTATCTCGCTAGGCATGTACGGCACCTTCACGGCGGGTGTTGCCTGCTGGCTGGTGTACGGCGTATTGCTTGGCGCCTGGCCCATTGTCATTGCCAATTGCATCACGCTGGCACTGGCGTTGGGCATCTTGGTGATGAAGTTGCGGTTTCGGTAAATATTTTTTTGCCCAGTAAGATCAATATTTGGTGTGATCTGCAAAGTCTTAAGGGGTTTACCCCAGTTCTCACTGGGTGGAATGGGCATTAAGATTTCACACGCAAATAGCACGACCGTTCTATTTTAGTTTTCACAAATCGGAGAAACAAATGAGGCATTTCAAAATTCTTGCAGCCAGTATGGGTGCGGCCTTGCTGGTGGCGGCGTGCGGTGGTGGCGGAGGCAGTGCGGGTGATCAAACACCCAAGATTAAATTTTCTTCAATGGTCACTTTTGGCGACAGCCTGAGCGATGTTGGCTCCTACAAGGTTGGCACGGTGGCCACACTGGGCGGTGGGCAGTGGACGGTTAATTCACCCAGTGCAAAAAATTGGACTGAGCTGCTCGCAGCGCAATACAGTCTGCCAGCGCCTTGTGCGGCTGAAACTGGCTTGCCTTCGGTTTTATTCACCGGCTTTACCGGTGACGTTATTAAAGACTTCCCTAACTGCCGCAATTACGCACAAGGTAGTGCGCGAGTAACGAGCTCCTATAGTTTGTACAGCCTCGCAGTGCAACAGGCAGTTTTGAGCACATCTGGTACAGCTGCTGCTACAGCGACGGCAGGACTTGGACTTATGGCAGTGCCCGTTGCCACTCAAATGAGTCGGCATCTAGCGAACGTTGGCGGCAGTTATAGCGGCAGCGAACTTGTAACCGTACTCGCCGGGGCCAATGACGTATTAATGAACCTCAACGCTGTTGCCAAATCTGTTGGGGGCGGCGCTACCGCTGTCGGTGCAGCAACTTTTGCAGGATGGACGACGCGTCCTGATTGGGGAACATTGCAGACAACATTATTTCTTGGTGGCACAAGTCCGGCGGCAACATTGGCAGCAGCTACGGCTGCTCAAAATGCGGCTGTGGACAGCATGGGATCAATTGCAACCGATCTGGCTGGCGATATTCAAACGCAAGTAATTGCCAAAGGGGCAAAGTATGTTGTGGTGGTTAATGTGCCTGACATCAGCATTACCCCATTTGCAACCGAAACCGAAGCGGTTTCGCCAGGCACCGTGACATTGCTTGCTAAGCTGGTGAATACGTTCAACACAACATTAACAAGCGCTCTAAACACGACCAACGGTGTCATCATTGTCGATGCGTTCAGCGACAGTCATAACCAATCGATTCACCCTGAGCACTATGCCCTTAGCAATGTAACCAAAGAGGCGTGTGACCCAGCATCGACTGCGAATCCCCTTCAAGGACGTGCTCTCACTTGCACCGCTAGCAGTACGCTTCCAGGGATTGACACCAGCGCTTACCTGTTTGCAGACGGAGTGCACCCCACCCCCTATGGCTACAAACTTCTGGCCCAACTTGTGGCCAAGAGTTTGGTTCTGGCGGGCTGGCTCTAATCCAACGAACTTCAAGGAGAACACACTATGAAAACCCAACTGAAGTTTCTGGCCGCAGCGGCCTTGTTGACCGCTGGCAGTTCTTTTGCCCAAAGCGCTGGCACCTGGATGTTGCGCGCCGGTGCCACCACCATCGCACCCCAGGTCAACAGCGGCTTCCTGTCTGCGCCTGACTACATGAACGGCACCAAAACCGATGTCGGCGCCGACACCGAGCTCAGCGGCGGCATCACCTACATGTGGAGCGATCATTTGGCCATTGACCTGCCATTGGCGCTGCCCTTCACGCACAAGATCATCGGCGACGGTGCGATCAAGGGCGCTGGCGATGTGGGCGAGGTCAAGGCCGTGCCTTTTGTCGTGTTTCTGCAGTACCGGTTTAACGAGGCCAGCGCCAAGTTCCGCCCTTACGTGGGTCTGGGCGCCACTTACGCTTATTTCTATGATGCCAAAGGTAGCGGCAAGTTGACGGCGCTGACCAACCCCGGTGGGCCAGCCACCACCTTGTCCGTCGATTCCAAATATGCCGCTACGCCACAAATCGGCGCCACCTTTGCCTTGGGCGACAAATGGTTCGTGGACGTTCATTACAGCAAAACGTATCTGAGCACCACCACACATTTGTCCACCGGGCAGCACCTGGACATCACGCTCGACCCAATCGCCTACGGCGTTGACATTGGCTACAAGTTTTAAGCCATCAGCTCGCTGAGGCGCGTAGCAGCCGATCCCGCACGCCGTCCCATTCGGGCGACGGTGGCGGGGTTTCAATCCAGATCAGCTTGACCCCTTGGGCATCGAACTCGCGCAGCACGGCAAACAATTGCTGGGCAGTGTCGGCAGCCTCATCGGGCATGCGCCGACGCAGCACTTGGGCCGAGCGGGTTTTGAGAATGGCACGCGAGTAGGTGGCAATCGTCGGGCCCGCACTGGCGTCCAGGTCATTGCCCAACAAGTCCAGCGCCGTCTGCAAGGCTTTGGCATCCATCAAGCGCACTTTGGCGTTGGGTGCGTAGTGCGAATCAAGTGTCCCAGAGGCCCGTGGCGCAGGCTCAGCTTGCGTGAGTAGCTCATCTTTTAATAGCACTTTCAAGCCGCACACCGCCTGCACCTGCTCCGGCGTGATGGCGCCGGGGCGCAGCAGCACCGGCACACCGCGCGTGCAGTCAATGATGGTGGATTCGATCCCCACGTCGCAGGGGCCGCCATCGAGAATCAGCAAATCAGCACCAAATTCACCTTGCACATGGGCGGCGGTGGTTGGGCTGACGCGGCCAAACTGGTTGGCACTGGGGGCGGCGATACCCCAGACGGGTTTCTGTAGGTGCGCTAGGTCATCTCCCGGCAACAGGCAGGCTTGCAGCAAGGCCTGCGCCACCGGGTGCGAGGGGCAGCGTAGACCGATGGAGTTTTGCCCGCCCGCCGCGGCCGCTGCGACACCATCGCGGCGCGGCAGAATCAAGGTCAGCGGACCAGGCCAGAAGGCTTGAATCAGCTGGTGCGCAAAGTCGGGCACCTCAGCGGCAAAGTGCGCCACGCTGGCTTCATTGAGTACATGCACGATCAGCGGGTGGTCCGCCGGGCGGCCTTTGGCGGTGAAGATGCTGGCAATCGCCAGGTCATTTTCGGCATCCGCAGCCAAGCCGTACACCGTCTCGGTCGGCAAGCCTAATAAGCCTCCAGCCCTTATGCACTGAGCGCCAGCAGCTATGGATTCTGTAGCGAGTCCATCCAGGATCATGGCCGTATCAGCGCTCAAAACGCCTCAATGCCCAAAATGGCGGCCGCAGCCAGGGCCGTGGCGCGAACCTCGGCGACCGTGGCGCCGGTCAGGGTCAGGTGCCCCATCTTGCGGCCTTTGTTGGCTTTGAGTTTGCCGTACAGGTGCAGATGGGCGCCGGGCAGCGCCAGGACCTGGTCCCAGGCAGGCGACTGACCATCAACCCACAAATCACCCAGCAGATTGAGCATGACGGCTGGGCTGTGTTGGCGCGGCTGCACCAGCGGCAGGCCAGCCAGGGTGCGGACCTGCAACTCAAACTGCGACAGGTCGCAGGCGTTCATCGAATAATGGCCGCTGTTGTGCGGGCGCGGCGCCATCTCGTTGACGATCAACGTGTCATCCTGCAAAACAAAAAATTCAACGCACAACACGCCGACGTACTGCAATTCTTCTGCTATTGATTTAGTAGCTGCTACCGCACGTTCAGCAAGGGCTGCAGGGATATTTCCCTCATAAGCCTCAGTGACCGCCAGAATGCCCTCGCGGTGCAGGTTGAGCTGTACAGGCAGGTTGACGCAGGTGCCATCTGCGCCGCGCGCCACGATCACCGAGCATTCAGCTTTGAGCGGCAGCATTTTTTCCAGCACACAGGTCACGCCTTTGAGGGAATCCCAGGCGGCGGCCAGTTCGGCGCGGGTTTTGACACGAATTTGTCCTTTGCCGTCATAACCCAGACGCGCCGTCTTGACGATGCCCGGCAGCAAATCATCGGGCACGGCGGCCAGTTGCGCGGCCGTTTCAATCACCGCATAGGGCGCACAAGGCACGCCACAGCGCACAAAATGGGCTTTTTCTTTCACGCGGTCCTGCGCAATGCCGACGGCCTGGGCATTCGGGGCCACGGGCCGGGCCGCGCCCAGCGTCATCAGGGCGGGCGCGGGCACGTTTTCAAACTCGGTGGTGATGGCGGCGCAGCGCTGCATCAGCTGGCTCAGACCTTGTTCGTCCAGGTAGTCGGTCTGGATGTGGTAGTGGCTCACCAATCCAGCTGGGCTGATCACGTCCGGGTCCAGCACCACGGTGAAGTAGCCCATGGCCTGGGCTGCCTGCACGAACATGCGGCCCAGCTGGCCACCGCCCATCACGCCTAAGGTCGTTTGTTGACCGTTGCTGGAGCTGCCAGGCAAGAGTGTTTGTCCGCTCATAGCACGGGCGGCAGCGTCATGCCACGGGCGATTTCGGTTTGGGCGGCGCGAAAGGCGTCGAGCTGGGCACGCAGGGCCGGGTCGTCATTGGCCAGCATGGCCACGGCAAACAGGGCGGCGTTGGCAGCACCCGCGGCGCCAATGGCAAAGGTCGCCACCGGGATGCCTTTGGGCATTTGCACAATGCTGTGCAGCGAGTCCACGCCCGACAGATGCTTGCTTGCCACCGGCACGCCCAGCACCGGCACCGTGGTTTTGGCCGCCAGCATGCCTGGCAAATGCGCCGCGCCACCAGCCCCGGCGATGATGGCTTTGAGGCCCAGGCCAACGGCCGCTTCGGCGTAGGTAAACATGTCATCGGGCATGCGGTGCGCCGAGACCACGCGGGCGTCATGTGTGATGCCAAACTGTTGGAGAATGTGGACTGCATGCTGCATGGTGTCCCAGTCAGAGCTGGAACCCATGACGACGCCGATTTGAATGTTTTTCATAGTCCCCAATTTTACTTACCCCACGAGAGTCTCCCCAAAATGATGAACGTAACCGCTGACAACTTCAACGCCGAGATGCTCGATGTCTCGATGCACACGCCGGTGCTGATTGACTTTTGGGTTCCCGGCTATGAAGCCTGTGAAGAGCTCGACCCGCTACTGGAAAAAATGGAAACCAAGTCCGCAGGCCGCTTCAAACTGGTCAAAATTGATGCTGAACAGGAGCAGGAACTGAGTAAGGCCTTTGGCATTCGCAGCATTCCCACCTGCGTGTTGATGTATCAGGGCAAGCCGGTGGATGGTTTTACGGGCACATTGTCCGAGAGCGAAATCAAGGCGTTTCTGGACAAACACCTGCCCGAAGAGGTGCTGGAGGCCGAGGTCACCAGCGTCGAAGTGGGTGATGCGCCTGATGCCAACGACCCAGCGGTGATTGAGGAAACCTTGCACCAGGCCGTGCTGCAAAACCCGGATGACGAAGACGCCCGCTTTGCCTACATCAAGCACCTGCTGCTGGCCGGGCGCGACGACGATGGCAAGGTCGCATTTGCCCCTGTGATCGCCAAAGCTGCGTTCGTGCGCCGCTTTGACTCGCTGCAACGCTGGATGAATGCTATTGATTTTGCAGCTGATCGCGCAGACCAGACGGGGGCTGTAGCCGAACTGGATGCAAAGATTGCGCTGAACAAACGCGATTTCGACAGCCGCTTTGCCAAGACCCAATTGCTGATGGCGGCACAAAACTGGGTCGGCGCCATGGATGAGCTGCTGGACATTTTGATGCGCGACAAAGCCTGGGCTGACGACCTGGCGCGCAAGACCTTCATCGCTATTCTGGACATCATCGAGCCGCCTCCGGTTAAGGTGGCTGATGGGCAAATCCCGCCGGTGGACCCGACTGTGGCCACTTATCGGCGCCGTTTGAGCAGCGTGATTTTGAGCTGATTCAGGGCTTGGCTGCGGCGAAGAACGTGTCGGCATGCCGACTACGGGCTTCAATGCGGCCAAAGAGCGGACGAATACTCTCGTTCCAGACCAGGTCGAGCTGCTGGCAGGCGGCGCTGGAGAGAAAAGTCACCCGGTTTTCGTCCCGCTGACCAAGATCCAGGGCGTTGCTCAGCACTTCGGCCACATGCACCAGAGGCACCAGAGGGGTGGCCAGGTTATCGTCCGGGTAGTGATGACCGGCAATGGCGGCTTCGATGCTGGCTGGCAACTCCCAGTGGTTTGCCAGCCAAGCGCCGATGCTTGAGTGGTCAACGCCAAAGTGTTCGCGCTCCACGTCGTTGATGCCACGCGCATGGGTGAGTGCCAACTGCCAGCTCGACAGGTACAAGTCGGGATTGAAACTGTAGAGCCAGATCTGGCCGATATCGTGCAGCAGGCCAGCGATCAGTGCGGCATCGGTCGAGACGGGAACGGCGGTATGCAGCGTCAGCTCCTCGCAGCACACGCCGACGGAGACACAGTGTTGCCAAAACGTGGCGGGCAGGCCCGGCGCAGCAATACCAGCCACGAATGCGCCAATGCAACTGGTGAGCGTGATTTTGCGGACGGCGCTCATGCCGATCAGCGAAATGGCGGTGTAAATATCAGTGACTTCTGACATGCTGCGAGAGCGCGTCGAAACCATATTGGCGACGGAGAGCACGCGCGCCGTGATGATCGGGTCCCGAATGACGCACGCCGCCAGCAGCGTGAGGGACGCCTCGGGATCGTCCAGCGCGGCCAGAATGTCGGTGATAAAGCGCGGAAAGCTGGGCAGCGCAGAGCTGCGGGCAATCACTTCGTCACGGGTCAGTGTCAGAGCCGTCATCATGTGTTCCGGTAGCCCAGCACCTGGTCGAACAAGGTCGCCAGGGTGGGGTCGCTCAGGTCGGCGCCCTCAAATATCTGATGCACACGGTCAGCAGCCTTGGCGGCATCCACCGCTACTTCGTCATCGGTGCGCGTGTCATCTTCAAGGACGCACATGAACTCGGCGTAATGGGCGCTGAGCTGATTCATGTTTTCATCGGTCAATGCATGACCATCGGGCAAGGTCAGACTCAGAATGCCCCGGTACACCACGGTCAGCGGCGCGCCCAGCACCATGCCTTCTTTGGCGTCGCTGATTGGGATGTAGTGCAGGCGGGTTCTCATGCAAACCTATTGGGGTATGGGATCAGCCCGTGAGTCGCTCCAGCGCTTCCTGGTACTTGGCGGCGGTTTTGGCAATCACCTCGTTGGGCACGCGCGGTGCGGGGGGTGTTTTGCTCCAGGGCTTGCCGTCCACCTGCGCTTGCTCCAGCCAGTCGCGCACAAACTGCTTGTCATAGCTCGGTGGGTTGATGCCTTCCTGGTAGCTCTCGGCCGGCCAGAAGCGGGAGGAATCAGGCGTGAGCACCTCGTCCATCAGGGTCAGCGTGCCGTCGGCATCCAGGCCAAACTCAAACTTGGTGTCGGCAATGATGATTCCTTTGGTCAGCGCAAACTCGGCCGCTGCTTTGTAGATCTGGATGCTGATGTCGCGAATGCGGGTGGCCAGGTCTAGGCCGATCATCTCCACGGTTTGCTCGAAGGTGATGTTCTCGTCATGGTCGCCCACCGCCGCCTTGGCCGCCGGGGTGTAGATCGGCTCGGGCAGCTTGGAGGCGTTTTTCAGGCCAGCGGGCAACTTGACGCCGCACACCGCGCTGTTGTCCTGGTATTCCTTCCAGCCACTACCGGCCAAGTAACCACGCACCACGGCCTCGACCGGCAGGGGTTTTAAGCGTTTGACCAGCATCGAGCGACCGACTACCTGCGGAACCTCGGCGGGCGTGACCGCGCTCTCAGGTGCGTCGCCGGTGAGGTGAATCGGGCAGATATTCAAGCCTTTGGGGCCGAGCTTGTCGAACCAGAACAGCGCCATCTGCGTCAGCAGCGTGCCTTTGCCGGGAATGGGTTCGCCCATGATGACGTCAAACGCACTCAAACGGTCGCTGGCGACCATCAAAATACGGTCATCGCCAACGGCGTAGTTGTCGCGCACCTTGCCACGGGCAAGCAGGGGCAGGGAGGTGAGCATGGAGGTGTGCAAGGCAGCAGTCATATCGGATTTTCAGTGCAGAGGAAGCTTAAAACAAAAAGGCCCGGTGCGGTGGTTTCACCAGCAACGGGCCCCAATTATGGCAAGGACCAATCAGTTCACAACTTGGGCCAATTCACCGCGGGCATATTGACCAGCCACCACGGACAGGCTGTTGCCCTTGATTTTGGCGCCCTGGCCTTCGCAGCCAAATTCGATGTAGCGTTGTTTGCAAAGCTGTTTGGCGGCTTCGCGGGCGGGTTTGAGCCAGTCGCGCATGTCGAATTTTTCCGGGTTTTCAAACATGAACTTGCGCACGGCAGCGGTCATGGCCAGGCGGATGTCGGTGTCGATGTTGATTTTGCGCACGCCGAACTGGATGGCTTTTTGAATTTCTTCCACCGGCACGCCGTAGGTTTCCTTCATGTTGCCGCCGAATTCACGGATGATGGCGAGCAGGTCTTGCGGCACGCTGCTGGAGCCATGCATCACCAGGTGGGTGTTGGGAATGCGTTTGTGGATGGCCATCACGCGGTCAATCGCCAGGATGTCGCCGGTGGGCTTGCGGGTGAACTTGTAAGCGCCGTGGCTGGTGCCGATGGCAATCGCCAGCGCGTCGAGCTGGGTGCGCTTGACAAAATCGGCCGCCTGCTCGGGGTCGGTCAGCATTTGCTCGCGGGTCATGGTGGCGTCGGTGCCGTGGCCGTCTTCCTTGTCGCCCTTCATGGTTTCCAGCGAGCCCAGGCAGCCCAGTTCGCCTTCGACCGTGACGCCAGTGGCGTGCGCCAGGTCCACCACCTTGCGGGTGACTTCGATGTTGTACTCGTAGCTGGCAATGGTTTTGCCGTCAGCCATCAAAGAGCCGTCCATCATCACCGAGCTAAAGCCCAGATTGATGGCGCCCTGGCACACGTCCACGTTCTGACCGTGGTCCTGGTGCATCACGAGCGGAATATGCGGATAGGCCTCGATGGCGGCCGTGATCAGGTGCTTGATGAAGGCCTCGCCAGCGTATTTGCGGGCGCCAGCGCTGGCTTGCAAAATAACCGGAGCGCCGACTTCATCAGCCGCCGACATGACGGCCTGAACCTGCTCCAGATTGTTGACATTGAAGGCTGGAATGCCATAGCCGTTCACAGCGGCATGGTCCAGCAGTTCGCGCATTGAAACGAGTGCCATTTTGAGTTCCTCTTTAGAGTTGGTAACCTGTTTGTAACTGGGTCGAATTTTAGCGGGGTAGCTTGCTAAAAAATCAGCTCTTGTCGGCGTGGATGCCTTAAGTTGGAATTAATTTTGCAAGTTGAAAATTCTCAATTCAATCAATATACGCTCTTAACGATGAAACATGCATTAACCCTGCTCGTCGGCTTGCTAAGCCTCTTCCCCTGCCTGGCTCAGCCACAGACGGGCGCCTCAACCAGCGCAGCCAATGCAACCAATGATCTCCCTAACTACAGTCGGCATAAAAAAAACGATTTTTGCACCACCGCCCCGACCAGTGAGTGGATGGCTGAAGATGAGATGAAGCTGTTGGTGCTCCATCGTGGTTACCGCATAAAAACGTTCAAGGTCTCCAAAACCAACTGCTATGAGGTTTATGGGTTTAATCGCGAAGGTCGAATCGTCGAAGCCTATTTCAACCCGGTGACCACCCGCCTGGTGCTACAAAATATTGCGCAATAAATCAGTACCTGCTGACAACACGCGCACACCATGACGACACAAACCCCGGACAGTCTTGATCAGAGAGTCAATGCCACCTTGACCGGCTCTTGGCTGGGCCTGTTTCTGGGCGAGCTGTTTCAAGGGGTGGGGCAACTCGCCTTTTTCCTGCTGCTGCTCGAAGTCGTTTGGGAGTGGGGCAACAATCTGGGCAAGCCCGATGTGTATGTGCTGACCACGATGGCCTTGGGGCAAAGCGCATGGTTGTCCTGGCTCAGGCTCAAAGGTCAGGCGCTGCCGTGGTGGAGTCGGCTGAGCGGTTTGTTTTTTTATGCGCTGGTGGAGTCCCTGATTGAGGGCGGTTCCTTCTTTCTCAAGCCAAAACACCTTGCATTTGGGGTTTTGACGCTGTTGTTTGCCTGGGGCGCCGCGCTGGAGTCGCGTACCCATCAGCCCAAAACGGCCATGGCGGGGGTTTTTCTGTCGCGCACGGCGCAAGGGCTGGGGCCACTACTTTTTTACATCGCACTGGATCTGAGGGGAGAACCGTGGCTGACGGGGATTCCAGATTTTTTCACCTCCTCGCCGCACACGTTTCTACTGGCCCTGGCGATCACCCAAATTGGCGCACTGATCTCCCTGGCCCTGGTCACCCGCCGCCAAAAAGTGGTGATCACCGATTTGCTCCACCAGCTCAAAACCCTGTCGCGTTGGGGCTTTGGCAGCCGGGTGGTTGAAGAGGTATTGCAATACCGAGGTGCCCAGTCTGCCAGGCGGGTCGAGCGGTCTATCGGCTTTATTGATGTGCGCGGCTTTACCGCCTGGAGCGAAACCCGGCCGCCTGAAGAAGTCATCGAGATGCTCAACCACTTTTATGCCGCGGTGCTGCAGGCTTGCGGCGACGATCTGATCAAGTCCAAGATGAGTGGTGACGAAGTTCTGCTGGTGCTGCGGGCCGATCACCAAGCGTTGCCCCTTATGCAAAGCGCTTTGCGCGCGGCCCTTGCGGCAGTGCAGCCTTTGCAACTGTCCGCAGGTGCCGGACTATGGACGGGGGCGGTGGTGGAGGGGTTTTTTGGCGCCCAGGCCGCACAAATTCACGATGTGATTGGCGACACCGTCAACACGGCCAAACGTCTGTGCGACCACGCGCAGGGTGGGCAACTGCTGGCAGGCCCGGTGGCGGGGCTGGCCGACAGCACGGTCGCCCACACCAGCATTCAAGCCAAAGGTAAAAATCAGCCGGTGATCGCGGCAATTTACGCTTTGTCTTGAACAAGTCAGTTCCCGTCGTAGAAATGCTTTTCGCATCAAATCAGGCTCCAGCCTCCGTGCAACCTGCGTGAGCAGCTACTAAAAATAGAGCAATTTAGGCGTCATGGTGCAAGGCAGCTTGGCCGAGATGCTCAACGTGCTTTCTGTGCATCTGGTGTTCAACTTGCAAGCGCGGGGCTGTTTGGGTTCATGCGTGACTGCTATGCGTGACCGAAAGGTTTGCGGGCAAATTGGCGTTTGTGTCCCGCTATGATCTGATCCCATCAACGGGGAGAAGCTTTCAATCCCCTATCGCGACCGCCCACGCAGGCGGTTCAGTCCAACAAGGTTTATCAGCCGCGGGAGGTGTCTATGGTTTCTTTGAGCATCGTAGCGCGGCGGATAAACGCTGATCGTTCGGCATCGTAGACACATGCGCGTACTCGGCTTTCTCGGAATAGTCCTTCTCTTGCCCTTCAACGCATTCGGCATGCTGGTCGCAATCCAACGCGGCGACTGGCGAGGCATTGCCCTCATGGCCTTCATGACGGCAATGCTGGTGCTCTTCGCAAAGACGCTCTGGCTTGGCCGACGTTTGGAGCGAGAAGAAGAGTCTGGTCGCACTCTGGCTCATGGTTGGTACGGCGAATCCGTATCCACCTTCTTGGTAAACCAAGTTGCCAAGTCACCCGAAGGCCTGATACTGCTCGTTGGCAGTAGCATCTCTCTCGCCTTGGCCATTGCAACGCTGGCAGCGCCTACTGCCCTTGGCCTCCCCGCTAATCGCGTAAGCACGAGCGCCACCCTATTCGGCCTCTGGCCAATCTTGGCCTTTGGCCTCTACATTCGCATCTGTGGTCCAGCCTTCAAGACATCGATCTTCACCATCATTGCTATGCTGGCAGTGGTGAGTGCGCCGGCGCTCATCGCGTATCGGTAAGCGGGCTCCAAGTCTTGTATTGCAACACGCCCACTCTCCATACCAACGAAGAACATCCGGTTTAAATGAACCACCAGAGTCCGTCACTCATGCATGAGTGCACAAAATGCTATCAATTGAGTAGCTGTTAACGCACGGACGACGGGGGCTGCAGGCCGATTTACATTGCAAATTGGAGGCTTTATGCACCGCAGACGCCGGGGGGTCGGCGGCGTCATCCACCATGGCGGGTTTCTGGGCTATTTGCATGTCAAATATGCCTACAGCCCCCGTGCAGCGTGCACAAGCAGCTATCGAAACAGTAGCATTTTGAAGCGAATACGTTGCCATGGCGCTCGCCCGTGCAAAAGGGGGGCCAAGCGGCAGGACGGGGGCGTTGAAGGTTAAGACACCTGGCAAATCTTGAGCATGTTGGTCCCGCCGGGGGAGCCCATGGGCTCGCCGCAGGTAATGGCGTAAATATCGCCTGTTTGAACAATGCCGCGGGCTTTGAGATGGTTCTCGGCTTCATTCAGGGCCGTATCGCGGTCAGCACTGGTGTCGACGAACAGGGGCTGCACATTGCGGTACAGCGCCATTTTCCGCTGCGTCGTCACCTTGGAGGTCAGCGCGTAAATCGGCACCCGAATCAGGTGGCGACTCATCCACAAGGCGGTGGACCCGCTGTCGGTCATGGCCACAATCGCCTTGGCGCCCAGGTGGTGGGCGGTAAACAGCGCCCCCATGGCAATGGACTGGTCAATGCGCATGAAAGTCTTGCCGATGAAGTCGGACTCCAGCTTGAAGTCGGAGTAGCCTTCGGCGGCATGGCAAATATTGGCCATCTCCATCACGGTTTCCAGTGGAAATTTGCCTGATGCCGTCTCGGCTGACAACATCACGGCATCGGTGCCGTCCAGCACGGCATTGGCTACATCGCTCACTTCGGCGCGGGTGGGCACCGGGTTGGTGATCATGGACTCCATCATTTGGGTGGCGGTAATCACCACCTTGTCATTTTCCCGGGCCAGCTTGATCATGCGTTTTTGCAGGGCTGGCACGGCGGCATTGCCCACTTCGACCGCCAGATCGCCCCGAGCCACCATGATGCCGTCGCTGGCCAGCAAAATTTCTTCCAGGCGCGGAATCGCCTCGGCGCGCTCAATCTTGGCAATCATGCCCGGCTTGTGTCCATATTCGGCAGCAGCCACATTGCACAGCTGACGGGCCATTTCCATGTCAATGGCGTTTTTGGGGAAACTGACCGCCACATAGTCGGCCTGGAAGCTCATGGCGGTGCGGATGTCATCCATGTCCTTCGCGGTGAGCGCCGGGGCCGTCAGCCCGCCGCCCTGCTTGTTGATGCCCTTGTTGTTGGACAACTCGCCGCCAAGCCTGACGGTGGTGAACACTTGCTCCCCCTTGACGGCATCGACCGTGATCACGATCAGGCCGTCGTTGAGCAGCAGCACATCGCCTGCCTTGACCTCGCGCGGCAACGCTTTGTAATCCAGTCCGACACCCTCAATGTCGCCCAGTTCGGTGCGGGCTGCGTCCAGCACAAACTTTTGCCCAGGCTCCAACATGATTTTGCCGTCAGCGAACTTGCCGACCCGGATTTTGGGGCCTTGCAGATCGGCCATGATGGCCACTTCGCGGCCCACCCGTTGCGCCACTTCGCGCACCATGCGCGCCCGGTCAATATGGTCCTGCGCCTTGCCGTGGCTGAAGTTCAGACGCACCACATTGACGCCAGCGCGGATCATCTGCTCCAGCAGCACGGGGTCGCTGGAGGCGGGGCCAAGAGTGGCGACGATTTTGGTGGCACGACCGGTCATAGAAAATCTCCTTGTTGTAATTAATCTCTAATTTTTACACGGAAGCAGTGACATCTTGGTTACAGGCTCACCGGGGCTTGCACACCAGGCATCTGTTCACGTTGACACCCCGGCGCTTGTGGTTCAATCTCGGACTGTGATTCAGAAATACGGATCTTCTAATTGACCATGCTCCACAACGACCCGTTTCCTCCGATGTTGCTTGACGCCACGCGCGGCAACCCGAAATTGTTGGTCGTGGACGACCTGCCGGTCAATATTGAGGTGATGCGCCATATTTTTGCAACAGATTTCCAGCTCGACAGCGCCACCAGCGGGGCGCAAGCGTTGGCCCTGTGCAAAGACAATCCGCCTGACCTGGTGCTGCTGGACATTGTGATGCCCGAAATGGATGGTTTTGAAGTGTGCAAGAGGCTCAAAGCCGATCCCGCCACCCGCAACATTCCGATCATCTTTGTGACCGCACACACCGACTCGGCGCAAGAAACCCGGGGGCTGGAAGCGGGCGCCGTGGACTTCATCTCCAAACCAGTTAACCCGTCGGTGGTGCGGGCCCGGGTCAAAACCCACCTTATGCTGAAGTTCCAGTCGGACCTCATGCGCAAGCTGGTATTTCTCGATGGATTGACCGGGGTCTACAACCGGCGTTATTTTGACCAGCAACTGACCATGGAAATGGCGCGGGCGGTGCGTAACCATTCGTCGCTGGCGCTGATCATGCTGGATGTTGATTTTTTCAAGCGCTACAACGACCGTTATGGTCACCTCGCAGGCGACGACTGTCTGCGGCAGATTGCCAGCACCTTGCAAGAGGGCTTGCGTCGGCCCGCCGACCTGGTGGCGCGCTATGGCGGTGAAGAGTTTGGCTGCATCCTGCCGGAAACCCATTTTGAAGACGCCATGGTCATTGCCGCTGAACTGGAGGCCCGGGTGCGCGCAGCCCAGATTCCAAACGAAGGGTCCGCTGCCGCCAAGGTGATCACCATCAGTTTGGGCGTCGCTGGTTGGGGGAGCTGCGCTTCGGGTAATGCCAACGCTTTGCTGGCCCTGGCTGATGCCCAACTCTACAAAGCCAAGCACTCAGGCCGGGGGCGGGTGTGCGGCGATGTGCTGATGCCGGTGTGAAACCCAGGGCCGATCACTCACCATGAAGTTGCCCCGCAGTTTTTACACCTGGTTGCCGCGCAGTCTGGAGCGGCAACTGATGCTGCTTACCGCGGCCTGCCTGGTGGCCTCGATCCTGGGCTACGGGGCCTACATCGCCGAAAAGCAGACCAACCAGGCGCGCGCCACCATCACGGCGCAAATGGCGGCCTTGGCGCAAAACCTGGCCACGGTGGATGCCTATTTTTTGATTACCGAAGACATTGCCAGCCTGGAAGCCATTGCCATTCAAACGGCCACCGTGCCGGGCATTTTTTCCGTGCTGGTGACCAATACCGCTGGCAAACCCCTGAGCGAAGTGGTCAATCAAAACGGCAAATGGTCCCCACGCTTTGGCACGACCAACTTGCCCGTGCCCGCCACATGGGAGCCTTCCACACTGATTGAGCCGCCTGAACTCAGCGCCAAGCAGCGGGATTTTTTGGCCGGTAACGCTGGGAAAATTTCGGCCTGGCACCCCGTTGTGGCCGCTGGCATGCACCTGGGCTGGGTGCGGGTGAGTTACCGGATGGATGGTTTTAACCAGGCGGCCATTGACATCTGGACGCAGGCGCTGCTGGTCATTGCCCTGGCCATTGGTGCCACGCTGTGGCTGCTGGCGTTGCTGCTGCGCCCGCCCATGCGCGCCTTGCGCGAGGCCACCCGCTTTGCCGGTGAACTGGACCATTCGCTGGGTGCCAAGCTGGCGGTCTCCAGTGAAGCGTCCGAAATCCAGGCTTTGGGTAGCGCCCTTAACGTCGTGTCCGAGCGCCTGCTGATCCAGAACAAAAGTGTCAACGATCAAAAATTTGCGCTCGACCAGCACGCCATTGTCAGCATCACCGATCTGAACGGCAACATCACTTACGCCAATGACCGTTTTTGCCAGATCAGCGGCTACACCCATGATGAATTGATGGGTCAAAACCACCGCATCGTCAAATCAGACTATCACCCGCCCGAGGTGTTCGTTGATCTTTGGCACACCATCACCAGCGGCAAAGTCTGGCACGGTGAGCTCAAAAACCGCAAGAAAGACGGCAGCCACTACTGGGTGGACGCCACCATCGTGCCGCTGCTCGGGGCGGACGGTCATCCCGAGCAATACATTGGCATCCGCACCGACATTACTGCCATCAAGGATCTGGAACATTCCTTGCAATTGGCCACCGCCAAGGCGGAGGCGGCCAATCGGGCCAAGAGTGACTTTCTGGCCAATATGAGCCACGAAATCCGCACCCCCATGAACGGCGTCATCGGCATGACCGACCTGGTGCTCGATACCCCGCTTGATGACGAGCAGCGCAGCTATCTAAAAACGGTCAAGAGTTCTGCCAACTCCCTGATGGTCATCCTCAATGACATTCTGGATTTTTCAAAAATCGAGGCCGGCAAGCTCAACATCGAATCGATTGAATTTCCTCTGGCCAGCACTATCACCGAGACCCTCAAGCCCATCTACGCGCGTGCTGAGAAAAAAGGGTTGACGCTGCTCTGTCAGCTGGCGCCGGATTTGCCGGACATGGTGTGCGGCGACCCAGGGCGCATCCGCCAGATTCTCATCAATCTGTGCGACAACGCCATCAAGTTCACCGCTCAGGGCAGCGTGACCATCGATGTGCAAAGCCTGTGTGTTGACGATGCCCAGTGGGACGTTCATTTCCAGGTGCGCGATACCGGCATTGGCGTTGCTGCCGAAAAGCAGCAAGGCATTTTCGAGGCCTTCAGCCAGGCCGACAGCTCGACCACGCGCCAGTTTGGCGGCACCGGCTTGGGGTTGACGATCTGCGCCCGTCTGGTGGCCTTGATGGGCGGGCGTATCTGGGTGGAAAGCGAACCGGGACAGGGCAGCACGTTTCACTTCACCGTGCGGCTGGGCCGCGTGGCAATCAAGCCCGCGCCGGTCAAGAACACAACAACGCAGTTGGCGCCGGAGTCAGCGCAGCACCCGCTGCGTATCTTGTTGGTGGAAGACAACCGGGTGAACCAGATGCTGGCCACCTTGCTGCTTGAAAAATGGGGCCACACCGTGGTGCTGGCCGCAAACGGTCAGGTGGCCGTGGACTTGTTCCCTACCGCCCCTTGGGACATTGTGTTGATGGACATGCAAATGCCGGTGATGGGCGGGCTGCAGGCCTCAACCCTGATTCGCGCCCTGCAGGGCGCCGACCGACGCACCCCCATTATTGCCATCACCGCCAATGCGATGGAGGCGGACCGCCAGGCCTGCCAGCAAGCGGGTATGGATGAATTCCTGACCAAACCCCTGAGCGCCCCGGCCTTGCAGGCTATGCTGGCACGTTTTTGTCCGGCGCCAGAAGCCTGAAACGCCACTGGGTATATGCCAAATAGGCGTCTAGCCCCCGTGTTACTTGCGTAGGCAGCTCATTATTTAATAGCGACAAGCCGCTATTGCCGCCCGAGTTCAAAACCGACTCCGACCCGTGGTGCGCCCCCGCACAGACTTGCTTGCGCGCGCGAGCTATCTTGATGCCTGGCGGCCTTTTCAAGGGCGCATTGATCCTTGCGTCCACCGCATTCGGGAGATTGACCTTGTCCGTTGTCTTTGACATCACCCACACCACCCATTACCGCTACGCGCATCCCGTCACGCTGGGCGAGCACCGGGTGCTGTTTCGCCCACGCGACAGCCATGACCTGCGGGTGCTGGCGACCGACCTGCTTGTGACGCCTGCACCGCAGGGAGTCCGCATGATTCAGGATGACTACTCCAACTCGGTGGCGCTGGTGCAACCGCAAAGCCCGGCCACTGAACTCAAAGTGGTGTGTTCCTTCACGGTTGAGCACACCGGCTCACCCGCCCTGGATTTTCCACTAAGCCCACGCGTCAAAAACTACCCGTTTGTCTATGACGCCGAGGAGCGTCTTGTGCTGGCGCACTATTTGAAGCCGTTTTATGACGACCGCGACGGCAGCCTGCGCGTTTGGGCGCAGCAGTTCACGCTGGGCGCCATCGTCATAGGCGCGCGCGAATTGCTGGTGACCATGTCGCACTTCATCCGCACCACGATGCAATACCGGGCCCGGTTTGAAGAGGGCGTGCAAACGCCGTATGAAACCCTGCGTCTGCACAGTGGCACTTGCCGTGACTTTGCGACGCTGATGATCGAGGCGATTCGCCAGCTTGGCTATGCGGCACGCTTTGTGTCGGGCTACCTCTACAGGCCCGGGCTTGACAGCGCGCCAGCGCGCGTTGGCAGTCCCGGCGCCACCCACGGCTGGCTGCAAGCCTACCTGCCGGGGGCGGGCTGGATTCCATTTGACCCGACCAACCAGCTCATGGACGACACCCATCTGATCCGGGTCGGTGTGGCCCGGCACGCCAGCCTGGCGTCCCCGGTCAGCGGCTCCTGGCGTGGTCAGCCCAGCGATCACCTCGGTATGGAAGTCGATGTGCAGGTACACCAACGTAACTGAGCGGCCGGTGTATGCGCCGCCCCACTGGTCAACACGGGCCAGGACTGGCACCATAGCGGTCATGGAAACTCAATTGCCACCGCTCATCCAGGCGCTGCTGGTGTCGCAGGCTTATCCGCATCCGGCGCCGAACGTGGTGCTGGTGCAGACCCATATCTCCTGGGTGCTGCTGGCGGGCGACTTTGCCTACAAGATCAAGAAGCCGGTGAAGCTGCCGTTTCTGGACTTCAGCACCCTGGCGCTGCGCCAGCGCTGCTGTGAAGACGAGTTGCGCCTGAACCGCCGCTTTGCGCCCGACCTCTACCTGGGCGTGGTCGGCCTTTACAACACGCCGCAAGACCCGCAATTTGGCGGCACCGGCCCGCCCATCGAATACGCCGTCAAGATGCGCCGCTTTGATGAAGCCGGACGGCTGGACCGGCTCTGCGCCCGGGGCGAACTGTTGCCCCGGCATCTCTCCGATCTGGCAGGCACCCTGGTGTCTTTTCACGACAGCGCCGCGGTGGCGCCTGCTGCGTCCCGCTTCGGTTCGGTCAGCGCCGTCATGGCCCCGGCTCGGGACAACTTCAAAGACCTGTTGCGCCTGCTGCCCGACGCCGATCTGGCGGATCGGCTTGCGGCCTTGCACTGCTGGACCGAAGCGCAAGGGCGTGAACTGGCACCTTTGATGACGGCGCGCCAACAGGCCGGGCGGGTGCGGGAATGCCACGGCGACCTGCATCTGGCTAATCTGGTGTTGATCGATGGTCGGGTGCGGATGTTTGACTGCATCGAGTTCAACGACGCGTTGCGCTGGATCGACGTGGCAAGCGAAATCGCCTTCACCTACGTGGACCTGCTGGCGCACCGGCAGCCGGGGCTGGCCAACTGGTTTGTCAACGAGGTGCTAAGCCGCAGCGGCGACTATGAGGCGGCGCAGCTGTTGCGCTTCTATGCGGTGTACCGGGCCATGGTGCGCGCCAAGGTGGCCGCGATTCGCGCTGACCAAACTCAAGGCGAGGCTGATGAGGCGCTGGCCTATGTCGCGTTGGCGGAGCGCTTGGTGGCGACCAGGCCTTTGCGGCTGGTGATCACGCACGGGCTGTCGGGCTGCGGTAAAACCGTCGTCACCAATGTCTTGCTGCAAGGCGATGAAGAGGCCGCCACCTTGCGCCTGCGCTCGGATGTGGAGCGCAAACGCCTGTTCGGGCTGGCGAGCGCAGCGCCTAGCGGCTGCGGCACGGGCGCCGGCATTTACACCGGGCAGGCCAGCGAACGCATCTATGCTCACTTGCATACGCTTGCACAAGGCTTGTTGCGCTCGGGTTGGTCGGTGGTGGTGGATGCTGCTTTTTTAAAGCGGATTGAGCGGGATCGTTTTCGCGCGCTGGCTCAGGAAGCTGGCGCTGCGTTCAGTATCCTGGCGCCACAGGCCACGCCTGATGAGTTGCGCGAACGCATCCTGGCGCGAAGCGCTGCCGGGGTCGATGCCTCCGAGGCCACGCTGGACGTGCTGGCCCGGCAGATGGAGTTGATAGAGCCACTGGCTAATGATGAAATAGGCCTCTAGCCCCCGTACTTATTTCGTAAGCAGCTACTATTTTTATAGCAACTTGGCTTGTTGTGACCGTGCTTTCTGGGCACTAACCGGCGGGGTCAGGTGGGCCTGCAACTGCTCCAGGTCTTTGTGCAGTTGGGTCAGTTTCTGGTTGACCTGTTCCAGCGCATGAAAACCGGTGTTCATTTGCTGCACTTGTTGGCTGAGCCGGTGTGCTTCGTGATCACTCGTTGGGGTGACGGGGATGAGTGTGTCACCCGATTGACGGATCAAGCCCAGAACACGCCGGATGGCGGTGACGCCGCGGGGACTCAACTCGCCCAGCAGGGGGCCCAGTTCATTTTCGCAAGCCTTGGCCAACTGGGTGGTTTGATCCTCGCCTTTGGCCTGTGTCGCCGTGATGGGGCGCTTGCCCATTTCGGCCAAAGCCAGGCGCATTTTGGAGGTGGCCACTTCGGCTTGCGTCTGACAAGTAGCCAACTGGCGCGACAACTCGGGCAAGGTCGAGGCGCACAAAGTCACCAGCGCCTGACTTGCTCTAGGCGCTGGCGTTTGTTGGGGGGGCTCTTTCAAGTTGCGCATCATTGTGCTGACGATTATTTCAAGGCCATTTCCAGTTTTGCCTGCAAGGTTTCGGGCCGGGGGGGTTTGACGATGTAGCCGAACGTGCCCAGCGGCAAGGCTTCTTCCAGCGTGGCGGAGCTGGCATCCGAGCTCATGAAAATGACCCGGGTCTTGCGCAGCGCCGTGTTGGGGTGAGCACGCAACTGCCGCACAAATTCGAGTCCGTCCATCGGGTCCATGTGAATGTCCGTCAGCACCAGATCAGGTTTGAAGCTTTCAACCAGTGCGTAGGCACTGGTGCCGTCGGCGCAGGTTTCAATGAGTTGAATACCCATGCGCCGAAGCGAACCCACCACGAAGCTGCGCATGACGGCATCGTCGTCGACGACCAGGATGCGCGCACTTGTAATTTTCATAACAGCCATCTACCTTCAAAGACACCTTGAACGCTCGTCAAAACCCACCGGGAATGCGAGCCAGCTTATCAGGCTTTGGTAACAATTTGTTTGATTTATGTCGCAGCGACATTCTGGATATAGGCCCGGATTTCAAGCAACAGCGCCTCCAGATGAGGCTCCAGTTCGGAAAACAGGACCGTGATCTCGGCGGCAGTTTTTGTTTTGCTCAGACCTTCGACGTGCACGACCTGATCAACCAGAACATCGGAGCAAAAAATGGGGGCATAGCCCTTGATGCCGTGCAACAGGCGGTTGGCTGTTTTCACATCGCCGACTTCTAGTGCTTGCCAAATCTCGGGCAGACTGTCTGACAGGCTGGTATCGACGGTCTCCAGAATCTTGCGCAGGGCATCTTCGGAACCCATCATGCCCAAACCACGCGCCACATCCAGAAACTGATCCGGGGTGGTCGAGGCGGCGGCAGCGTCCTCTGCGGCGCGGCGAGTCAAAATCTCAAAGGCGGGCAGGGTTTTGCCTTCGAGCACTTCCAGAAACGCGCCGCCCCCGGTGGAGATGTAGCTCACCTGTTTTTCAATTCCGTATTTGGCGATGGCCGCCAGCGTGTCACCGCCCCCGGCAATGGAGAAGGCGCTGGATTCGGCAATCGCGTGGGCGATGGTTTTGGTGCCGTTTTCAAAGGCCGCAAACTCGAAGACGCCAACCGGGCCATTCCAGACAATGGTGCCAGCCGACTTGAGCTGCTCAGCCAGCGCAGTCGCAGTTTGGGGGCCGATGTCGAGAATCAGATCATCATCAGCGACATCGGTAGCCGCCTTGACGGTGGCCACGGCGTCTGCTGAAAAGGTCTTGGCCGTCACGACGTCCGTGGGGATGGGCACGGCGGCGCCGCGCGCCTGCATGGCGTCGATCACCGCTTTGGCGTCCGCCACCAGATCGTGTTCAGCCAGGCTTTTGCCGATTTTCAGGCCCGAGGCCAGCATGAAGGTGTTGGCAATGCCGCCACCCACAATGAGCTGGTCCACCTTGTCGGCCAGGCTTTTCAGAATGGTCAGCTTGGTGGAGACTTTGGAGCCCGCCACAATGGCGACCAGCGGGCGCTTGGGGTTAGCCAGGGCGAGGGTGATAGCGTCCATCTCGGCCGCCAGCAGCGGACCGGCGCAAGCCACTTTGGCGAATTGCGCTATGCCGTAGGTGGAGGCTTCGGCCCGGTGGGCGGTGCCAAAGGCGTCGTGCACAAAAATGTCGCACAGGGCGGCCATTTTTTGGGCCAGTGCTTCGTTGTTTTTCTTTTCTCCCTTGTTGACGCGGCAGTTCTCCAGCAACACGACTTGACCCGGCTGCACATTGACGCCGTCCACCCAGTGGGAGACCAAAGGCACTTCGCGGCCCATCAATTCGGCCAGGCGTTTGGCAACCGGCGCCAGGGAGTCGGACGGTTTGAACTCACCCTCGGTCGGGCGACCCAGGTGCGAAGTCACCATGACGGCGGCTCCGGCGTCCAGCGCCAACTGGATGCAGGGGATGGAGGCGCGAATGCGCGTGTCTTCGGTGATGGCCCCGGTGTCGTCTTGCGGCACATTGAGGTCGGCACGGATAAAAACACGTTTGCCGGAAACCTGGCCTTTGGCGCACAGGTCGGAGAAGCGGATGACATTCATGAAAACCCCCGAAGGTAAAAAACTTGGCTGATTGTAGAAGCGCGCCAGCGGTCAATACAACACAGAAAAACACTAGCTGGCGCGCTTTTCAAAGGCCATGCCGGGGCGCAGATCAAATCCGCGCAGAAAGTCAGCCACGTTCAGGCGCTTGCCTCCTGGGCGTTGCAATTCGGTGATGTTTGTTATTGAATCGATAGCTGCTACCGCAATGCCTTCGGGGGCTACAGCCAGAATTGTTCCAGGGTCTGTGCCCGCAGGCGGCGTTCCGGCTTGCACACTTGCCATCCAGATTTTGAGGATTTCGCCATTGAGCGTGGCGGTTGCTCCGGGGAAGGGATTAAAGGCGCGAACGCGTTGCGCAATCAGTTGGGCCGGTTGCGCCCAGTCGATGGCGGCTTCGTGTTTTTCGATTTTGTGCGCGTAGCTGATGCCTTCAGCGGGTTGCTGCACTGGTGTAAGACGGTCGGCAGCGGCCAGCTTCAAGGCGTCAACCATCATCCGCCCGCCCAGTTCAGCCAATTCGTCGTGCAAGGTGGCCGTGGTGGCCTTGGTGGTGATGGGCATTTTTTCAACCAGCAGCATGTCGCCCGTGTCCAGTCCGGCGTCCATTTGCATGATGGTGACGCCGGTTTGGGCGTCGCCCGCTTCAATGGCGCGGTGAATGGGGGCCGCGCCGCGCCAACGCGGCAGCAGCGAGGCGTGGATGTTGAAGCAGCCTTGCGCTGGCGCATCCAGCACCCACTGCGGCAGGATCAGGCCATAGGCGGCCACCACCATGGCATCGGCCTGGGCCGCTTCAATGGCGTCGCGGGCCGCTGCGGCGTCTTCGGGATACTTGCCATCGAGCCGCAGGCTGCGCGGTTGCGCCATCGGGATGCCATGGTCCAGCGCAAACTGCTTGACGGCGCAGGCTTGCAATTTCATCCCGCGTCCGGCAGGCCGGTCGGGTTGACTCATGACCAGCACGATCTCGTGACCGGCGGCGTGCAGGTGCGCCAAAGCCACGCGGGCAAACTCGGGCGTGCCCGCGAAGATGAGTTTCATCGTTCTTCCTCGCGCTGCGCTTTAAGCATCTTTTTCTTGATGCGGCTGCGTTTGAGCGGGGACAAGTATTCAACAAACACCTTGCCCATCAGGTGGTCCATCTCGTGCTGCAGGCACACCGCCAGCAAGCCGTCGGCTTCAATGATGCGTGACTGGCCTTGGCCGTCCAGCGCCGTGACTTTGACCGCATCAAAGCGTTGCACACCGTCGTAAATGCCGGGTACCGACAGGCAGCCTTCTTCATTCAGATGCGTCTCGGCGCTGGTCCAGATCATTTCGGGGTTGATGATCACCATGGGCTCATCGCGCTCTTCAGACACGTCGATCACAATCAGGCGTTCGTGAACGTCGATCTGCGAGGCCGCCAGACCAATGCCTTTGGCCTCGTACATGGTCTCGAGCATGCTGGCGATCAGGGTCTGGATGCGCTCGTCTACCGCCTGCACTGGTTTGGCCACGGTGTGCAGCTTGGGGTCGGGGAAGCAAAGAATAGGGAGTAAGGCCATATTATTGGGTTGGGGATCAGGTTGACTCATGCTGCACAGTGATGCACTGTGCAGCAAAATTTAGGTTTCATAATTCGTTATTTTCGCCACTTTTGTGGGGCCCGGTGTAAGCTGGGCGTCGAAAGCGTTGCCCTATCAAGGGCTTGGGCGCAAAATCGCGCGTGATTTATTAAGATTTTCAGTGCAGCTCCATATGACAAAAAACATGATGATGAAATCCAAGGTTGCCATGGCAGCCCTCGCATTGCTGACGGGCACTCTGATGGCAACTCCTGTGGGAGCCCAGAATTTCCCAATCACGGCCGACCAGAAAGCCACGGCAAACCAGGTGGCCCAAGCGGGTATCCCCTTGAGTGAACTCAGTCCCAATGCGCCGGACAACTACACGGTCAAACGGGGCGACACCCTGTGGGCTATCTCTGGTCTCTTTTTGAAAAGCGCTTGGCGCTGGCCCGAACTGTGGGGCATGAATCTCGCAGAAATTAAAAATCCGCATCTGATTTACCCCGGTCAAAAGCTGTACCTTGAGAAGAAAGACGGCCGTGCCATTTTGCGCACCAGTCAGCCCGCCACTGCGGAGGAAGTACCCACTGAAACCGTTCGCTTGTCGCCGCGCACCCGCAGTGAAAGTTTGGGTAGCTCCGCCCTGCCAACGCTGAAAAGCCAATTGATCGAACCGTTTCTGGCTGAGCCGGTGATCGTGGATGAAAACGGTCTCGCAGCCGCCCCGCGCATCGTGGCAGCGCAAGATGATCGGGTCTTGCTCACCCGGGGTGACCGTGCCTATGCCCGCGGTCAAGGCGACGCAGTACTGGTCGATGATCCCGATCAAAAACAGAAAATGTTCCGCGTGTTTCGCAACGCCACGCCCTTGAAAGACCCGTTGACCGGTGAGGTGCTGGGTTACGAGGCACAGTACGTGGGCAAGGCGGCGCTGGTTCGTGGCGAGTCCACCCAGGAGTCCGCTGGCAAAAACGGCAAGCTCCAAACTGACATCATCCCCGCCACGATTGATATCGTGTCGGCCAAGGAAGAAATGCGTGTTGGCGACCGGATGCTGCCCGAGCCCGAGCGTCAATTCATGAGTTATGTGCCGCATGCGCCGCTGGAAAAAACGGATGCGCGCATCGTCTCGGTGTACGGCAGCGCCGTTGTCAATGCGGCTCAAAATCAGGTGGTGGTAATCAACCGCGGCACCCGCGACGGCATCGAAAATGGTCATGTTCTGGCCATTATGAAAGATGGTGCACGCCTGGTTGACAAGACCGATGCAGCCCGCACCTCGCTGAAATTGCCCGATGAGCGCAACGGTTTGCTGATGGTGTTTCTAACGTTTGAAAAACTCTCCTATGCACTGGTGCTCGATATCACGTCCGGCGTCAAAGTGGGCGACCGCTTGATCAATCCGCGCTGATTTTTAAAGCCAGAACCCAGCGGATGGAGCGCGAAGAACTTGCCAGTTGGCTGCGCCTGACGCTCACGCCCGGCGTGGGCAACGAAACGGCCCGCAAGCTGCTGGCCGCCTTTGGTTTGCCCGAGGCGGTGTTTAGCCAGTCGGTCCAGGCTTTGACGCAAGTGGTGAGCACCGCACAAGCTGCCAGTTTACGCACCGAACCGGCCGAACTGGCCGACCTACTGGAAGTGACGTGGTCCTGGCTGCAGGCATCCGGCGAAGGGTGTGCCCAGCGCTACATCCTGGTGTTGGGCGATGCACACTACCCGGCTTCGCTGCTGAGCATTGAAAACCCGCCCTTGATGCTATACCTGCTGGGGGCCGGTAAATTTATAACAAATAGCCCTGTAGCCCCCGTGGAACATGCGCAACCAGCTACCAATTTAATAGCGAGTGCGTTGACAACCAGTTTGATCAACAGTGTGGCCGTCGTCGGTAGCCGCAATCCGACGCCGCAAGGCGCCAGCAACGCGCGGCAGTTTTCCAAAGCGCTTGGGCTGGCCGGGTTGACCGTGGTGTCCGGGCTGGCGCTGGGCGTGGATGGTGCTGCGCACGAAGGCGCCCTGGACAGCCTGGAAGCAGGCGCCACGCGCTTGGTCACGGTGGCTGTCGTCGGTACCGGTCTGGACCGCGTTTACCCGAAAAGCCACCGCGATCTGGCGCACCGCATCGCGCAAAACGGATTGATCATCAGCGAGTATCCGCTGGGCACGCCACCTTTGCCGTCTAACTTTCCCAAACGCAACCGGCTCATTGCCGGCCTGGCGCAAGGCACGCTGGTGATTGAGGCGGCGCTCAAGTCGGGCTCGCTGATCACGGCGCGCTTGAGCGCCGAGCAGGGCAAGGATGTGTTTGCCATTCCCGGCTCCATCCACTCCACTCAGGCCCGTGGTTGCCATGCGCTGATCAAGCAAGGCGCCAAGCTGGTGGAGTCGGCGCAGGACGTGTTGGAAGAATTGAAAATCGAGACGGTTTCATTGGTTGCTACTAATTTTATAGCTGTTTGCGCAAGTGATACGGGGGCTACAGCCTTGTTTGACGTAGAGCCAACGCTGATGGAGGCGCTCGGTTTCGATCCCGTGGGGCTGGACGCGCTGCAAGCCCGTTGCAGTCTGGACACCGCCAGCCTACAGGCGCAGTTGATGACTTTGGAGCTTAATGGTCAGGTGGCGCGCCTGCCCGGCGGCTTGTTTCAGCGCTTGAGTTGAGATTAAAAGCCAGCTTTGCAGCCCAGGTCGGATTTGACGGCTAATTCCCTGTTTTGAAGCCCGGGGTTCGCGCTATATTGAGGCCATGTTTGAAGTACTCGTCTTCGTTTACGAAAATTACTGGCACGGTGAGGCCTGTCCCGAATTAGCCCATCTGGAGCGAAAGTTAAGCTCTGTCGGCTTTGACGCTGAAGAAATTCAGGAAGCGCTCACCTGGCTGGATGATCTCAATCTGGCCGCTCGTGGTCTGCAGCAGCCCCCCTGCGAGGGTGGCGCGGGCAGCAGCCCGGCGCCTTGCGCAACCATCCATCAGTCGCCGCACAGCATGCGCGTTTACTCGGCGCTGGAGCAGATCCACCTGGGTGCGGCTTGTATCGGTTTTGTCATGTTTTTGGAAACAGCGGGCGCCTTGACACCTGACATGCGCGAACTCGTGATTGACCGCGCCATGGCCGCCCAGGCCGACCCGCTCCCGCTCGATGACCTCAAGATCATCGTGCTGATGGTGTTCTGGAGCTTGGGCAAGCAACCCGACGCGCTGGTGCTTGATGAGTTGTGCGAGGAAACCGCGAACCGCGTGGCCCACTGAAGGCCCGGATCACCCCAGCAGTCGTTCCGGGTTGGCGTCGATCTTGACCAGTGCGTCGCGCGTGGCGCGCACGGTGAGCGTTTCTTCTTCTTGTGGCAATAGCAGCCCGGCCTGCAGATAAGCGGCCAGACGTCCGGCCTGAATCAAGTAGCTGCGACCATCCGTGGATGCAAACAGATTCAGATGCTTGCGTTCACTGCGCCAGACGAATTGCACTTGATTGACCCGGCTGTTGTGATCCAGCGCAAACCAGGCGCCCAACTCCAGTTCCTGCGCCCACGCCTGCATGGCAGCCGTCGGTTTGGAGCCACCATTGGCCACCACGTCTATCGTCGATGCATCAATTCCCAGCATCATTTCAATGCTCTGGGCATCCAGTGGCAGATCGCCGACGCCGTCGTCGCTCACGAAATCCTCGAGATTGCCCAGACGTTCGGCCATAGCGGCAATCTGATCATTAGGAATGGCCTGGGTTTTGGACAGAAAAGCTTCGGCCAGGGTGTCACTGATGGTTTTGAGATGTGCTTCCTGCTCTGACGGCGCCACCCCCAGCAGGCTCATGCCAGCGCGCAACTGTTGCAAGAGCTGGGGCAAATCCTGGATGACGCGAGCCCGGTCACTGCGGTTGGGCTTGGCACTGGCTGCCCAGACGAGATCGGTGGCCGATTTTTTGAGTCGCAAGGTTTCAAGGTGCCGCGGGCCTTTGCGAACAGCGGCCACGGCCAGTACCTCAGCCCACACCTTGAAGAGAAACTCGCGAATGGCGTCGTTGACCGGCATGTCCTTGAGCATTTTGCGCATCTCGATCGTGAACTGGATCGTGAGCGTTTCCTTTTCTTCTACTTGCTGGGCCACGCTGACCAGTTTTTGGGTGGACGCTTTGCCGGTCAAAAATGTGGCCAGAAATTTTTGAAATTCGTCATACACCAGCTGATACACCCGTTTGCCGGTTTCCGGGTACTGCTCGATCACCTGCACGATGCGCTTGATTTCAATTTCAAGCGCGCTGCCCTGGATGCCGCTGGCATCAAAGCCCATGACGCAGGAACCCATGCGGTCAATCAACTGGCGTGCCGGGTGGGTCAAGGTGCCAAAAAAATCTGGGTCGGCCAGCGCCACGCGCAGCACCGGCATCTGCAGGCGCGCAAACCACACCCGAATGCCGGGCGGAATGCGGTCTTCCTGCAAGATGGCTTGAAACATCAGCGCCACGATTTCGATGGTGGCTTTTTCGCTTTTGGTCTCAGCCTTGTTTTTCAGTTCAGTGGTTTGCTGGCGCAACTCTCCCGCCACCCGGGCCACACCGGCCGGGGTGTAGTCTTCCATAACTGTGCCGCCACCACCGCCACCGCCGCCGCCAGCATATTGACCATCGGCATTGGGTCGCACGGCGATGGCTGCGGCCAGTGCCGGTGTCGGCGGTTGAAAATGTGTGGCTTCAAATTCAGGTCCACCTGAGCCCAGCAGCAAGCGTTTGAGTTGTCCCAAAACACCTTGTGCGCGCCCCCGAGCCCGCGACAGGGGCGAGTGCGAGGTCATCATGCGGGTTTCGTCAGAAGCATTGCTGTAGCCCGAACTCATTCGTCCTGACGAGCCCGTGTGAGGGCCAGAAGATCCATGACCGCTGTAGCCACCACTTCCACCAGTGCCGGTACGGTTTGAGTTGTTACTGCTATTGCCACTTCTGCCACTGGCACTACCGTTTTGTTGGTCTCCCCAGCCCATGCGGCCCGCCGTAGCGCTGTCGGCTGCAGTCCTGGATGGTTGTGCCGCCTGGAATTGGCTGCTCCGAGACGCTGGTCCTTGCCCTCGTTGACTATCAGCATAAGCACCCTGACTGGCAGGATTGCTGTAATAACCGCTTTGCCCTGAATCCTGTGAGGCTTGGTTTTCAGAAGTCGGGGTTTTTTCGGCAGAAGGGCCGCCCTTTGAACCCGATCTTGGTGCTGCCGAGGGAATCCGTTTGACGCGATCAGCCAGTTCAATGGTGGGCATGACGCCCAGGTTGATCAGAAATTCATTGGCTTTGGCATAAGCTTGCAGCAGCTTGGTGGTCAGCAGTTTGAGCGCCAGCTCGTTGATCATGGCCCAAGATTCGGCGGGCATATCCGTTTTGGCCCATTGCTCAATCAGCAACAGAACGAGTACATCGGGGCGCAGAATATCGTCACCCCGTTGTTCTTGCTCGCCCTCAAGGAATTTGACGCGCAAGAGCAGGTCGTTGAATTCGGAACTGATCTTTTCCATCAAACCCAAGACCAGCCGGGACGCCAAAATCTTGTTGTCCATGACTTCGGTGCCGAGCAACTCAAAGCTGTCTTCCTGTGACTTTTTTGGGGCATTCACAGGTGGCACCAAGGCGGTCTGCCAGGCAAGAAGGGTTTCTTTGATCCAGGTGGTTCGACAGCGCTGGTAAGTTGTCCAGGCATCGCGCCGACTTTGCATTTCACGCGAAGGCGCGGGTTCATTCATCAGGGTGGTCAGCCGCTCCTGCACGGCAGCACCGAGTTCACCCATGACGAGCCCTGTTTCCGCAACAAAGCGCTTGCGCGTTTCCAGAGCCAACTGGGCTCGTTGCGAAAGGGTAGCTCGGATAGTCATGCTTCAGATTCTATTCAGACTGTGGCACCCGCATTGGGGTCGTTCGGGTCTTCGTCTTTTTTGACGCTGCTTTTGATCAGGTCTTCGCGCTGGATGCCGAGCCACATGGCGATGGCAGCGGCCACAAAAACCGATGAATAGATGCCGAACAAAATGCCAATCGTCAATGCCAGCGCAAAGTAATGCAGGGTAGCGCCTCCAAAGACCAGCATGGATAGCACCATGAGTTGCGTACATCCGTGGGTGATGATGGTGCGGCTGATGGTCGAGGTGATGGCACCATCAATGATCTGCATGCTGTTCATCTTGCGGTAACGCCGGAAGTTTTCGCGAATCCGGTCAAAAATAACCACAGACTCATTGACCGAGTAGCCCAACACCGCGAGCACAGCCGCCAATACTGGGAGTGAAAATTCCCATTGAAAGAAGGCAAAAAATCCCAGAATGATGATGACGTCGTGCAAATTGGCGATGATGGCGGCAACGGCAAATTTCCACTCAAATCGCATCGCCAAGTAAATCATGATGCCTGCCACCACGCAGGCCAGGGCTTTGAGTCCATCGGTGGCCAACTCGTCCCCGACCTGCGGGCCGACAAACTCGCTGCGGCGCATGGTTGCTGATGCATCCGCAGTCTTGAGTGCCAACATGACCTGGTCACTTTGCTGGGCAGAACTGACCCCTTTTTGTACGGGCAGACGAATCAGCACATCGCGAGCGGTGCCAAAGTTTTGCACTTGCACATCGGGCAGACCCAAGGTTGTCACCGACGCGCGCACCGTATTCAAATCGACGGGTTGCGAGTAGCTCACTTCCATCAAGGTGCCGCCGGTGAACTCCACGGAAAGATGCAAGCCACGGCTAAACAGGAAGAACACCGCTGCCAGAAACGTGATGAACGAGATGGCATTGAAAACAAGCGCATGCCGCATGAACGGAATGTCGCGTTTGATTTTAAAAAATTCCATTTTTATTTTTCCTCAGGACGCCAAACGGTGCCAATGGACACGCTTTTGAGCTTGTTTTGACGGCCGTACCACAGGTTAACGATACCGCGCGAGAAGAAAACGCCGGAGAACATGCTGGTCAAAATGCCTAGGCAGTGCACCACGGCAAAGCCGCGAACCGGGCCAGAGCCGAAGGCCAGCAAGGCCAGACCTGCAATCAGGGTCGTCACATTGGAGTCCAGAATCGTGGCCCACGCCCGGTCATAGCCGGCGTGGATGGCAGCTTGGGCCGAGGCGCCATTGCGCAACTCTTCACGTACCCGTTCGTTGATCAGCACATTGGAGTCAATCGCCATCCCCAAGACCAGCGCCATGGCGGCCATACCGGGCAGCGTCAGGGTCGCTTGCAACATGGACAGAACGGCAACCAGCAGCAGCAAGTTGACGGCCAGTGCAATGCTGGAGAAAACGCCAAACAGCATGTAATAAATGCACATGAAAACGGCCACGACCGCAAAACCATAAGTCACGCTGTTAAAGCCCTTGGCAATGTTTTCAGCGCCCAGGCTGGGGCCAATGGTGGTTTCTTCAATGATTTCCATCGGCGCGGCCAGCGAACCGGCGCGCAGCAGCAAGGAGGTGTCATTGGCTTCCATCGAGGTCATTCGACCTGAAATTTGCACCCTGCCGCCACTGATTTCGGAGCGGATCACAGGTGCCGTGACCACTTCACCCTTGCCTTTTTCAAACAGGATGATGGCCATGCGTTTGCCGATGCTCTCGCGCGTCACATCCCGGAAGATACGGGCGCCTTTGGCGTCCAGCGTCAGGTTGACCACAGCCTCTTGTGTCTGGCTGTCAAAGCCGGGCTGGGCATCCGTCAGGTTTTCACCCGTCAAAATAACCTGCTTTTTAACAATGACCGGCTGACCATTGCGCTCCAGAAAGCGCTCGGAGCCAAACGGCACGGCCGCCGTACCGCTCTCAGCGCCACGCGCTTCGTTGGTTTCATCCACCATGCGCACTTCAAGCGTCGCGGTGCGACCCAGAATGTCTTTGGCCTTGGCGGTGTCCTGCACACCCGGCAACTCCACCACGATGCGATCTAGGCCCTGCTGCTGGATGACGGGCTCGTTGACCCCCAGCTCGTTGATCCGGTTATGCAAGGTCGTGATGTTTTGCTTGAGCGCCTGGTCCTGCACGCGACGGGCTGCTTCGGGCTTGATGGAGGCCGTCAATTTGAGGTCGGTTCCATCGACGCCATCGACGGTTTGAAGGTCGGTGAATTGATCCTGAATAATGGCTTTGGCTTGCGCCAGCGTGGCGGCATCGCGAAAACGCACTTCAACCGTTTGAGCGACGCGGTTGATGCCGCTGTGACGCACATTTTTCTCGCGCAAACTGGTGCGAATGTCGCCAGCCAACGACTCAGCTCGTTTGGTCAGCGCGGCCTGCATATCCACTTGCAGCATGAAATGAACGCCGCCGCGTAAATCCAGACCCAAAAACATGGGGAAAGCGCGCAAAGATGTGAGCCAGGCGGGTGAGCGCGCCAGTAAGTTGAGCGCGACCACGTAGCCCGGATTGGCCGGGTCGGGAATCAAAGCTTTTTGGATGACATCCTTGGCTTTGAGCTGGGTCTCGTTGTCGCCAAAGCGCGCTTTGACCGAAGTGCCGTCAAGCGACACCAGTTCAGCGGTAATGCCTGCCGTCTTGAGCGCTTCTTCAACACGCGCCTGCGTGCTGGCGTCCACCTTGAAGGCTACTTTGGCAGAGGAGACCTGCACGGCAGGCGCTTCACCAAAAAAATTAGGCAGGGTGTACAAGGCCCCGACCACCAGCGCGATCACGATGATCGCGTACTTCCAAATTGGGTAACGATTCATGATCGCAATCTATCAGTTGGCTAATGAATTACTTGATGCTGCCTTTGGGCAACACTTGCACCACAGAAACGCGCTGAATCTGAATCTCGACACCCGCAGCGACTTCCAGACTCACTGAGTTGTCATTGATCTTGGACACTTTGCCCAGAATGCCACCACCGGTCACCACTTCATCGCCTTTGGCCAGTGCGTCGATCATGGCCTTGTGTTCTTTTTGTTTCTTCATTTGCGGGCGGATCATCACAAAGTAGAGCACCACAAACATCAAGACCAGCGGCAGCATGCTCATGAGTGAAGACTGCATATCGCCGCCAGCGGCGGCAGGTACGGTTTGAGCAAAAGCAGAAGAAATGAACACAGGACACTCCAGAACAAAGTTAATCAGGAAAACAAGCAGGCCTCATCTTCTGCGCACTCAAGCCCAGAAGATGGTCAACCCGTCATTGTATGCGGGCCTTGCAGGCCCTTTTGATGCGCCTTAAGCCGACTTTTTTGCCGCTTGTGGATGGTGCAACTCGGCCAGCAAGGCCTCCCGATTTTGGCGTGCCAACGCCAGATGGCGCGCCTTCACATGGCCAAACCCCCTGATTTGCTCAGGGATTCGGGCCATTTCCAGCGCCAGTGGGTAGCGCGCCGGATCACCTTCGATGCCAGCCAGCTCGTCCAATAGCTGGTCGATGTCGGCCCGGTACTCGGCAATCAAGGCCCGCTCCTGCTGGCGCTCTTCAGAGTAGCCAAAGATATCCAGCGCTGTGCCACGCAGACCCTTGAGACGGGCCAGCAGCTTGAAACCAGTCAGCATCAGCGGGCCAAACTGTTGTTTCTGCAATTCGCCCTGATTGTTCTTTTTGGCCAGCAGCGGGGGTGCCAGGTGGTAATTGAGCTTGAAGTCGCCTTCAAACAGGGCGTTGATCCGGGCCAGAAATTCGGTATCGGTGTGCAGGCGCGCGACTTCATACTCATCTTTGTAGGCCATCAATTTGAACAGGTAGCGGGCCACAGCTTCAGTCAGCGCCAGCGACTTTTCGCCCAGGTATTCGTCCACCCCCCTCACCTTTTGTACGAAGGCTTGGTAACTTTCGGCGTAAGCGGCATTTTGATAGTGGGTCAAAAAAGTCACCCGTTTGGCAATCACGTCCTCCAATGAGGTCCGTTTGATGAATTGCACCACCTGGCCTAGGTTGCTGCGCGATTCGAATGCAGTGCCTTCATGCGCGGCGCGGCGGCCCCACTCAAAAGCCGTTTTATTGTTGTCCACCGCCACGGCGTTGAGCTCCATGGCGCGCATCAGCGATAACTTCTCCAGCGGAATCCAGCCTTTTTGCCAGGCGTAGCCGAGCATCATTGGGTTGGTGTAAATGCTGTCGCCCATCAGTTGGGTGGCCGCTTCGTCCGCATTAAAGCTGCTGACGCCGGTCAGTCCGACCGCGCGCGCGATGTCGCTTGAGCAAGCTTGTGCAGGGTTGACCCAATTGGCATGGGTGACAAAAGCCGCCGTTGGCGCCGCATGCGAATTGAGCGCCACATGGGTGCGGCCCTCGCGCATGCGCATCATGGTTTCTTGGTTGGCCGTCACGATCGGGTCGCAGCCGATGATGAGGTCGGCCGCCGCCATGCTCACGCGGGTGGTGCGAATCTCGTCCTGCGTCGCCGCAATCAGCACATGGCTCCAGGTGGCGCCGCCCTTTTGCGCCAGCCCACCCGCATCCTGCGTCACGATGCCTTTGCCCTCCAAATGCGCTGCGACCCCCAGCAGTTGCCCGATGGTGATGACGCCGGTGCCACCCACCCCTGCCACCACGATGCCCCAAACATGGCCGTCCACGCTGTGCGTTGATGCAATCTTGGGTTCCGGCAATGGCCCCAGCGCCAAAGGAGAGGCGCCCTTGCTTTTAGCTTTTTTCTTGAGCTGTCCGCCTTCCACCGTGACAAAACTCGGGCAAAAGCCCTTGACGCACGAATAGTCCTTGTTGCAGGTGCTCTGGTTGATCTGGCGCTTGCGGCCAAACTCGGTCTCCAGCGGCTCCACGCTCAGGCAGTTGGACTGCACACCGCAGTCGCCACAACCTTCGCACACCAGCTCGTTGATGACGACGCGCTTGGCCGGGTCCACCAGGCTGCCCCGTTTGCGGCGCCGACGTTTCTCGGTGGCACAGGTCTGGTCATAAATGATGATGGTCGTGCCCAAGATGGAGCGGAACTCGCGCTGAATGCGGTCCAGCTCATCGCGGTGCTCAATGGCAATGTCCTCGGGCAGGCCGGTGACGTGCTCGTATTTTTCAGGCTCATCCGTCACCACCACGATCTTGACGGCACCCTCGGCCCGCATGGATTGGGCGATCTGGACCACCGAGAGTCCTTCTGGGCGCTCGCCGATCTGCTGTCCGCCGGTCATGGCCACGGCGTCGTTGTAGAGAATTTTGTAGGTGATGTTGACCCCGGCGGCGATGGCTTGGCGAATCGCCAGCAGCCCGCTGTGAAAGTAGGTGCCATCGCCCAGATTGGCAAACATATGCTGCTCGTGGCTGAACGGTTGCTGCCCGACCCAAGGCACGCCTTCGCCCCCCATTTGGGTGAACCCCACCGTGGCGCGGTCCATCCAGATCGTCATGAAGTGGCAGCCAATGCCGGCCATGGCACGCGAACCTTCGGGTACCTGGGTCGAGGTGTTGTGCGGGCAACCCGAGCAGAACCAAGGCTGGCGCTCGGCGCTTTTGCCCGCGCTCACCTCAATCACTTGCATGGCGCTTTCCTTGGCCTCCAGAATCGCCAGTTGGGCATGAATACGGACGCCAATATCCGAAGGCACGCCCAGTTTCAACAAGCGCTGCGCAATCGCGCGGGCAATGATGGCGGGCGACAAATCGGCGTTGGCCCGCAGCAAGGTGTTGCCCGTCGGGTTCGGGTTGGACCACTCGCCGCCACTGAAATCGCCTTCGCCTTCGTTGAACTTGCCCAGCACATTGGGCCGCACATCGGCCCGCCAGTTGTAGAGCTCTTCCTTGAGCTGGTACTCAATGACCTGGCGCTTTTCTTCAATGACCAGAATCTCTTGCAGGCCGGTGGCAAACTCGCGGGTCAGCTGCGCTTCCAGCGGCCACACCACGCCCACCTTGTGCAGGCGCAGCCCGATTTGCTGGCAGGTGGCATCGTCCAAGCCCAGGTCGATGAGCGCCTGGCGCGTGTCGCTGTAGGCCTTGCCGCTGGCAATCAGCCCAATCCGATCATTTTTGCTCTCAATCACGTTGTAATTGAGCCGGTTGGCCCGGATGTAAGCCAGCGCGGCGTACCACTTGAAATGAAACAGGCGCGCTTCCTGCTCCAGGGCCGCGTCGGGCCAGCGAATGTGCAGGCCACCGGGCGGCATCTCAAAATCAGTCGGCATCTTGATCTGGACCCGGTGGGGGTCGATCAGAACCGTGGCACTGGACTCGACCACCTCCTGAATCGTCTTCATGCCCGCCCACACGCCCGAGAAACGGCTCAAGGCAAAAGCATGCAGCCCCAGGTCCAAAATCTCCTGCACCGTGGCCGGAAAAAACACCGGCGAACCGCAGGCCTTGAAAATATGGTCGCTCTGGTGCGCCGCGGTTGAGCTTTTTGAAATGTGGTCGTCGCCCGCCACCGCAATCACGCCGCCCCACGCAGTGGTGCCCGCCATGTTGGCGTGCTTGAACACATCGCTGCAGCGGTCCACGCCAGGACCTTTGCCATACCAGATGCCAAACACCCCATCAAATTTATTGCTGCCGGGCGGGGCAAAACCGAGTTGCTGCGTACCCCACAAAGCCGTGGCGGCCAACTCTTCGTTGACGCCGGGCTGGAAAACAATGTTTTGTGCTTTGAGGTACTTTTCGGCCTTGACCAGCGCCTGGTCATAACCCCCCAAGGGCGAGCCCCGGTAGCCACTGATGAAACCGGCGGTGTTTTTGCCCAACTGGGCATCGCGCACCTGCTGCAGCATGGGCAGCCGGACCAGGGCTTGCACACCGCTCATGAAAGCGGGGCCGTTGTTGAGGGCGTATTTGTCGTCCAGCGTGACGGTGTCAAGGGCGAGACGGAGGTGTTCGGGTAACGGTGCGTTCATGGCGGATGGCTCCAGGGATACTGGTCGTTTGCGTGTGTTGGCCGCCTTGTGGGCGGGTAAATCAAGACGGAGCTGGCGGATAGCCCGCTGCGTCTAACGAGAATGAAAGTGTATGCCGTAGGCACCGCAAAGTCTGCGCTTTTTACTCATCGTTTACGCCAATAGCCCCTGCGCGCTGGTTTGGCCGCAAGAGCGGGGCTGTTTGGGTTCATGCGTGACCGCTTTGCGCGCGTACAGGAAGGCTTGCGGGCAAACTGGCGCTTGTGCCCCGCTATGATCTGATGCCATCAACGGGGCGAAGCTTTCAATCCCCCATCGCGACCGCCCACGCAGGCGGTTCAGTCCAACAAGGTTTATCGCCGCGGGAGGTGTCTATGGTTTCTTTGAACATTGCAGCGCGGCGGATAACCGCTGATCATTGGGCGTCATCATGAGGCGGCTTCTCGTCCTTATCGCGATGCTGTGCTTTAGCCATATGGCTTTGGCTTGCCGAGTCAGGCCGATGAACCTTTATCGCGAACATGCCGATCTCATTGGAGAAGCTACTGCCATAGTGCTTGCCGAAGCGGTGGTGGGCCATGATGCGACCTCAAATTTATGTCGGTTTCGCTTGGTGCGCACGCTGAAGGGGCGAACGTCCAGCGATATTTCTGTTTCCTGTCGGTCTCCCCTCGCTGGCGAATCAACTTCGGACCTTTCATCCCATAACGACCCAGCTTTCTGGCAGCAGCGCATGGGGCGAGTTACCTTTAGCACTACCTGCCTGTTGATCCCGCCGGTCTTCACTGTCGGCCACAAGTATCTGCTGATTATTGGCGGAGAGCCCGACACAAAGCAATTCGAAGAGATTGTGGAGCCAAACGACAAATGGCTTCTCTTTGTTGAACAGCAATTACAGCGGGGGGAGTGATGACGCCCAACCCGGCGCTCAACCTCGCTCCTTTCGGGCTTCAGTGCCAGCTCTGGTATTGCAATACGCCCACGCTCCATTCCAACGAAGAGCATTCGGTTTAAATCAGCCTCCAGAATCCATCACGCATGCGTGAGTGCGCAAAAACGCTATCAATTAAGTAGCTGTTCACGCACGGAATACGGGGGCTGCAGGTTATTTGCGCTTTGAAGATCGAGCCAGTTCATGCTCCGTGGACGCCGGAGCTAAGGGCTCGTAAAGCCCTGACTGCGGCGCCATCCATCAAGACGGGTTTTTGGGGGCTGTTTGTATGCAAAATATGCCTCCAGCCCCCGTACTACCTGCGTGAGCAGCTACTATAAATATAGCAATTAGCGCGTAAGCACTTTGTGAATCGTGGCGGCCAGTTCTTCTGCCACGAATTTGGCGACGTAGCCATCGGCGCCGACGCTTTTCACATGGTCTTCGTTGGTCGATCCGGTGAGCGATGAATGAATGACCACCGGGATGGACTTGAAGCGTGCATCGCTCTTGATGTTGCGCGTGAGGGTAAAGCCGTCCATCTCGGGCATTTCAAGATCGGTCAGCACCAAGGCGACTTTGTCCTGGACCGTCTTGCCTTCCGCCTCGGCCTGGGTGGCGATGGCGTGCAGTTTGTCCCAGGCTTCCTTGCCGGTTTTGGTCATGATGTAAGGCACATTCATGGTTTTAAGGCCTTGCTCAATCATCATCCGGGCGACTGCCGAATCATCTGCTGCCAGAACGACTGTGCCGGGTGGCAGATGGACCTTGGAGGTTACTTCGGCATCCTGCGCGTTTTGGTGCTCCTGCGGAAACACGTCGCGCAGAATCTGCTCGACGTCCAGCACTTGCGCCAGACGCGTGTTTTCAGCGCTGCCATCCAGGCGCGCAATGCTGGTCACCAGACCGCCGCCCGTGCCTTCGGCCGAGAGCACATGCTTCCACTCCAGGCGCACGATTTCATTGACTTCTTCCACGGCAAAAGCTTGGGTGGTGCGGGCGAACTCGGTGACCAGCAAAATGCCCAGTCCTTTGGTCGGGTTGCAGCCCACGATTTTGGGCAGGTTGACCACCGTGATCATTTGCCCCCGGATGTTGGCCACGCCCATGATGGACGGGGGCGCATTGACCATGACGGTGATTTCGGGCATCACCAAAATCTCGCGCACCTTGAAAACATTGATGCCGAACAATTCGCGTCGTTCCAGGCCGCCAGGCGCTTCACCCAAACGAAACAGCAGTAGCTCGAACATGCTGTTACCCGCCAAATTGGTCCGTTCGTCAATATCGCGCATTGCTGTTTTCATGGGTTCATCCGTTTAAGAAGAAAATTGATGATTTATCTGAGGCGCTGATGGTAACTTGTCGGCGCCTACCGGGGCCATAGCACCCAAAGATGCAGTGGCTGCTTGAGTCGCCCTGCCAATTCGGCGGCAGAGGCGCCCCAACCGGCAAAATAATCAGCCCGCACGCCCCCCACAATGGCACTGCCGGTGTCCTGCGCCAGCACGAGTTTTTGCAAATTGACCTGAGGCCCCGAGGAGGCCAGCCACACGGGTGTGCCAAAGGGAATGCTGCCCGGGTCCACGGCTATGGAGCGCCCCGGCGTCAGCGCTACGCCTTGCGCCCCTTTGGGGCCAAAGGCGGCATCCAGATCGGACAGAGCCTCTTCCTTGAAAAAGACCGTGCGCGGATTGCTCCACAGCAACTCGTTGACACGCCCCGGATTTTGCGCGACCCAGGCCTTGATGGCCGGCCACGAGGCATCGCGCACGGCGCCCTGGTCGATCAACCAGCGACCGACACTTTTATAGGGCTGGTCATTGGAGCCCGCAAAGGCCAACCGCACCAGCACTTGCGTGCCGTCCGGCTGGGTCAGGCGCAGGCGCCCGGAACCCTGAATCTGCAACACCAGCGCGTCAATCGGGTCCGCCAGATAGGCAATTTCGCGGCCCCTGAGTGCGGCTTGCACCTGGGGCGAGGTGTCTATTTCCTGGCGCGTGTACCAGGGTTTGCGCTGACCCAAACTCTGCGGCGGACGGTACAAGGGCACCGAAAAGTCTGAGCTGGCCGTGCGCGAGCCTTCCAGCACGGGCTCAAAATAGGCCGTGAGCAGCCCTTCGGACGCGCCAGACAAGGCATCAACACGGTACGGTTGCAAGCGCGTCACCATCCAGTCACGCTGGGTTTGTGCATCCCCAATGCTTAAACGGCGCACCTCGCTGCACAGCGGGGCGAACACCGGGCCGGGGCGCTCGCAGCTTTTCAGCCAGGCATTCCAGGCTTCATGCAGGGCATCTTCTTCAAAACCGGGCAACTCTTTCCAGCGCACGGGCGTCCATCGGCTTTTGGCCTGAAGAATGGGGCTGGGCAAGGCGCCGGTGTCCTCGGGTCGGCTGACTTGCGGGGTGGCATCGGGCGCCGCTGTCGGGGCATGGCTGACCGGCGCAGGTTCGGTGAGTGGCGCACTGCCGCAGGCCACCAGCAGTGCGGCCAGCAAGCTCAACCCTACGGTACTCAGGAAACGATTCATGGGTTTGTTTTGGTGGGGGACGTTGTGGGCCGCAGGTCAGCGGCCAGCAGGTTGACGAGTTCGACCGCTGACTTGACTTCCATCTTTTCAAAAACGCGCGCCCGGTGCACCTCGACCGTTCGCACGCTGATGTCCAGCCGGTCGGCAATCAGTTTGTTGGGCAGTCCTTCGACCACCAGCGCCATCACATGGCGCTCACGCTCGGTCAACTCACTTTGAAGCTCCTGCAGCCGCCCGGTTTTCAGGTGGGCCTGCAAAAACGCCTGCGATTGCGCCAGCGCCAGCTCCACACGGTCCACCAGCGCATTGTCGGAACAGGGTTTTTCGCAAAAATCGAAAGCGCCCCGTTTGACGGCGTCCACGGCTGTGGGCACGTCGGCATGGCCGGTCAAAAATATCACGGGCAAGGCCTGATGCAGATCGCGCCCGATCAGCCAGTCAAACAGCGCCAGGCCACTCATGCCAGGCATGCGCACATCAAGCAGCAGGCAACTGGCTTGCCCGTGCGGCGGGTCGTTTTCCATCTTGCGTTGAAACGCTTCAGCGCTGTCAAACACTTCGCTGGGCAGGCGGCGTGAACGCAGCAGCCAGGCCAGGGCGTCACGGACGCTGGCGTCATCATCCACTACATAAACCAGGGCATCAATCATGGGTCGCATGGGTCCATGTTATGCCACCGGGCGAATCGGCAGGGTGAACGTGAAAACAGTGCCTTGCGGCACGTTGGGCTCGAACCCCAGCACGCCGCCGTGCTGTTCTATTACCGTGCGGCACAGACTCAATCCCAGCCCCATGCCCTCCGGCTTGGTGGTGAAAAAGGGATTGAACAACTGTTGCTGCACTTCCAGCGTGATGCCCTGGCCCACATCGGCCACCGAGAACTCCAGCCACTTGTTCCAGTCCCCTTCATGGCCGCGACGGATCGCGATCTGCAGCGCCCGCTCGTGAATGTGCGGCTGGTCCATGGCCTGCATGGCATTGCGCGCCAGGTTCAGCAAGACCTGCTCGACCATGGTCCGGTCGCACAACACGTCCGGCAAATCGGGTTCCACCTCGGTCTGCACACTGACCAGCAGCTTGCTCGCCTGCAGATGGACCAGCGGCAAGATGGCATCGAGCAAGACCTGCGGCGCCAGCACTTCGCGCACCTGGTCGCGCCGTCGCACAAAGTCGTGCACGCTCTTGATGACTTTGCCGGCCCGTTCGGCCTGCTCGGCAATGCGTTGCATGGCCAGTTGCAGATCGGCGGCATTTTCAAGAGCGACCTGCGGCCCCTCAGCCAGCAGATTGAGCGAGCCGGCGGCATAGCTGGAAATGGCAGCCAGTGGCTGATTCAACTCATGGCTCAACAGCGACGCCATCTCGCCTACGGTGGCCAGCCGGGCCGTGGCGGCCAGGCGCTCCTGGCTGGTGCGCGACAGCTCCTCAACCCGGCGTTGTTCACTGATGTCCAGAAAAGCACTCATCCAGCCGGTTTGCTTGTGCTGGGCGTTGATTAAAGGGGCCTCAATAATGAGCACCGGAAAGCGCGAGCCATCCTTGCGCATGAACACGGACTCGTAGCCCTCACGCGGGGGCACGTTGCCCGCTAGGCGAATAATCTGGCGTTGCTGGTATTCGTCAATAAATTCCGGCGGCCAGTAAGGCGCCGGAATGCCGTGTCCCAGCAACTCTGCATCCGCAAATCCCACCATCTGGCAAAAAGCCGGGTTGACATAGGTGATATGGCCTTGCAAATCCCGCGCCCGCAAGCCGGTGACCAGCGAGTCTTCCATGGCTTTGCGAAACGCGAGCGCATCGGCCAGGTCGTGCTCGGCTTTGAGGCGTCGGCGCATGTCCTTGGCCAGCAGGGCCAACACCGAAACCAGGGCAATGGACATGGCAGTGACCAGCGCGGTGAGCACATTGGGGAATAAATCAGGCGCGCCGCGCCAGCTGTCCATGCGCAGCACCAAGGAGGTGCCGGGCAAGTCCACCAGTTGCTGGGCCGTAAAGACCCGGCTGCCCTTGCGGTTGGACCGGCGCAAGGCCAGCCGGGTGCCATCGCCCTCGGTAAACGCCATCTCATGATTGCGGGTGGTCGGGCTGACCGGGATAGCGTCCAGCACCTCTTGCAGCGCGTAGGTGGCCACCAGATAACCGGCGGCTTGACCGGCGTTTTGCAGTGGCAGACACAACTCCAGCACCTGCACACCCAGGCTATCGGCCAAGGGCACGAAATAGCTGCTGGTGTAAGCCGGTCCACTGAAGCGGCGTGCCGTGCTGCAGGCCAGCGCCACTTCGGACTGGGCGTTAATGCGGCCCATGTGCTCGAACACCGGGGTGCGAAAAGGGCTATCCACTTGCGATAGCACCTGTAAGGCGCTGCTGCGCCATTCGACGCGCACCAGCTCCCGGTGTTCGCGCAACAAGGTGGCCGCTTCAGTGCGCCAGCTGTTGGGCGTCGGGTCGCTGTATTGCAATGCTTGCAAACTTTGTACATTGCGCGTGAAGGCTGACTGAACTTCATTGACGGCTTGCTCAGCATCGCGTTCGAGTCGCCCCTGAACCTGGGCAGCTTCATAAACGCCGGCTAACCACACCAGCATGGCCAGCATGGCCAATAGCAGCAGCACCAGCACACTCCAGAGGGTTCGTCGCCGCAGGGCAGAAGGGGGGTGGTCAAGCGCAAGCATCTATTGCGCGCTCACTGCGGCGGGCTGTTGGTTGCGGCGGCCTTGGGCTGGGTCGCGGTGGCCTCCTTGTGCTCCACTTTGACGATTTTGGGGTCCGCCCAACTGCCATCGATGTGAAATTCCTGCGTATTGGCTTCAATCAGGGGGCGGCGCAAAAAAATCTGTGCCAAAAAACTGCCCAAGCCCACGGCCGGGTTAATGACCGACGCAATCAGCGACGCGGTACCGGCGTTGATTTCGGGGACCACCACCACTTTGAGGTCTTGTGTTTCTTTGGCGATGTCGGCCCGGCCCTCCATCAATACGGCGGCATTGACCCCCTTCATTTGCAAGTTGTTGGTTTTGGCAATGCCCTGCTCAATGGCGATATCCCCGCGAACAAAGTCAAATGAAAAGCCCTCGCTAAAGACATCCCTGAAGTCAAGCGTCAAACGCCGTGGCAAGGACTGCAAACTCAAAACACCCAGCAACTTGGCCAAGCCGGGGTCGGCTTTGAGAAATTGACCGCTTTCCATATTGACCGTGAAAGCCCCGGTCATGGAGGGGTAATCCAGGGTGATGGGAGACCCGATCCAGGCCACTTGTCCTTCCATCTTGCCGCGCCCTTTGCGAAACACATCTTTCATGCCAAAACGTGACAGCAGCTCGCCCCCATCGGCAATGTCCAGTTTGAAATTCATCACCGTGCGGCGCCGTCCGGCAGAATCCTTTTGCGCGCTGAGGCTGGCCCAGTTACCGCTGGCCGTCAATACGGCTTCAGGAGTGATCACGTTGAATTTGTTCAAGCGCCATTCGCGCACCGCCGCACCGCCGCCACGGTTGACCGCCTCCACCTCGACCCGCCCGAGATGTTTGCCACGCAACTCAAAATCATCGACGACGATGTCCAGCGCCGGAATGTTGGCGGGCTGCTCGTCCAGCAGGGCTTCGACATCTCTGGCCGCGCCGGGCGCGATTGTCAAGCGCGATAGCCGGGCAAACACCCGGCCAGAGCCAGCATCCGAAGGTTGTCGGTACTCGACAAAACCATTGAGTTCCCGGGCATCCAGATTGGCCCGCCACAGCAGACCGTCACGGGAGCCCCCGACCAGCACGTTATTGAGTTTGCGCCCGCCCAGCGTCAGTGCTTTAGCTCGCACCGCCACACTGGTGGGCAGGTAGCCCAAAGCTGGGTTGGCCGTGACCCCCGGGGTGGTCAATGGTGTGCCCGCGGCTTGCGACAACACGGCTTCCCACGCATCCATATCCAGCGTGTCTAGGTTGATATTGGCCACCACCCCCTCCCGGGGTAGGGGTGCTGACTCTTGCGGGCTCAAGCCCACGCCAATGCTGCCGCGCAGCACGCGAGGCTCTGGCCCTGACAAATCGCGAACATAAACAATTGAAGCCATGCGCCCCAGCTCCAATGACAGCTGGTCCCGCAGATGGGTCTGGCCATCGGCGCCTGGCAGCATGGATTCGCGAACCAGTGCTGTTTCCAGCTTGAAGGGCAAGGCCGTATCGGCGCTTTTGGTCAAGGGCGCGGGCAGGCTCAAAGCCAGGCCCTGCAAACTGCTCGACACCAGCAACTCAGGCTCACCCCGGCGCAGCCCCAGGACGGCGCTGTACGCGGCACTGCCGCTGGCATGCTGCGCTATGCTGGCCACCGAACCCAATTCCTTGGCTTGCCGCAAGCCTTCGGCCGAAGCAGTGCCGCTGGCACGGATCACGATCGGGGCCAGTGCCCGAGTGAGGCCGGGCTGAGGCAGTGAGCCGCCGTCGAGCCGGACATCGCCGCCCAGCATGCGCGCCTGAACGCCTGTCAGTGAGAACCCGGTATCAGAAAAATTCACGACACCGTGGGCGCGCGCTAATTTGGGCGTTTGCGCTGTCAGCTGGAAGTCGCTATTGCCCAGCGTGACGCTGCCCTGTACCGTTGATTTGTCAATGTTGGCAATCGGCAGGTTTAGCTTCAACTTGTAATCGGCCACGCCGCTCACCACGGTTTTGTCCAGCGCATGCCCGATCAGGGCGCCCAGCGGCGAGCCGGTAACAATCCCCACCCCTTCGCTCAGCGCGCCATGGGCTTCGGCGTTGACGGTCACGACAGAGTGGTTCAAATCGGCAATCAAGGCCTCGGCCTTGCTGATCTGCAAACCAGCGGAGGGGCCGATCTTGCCGTGTGCGTCTTTGACCTGCAGCTGCATGTGGTCAATCACCAGATCACCGTGGAGTTGTGTCAAGACGGGCCAGGGCAGGGCACCCGCGGGCTGGATGCTGCGGGGCACGTAGGCCAACGTGGCGTTCTGCACGTCCGCCGAAATCCTGAAATCGCCTTGCTTGGGGTCGCTGAAAGGAATCTTGTCAATCTCTCCCTTGACTTTGAACTTGACGCTGCTCGCCGAGCCCGCCACGATGGCATCGCGCACGTAATCGCGCACCTCCCGGTCGATGACCAGCGGCAGGTAGCGATGCACCCGCGTGCCGTCGGCCCGATTCAGGTTGGCTTGCAGGTCCAGCACCCCCGGAAACCTGGAATGACCGGATTTTCCGGGTTCACTGGTTTCCCATTTAATCTGCGCCTGGCCTTGGGCATCGGCGTTGCTGAACTGCAGGTTGGGCAGCTGCACCGCCAGATGCTCCCCGCTGACCTGCCATTTGACATCGGTGGACAACTGCGTGACAGGGATGACAGGCTCGGCAAAAAACGTGGGCACCGCCACGGTGCCGTTGACCAGGTTGACACTGGCCTTGCCCCCCGACTGGTCGAAGTCAAAATCGATCCTGGCCCCCTGAATGCCAGGGGTGTCCCCTTTGGCGGCCAGTTCAAGCTGGCTTGCCACGCCCTTGATATCGTATTTGTTCAGGGCATCCACAGGCCCTTGCCAACTGGCCTGAATCTGCTCGACCAGTCCTTTGGGCGCATAGTCCTGCAAAGCGGCACGGGTGGACGCGGCCAGCGGCAAGCGATTGGCAATTTGAGCCAGCGCTGCCAGATCCAATTTGTCCGCTTTGAACTCTCCTCGCGCTGCGTTGGCGCCTTCAGCGCCCCAATACGACACGCTGACATTGCCGCCGGGCCAGTGCAAACCCTCCAGGGTGTCAAACTGCAAAGCCTGGGTTGAAAACTCGAACCCGGAGGCGAATGTGCGGCCACTCAGTCGCCCCTGCACGGACTGCAGCTGCAGCGCTTGCAGCTCCTTGCCCAGCGTCACGTTCACCTGGGCCAGTGCCACATCCGCCGCAGCCCCCGTCACCTGCCCCTGTTTGACATCCACCCAGGCGCGAAGTGCGCCATTGCCCTGGTGCAAGTCGACACCGATATTGGCGTAACGGCGCAACTCGGACAAATCAACCCGCGCAAAGTCGGCGTAAAGCTGACCGTCCCAATCCTGCATTTGCCCCGCGTGGCGCGACAGCAAAGGCTGGGCAAACAGGCCCCGCAAGCTGAAACGTTCACCCCAGGTGGGCGGTGGTGTGGCATCGAGCCGCAGGTGATGGCGCCGCCCCTTGTTGCGCACCACCAGCTCGACCTGTTGCAGCGTCAGTGTCGGTGTCGGTGTGGCCTTTAGTTCATCGGTCCACTGCAGGGTGCCGTCGTGAATGGCGAATTCAACCTGTGAAAAAAACCAGTCAGCAGCGCCGCTGCCGTTGCCCGTGTTTTGGGAAAAATCCAACCCGGCGACCCGAATTTTGCCGTCCAGCCCACGCCGGATGCTCAGTTCCGGGCGGTCAATATAAAGCTGCTCGAACCCGAGATGCCAGAGCGAGCGCGGTGACAAAGCCGCCAGCACGCGCGGCAAACGCAGGGCTTCACGGCCCTGAGCATCAAACAACTGGACGTTGGTGATCTCAAACGAAGGGATCATGCCGGTCGAATACGCGGTGATGGCGCCAATTCGCACCGGTACACCTAGCACTTGCGTGGCCTTGGCTTCGAGCTGCCCACGAAAATCGCCGATTCGCGGCACAATGAACCAATGCAACGCCCCCCAGGTCGCAAAAAACAGCAACCACAGCGTTAGCAACAAGCCCAAAGCCCAGCGGGCAAGGGTTGCCAGTGTTTTTAGCGGGGTTGAAGGTTCGGGCGTCGCGTCAATCATTGGGAACTAGAAGAAATATGACTGGAATTATGACCCGCCCCGATTTGTCATCCCACTCCCGTTTTGCCCAGCGCGTCAGGCGTCGCTATGAAAGCCAGCTGCATTTGTTGCCCCCCGGTGTGCCGGACCCGGTACTAATGGCAAAAGCCTTTGACGCCTTGCGGGCTTTGGGTCTGGATACCGCCAGCGCCCTGCGCACCACACGCCAACTGGTGCTCGAACGCCTGCTGTGCCTAGACTGCGACGAACAGCAGGCCTCCTTGCACCAGGTCACCCAGTCCATGACCGATCTGGCGGAATTTGCGCTGGACAAGGCCTGTATCGAAGTCCAAACGGCACTCGACCAAGCCCACGGCATTCCCCACAACCCGGCCGGTGAGCGGGTGCCGCTGTGGGTCATTGGCATGGGCAAACTCGGCGCGCGCGAGCTCAATGTGTCCAGCGACATCGACCTGATCTATATCTACGACCAGGACGGCGACACCACCGGCGACGAACAGGGCCGGGGCCGCATCTCCAACCAGGAGTACTTTGCCAAAGCGGTGCGCGCCATCTACGCCCTGGTGGGCGAAACCACTGAACACGGTTTTGTGTTTCGCGTGGATCTGGCGCTGCGGCCCAACGGCAACTCGGGGCCGCCGACCGTGTCGCTGGGCGCGCTGGAGGAGTACCTGCATGTGCAGGGCCGGGAATGGGAGCGTTTCGCCTGGCTCAAAAGCCGGGTCATCGCCACCCTGGGCGCTGATACCAAGACCACGGCCCCGGCGCTGCGCAGTGTGATCATGCCGTTTGTGTTCCGGCGCTACCTGGACTACAACGTGTTCGATTCGCTGCGCATCCTGCACCGGCAAATCCGCGACCATGCCAGCAAACGCAGCACCGGTCATCCCGAGCGCGCCAACGACGTCAAGCTCTCGCGCGGGGGCATTCGGGAGATCGAATTCATCGTCCAAGTGCTGCAGGTGGTGCGGGGCGGGCAGTATCCCGAACTGCGCACCAGACCAACCCTCAGTGCCTTGCCCCGGCTGGCCAACGCCGGACTCATGCCGCAAAAAACAGCGCAAGCCCTGGCCCAGGCCTATGATTTTTTGCGCCGGGTCGAGCACCGCATTCAGTACCTGGACGATCAGCAAACCCATGTGCTGCCCACGCAGGACAATGACCTGGACTGGGTCGCCCACACCCTGGGCTACGCCACGGCGTATCGCCTGTTGCACCAGCTCGATGTCCACCGCGAGCTGGTGGCCCAGGAGTTTGATGCCTTGCTGGGCGGTGGCGCTGAATCGGGCTGCAAATCCTGCAAGGGCCACAAGGCCTCTCCTGCACCGGGGTTTGACGAGCTGCTGGCGCAACTGCCCGAGGCCTTTCGCGAGCGGGTCGCCAGCTGGCGTGAGCACCCCCGGGTGCTGGCCCTGCGCGAAGAATCCCGGGCCCGGCTGATCCGGCTGATCGCCCGTACCGCCCAATGGGTGCGCGAAGGCAAAGTCACCGAAGAAGGCGCTGTGCGCCTGGCCGACTGGATGGAGCCGCTGCTGCGCCGCGAGAGCTACCTGGCCTTGTTACTGGAGCGCCCCAATGTGCATGAGCGGCTGCTGCGCTTGCTGGGCGCCGCCCGCTGGCCGGCCCGTTACCTGCTCAAGCACCCCGGCGTCATTGATGAACTGGCCAGCCCCGACATGCTGGACGAACGGTTCAACGCTGTTGATTTCGAGGCTGAACTCGATCACCGGCGCATGGCCTTGAAAGGCACCGGCGAAGACGACGACGAAGTGCTGCTCAACCTGCTGCGCCGCGCCCACCACGCCGAAGTGTTCCGCACGCTGGCGCGCGATGTCGAAGGCCGACTCACGGTCGAGGAGGTGGCCGACGACCTGAGCTCGCTGGCCGAAGCCGTGCTGCGTGTGACCACCCGCTGGTGCTGGGACCGCCTGAAAAACCGCCACCGTGAAACGCCGCAGTTCGCCATCATTGCCTACGGCAAACTCGGCGGCAAAGAGCTGGGCTACGGCAGCGACCTGGACATCGTGTTTGTGTTCGACGACGAAGACGAGCGCGCCCCGGAAATCTACGCCAGCCTGGTGCGCAAGCTCATCAACTGGCTGACCGTCAAAACCGGCGAGGGCGATCTGTACGAGATCGACACCGCCCTGCGCCCCAACGGCAACTCCGGCCTGCTGATCACCAGCTTTGAGGCTTACGCCAACTACCAGCAGCAGCGCGGCTCCAACACCGCCTGGACTTGGGAGCACCAGGCCATGACCCGCGCCCGTTTTGTGTTGGGCGACGACGCGCTCAAACAGCGCTTTGACGTGATCCGCAAAGCCGTCATCGCCGCGCCGCGCCAGCTGGGCGACCTCAAGGCCGAGATTGTCAGCATGCGTGAGCGTCTGCGTAGCGCGCATCCGGTCAAAGGGGACGCTTTTGACATCAAGCAAAGCCCCGGCGGCATGATCGATGTCGAGTTTGTCATGCAATACCTGGTGCTGGCCCAAGCCGCGCAGCACCCCGAGCTGATTGACAACGCCGGCAATATCGCGCTGCTTGAGCGCGCCGAAGTCTTGCACTTGCTGCCCGCAGGCGTCGGCCACGCGGCGGCCAGTGCCTACCGCGAACTGCGCCATGTGCAGCACCGTGCCCGCCTCAACGAAGAGCCAACCCAGATGCCTTTGCCTGGCTTGCAAGTGCAGCGCGATGCGGTGCTGCGCCTGTGGCACACGGTGTTTTCCAGTTCGGAAGAACGGGTTACGGTGCAGGCTGCGTGACCACGTTGTGGTCCAGCGTGACCGCCGTACCGGCCATCAGCCGGCCGTTGATCGAGGCCCCGGTTTTCATGGCAATCGAGGTTTGAGACAGGATGACGCCGTTGAATTTGGCCGTCGTTCCAATGTCGGCGGCGGCAAAAGTCTGCCAGAACACATTTTTGGCCTGGGCGCCGCCCGCCAGAATCACCTGAGCGCCCGAGCTGACCGTCAGGCCTTGCGCGATCTGGAAAATCCAGACGTCGTTGGCGCCGCCGGTGAGCGTGACATTGGTTGGAATCAGCAGATTGGTGCTCCACTTGTAAGTGGCCGGGCCGAGATTGCGCCCACCAATGTTGCCGGCGCCCAGTTCGGTGACGTCAGCCGCACGCCCTGCTGCATCGGTATAGGCGGTGCCCTTGGCGCCAATGGCTGCGGTGAGCCCGGTGGCATCTGTTGCTACGCATGGCAAGGGTCCGGCCGCATCAACGCTGTAGATGGTTCCGGTCACCTCGGCGCAGGTCAAACCAATGAAAGATCCGGTGATGGGGCTCAGGCCCACATTGCCGGTGACGGCGGAGGCCGGGACATCGGTCACCGCCGATTGCGCCAGAATGACAAAATTGCCCGATGCGCCAAGCACCACCGGGGCCGGTCCGTGGCCCAAACCGGTCGCGCCGGTTCCCGTGCCTGCTGCCGAGGGCGGGCCGCCCATTAAGCCCGAAACGCCGCCTCCACTGTCACCGCCGCCGCAGGCGCTCAGCAAAGCGCCAAGCAAAACAGGGGTGGCCCAAAGGAGAGGTTTGAATAGAGTGTGATGTGATTTCATATCTGTTACCTGCTAATGAATGCCATGAAGGCATTTGCGTACTGTCGCCGTGTCGGTGCAGACCACGTTTTCATAGTTATCCGCTTATTTCAAACCGACGTCTGTTCGCCAAGGAACACAAGAAAAACTCTCATCGTTTCCATAATGCCTTTGATTTCAGTGCTCAAATCAACACCATGAACCGATTCAAACTCAAACCAATTGCTATTGTTTTAATAGCTGCTTGCGCAGTTGCTGCGGGGGCTATCGCCTTATTTTCCTCAAGGTCAACGGTGGCGGAAAAACCCGCTGCTGCCGTCGCTAAACCGGCACTCACCGTGACCACGATCCAGGCGCAACTCAGTGCCCTGCCCATCAAACTGACGGCCAACGGCAACATTGCCGCCTGGCAGGAAGCCAGTGTGGGCGCCGAGAGCAACGGCCTGCGCCTGGCCGATGTGCTGGTCAATGTGGGCGACGCGGTGCAGCGCGGCCAGCTGCTGGCCCGCTTTGCCGATGACAGCGTGCAAGCCGACGTGGCGCAGGCCCGCGCCGGCGTCAACGAAGCCAGCGCCAACGCCGGCGAAGCCACGGCCAATGCCGACCGCGTGCGCACTTTGGCGGGCACCGGCACCTTCAGCGGCCAGCAGATCAACCAGTACCTGACGGCCGAGCAAGCCGCCAAAGCGCGCGTGGAGTCGGTCAAAGCCGCGCTGGCCACCCAAATGCTGCGCCTGAAAAACACCCAGGTCATCGCGCCCGACAGCGGCGTCATTTCGGCCCGTAGCGCCACCGTCGGCGCGGTGGTGGGCACCGGCACCGAGTTGTTTCGCCTGATTCGACAAGGGCGGCTGGAGTGGCGCGCCGAAGTCACCTCCACCGAGCTGGGCCGCATGACGGTGGGCACCGGGGTAACCGTCACCGCCGCCAGCGGCGCGCAGCTCAAGGGCCGGGTACGCATGGTGGCCCCGACCGTGGACCCGCAAACCCGCTCGGGGCTGGTGTATGTCGATCTGCCAACCGATGCCAAAGCGGCAGGGGCCGCCGGTTTCAAGGCGGGGATGTTCGCCCGTGGCGAGTTCGAGCTGGGCAACTCGCAAGCCCTGAGCGTGCCGCAGCAGGCGGTGGTGGTGCGCGATGGCTTCAGCTATGTGTTCAGGCTCAACACTGACCAGCGCGTCAGCCAGGTCAAAGTCCAGATCGGGCGGCGGGTGGGGGATCGGGTCGAGGTGCTTGAAGGCTTGGGTGGCAACGCCGTGCTGGTGGCCAGTGGCGCTGGTTTTCTCAACGACGGCGACCTGGTGAAAGTGGTGGCGGCCCCGGCTTCAACGTCAAATCAGGCTATAGCCACCGTAGTACCTGCGTCAGCAGCTACTAAATAAGGAGCGAGCGTGAACTTTTCCTCGCTCTCGATCAAGAACCCGGTCCCGGCCATCATGCTGTTTGTGCTGCTGTCGCTGGCGGGCATTTTGTCGTTTCGCGCCAGCGTGGTGCAGGACTTTCCGGACATTGAGCTGCCCATCGTCATCGTCAGCGCTTCGCTCTCGGGCGCGGCCCCGGCGCAGCTGGAAACCGAAGTGGCGCGCAAGCTCGAAGACGCGGTGGCCACGCTGCAAGGCGTGAAAAACATCTACAGCAAAGTGCTCGATGGCCAGGTGACCCTCACCGTTGAATTCATCCTGGAAAAACCCATTGCCGAAGCCGTCAACGACGTGCGCGACGCCGTGGCGCGAGTGCGCGCCGACTTGCCCGCCGACCTGCGCGACCCGTCCGTGACCAAAGTGCCGACCTCCGGGCGCGTGGTGCTGACCTTCACCGCCTCGCCCGCAGCCGTGGCCGGATCAGACGGCAACCCCAGCGCGAGCCAGCTCGATGATCAGTCCCTGAGCTGGTTTGTGGACAACACGGTAGCCAAGCGCCTGCTCAGCGTGCCCGGTGTCGGCACCATCAACCGCATGGGCGGCGCCAGCCGCGAGATCCGCGTCGAACTCGATGCCAACAAGATGGCGGCCTTGAATGTGTCGGCCATCGACGTCTCGCGCCGCCTGAAAATGGTGCAGCAGGAGGCGCCCGGTGGCCGCGGGGATGTGAGCGGCGCCGAGCAGTCGGTGCGCACCATTGCCACGGTCAAAACTGCCGCCGAGCTGGCCCGGCTGGACATTTCGCTGGCTGATGGGCGCCACCTCCAGCTCGATCAGGTCGCAACCGTGTTCGACACCGTGGCCGAATCGCGTGCGGTAGCCATGCAGGATGGCCGTACCGTGGTCGGCTTCGAGGTCTTTCGCACCAAGGGCGCCAGCGAGGTCGAGGTGGCTAAAGGCGTGCGTGCTGCCGTAGCCGAGTTGCAGGCGGCCAACCCGACCATCGCACTCAAGCAGGTCATCGACAACGCCCAGCCGGTGGCGGAGAACTTTCAGGGCTCGATGGAGCTGTTGTACGAAGGCGCTTTGCTGGCCGTGCTGGTGGTGTGGTGGTTTCTGCGCGATTGGCGCGCCACGCTGGTGTCGGCTGCCGCCTTGCCGCTGTCGGTGATCCCGACCTTTTTGGGCCTGAAATACTTTGGCTACACGCTCAACACGGTGACGCTGCTGTCGCTGGCGCTGGTGGTGGGCGTGCTGGTGGACGACGCGATTGTGGAGATTGAAAACATCGAGCGCCACCTGCGCATGGGCAAGACACCGTTCAAAGCCGCCATGGAAGCGGCCGACGAGATCGGCATGGCGGTGATTGCCACCACCTTTGCGTTGGTGGCGGTGTTTTTGCCGACCGCCTTCATGAGCGGCGTTGCGGGCTTGTTTTTCAAGCAGTTTGGCTGGACTGCGGTGCTGGCCATTTTGGCCTCGCTGGTGGTGGCGCGGCTGCTCACGCCCATGATGGCGGCGTACCTTTTGAAGCCGCATAAAAATTCCGAGCACGCCGACCCCACGGCCGCCTACCACGACGCCCCGGACGGCTGGCTGATGAGTCGCTACATGCGCACCATGCGCTGGTGCCTGAGCCACCGCGCCCTCACCATGCTGGGCGCGGCGCTGTTTTTTGTCGGCTCCATTGCCCTGGTGCCGCTCTTGCCCACCGGCTTTGTGCCCGCCGCCGACCGGGGGCAAACGCAAATCAACCTGGAACTGCCACCCGGCAGCACGCTGGCCGAGACCCGCGCCGTGGCCGAGCAGGCGCGCCTGGCCGCCATGACGGTGCCCCATGTCAAAGGCGTCTTCAGCTCCATCGGCGGGGGCTCCAGTGGCGACGCTTTTGCCCCCGGCGCCGCAGCCGAAGCGCGCCGCGCCGTACTCACCCTGACCACCACGCACCGCACCGAGCGCAGCGCCAGCATGGCCGACATTGAAGCGCAGTTGCGCCTCAAGCTGAGCGACATTGCCGGGGCTCGCTTCACCGTGGGCCCGCCCGATTCAGGCGTCAAGATGCAGCTGGTGCTCAAAAGCGATGACGCCGTCGCCCTGCTGGCCAGCGCGCAACAGGTGGAGCGCGAACTGCGCACCCTGCAAGGCGTGGGCAACGTCAGCTCCAGCGCCTCGCTGGTGCGCCCTGAAATCATCGTGCGGCCCGACTCGGCCCGCGCCGCCGACCTGGGTGTGACCGCAGCCAGCATTGGCGAGACCGTGCGTGTGGCCACGGCAGGCGATTACGACACCAGCCTGCCCAAGCTGAACCTGTCCGAACGCCAGGTGCCCATTCGCGTCAAGCTGCCCGACGCCGTGCGCGCCGATCTGGCGGTGCTGGCGCGCTTGACGGTGCCGGGCAAGATGGGTGCGAACGGGGGGCCCAACCCCGTGATGCTGGGCAACGTTGCCAGTATCACTATGGAAAGCGGCCCGGCGCAAATCGACCGCCTGAACCGCAGCCGCAACGTCACGCTGGACGTTGAACTGGGCGGGCGCCAACTGGGCGAAGTTAACACCGAAGCGCGCGCCCTGCCCAGCCTGAAAAACCTGCCGCCCGGCGTCAGGATTGCCGAACTGGGCGACGCGCAAGAGATGCAGGCCCTGTTTGCCAGCTTTGGCATTGCGATGCTGATCGGCGTGCTGTGCATTTACGGTGTGCTGGTGCTGCTGTTTCATGACTTTTTGCAACCCGTCACCATCCTGGCCGCACTGCCCCTGAGCATGGGCGGCGCTTTTGTGGCCCTGCTGCTGACCGGGCGGGCGCTCTCGATGCCGTCGATGATTGGCCTGATCATGCTGATGGGCATCGTCACCAAGAACTCGATTTTGCTGGTGGACTACGCCATCCTGGCGCGGGAAGGACACCCAGCCCACGACGGCCAGGCGGCGGCGGCCGGCATGAGCCGCTTCGATGCGCTGGTTGACGCCTGCCACAAGCGCAGTCGCCCGATCCTGATGACCACCATCGCCATGGGCGCGGGCATGATGCCGCTGGCCCTGGGCTGGGGCGCCGACCCGAGCTTTCGCTCGCCGATGGCCATTGCCGTGATCGGCGGCCTGATCACCTCCACACTGCTGAGCCTGCTGGTGGTGCCCGCTGTGTTCACTTACATCGACGACCTGGCCCACCTGATCGGGCGTGGGGTAGCGCATCTAAGGCGAGCGGCGCCGGTGGATGTTGCTCAGTAATCGCTATAAATTTGATAGCTTCTTACGCATGGTTGACGGGGGCTTTAGGGGTAAATGATGCTCGTGCTTTTGATGGAAAGTCGATGTTGAGCGCAGTTGGGTTTGAATGATGTTTGGGCCTACTACACGTCAGCCGCTTCGGTTCTGAAGCTATAGTGCCAGTCACGAATTTGCTCACACAACTGAGCCAGCAGCCGGGTTGACCTGAAACCGGCATGTTGGTTTTTCTGGAAATGTCATGACTGTTCATTCATACGGCCTTTTGGCCGCAAGCCTTATCTCAAGCGAGTTTGCTGGGATATCACCCCGAGATGTGAGGGCGACAATCGCCATGTTATTGAGACACGCCCGTGTCTCAATAAATTGAGTTATTTTTACTTAGCTCCGAGGGATTATTGGTGGGATTCAATAGCTGGCAGGATTTCCATAACTTCGAACGTGAAGTCAAATTTGATAATCGTTTCGTGCATTCTGAAGCGGTGTCGGAGTTTCTATCCAATATCAAACGCACGTTGCCATCACGTGAGCGCTCTGTTTCTTCAGGTGCCACACTTTATAGAGGGCAAATAGGTTATGAGGAATTCGAATTGGAAGGGCAACCAGTAATATCTGGCTTCAAATCCAGCCGAATGAAGCCGATCCCACATAAAGGGAAGGAAGGGCGAGCTAACCCAAAAGGTATCTCTTACCTTTACTTGGCAAGCGAAGAAAATACCGCTCTAGCTGAGCTACGTCCCAGCCTTGGTCAGTATATTTCCTCTGCTCAGTTTCTGGTTCAACGAAATCTCAAAGTCGTGGATTGCTATTCAGTTCCTCGCCATTACACGCACGTTGAATGCATTTTCAACCCGCCGAAATCTCAAGAGGAAATCGGAAATGCTGTCTGGTCAATGATCAACGAGGCATTTACTAGGCCAGTAACCAATGCTGATGAAGCTTCTGATTACGTCCCTACGCAAATATTGGCTGAATTTTTCAAGTCTCAAGGCTTTGATGGTGTCTGTTTCAAAAGCAGCATGGGCATTGGCTACAACTTCATATTGTTCAAACTGAGTGATGCTGAGCTGACTAATTGCACTGTCATGGAAACCAAGTCTGTCACCTATGCATTTAGCGAATGCGCAAATCGATACTATGTTCAGAAATAACCTAACAGTTAAGTCAAGTTCACTCCGGGCTTTTGACCCTGCGTGGGACGTCGGCTTTGTCGGTGCCCCTTACCATTGGCATAAACGGCACGCCCAATGGCACATCTTCACTGCTCGAACGACCTCTTGAAGCAACTTGGTGCCGCACCGGCGCAAACCGAAGCGCTGCCCCTAAGCGCACCGGGTCGGCTTGGCGATTGGTGCGTGTCCATGATTCCATTGGGAAAGCGCAACGCAGCGCTGTTCATGAATCAGGCAACACAGTTGTCATTCATCATCCTGGAAGGTCAGCGCTTCGACGTGCAAGCAATGGCCCAGATATTCTGGGGCGGCCTGTCAAGCGTGCTGGCGTTACACGGTGTCCAATCAAATGTCGCAGAGGCCGTCGTCGATTCATACGCTGAGCTAGTCCTGGCCAAGACGCCCAACGCATCGCTCACGGCTCAAATGAGCAGCCTGGCCCGCGACTACAAGCAATTGGTGGCAGCCGCAGGCAGTATTGAGCGCTGCGATGTAGGCGCGGTGATCCAGTCATTGAACCAGCGCCCGCGCAAAGGCTTGAACTTCGCAACCCCACAGGAGGCAGTTTTTGAATTCCTCAAGGCAGCAGCGGCCTGACTTGGCCCAATACTCGTCAGCTGCTTCAGTTCTGACGCTATAGTGCCAGTCACAAATCTGCTCAGGTAATTGAGTCAGCAGCCGGGTGGTCCTAAAACCAGCCTGCTTTTTTTCTGGAGATGTTATGACTGTTCATCCATACGGCCTATTGGCCGCAAGCCTTGATGCAAGAGGAGTTGCACCGAGGTCGCACGGTCATGCTGGGGCGATAAATGCCAGGTTATGGAGGCACGGGCGTGTCTCCATGTATTGAGTCAGGCACTTTATGCAGAACGGAAAAGGTTCTCTGATATTTGCACTTTTCGTGGCTTGTGCCGTAGCGTTTGTCTGGCGCACAAGCAATGGATTGCCCGCCTTGGTTGCTTCACACTTTGGCGCTTCCGGCATGGCTAACGGCTTTATGCCTCACGATTTTTACGTTCGTTTCATGATCGCCTTTGTCATTGGCATGCCAACGTTGACGGTTTTCGTTACCGGGCATGTCCTTGGCAATTCCAATGCACGTATCAATCTGCCAAATCGGGACTACTGGCTAGCACCGGAGCGACGCGCCGAAACCATCGCTTTTTTGCGTGCCGCGCTCATATGGTTCGGTGTTCTGCTCGTCACATTTCTTTGCTATGCGCATTGGCTTGTTGTTGTCGCCAATAGTGTTCAACCAGCACGCTTGTCAGAGTCCCGGTTTTTCGGCGCTTTAGCGGCTTTCTTTGTTGCATTGCTTATTTGGTTAAAGGTGCTTCTTGGCCATTTCCGCGCACGGGCCTAAACCATCATTCAACAAGGGCTGGCGCGATAAAGCCGCGCAAGCCGGTTAATTAAGACGTGTGCCAAATACACGTCAGCCGCTTTGGTTCTGAAGCTATAGTGCCAGTCTCAAATCTGCTCACGCCCCCTTCGGCCTTTGACTACAAGGAATTCCGCACAATGAGTCCAGCAAATCTCGATGCTGCGCTATCGACCATTTCAGAACCATGGCAACCAACATCGGTGGCACGCTTTAATGGCAACGAGGTCATGGTTGCGAAAGCCAGGGGGTCGTATGCCTGGCATAAGCACGATGACACAGACGACCTCTTCTTGGTACTCAAAGGCACACTCACGATCGAAATGAGAGATTGCAGTGTCCACCTCGGCCCAGGAGAATTGTTTGTTGTTCCCCGAGGCGTCGAGCATCGCCCCGTTGCCAATGAGGAAGCTCACTTTGTGCTCATCGAGCCACCAGGTACAGCGAATAACGGAACCACGTTCATCTAGAGTTTCAATCAACAAAAACGGCTGAGCCTTTTATTTCAAAAACCTAAATTTCACAGGAGCCCCCGTTGTCTATTACCTGGTCTCATACTCACGATGGCATTGACTGGACAGAGCTTGAAGCGCTCTATCGCGCCGCGCCACTTGGGAACAAGAATGCCTCTGATCTCAAGATCGTCTTCACGAACAGTCGCTTCTGTTGCTTCGCTCTGGAGCAAGGCCGGCTGGTTGGCGCCGGAAGGGCACTGGCTGACGGCATCGACTGCTCGTATGTTTGCGACGTGGCGGTGCTACCGTCCCATCAAGGCACTGGGGTTGGCAAGGAGATCGTCGCCAAGCTGATCGCACTGTCTGAAGGCCACAAGAAAATCATTTTGTACTCGGTGCCTGGCAAAGAGTCTTTCTACCGAAAATTCGGATTCCGGCGCATGCTAACGGCGATGGCAATTTTCGAGAATCAAGCCAACGCCATTGAGCGGGGCTACGTCGATGAAATTTGACGATAGAAATCCGCTGGATCGCATGACGCGTGGCGGCAACCGAGTAAATATGCGCAACGCTTTAAGACAAAAGATTGTTGATGTTTGCGAAAGCAAAATCAGGCAGAAGGGCGATAACGTCGGCTTGTCCTTCTACGCGTTTTTCTGCAACAAGAATGATGACCCGGAGCTTTTAATGGAGGCTGCGACTTGGTGGATTCAAACGCACCAGTTGGATCACTTCGAGAAAGCATTGAAGATAAAGCGCCTGGTCGAACAAGAGGCTACGCACATCGGTTGACCACTATCAATGAACCCCATGACGATTACCACCAGACAAGCCCGCCCCACCGACATTGCGAACATCGCAGAACTGTTCGACCTGTACCGGCAGTTTTACGAGCAAGCGCCCGATCTCCCATTGGCGCAAGCGTTCATCAACGAGCGCTTGACCCGGCAAGAGTCGGTCATCATCGTCGCGGAGCGCGACGCGTCTACCTTGGTTGGTTTTTGCCAGCTCTACCCGTCGTTTTGTTCCGTTGAGGCCAAGCCCATCTACGTGCTTTATGACTTGTTCGTTTTGCCAACTGCGCGCCAGGGCGGCGTTGGGCGCATGCTTCTTCAAGCTGCGCAGGCAAAGGCGGCAGCAGATGGCAAGGCCCGCATGGATCTCACAACGGCGAGAACAAACACGGCAGCCCAGTCCCTGTATGAATCTTTGGGCTGGGTTCGCGACGATGTCTTCTTGGCGTACAACCGCCGGGTCAGCTCGCCATGAGCCCAAACAAGGTTGATCGCTCCCGCGTGAAGCAATTGACCGACTTGCCTAATGTCGGCAAGGCCATCGCTGGCGATCTGCGCCTGCTTGGCTTTGACTCGCCTGAGCAGATTGTTGGTCAATGCCCGTTTGAAATGTACGAGCGTCTTTGCCGGGAAACTGGTCAGCGTCACGATCCTTGTGTGATTGATGTTTTCATGTCCATCACGCACTTCCTGAATGGCGAACCGCCTTGCCCTTGGTGGGAATTCACTGAAACTCGCAAGAACACTATTGCTGCAGGCAAGGTGAAATGAAGTTTGGAAAAGTTATGGCTGTTCATATCGCCGGTGGAAGTGGGTCAATAGTTGCTATATATTTTATAGCTTTATACACATGTTTGACGAGGTTTCAGGCTTGAATCCTCGTGGCCGCCTGCCGGGGTGAGCAATCCCTGAGCCTGACGCTAGCCGATGCGCTGGAAGCCACCCGCATTGGGCTGGCTATCACGCGCAGTGGTTTGCCGGAGGTTGTTTGAACCACGAGCCTTGCCGGCAATTTTGTGCAGTTCGTGATTTGAGCGGCAAAGGTGGCCGGTTAATCAGCGCTGGCACCACGTTCGTGCCGGTCAGCAGCGGCGTACAGGTCTTGCGCAAAGCGAGTGTCTTTCAGAGCGAGTCCGTCAGCCATGGCGCGCAGGTTGTCGGCTTCTTCACGCACTGTTAGTTGTGTGGGTACTCTGCGCTGAGTCAGGCTCGCCAACAGGGCTAAAGTTAGATGATGTGAGGCCATTGCCAATTCGCGTAAGGCGGTGGTAACGCTTCCAGCTTTCCGGGGGGCATTGATGTGATGCAATGTGATGCTTGTCATGATATGTTCCTTGTGAAAACAACTATGTTGCAATGCAGTATAGGGTAAACCCTAGGTTTTGACTTGTGTATGCCGTTATTCAAGGTGTTTCTGTGGGGTTTTACAGACAAACACTAAAGCTCAGGCCCTGCCTGCCATCATGGACTGTTTGACGGTTTTTTTGCTGGGTAGCGCCATGGCAACTTTCAGCATGGCGTCTAGACGTCAATCGTTGGGCTATTTCAACTTGGGAGTTGGCAGAAAAATGTCAGTATTTGCAAAGATGTTCAGAAGCCAGGTCGTACGTGTTTGTCTATTCGCCGTCCTATTCATTTCCGTTGCCCAGGTGCAGGCTGCGGATGCCTATTACGATTACGTTGCAGACTTGCATCTGCACGAGAGTCACCAAGCACGTCATCCGAAGCATGTGATTGAGTATGCGCAAGGAGAAGAAGGGGTGCTTCTCAGGTAAGTGCTTGATCCAATGCGTGTCAAGGCGGTGCTTGATACCTACTTTCAATCAACAAAGCGTGGTGAGCGTCTCCCCGATGTCCCAAAGATTTTGCAACCGGTCATTGAGCGGTATGAGACATCCTTCAAGCAGCAGCCTCAGGTCTACGAGGCTGAGTATCTCGATAGCCTTGAGGCTGCAGTTGCGGTACTTTCAACAGTTTCTGTCATGACAAGCGCTTCAAGTTCCCTTTCACAGGCGAGCAAGCCGCCAGGCAAGACAGAGACGGAGCAAAAAGCTCTCACAAAGAGTGTGCCGACGTTAGCGAAAATGACGCGCGGTTTGATGACCACAGTTAATCGGACAATTGCGACTGAACTCCGAAATAAGGTTGCAAAGGGGATGTTCACCGAGAACGGGGCAAAACGTGCTCTCGCTCTTGCTGATGGGCTTGTTCCGCAATAGGTGGCATGGTTTCTCTCACCATTGCATCACAGCGTAAAAATAGCTACAAATTTTATAGCTGCTCACGCATGATTGACGGGGTCTAGAGGCTTAAATGATGCATGGTCTGCCAGCGCAGCCACGCCTTCAAATTTATTTGAGCAACTTGCCGTTGGCGCCTAAAACGGTGAGTTCGACAAAGCTGGAGCCCAGGCGATCGGTGGGTGAGTAATTCACCTTGAAGCCGCCAAAGTCCATGTTGTTCATACTTTCCAGGGCGCCGACGAGTCGTTCCCGGGTGGGTTCCTTGCTGGACATTCGCTTGAGTCCTTCCACCATGGTGCGCGCCATCAAATAGCCTTCCATGCCGTAGTAGGAGTAGGTGCCGGGTTTGGCGCTGAACTTTTGGTACTCGCGCACCACGGGGATGGAGGCGTTCCAGGGGTAAGGCACCACCTGCGAAATACCCAGTCCGCGCGTGCTCGTGTTGCCCAGTTCCTCAATGAGCTGTTCGGTGCCTACTGGTGACAGCGCCATCAGCATGGGGTATTGCCCAGCCTGTTTCATGGCGTTGATGAATGCAGCCGTCGGCTTGTACAGGGTGACCATGATCACGGCCTGGGCGTTGGATTTGGCAATGGACTGGACCGCCTTGGTAACGTCCAGCGAGTTGCGCTCCACCGTGCCGACAGCAACAGGGGCCAGTTTGTATTGACTGAGTGCCGCAGTCACGCCATCGAGCCCCGACTTTCCAAAGCCATCGTTTTGATAAAACACCGCGATACGAGACATGCCCAGCCCGGCGAGATATTTCACGATCACGGCGGTTTCATCGGCATAGCTGGTGCGCACATGAAACATGTAGCGTGAATTGGCATTGGCCGAGAGCGGCTCGCGCAGCGTGCCCGCCCCCGAGATGGTCCCCACCAGCGGCACTTTGGCCGGGCCGAATACTTTGTTCATGGCGTCCGTGGTCGGGCTGGAGCCATAGAAAGACAGCAAGGCCAGAACATTCTTGTCCTTGATCAGCGTCTTGGTATTGGCCACCGCGCGCTCGGTCTCGTAACCATCGTCCAGGGCGACCAGTTCCAGCTTGCGTCCATGCACCCCGCCATTTTTGTTGATGCTCTCGAAATAGGCATCGATGGTTTGCCGCATGTCCATGCCGTAGGCGCCGTTGGGGCCTGACAGCGGCACCGACATGCCCAGCGTGATGGTGGAGTCGGTCACGCCTGGGTCTGCCAGGCACAGGGAGGCCAGCATGGACAGTGCGGCGGTTACAAAAAAGTGGGAGGTCAGTTGCATTTTTAAATTAACGGCTCTGAAAAACGCGATGGCAAAGAAGAGCCGCAATTGTCCGGCGGTGGGCTTGACGCTAACTTACGCGCCCGCTGCAAAACTTGGCTTAACACGGATAAAGTTGTGTGGAAATAGGCTGGTTTGGAGCGACGTTTATGCCGGTTTCAAAGTGGTGACAATCGGGTCCAGTCCTTGGTCCAGCAGCATGCATGAGTAAATGAGGGGACCTGCTTCACGGTAGGCCGCTTGCTTTCTGAAAATCGCTCTATGTACGGCTGGATGGCCGATATGCCAGTTAGTTGATCCTGCTCCCCGGTCAAGTGAATTTGCTGGATGTTTTGCAGGGCTGACCAATCATCAGCCGGATTCAATGAACCAAGTAAGGGCGATATTTGGTGTTGACGGGTCCAGACGGCATGGTCCAGAACGGCTGCGACGGTTACCAGCAGGTTCACATCGTCACGTCTGGCGGCCAGCAGGGCTGCAATAGCGCCCCCGCCGGAATAGCCTATCAGCACCAGCCGTTGCGCGCCAAATAGTTGCTTGAGGTTTGAGAGTCCCTGGTTCATAGCTGAAATGATCTCAGGAGAAAAGCGGGCCTGCGTCCAGTCGTCCACACGGCATTGTTGGTGCTCTGGGGCTGGGTTGAACTGGCAAGGACGGGCAAGGTAAGCACTGGGGAGGTGCGGCTCAATCAACGCTAGGCGCAGTGCAAGCGGATCAACGGGCGTAGGGTCGGCAGAAGGGGTAAACGCATCCAGCCACGCCAGGCCATCTCCTTCGATAAAGATAGCTAGCACTGGAGAATTTTGAGGTTTGGGGTGCAGCGCCAGTAATTGAAAACGACCCGCTTTTATGCGGGTCGTTTTCCAGTTTGCCTGCGCCGCCAGACTCAACGCTGTCTCCAGGCGGGACTCAGACGTGGGGGTTGCGCAGCCGTAAAGCCACGCGAACGCCAGTGCTGCCAAACAACGGAAAACAAAAACTGGCAACAGCTTCTTAGAAGTTCCAGATGGCACGGGCTGACAATTGCTGCGCAAGGTAAGTGTCTTTGACTTCAATGTCGTAGCGTAAATTGACCGAAATCCCCTTTTCAGTCACGTAGCGATAACCTAAACCTAGTTGAATGGCTTCCCGCTTGATCTCTGCACTGTTGGTTGTGAAGCTGGAACCACCGGCAACAAATGCGGCCGTTACATCGGGCGAGTTGGCAAACTCATGCAGATAGCGGGCACGCAACTGCAACGAACTGGACGGTGAAAGTGTTTTCGTTAGCTCAGTGCCGAGCACCGACTGGAATGAAGTCGCGTTGCTCGATTCCACTCGCTGTGTCACAAGTGCATTGCCTGATTCGGTGTAACCGTCGGTGGCAAGATAGCTCGTACGGGCGCCAGCGAGCCAGCGACCGGACCAAACAGGGTTGACTTTGAAGGGAAACCCAGCCTCTACCCGAGCCCCAATTTGCCAGCCGGAATAGTCACCTTTTGCGGTTTGCGAGAAACCAGTGAAGGCCACCAGCCGTTCGCTCTTGTAGTTGTTGTAGCCCAGTAGTACTGATGCATCCAGCGTCATGCCAGGATTGGATTGACTCAAGTAGCCCCCCAGGTTGACGGCATTCAAACGAATGTTGTCGCCTTGCGCTCGGCCTGTGCCATCGACACCCGCCTCGTTGTACGCCAGCGAAATCCCCATTACCTGATTGGCGGAACGATTGGCTTCCAGCCCCACCGCTGCACCGTAGGCATTGACTTTGTAGCCGTTGACATCGATGTTTTGGTTTTGCTCACCCCAGGTGCCCAGGCTTTGTACCCAGGCACGGCGGGTTGCACTGTCCCCCGCAGACAAGCCGGTCTGCTGCGCCATCGCCTGCGCGCCACTGCGTGTTTCATCCATGCGATTTTCCAAGGCGGTAAACACTGTGCCGGTCGCTGTTTGTGTCACTTGCTGGCTGGACTGGTTGGTTTCCGGTGCGAGTTGCCTGATAGCTTCTTTGACAGCAGTTGCATTGGGCAAATTATTGAGCGATGCAAACAAAGCGCTGGACGCACCGCTTTGACCCAGGCTTTCCAGCGCTGTGCCGAATGCGCTCAGTCCGGCTGGAGCGGTCGTGTTGTAGCTTGGTCGTTGTGCTGTCAGTACCAGGTCGGTGCCGACTTTGGACAGCGTATAGGTCAGCAAACTCGGCGTGTAATTGAGCGCCAAGGTGTTAGGGTTGACGGTCAGGCCGCCAAGAGCGGACACGACGGTGTAAGTTGCGCCATTGGCGATATAGACATTGGTATTAACCTGGGGACTGAACCCGGCGCCGTCGGCAATCGTGGCAGCGCCCGTCACAGTGATGCGGTCGGCAGAGGTGTTTGAGTAAACCCCCAATTGCAGGTTGGAATTGGCGCCCTGGGCGTAATTGCCTCCCACGGTGATGGTTCGTGGGCTGCCGAAGGAGGCCAACGTCCCATTGACAGTGAGGTTGCCGGTGGTTGATACAGCCCCGTTTACTTTCAATGTGGCTCCTGTGTCCACTTGCATGGAGGCGATAGAACCCAGGTTGTAATTGAACGTCGTCGTTCCGCCAGTCACCTGAAAATTCTGGAAATTGGATATGGCGCCGGATGCAAAGCTTTGCGTGCCACTGGTTTTGAGTATATTTACGCCAGAACCACCGTCGATTGAGCCAATCACCGTGCTGCCTTGCAGCAACTGGACTGTGTCGTTGCCCTGGCCCAATAGGATCGCTTTGCCGCTGCTAGAGCCGTCAATGGTCCCGGCGTTAACGATGGTGACGTCCGGATTTCCTGGAGCCAGGTCATAGGCCGTGACTTCAATGGCTGCACTGGTCGCACCGCCACCCCGAATCGTGGCACCGGCGTTATTGTTGATCACCACCGTAAAGCCGCCACTTGGGCCTTTGATGCGAATCGCAGAATCGTTTTGGCCGCGTATCAGGCCGCCAGCAAGATTGGTGACCACTGAATTGGCATAAATGCCCTCGCGGGTACCCGCCAGTGGACCAGTTGTGATGTCATTGCCAAGTAGCGAGATACCAACCCCGACCGCATTCGTGTTGCCAGCAGCGACCAGTCCCTCAATCGTGCCTGAGTTGGTAATAATGCCGCCGCCTACGGTGATACCCTCGCTTGCAGCAACCCCGTCAGCCAGCAAACTGTATGCATTGACCGAGCGGATGATGCCGGTATTGGTCACGTTGACGGGGCCGTCCACATCGATTCCGTCTCCGTCGCCTGTGACACCATTGCCGATGATCGTGCCATGGTTGACGATGGTGGCCGTGTGGCTGGCGTTGAAACCATCGAGGTTAATGCCCGAGCCGTTGTCGCCCTGAATTGTTCCGTCGTTAGTAATGCTGGTTGTAAAAGTGCCGGTCGCCGCACTGGCCGCACCACCCGCAACTCCACTGCGTCCACCTTGAATGAGTCCGCTGGAGGCGTTCGTGATTTGGACGCCGCTGTTGCTCTGCACATCCACGCCGTCACTGCTGTTGCCCAGCGTGGTAGTCGCCTTGATGGTGCCCGCGTTATAGACGACGCCATTGACGCCAGGTCGCACAGCATCAGCCTCGGTGGCCTGCATGACGCCGCCGAGATAGTTATTGACCACGTTGGCCCCGGACATGATGGCGCTGAAATCAACGGCTTGTGATCCACCGGCGGAGGCGTTGACGGAGGTCATGGTTCCATAGTTGTTCAGTGTCACTGAAGCAGACGGCTTGTTCATCTGGATCACATCGCCGTCGGCAGTGAGCATCAGCGCACTTGAATTGCTCGCACTACCGTTATTGATCGTCAGCGCGGTCACACCGGTGTTGTCCCGGAATGCGCGACCGGTGCCCGTTTGCAGCACAGAGCCAAGATTGTTGACGGTGGCGTTGTTGCCCGTGATGGTGACCGCGACAGTGCTGCCGGATACGGAAAGTGTTCCCGTGGCCGCAATGGTGCCGGTATTGCCGCTTGCCAGTGTTTTGGCGCTGGTATCGGTCGCAGCGGCTGCCACGCTGAAATCCGCAGCCTGCGCATATTGACAAAACAGTACCGCCTGCAAGGCCAAGTACAAGGGGAGTCGAGGAAATGAGGGCATGAGACGAGGCCACAGTTGTAAAGCTCAAAATCTTAGTGAGCGCGTGTGACAGTGTCGTTACAGGGTGTTGGGCAAGAGATAGCAGCGTATTTCGGCGCCCTGGCACCGGGCAAATCCTTCCCTGCTATCTGCAAATTGCGGGCAAAGTGGTTCACCGAAACATGCCACTGGCCCTTTCCACCAACGATGCTGAGTTGGCGCAGCAGGCGGTGCTACCCGGTCAGGTCATCGTTCAGTTGCCCGGTAGGTCGGCTGGACGTAAATTGACCAACCGCCGCCGTTGAGGTCGAACAAATCTGCGGCGATGTGGGTCGCAGCTTACGCGCCCAAAGCCAGCCGCATGGCGTCCACCACCGCCTTGTAGTCCGGTTTGCCAAAAATGGCGCTGCCGGCCACAAAGGTGTCGGCGCCTGCATCGGCGATACGGCGGATGTTGTCCACCTTGACGCCGCCATCGACTTCCAGGCGAATGTCTTTGCCGCTGGCGGTGATGCGACGGCGCACGTCTTCAATCTTGCGCAGCGCCGAGTCGATGAAGCTTTGGCCGCCAAAGCCGGGGTTCACGCTCATGATGACGATCAGGTCGATGTCGTCAATCACCCAATCGAGCACATCCAGCGGCTCGGCCGGGTTGAAGGCCAGCCCGGCCTGGCAGCCTTTGGCCTTGATCACCTGGATGCTGCGGTGCACATGGCCCGAGGCATCGGGGTGAAAGCTGATGAGGTCGGCCCCGGCATCGGCAAAGGCCAGCGCCAGCGCATCAACCGGTTGCACCATCAAATGCACGTCAATCGGCACGGCAACGCCAGCGGCTGTTTTGGAGTGCGATTTGAGGGCGCTGCAAATCATGGGGCCGAAAGTGAGGTTGGGCACGTAATGGTTGTCCATCACGTCAAAGTGAATCCAGTCACTGCCTGCGGCGATGACGTTTTTGACTTCCTCACCCAGGCGGGCAAAGTCGGCGGAAAGGAGCGAGGGAGCAATGCGAAAGGTCATGGCGTTAGGCTTTGAAAATGTGGAATAAATGGCAGGGAAGGTCGCCCGGGTATTTTCGCAGGTAGCATTGCACCATGTCCAAGTATCAATTTCGAGTTGAAGTCAGCCCCCGCTATATAGCCGAGCAATCGGCGCCACAGCAGGGGCTTTATGTTTTTTCCTACACCGTGACGATCACCAATGTGGGCCAGGTGGCCGCGCAGCTGATCTCGCGCACCTGGAACGTGAACGATGCCAACGGTCACAACGAAAAGGTCAAGGGTTTGGGCGTGGTGGGGCAGCAGCCCTTGCTCAAACCGGGTCAGGCCTTTGAGTACACCAGCGGCACGCGCCTGCATACGCCCACCGGCACGATGCACGGCAGCTACTTTTGCGTGGCCGAAGACGGCGAAAAGTTTGACGTGGATGTGCCCATGTTCGTGCTCGATGCCCTGAGCGCCAACGGCGGCACCAGGACCCTGCATTGAGTCTTGCCCGCGTAATACCCATGCATGATTTGCCAGAGCTGCTGGAGGCGCTGGATCCGCAAGCCGAGCTGGTGCAGCGTCACCTGTGGCTGATTGCCCTGTTTGAGTGGATTCGGGGCGATTGCCGCTCGGTACCCGCTTCGATTGCGCGAGTCCGGTTGGTGCTCGATGCCGTGCAGGTGCGTCCAGAGACCCGCCTGCGCTTGCAGGCTTGGTGGCAAACCCTGCTCGAGACGATGGATGCCACGACCTTGCTGGCCGACTTCGGGTTTGCCTCGCGCAGTGCTTTTCTGGGCGAGTTGGCCGAGCGTATTCGCCTCAAATTGTTGCCCGGCTCGCCTGAAACGTCCGATGCCTCGGCCTTGTTTTCTCTGGTGCTGGGCCACGATTTTGATGCCCAGTGGTTGCTGGCCCTGGATGAACCCATGCTGGCGCGCATCGCTGCGCTGCTGCAAGTCGAGGGTGCCCAGAGTTCGCCGTGCGCCCTCTCGCCGTGGCAGGCCACCGTGCTGGAGGCCATCACGTTTTGCACCAGCCAGGTTCGCTCGACGGGTTTTTCTCCCGAGCTGCGCTTGCGCATGAGTGCGCCCGCCCGTGAGGCGGCACCTTTTCATTGTCTGGTGCGCGATTTTGAAACCCTGCGCGACGCCTGGCTGACCTCGCCCGATCAGGACAGCGATGAACGACAGGCCGCGCTGCTGCAGTTTCGCGAGCGGCTGGAAGCTTGCCGCAGTGCCGCCGCCTCGGTCTATACCCATCTGGATGCGCACGGGATTTCGGTCAATCTGGTGTTTCAGTTGCGCCAGTTGCGTGAGCGGGTGCTGCGCATCCGGGCCTTGCTGGATTGTCTGCTTGCCAGCAGTCCGCAGCTCAGCACCGCGCGCCTGATCTCGCATTTGGTGACGGTGGGCCAGGAGCGGCGCAGCGTGCGGGTGTTGATCACGTCCAACACCTCATTACTGGCCGCCAAGGTGGCCGAGCGCAGCTCCGAGACGGGCGAGCACTACATCACCCGCACACGGGATGAATACCGCGCCATGCTGGCCAACGCAGCCGGGGGCGGTGCCGTGATGTCGGTCACCACGCTACTGAAGTTCTCGGTGCTCGCGCTGGGGCTGTCCGCCTTTTGGAGTGGCTTTTATGCCAGCATGAACTATGCGCTGAGTTTTGTACTGATTCAGTTGCTGCACTGGACCGTGGCCACCAAACAACCCGCCATGACAGCACCGGCCATGGCCGTCAAGCTCAAGGAGCTGGGTTCGCCGGGGGCGGTCGATGCCTTTGTCGATGAAGTCACCCACCTGGTGCGCTCGCAGGTGGCGGCCGTGGTTGGCAACCTGGCGTTGGTGGTGCCCTGCGTGCTGCTGATCAGCGCCGGGCTCTGGCTCGGCTTTGGCCGACCGATGATTCATGTACCTGAAGCCGAGCACGTCTTGCACTCCCTGACCCTGCTTGGCCCGACCGCCCTGTTTGCGGCCTTTACCGGCGTGCTGCTGTTTGCGTCGAGCATCGTGGCCGGCTGGGTCGAAAACTGGTTTGTGCTGCACCGGCTGGACTCTGCCTTGCGCTACAACCCCAAAATCACCGCCAAGCTGGGTGCGGCGCGAGCCGGGCGTTGGGCGCACTTCATGCGCGACAACATCTCGGGCCTGGCAGCCAATATTTCGCTGGGGCTGATGCTGGGGCTGATCCCTGCCTTTGCGGCCTTTTTTGGACTGGGTCTGGAAGTGCGCCATGTAACGCTGTCCACCGGCCAGTTGGCCGCCGCCGCCTTCACCCTGGGCACGGATGTGCTCACCCTGCCGGTGTTCTGGTGGTGTGTTGCGGGTATTCTGGTTACGGGCTTGATCAATGTTGGCGTCAGCTTTTATTTCGCTTTCCGGCTGGCTTTGCGCGCCCATAACGTCAGTGGCGTGGACCGCGGCCGCATCCGCCAGGCAATCACCAAGCGTTTGCGTACCTCTACCCTGAGCTTCTTCTGGCCGACCCAGGAGGCAGTGACCAAGGAGATCCCCCATGGGTGAGTTCGACCTGATCGAGCGCTACTTCAAACGCCCCGCCCGTCAGGCGGTGCTGGGCGTGGGAGACGACTGCGCGCTGTTGCAACCAGCCCCCGGCACCCAATTGGCCATTTCATCGGACATGCTGGTGGAAGGCCGTCACTTTTTGTCCACCGTGGACCCGCAGCGGCTCGGCCACAAAGCGCTGGCCGTGAACCTGAGTGACCTGGCCGCCTGCGGTGCCAAACCGCTGGCCTTTACGCTGGCGCTGGCTTTGCCGCGCGCTGATGAAGCCTGGCTGGCGCCGTTCTCCCAAGGCTTGCTGGCGCTGGCCGACTTGCATGGCTGCGAGCTGATTGGCGGCGACACCACGCAAGGGCCGCTCAACATTTGCATCACCGTGTTTGGCGAGGTGCCGGTGGTGGGGGGCCGCTCACAAGCCCTGCTGCGCTCCGGTGCCCAGCCCGGTGACGATTTGTATGTGAGTGGCAGCGTGGGCGACGCCCGGCTGGCGCTGGAAGTTTTTCGCGGCACGGTGTCGGTGCCTGCTGCGGTGTTTGAGGCCGCCCGTTTGCGCCTGGAGCAACCCACGCCGCGTGTGGCGCTGGGGCAGGCTTTGCGCGGCATCGCCACCTCGGCCATTGATATCAGCGACGGCCTGCTCGGTGACCTGGGCCACATCCTGAAACTCTCTGGCGTCGGCGCCACCGTGGACACCGCAGTCGCTATTAATTTAGTAGCTGCTTACGCAGACTGCATGGGGGCTAGAGGTCAATTTGATGCAAATACATGGCTGGGCTGGGCCTTGGCTGGTGGCGACGATTACGAGTTGCTGTTCACCGCGCCGCCAGCCCATCGCACCTTGGTGACCGCTGCCGCCCAAAGCAGCCACACGCCAGTGACCCGCATCGGCCACATCGACCAAGCGCACGGACTGCGGCTGGTCGATGAGCACGGGCAGGCGGTGGCCAACACCTACAGCTCGTTTGACCACTTCGCCTGAGTTACTATTCAAGCGCTTTCTTGCCCAGCGTGAGTTAGAGGAAAACGGAAGCGATGTGCTTGCAAGCATTTATTTCATAGACCAATAAAGGAGACTTTCCATGGCCCTGCCCCCCCCCAATCACCCTTGCTGGCAAAAACTGGCCAGCGGCGGTATATCCCGTCTGAAAACCCAGCAGCTTGGCATTCAGCTCATGAGCAAACGCCTGGAGCGCAGCACAGAGCCTGTTTCCACCAAGGCCGCCGAGGTCCACGCCTATTTTGTCAAGTGGGAACGCACCCTTGGCAACGAAATCCCGCAACTCACGACTATCTGAGAACCACACCATGAACCAACTCATTACCGTTCAGGCTGCCATCGACTTGATCAAAAACGGGGCTGCGCTCAGCCTGGCAGGCCCTGAATCGGCCCTGGACCAACTGCCTGCGGGCAACTGGATTGCGGGCACGATTCCCTACTTCATGATTTCCTCTGGCGGTGTCGTGGTGAACGAAGGCAAGGTCTTTGCGACCGACTTGTCCACCCTGGGCGAGATCAGTGTGGCCAGCTATGGGCCCGATGACCTGGCCGGCATTACCGCCCATGCGCCGGACAATGGCTTCAGTCTCACCATTATTCCGGCCAGCAGCCTCTCGCACACCCGGTTTGCCGCCGATGCCGCTAACTATGAAGATGCGTTCCTGAAACCCACCGTCGGCTGGATTTCCGGGGTCCACCTGTCCCAGCTCGGCACGGTTACGCCCAAGGTCTATGACGGGCGCACCGCAACCAAGTACGAAGACCGCGCGGTCGTGGCCTATGTGAAATTGCCCGAAGACAAGCTCGCCACCCTGGAGATCGTCAACCTGTTCGAGCCCGGTGATGGCGACGTTTTGCGCTTTACGCAGACCAGCTTCGGGGTTCAAGAGTGCGAGGTCAACGGCGTCAAAACCAATTTTGCGACCTACATCCGTGAGCATGGGCTTGAAAACGGCACCTTGCCACTGGTCGGCGATTTTGCCGGGGCCTATGTGAACGTGTCCTTGCAAAGCGTCGGCGAAGCGGGTGGCAAGGTGGCCTTGTACGCGCCGGTGTTCCCTGGCGTGGACTACAAGTTTGCCAAACCGGTGGGCGACTATGCGGCTGCGTTCCGTGAGCGTCTGTCCACCGTTGACAACACCGGGGTTGTCATGTCGTGCAACTGCATTTTGAATTTCCTGTTTGGCGAGCTCGAAGGCAAAGCCATTGGGGGCGTGCAAGGCCCAATCACCTTTGGTGAAGTGGCTTACCAATTGCTGAACCAGACCATGGTGATGGTCCGTTTGCAGTAAACCGCCTTGCGGGCGCCGGGCATTTCGGTGTCTGGCGCCTACGACCTATCCCTCATTCATCAGTTTGCTTTGGACCTGCGGCGGCGCCACGGCGCGCAAATAGTCCGCCAGCGTGGTGCCCGCTTCGTCCCGAAATTCACCTGCACGGCCATCGACGGGCTGTATTTCACGCATACGGTCCATGCGGAAGGTTCTGAAGTCGCTGCGGCTCTCGCACCAGGCCGCCAGCGTCCAGACTTTGCCCCAGTAAAAACAACCCAGCGGGCGCAAGGTGCGCTGGCTCAGTTGCTCCGCTGCATCGCAATAGTCCACTAGCACCTTGCGACGCGCTTGCACCGCTTCGCGCAGGGTTTGCAGCGTGGCTTGCACCTCGGGCGCCAAGCCCAGGGGCGGTGCAAACACCGCCATGCTTTGCGCCGCCGTGCGTGCTTGGGGTGACAAGACCGAGAGAATTTTGCTCAGCCCCGCCTGCGAGGCCTGCGCCAGCGCCGGGTCTTGCCACACCTGAGCCATGCGCACCGACGCCACCAGCGCCCGCGCTTCGTCCTGCGTGAACATCAGCGGCGGCAAATTAAACCCAGCGCCCAGCCGGTAGCCCACGCCCGCCTCGCCCTCAATCGGCACGCCCTGGCGTTGCAGATCGGCCACGTCGCGGTACACCGTGCGCTCGGACACCTCCAGCCGCTGCGCCAACAGCGCCGCCGTGCTCAGGCGGCGACCCCGGATGAGTTGAACCAGTTGAAACAGGCGGTCAGCACGGCGCATGGCAGGTCTATATAAGTTTTAGGGCTGTAGCCCTCATGGTACGAGCGTCAGCAGCTATTAAAACAATAGCGAGTAGAGTGCAAGAAGAGGCTGCTGTGACTGCATCGCCAGGACGATCAGGCGCCGGTCACGCATACAAGGTAAGTGGGCTTGCTACTTGTGTTTTTCGCCATGGTCACCCCGCAGACGTTGCGCCCTCGCATCCTCTTGGTCTGCATAAGTCAATGCAACTTGAGCAAGGGCCACGCAATAGGGCTCCAGTTGTCCTCTCGCATCCGGTTGCAACACCTCGGCAGCGAATCGGCGGGCTTCAGTCGCGCTCTTGAGTTGTCTCTCTGTCCGGGTAGTTCTGAAAGCTATGACCAGCCCGTGTGACTGTAAAGCGCTACGGCGCAAATCCACTAATGTGGGGTGATTCAACTTTAGAGTCGCAATCGTCCCTTGCGCGGCGACATCACCCGCTACCTCATGCACGCCACCTTTTTCATCGAATCGAAAACGCTCACTGCAGCTTGTCGAATGGGGTGAAATGAAGTCACCGTTGAGCGTCACGGCTTGGCCTGCTTTGACTGGCGCACCATAGCCAAACGAAGTATCGCCCCCATCTTTGGGTATGCAGGCAGCCATATTGGTGTAATTCAGATCTTTGCCCGGTGCGGCATTCTGTGGTTCCACATGCTCGATATGGCAGTCTTCGATACCGTGCAGCTTGCGCAGGGTGTAGGCGCACAAGTGGCCCTGCTCTGCCAACAGTGCTTGCTTGACTTTATTCTTTTCGGCAGTTGGTAAATTGTCGTAACTCAGGTTTTGAGGTGCATCCCGCCGCATGTCACGTACCCAGTTTTGCAAGGTCATGGGTGTCCCTTGCTTCGTGATGGATCGCATGACGTTTACTCCACTGTCGATGAGTCAAAGCGGGTATAGCGACCGATCAGCGCTTGAGCCTCCACCAACTCGGGGTGTTCTCCAATCTTGCTGCGCAAGGTGTCCACGCCTTGCTGGGCTAGCTCAAAATTGGCTTGTTTGATATTCTCAAAAATGCCATCCAGTTCGGCTGCCACTGCGGGGTCGCGATCATCGCTGCCCATGATGTGACGCAGTATCCAGTTCGAGTCCATTCCCAGGCTTTGACCCGGATGGCTGGACTCCGAATTTAAAACAATAATTTCGTCTGGCTTGGCCTGACCAATCAGCTGTGGCGAATGCGTGGTGCAGATAAACTGAATTTTCGGGAACGTGCGGCGCAGGTCATGGATGATGCGGCGCTGCCATTTGGGGTGCAAATGCAGGTCGAGTTCATCAATGAGGACAACCCCTGGTGTGAATTGAAGCGCTTTTTCAGCGAGCTGCGGATTCAGCATGGCCGCTTTAATGGCGAGGTCGGCTGCCATCGCCACAACAGTGCGATAGCCATCGCTCAGTTCATCAAAGGTGCGGAGTTGTCCGTCTGCATATCGCAAGACCAACGTTCGTAACTTGACGCTGTAACGCACCGACTTAGCTTCTGGAAGCATGCTTTCAATGGCTTGGTACACCAATCGTAGCGCGGCCGACTTATCCTCATCATCGAGTTCAGTGCGGCGCTCAAACGCCATCCATCGAATCAGGTCATCGGGGCTGCAACGCTTGTCCACACTCATGCGGTAACCATAAAAAGGACCAGAAAGTCGTTCATGATCAAACATTGCACGATCAAGAAAATCGGCATCCTCTGCCAGTTCTGCTGGCTGCTTGCTCTTATGCTTGCTCAACGACTTATTCCCTACGTCGCGCACCGACTCCCAGAGGCGCCCTGCACCGAAATATCGAATCAGCGGCAAAACTCTTGGTTGCTGCTGGAGCACTGCTTGAGCCATCGACTCTGCGATTTTTTTCAACTTGGCCGCGTCAGTCATGGTAGTTCGTCCCCCGTCCCCCTTGACTGATCGACTCCAGGAAATGGCCTTTTCACGCGGATTGGGTTGATGGGCATTCGTTGAAGGTAAGTAAACCACCTCTTGCGATTCTTCTGATCGGGCCATCCTGGCGAGGTGTAAAGAGCCCGTGGCGGTAACACTCACCGGGTATTGTGGCAACTCGCGATAGCGCTTTTCAACCATTTCGCGAACAACACGAACATCTTGTTTTCGAATATTCCGGGAGCCATGGCCTTGAAAGCCGAGCAGCCAGGAGCCGATGGCGACCGCAGCGGCCTCCAGAAATGATGTTTTGCCGGCGCCGTTTTCACCAACGATCAGGTTGAACTCGGGGTGCAGAGTGAAAGTTTTTTCCTCGAAGCCCCGAAAATTTTGCAGCCGTAAAGTTTCAAGTCGCATGGCAAGGTGCCTTCTGTAGATTCACTAGAAATAGTTGTATTTTGATTATCGACATGTTTATTCTCTGCGACAGTCTCAATTCCGTTAACGAATCGCTATCGGCCCCGGATGAGTTGAACCAGTTGAAACAGGCGGTCGGCGCGGCGCATATCAAACTTCTGCGAAAAAGCGCTTTTTCATCCGCTCAACGTAAGCCACCACGCTCGGGAAGGATTCGGCGTAGTCCCGCACTGGAGATTCAAAGTGTGGGCACAGCAGGCCCTCCAGGAACGCCAGCGCCGTGGCGTCTGCGCCGCAAGGCTGCTGGCCAAACAAGTAGGGTTTATCGCCCAAAATCGCAGCAACCGCTTTGATGTCTTTGCTGGCGATGGCTAGCAATTCGTTGGGGCTGTATCGCCCCATGCCTTGCCCAAACAAATTGGATTTAACTTTTTTGCGAACGGCAGACCTGACCATATTGCATACCGGCCAGGGCAGGCCGTCGAAGAAGTGGGCTGGGCCTTTTGCAAAATTGGCATCTTCCATCCAGCGCGACTGCACCAGTGTCCAATACAAGTTGTCTTCCAGCATTTTTTCAAGTGCCCACGCTGTGCCACGCTCGTAGTCGGAAAGTGTTTGGTCGAAGTCGTAGCCATATTTCTTTTCAATATGCCAGCGTATGAAGGTGCTGTCGGCAATGATTTCGCCATCGTCTTCAATGTAGGGGAGCTTGCCTTTGGGCGCTTTGCCCAAGTTTTTTGGCGAGACGAGCTGTGTGGCAAACGGCAGCTGCGCGATTTTCAGCAAGGCCATGGCTTTGTGGACAAAGGGGCTTGCGTCAGGCAGGCCAAAGTAAGGACCGAATGTGTAGAGGGTGATCATGGATCTTCGCTTGAGTGAATGGAAGTGGTTTTTGATTGTGCGCGCAGGCAGAGCTTATATGAATATTAGGTCTGTAGCCCCCGTGAAACGTGCGTTGATAGCTATTGAAATAATAGCGATTTGAGGTCAGGAAAATGCGACATCGCCTGCTTCTCCTGGTTGAGCTGGATGCAGGAACTTGTGAACCTGCTGATGGCATTTTTCAAAGTGGACTCCTGATCGGTTGAAGAAGCCCTGATGCTGCGCCAGGGCTACTGACAACGGGGTGTCAGCAGGCTTGCACGTCCGTTCAGTCGCCAACGTCAATGATTTGGGCTTGGTTGATGGCGCCCGACGGTGTAAACCAAACATCGACCTTGGCCCCTTCGCTCAAGATGCCGTCCAGCGGTGTCGCCGGGCTGTATTGAATCACGATGCCCGCGAGCTCAAAACTGGTGTCGGTCAGCGCGCTGACTCGCCCATGGATCAGGATGGGTTGGGCGGTGCCTGCGCCTGACGGTGGCGCGCTCACGAAGCTCAGGCTGTAGGCGCTGAGCCCGGACGCTGTCTGGGTGGCTTCGAGTTCCACGTAAGCGCCATTGACCAGCTGGGCTGCAGTGCCGTTGCTGTAACTCATGTTCGCGCTTTGCGAAACGAACTCAAGGGTGTCTGTTCCCCCCACTTTTCGGGTGAGCACAAAGGTCTTGGCCATCGCGTTGACCTGGCTGATGCTGCCATGGTAGTTCACGGTTTTACCCGTTGGAGGACTGCTCAGCACAGATACCTCCGTGACATTGACGAAGTTCGAGCTCGGTGTCGCAATCGCTCCTTTGATGTCGACATAGACACCGTTGGCCAGCGAGGCCGCCGTAGCACCGTTGAGGAAGGTTGCGTTGGATGCATCAACCGCAACGCCGCGCACAAAAAACGCATTGGGTCCTAAGTAGCCGTTGATGCTTCCTTGCAACTCGACCATGACCGGCTGGTGTGCGTAGGACTTGATACTGGTGGCACTGACGGCGCCGGTGCTGGCATTGATGGTGCCTTTCACGGTCACATACTGACCGTTGGTCAACTCAGCCAAAACCAGGCTGAGTGCCGACGCGCTGGCATCGACCACCATGCCGTCAATTTGAAATGAGCTGCCACTGAGCCTGGAGACCAAGCCGCTGATTTGTGCCAAGCCGCTCTGCCCTGCCAGCGAGAGGAGATGAATTGAACCTGCCGCTAGCGCCGTGCCATTGCTGGTCAGTGGCCGGTTGGACCAGACGTTGACAAATTTTCCGTTGACAAGGGCGGCCCCAGCCGGGGTGATGGTGCTGCTTGAATCGTATTTCACACTCATGCCCGCGAGATTGAACGAGTGCGTGCTGCTGTTGAGGTCCGAGATAAAGCCGCTGACACGGGTGACGATGCTGGCGGCGGGTCGGCGCTCAACCAGCGTGGCCTGAACATAGCCCAATCCGGCCGCATCAACGGCGTAGGCACCGCTGACGGCCACTTGCATGCCAACGCGGATGGCCGCCGAACCTGCGAGTCCCGAGTAGTAGGTCACTGGACCGGCGTTTGCCGATGTATTGACTTGCACGGGAACGGTGTTCACTGTGAATCCATTGGCATTGATTTGACTGACTAGGCCAATGAGTTCGGGTACCTCGGTCATGCTGGCCGGGTTTCCATTTTTATCAAATTGAACGAGCAGGTGCGCGCCCAGCAGGATGTTGGCAGGCGATGCCACCGCTTTGTCACTTAGATCATTGCCGACATAAAACTGGGGTGTTGCGCTGCTATGGGCGACCCCGTCGATCACGATGCTGCCAAAGCCGGTCACGGTGCCCATGGAGATTCCGGTGCCGCCAGAGCCGACACCGCCGCCATTGTTGCTCGCCACGTTGGAGCCACCGCCGCAAGAGATCAGGATCAAACTGAATAATGCCAATGCCAGGGCCAGGATGAGTTTCATTTTTCTTCTTCTCCGCAATCCGGCTCTTCAGGGGCCCCGGGTGGTGTTACCGGTGCCGCCCAGCAGTAGGAGCCAAACCGCATGCGATGGGTGGCATTCTTTTGGAGCTTGTCAATGTCATACAGGCGGGTCGCTTCGTTGATCAGTTCGCCTCGGGCATGGCTCCATAGTTTGCGCGCCAGGTCACCCAGGTGATGAGCCGACTCGGCCGTGATGCCAGAGGCAAAAACGCTCTGCTCCAGTTGGGGTTCTTCGCCCAGGAGGTTGGCAACCGCCGCATGGGAGTGGTCGCCAAGGTTCGCGCCCAACATCGCCAGCGCTTCCTGTGAACCTGGTGGCGGAATGAATTCTTTTTGACTCGGAACCACCATCTCGCGATCTTTTTGAATCTCAATATTGACCAAGTTCAAACGGATCAGCTCTTGCAGCACCGTAAAAGGATGCACGTCCTGGGTGACGCTTCGCACCAGTGATTCGAACGAGGGCTGGGCGCCGATGCGCACCAGTGAACGAGGGCGACGCTGCCGATCGCGGTAGGCCGGATCCGTCGTCCAGCGGGCAAATATTTGTGCGCCTATGGAAACTTCTTCGGCGATATGGGCGTTGAGTCTTTGCTCCCGCCAACCGCGGACATCCTTGCGATGCACGCCGCTGAGCAAGCTGATGGAAGAGTCCGTGACGGTGCGACCGCAACGCAGCAACTCGGCCTTGGCCTGCTCAATAAACCAGGGTTTCAATTCAGCAGCCAGCCGGGTGTAATCCACGCCGCTGGCCAGCAGCAACTGGATCAAAGGATGCATCGCCGCTTCGACAACAGGTAGCACCTGGTCCGGCGCCAGGGCGGGCGAGGTTCGTGGCGGGACGGCAGGCAAGTGACGGGGACGGCGGGACATGGAAAGACGGTTGATCGTTGGGCGAGACAGGCGGGCGCGAGTGGCTGCATGTTACGGGATTTGAATTTTACCGGATTAGGTGCTTGCATGGTAAATTTTCCCATCTACAATCACGCACATAAACAGCTTGTATTGATCCATCGGCTATAGGTCAATAGATACATCTGGCCCGGTTTGCATCAGTAAAAAAGGAGTCATGAAATGGCACTTGTAATCAATAAACTTCAGCGCTGGTGTCTGTCGATGACATCACTTGCCATGGGGTTGATGACGATTTTCACCCTCATGGCGCCCATGCAGGCGCAAGCGCTTCCTGCATTTGCCCGCCAAACAGGTCAGAACTGTGTCTCTTGTCATACCGGCGGTCAGTTTCCAGAACTCACCCCCTACGGCCGAATGTTCAAGATGACCGGCTACACCATCGGTGAGCGCACGGTTCCGTTGTCGGTGATGGGCGTTGCCAGCTATGCCAGCGTCAACAACGTCTCCAAGAGCGATACGGCAGATGCCGGGATTCCAACGACCAACTCCGGTTCCGACTTTTATAAAAACGGGGAGCCGATCCTGGCAACGGGCAGCCTGTTCATTGCCGGCAAGGTAACCGACAACATTGGCGCCTTCACCCAGATCACGTATGACAACTATGCGCAGGCCAATGCCGATGGCTCTTCGTCAGGCCATACGCAGGCGGACAACATGGATTTCCGCTATGCCAATCGTTTGATCGACGCCAATCGCGACCTTATTTACGGCATCAGCCTGAACAACAACCCCTCGGTGTCCGATCCCTGGAACACAGCTGCGGCCTGGATGCAATATGTGCCCGTACCTTCACCCGGCAGCCACCAATTCATCGACGGTGCGGCGCCCTATCCAGGCTACGGATCAGGGGGCAACATTGCCGGTCTGACGGCTTATATGTACTGGAACAAGACCCTTTACGCTGAAGTAGGCGCCTACCGTACGGCCGACGGTGCCTTTCGCTTCATGAGCCAGGGGATTGATGACACGATCAATGCGCCGGGCAGTATCACCCGGTTAGATGGACTCAATCCCTACTGGCGCTTGGCTTACACGCGCGAATGGGGTCCGCACAACCTGATGATCGGCACCTCCGGTATGTTGGCCAATGTGTATGACGGCTCTAGCGATCCCTCGGATTCGATGGCCTACAACCAGGTCAGGAACACGGGTGTCGATGCTCAGTACCAGTACATTCTTGACCCGCACACCATCACAGCACAGGTGCACTATATGCGGCAGGAGACCAATTACTCACCCAACATGCTTGCAGGTTCTTCCAGCTTTGTGCAAGTCGATGGCGTGACACCGGTTGACCCCTACAACGCATCAGACACGCTGAACGTTCTTCGTGCCAAACTGGCGTACACCTATAAAGCAAAGTATGGCGGCAGCCTGTCGTTTTTCAACGTGACGGGAACGACCAACACCTTGAATCAAACGGCTGGTTTTGTTGATGGCTCTGGCCAGGTAACAACTGCGCCAAATCAAGCTCGCATCACGTCAAATCTCTCTGGCAACCCAGCCACCAACGGCATCACCTACGAAGCCTTTTACATTCCTATCCAGAATGTCCGCATTGGTGCCCAGTACACCGCCTATTCCACTTTCAACGGCGCCTCCGATAACTATGACGGATTGGGGCGCAATGCAAGCGACAACAACACGCTATTTCTCTATGCGTGGGTGGCGTTCTGATTCGGCTCTAGCAGTCAATTTTCAAGATTAGAGATTCATCATGAAGTATAAAAAAATCCTCTTGATCCTGGCCTTGGGCCTGATCGGCGCCGGGTGTTCAAATATTGAGAATTCCCGCAACCTGGGGAATCCGAATGTCTCCGCCAAGACACTGGCCGCCCAGGTTTGCTCCAACTGCCATGGGCTGGATGGCAATTCAACATCCCCAGTTTTTCCGAAACTTGCAGGTCAGCAAGCCGGGTATATCGTGAGCCAGTTGACGAACTTCCGCAGCCATCAGCGCCTTGATCCACCCGGCTCCGAATACATGTGGGGTTTGAGCCGACACTTGACGGATGAACAAATCGAAGGCTTGGGCGAGTACTATTCAAAACAAGTACCGCAGCGGGTCAATACTGGCAATGTTGATCCCAAGTTGCTGGCGGCTGGCAAAGAGATTTTCGAGACGGGTGTGCCAGCCGAGAATGTGATTGCCTGCATGGCATGTCACGGTCCACAGGCGCAAGGCATGGCAACATTTCCGCGACTTGCCCTTCAGCATGCCAACTATATTTCGAAGCAACTGGAGGTGTTTCAGCACACGCAGGGAAGACCTGGTACGCCAATGGATGCCGTAGTGCATCCATTAACCAGCGAAAACAAGGATGCGATTGCGGCATATCTGCAGTCTTTCCCAGACTAAGCCTGTGCCAATCCAATTGATTAATGGAGACTGCAATGAATAGAAATCTCGTAGCTTGTTTGGTGGCCGCGACGCTGGCACTGCCGGTGTTTGCGGCTGATACCTACACCATCGACCCGGAATACACCGTGCCGGTTTTTGAAGTTGAACACCTTGGTTTCACCACACAACGCGGGCGCTTCAATAAGACCGAAGGGCAGGTGGTGCTCGACGTGGCGGCCAAAAAAGGCAGCGTTGACTTTACGGTTTATACCAATACCCTGGATATGGGTTCGCGGGCCTGGTCCGTTCACGTCAGTAGCGCAGGCCTGTTCAATATCGAGCAGTACCCCACCATGACATTCAGGTCGGACAAACTGATTTTCGATGGCGACAAAGTGGTGGCCGCAGAGGGGCAGTTCACGCTGCTTGGTGTGACCAAGCCGATCAGGCTCATGGTGAATCGGTTTACGTGCGCAACCAATCCACTGAACCAAAAACCGATGTGCGCCGCAGACATCACCACCACGATCAAGCGCTCTGACTTCGGCATGGTCAAGTACATTCCGGCCGTCAGCGATGAAATCAAAATCAGTGTTCCGGTTGAAGCCTACAAGAATTAAGGTGGCTTTCTTCTCGCGACGGTGATTCAAGTGAAGCAAAGTGTGGGTGCTTTGGCCTTGCTGCTGAGTCTGGCAGGGTCGGCTTATGCCACGGAGAGCTACACGATGGATGCTTCGCACTGCATTCCGGTTTTCGAGTTCAATCATCTTGGATTGACGACGCAAACAGGCCGTTTTGACAAAGTGAGTGGAACGTTCAGCATGGACCGGGATGCCCGTGTCGGCCATGTCCTGTTTAACATCGAGACCGCATCGCTGAATATGGGCTTCGGTACGGAGACATCGAATTCACCCGGCTATCGCTTGCTTGAAGTGACCAGGTTTCCCACCATGACTTTCAAGTCAGACAAGCTGGTTTTTGATGACAAAAAAAATGTAGTGGCCGCCGCCGGGCAACTCACCTTGCTCGGGATTAGTAAACCCATCACCGTGTCGGTTAGCCGGTTTAAATGTTCGGTCCATCCGATGTTTCAGAAGATGATGTGCGCTGGCAATATATCCGCAACCGTCAAGCGTTCAGAGTTTGGCATGATGAGCTACATCCCTGCGATCAGCGATGAAATCAAAGTCAGTATCCCGATTGAGGCTTATAAAGACTGATGCTTTACGGATCGTCTTATGAGTGGTCAACCTTGCACCAGACCCACGCAACTGGTTCCTATAATTCGGCCTCTACATCGACCATGAAAAGGGCAACCATGCGAGTACATGGCCAAACGCGGCAACACAAGACCGGCCTGGACGGAGCTTTGACGTCATGACGGGTGATCGCCCCGTGCGCCCCACGTTCAGATTCATGATGGCACATCCGGCGCACGTCATGGCGCTGGGTTTTGGCTCGGGTTTGAGCCCGGTCGCTCCGGGCACGGCAGGCACGCTGTGGGCCTGGGCGGCCTTTGTGCTGCTGCAACCGTGGATGAATGATGCGCGCTGGTTGTGGCTGATCGCCGCGTCCTTGCCCATTGGCTGGTGGGCCTGCAGCATCACTGCCAGAAACATGCGCGTTCTGGACCCTTCCAGCGTGGTGTGGGACGAAATTGCCGCATTCTGGCTGGTGCTGTGGCTGGTGACGCCCGCCGGATTTTGGGCTCAGCTGGTCGCGTTTGCCTTGTTTCGCTACTTTGATGCCGCCAAACCCGGCCCGGTGGGCTGGGCCGATGAATTGTTCCACGAGGTCGATACCGCCACCGATCCTGCCGCCTGGCGCAAAGCCGGGTTTGGCATCATGCTCGATGACGTGGTGGCGGCGGGCTGTGCGCTGCTGGTTATTGCGCTCTGGCACTTTTTCCAATGATGGGCTCGCTATTAAATTCAGAGCTGCCTACGCAGATGCTGTCTGGGCTAGTGGCAGATTTGATGCTGAAGAAGGGGCTGAAGCTAGCGGCCGCAGAAAGCTGCACCGGCGGCCTGATTTCAGCTGCTTGCACCGACCTGGCTGGATCGAGTCTCTGGTTTGAGCGTGGTTTTGTTAGCTACTCGAACGAGGCAAAAACGGAGCTGCTGGGCGTTGATGAACTGCTGATTGAACGCTACGGCGCCGTCAGCGAGCCGGTGGTGCGGGCCATGGTGCTGGGCGCTCTGGCCCACTCGCATGCGCAAGTGGCGGTGGCCGTGACGGGTGTTGCCGGGCCCACCGGGGGCAGCGCTGACAAGCCGGTTGGCACGGTCTGGTTTGGTTTTGCCGCGCCCGGGCAGGTCGTTGTTGAGAAGTGTCAATTTGACGGTGACCGTGCTGCCGTGCGGTTAGCAACTGTGCAGCATGCGTTGGTTGGCTTGACCGCTTTGCTGGGCTGAATTCGCACCCAGGACAAGCACGTCAGTCTTTGGTCGCTACGGTTTCAGAAGTCTTGTGGCAAGTGGCGCAATCGCTCAAGGATTTGACCCGGCCTTTGCGCCAGAGGCGGATCGCGCTGCGGTGCTTGTCCTCAAATAGCTCGCCGCTGGTCACGCGCGGAAGTACATCGCTGTGGCTGTACAAAGCAGCGTTGGCACCGTTTCGCCTCAGGTAATCGGTAATTTCCTGCTGCGTCCCGGCTTCCAGACTGGCGTCAACACCAAAATGCTGGCCCAGTTGCGCCATGATCTCCATCCACTCCCCCTTGGGCAGCAGGGCGGGCGGGAATGCGGTGTGGCATGCACCGCATTCAGTTCGCCAGGTGGCGCTCTCTTCGCCCGGCACCCAGGGGTTGTCCCGTGCCGAGGCAGCGGTGCAAAAGACAGCTACCAACAGAATGAAAACCAGCTTGTTCAAAGCACCACTGCGCATGCGTTACCCGTGCTAGATAGTTGTTATTTTTGGGATGAGGCCAGTTGCGATATGTAGTCGGCCACCGCCTCCAGATCAGAGGATGTGTACGGTTTGATCACGCTGACCATGTCGGGGTTCGAGTTGCGCCGGTCGCCATCACGGATGAATTGAACTTCACGCAGCAGGTAACGGTAATGTTGCGAGGCGACCATCGGAAAGAATTTGGCGGCATTGCCTTCACCCATGGCGCCGTGGCAGACCGCACAATCTTTCTCGTAGAGTTGCTTGCCTTTTGCAACGCCGGTACCAGGTCCTTTGCCAATGGTTGTCGAGATTGGCAGCCCATTCAAATAGATGGCGATATCCGCAATTTCATAAGGTGTCAGGACATGGTCGCCAATGAATGGTTCCATTTTGGGGTTGCTGCGCTGACCGCTGCGAATGTCGGCAATCTGTTTCATCAGCACGGTGGCGTGCTGGCCGGACAGCCGTGGATAGGCGCCGCTGACGCGACCCGAGGCATCCTTGCGATGGCAGCCCTGGCAGGACTCGAATGCGGCTTCGCCACGCACGGCGTCACCTTTGGTTTCGAGTGCTATTTTCAATTCGCCCTTGATTTCATTCCAGGGGGCCACTTGTGCCGAGCCCAAGGCAGGCCACAGCGTCAGCATGATGAGTAGGGTGAGTAATTTTTTCACTTGGTGTTCTCCTGATTTCGCTGAAGTCTATTTGCTGTCGAGACTGGCCAGATAAGCGGCAACTGAATCGATCTCTTCTTCGCTCATACGCTTGGCCACGACACGCATGAATCGGCTGACATCGTTGGAACGGTCCGCACTGGCAAAGTTTTTCAACTGTTGCGTTACGTACTGCACATGCTGACCGCCAATGCGTGGATAAATCAGATGCCCCGCGCCCTGCGGTTGGTGGCAGCCGATGCAGGCTGGTACACCGGTTTCTTCGTTCCCGTCAAAGTAGACCATCTTGCCAAAATCGGCGACCTTCTTGTCGTCAACGGCACCGGGGTTGAGTTTTTTACCACTGAAATAGGTGGCCAGGGACAAGAAGTCTTCCGGCTTCAAGGCCGCGACCACGGGTGCCATGATGTCGCTCTTGCGTCGCCCGGATTGAAAGTCACGCAGTTGTTTGACGATATAGCCCTCTTGCAAGCCCGCTATCTTGGGAAACATCGGGACGACGCTGTTGCCATCTTCTCCATGGCAGGCGCTGCACACGGTGGTGGCAATGGTTTTGGCATCCTGGGCCGCACTGGGGCTGGCCAACGCACAGCCCAAAGTCAGCAGGGCGGCCATGACCAGTGCGCGGGGGCCGGTCGTGGACTTGAGGTGCTTGTCTTTATGAATCATTTTCAGTCCTTCAAAGGGGTGGGCAATGCTTACAACTTGTACTGAATGAAGAAACCAATCACATTGGCGTGATAGTCCTGTGCGCCTGAGTCGAGCAGCAAGGTACCGGAGTCGTAGTTGGCAACTGCACCCGTTATCACACCGTTGTAATGCCAGTCCTTGACCTGACCAACCTCAAAGCGGTCGTACAAGCGGATGGATAATTTCTTGTTGATCGGGATGAGCAGGTTCAAGTTCAGTGTTTGCTGGACATAAGTCATGTCAGGCAGGGCACTGCCCGCAATCAGGGGATTGGTTATTTGTGCCGCTTGACTGATCGCTGTGCTGCCATAGTTGTAGCTGATGGCTGTTGAACTGCTGGAGTAGGTGTAGTCAACCCCGAATTGCATATTGCCTACGGTACTCTGGAAGCCCAAACCCAACACATCGTTATGGTCATCGGTGTTCATCGACCAGGCGTCTGACGCTGGACGACTACCGCCCAGGCCATTGACGTTATCCGAGCAGGAGGAATAACCGTAAGTGGCGATATTGGATGCCGTGCAGGTGTTGACGACTGTCGTCAAGGCGGCTCCCGAGTTCATCTTCATCGACCTCTGGCCTTGCTGGTATGAATAGAAGGCGTAGAGGTTCTTCCCGGACGAGGGCTGGTAATTGAGTTCCAGGCTCAGTGAGTCTTGCTTGTCCTTGTCCATGCCGTAGAAAGAGTCAGGGTATTTGATGTCTTTCGTCTGCAAGGTCACACCCAGATCCAGGTCTTCGCGCGCCTGATAGTTGAGGCGAACATTAAAGATATTCTGGTCGCGGTCAGCCTGGTCGTATTTACGGAAGTAGTAGGAGTAGCGGTTGAAAAGATTGGCGTTGTTAGCCACCGTTCCGCCCAGCGGACTAAAAGCGGTATAGCCGAGCGTTCCAGCCAACCGGACCTGGGTAGCAGGGTCCAGGCCAGGGAGTGCGGTTCCCAGATCCGCAAAGGTCCGGTAGTTGTAATCCCCGCCGCGTTTTTTATCGGTCTCGTAGGAGGTGCGCAAGGTGGCATCACCCAGCCCGCGATTGACATAGCCGAGCTTGAGTTTGTCTTCCCAGGTCTTGTCACGTTCGCGGAAGTTGCGGTTGAACTCTTCGCGCTCCAGGGCCGCATTGACGCTGCTGGTGCGGGACAGGTCGTAGTCGGCGGCCAAGCCGTAATTGATTTGTTGGGTAGAGCGTGCCTGGCCGTACACGGGCACGTTGGCGCCGTTGGTCACGGCCCCGGCAAGGCCGAACTGGCAAGTGGCGGTTAACGCATTGCCTGTATATCCGGGCGGGATATAGCAGCTTCCTGCTGTGCCGGGGGTCGCGCCAGGCTGAAGTCCCACGACGACATCCATCACGCCAACGCCACTGGCATCAGCGATGCCCCGACCAAACTGGCCGGTCTGAGGGTTGTAGGCCATGTAGCCCCCCTTGTTGGCTGAATCGTAAAAGCGGTATGAACCCTTCACATTGAGGGCGTCCGTCGGCTTCACGGCCAGGCCCAAATCCAGTACGGTGGTGTCAATGCGTTGTTTGGCGGTTTGCTGGCTTAACGCGGCAGTGGTGTTCCAGTTTGATACCTTGGCGGTGTTCGCGGCATAGCCGATGTTGGTGCCAGTCAGTGTGGTGATGTTTGCTGCTGCCAACTGGGCATTTTGGGCGTCCGAAATCGGCGCCAGCAAAGCATCATCTTGCTGACTGGTTCCCAATGAAACCGCTGCCGTAAATCGGCCCTTGTAGAAGTCCGGCAGCGAGCGCGCAAATTCACCCTTCAGGTTGAATGCATTGTTGTCAGGGTAGAGGTCATAAGTGGCGGTCTGGATCACACCGTTGCCAGTTGCCGCCGACAGCAGGGGATACTGCACATTCATCGTGCTGATGTTGTTTCTGAACAGCGACATCGAAGCGCGCAAATTGAGTTGATTGAGTGAATCAGCGTACTGCAATCTTCCCTGGAAATCATGGGTTGTGTAATCGATGGGCTCGGCGATTTCCGTTGAAATATTTCCCTCGTTCATCGCAAAGGGGCGCGAGCCCGTGCGTGCTTCCTGGGTGTAACTGGCATAGGCGTTCCAGTTGTCCGAGATTCTCTTTTCAAATCGTGCGCCGGCTTTTTTGCGCACCAGACTCAATTCGCTTTCGGGCGTGGACGCCAGATAGTTGCTAATAGCCAAAGCCTGATTTACTTGAGCACCCGTGGGTGTATTGGAGGTCGCCGTACCATTGCCAACGGTTGTAGCAACGGAGCCTGCTACTCCATTGATGCCAGCAACCGCAGCAGCATTGGAATAAAGCTGATTGGCTCCAGTCGCTGTTTTGTAATACCAGCAAGGGGTCGCTGATTTGCAGTTTGACAGTGCGGTAGACCAGACGGGTGCAGCAGTTGTGCCCGTGTTGGTGTTGCCGTTCGTTGTCTGGGTGAAGCCGAGGGCAGTTGCCTGGGCTGCACTGTAAATCGGGACTGCACCATTTGCTGTAGTGAGTCCTCCAGCGAGGGTCAGATTACCCGTGCCTTCACCCTTATAAAGCGATTTCCAGTTATTGGTAAAGACATGGATTGTCTCGTTGTAAAACAACTTCACTTCCCAGTCGTTGTAACGGCCGAATTCCAGGTCGTAGAACTGGTCGTTTTGACCGGTACCCCCGCCAAAGGCAGAGATGAATTTCCCGGTTTCGGGTTTGTCTGCCTCGACTTCAAAGAAGTTGAGGTAGCCGCCATTTTTCAGATCCTTGTACTGGCGAAATTGCGAGCTTTTGTTGCTTGCGTCGCCACCGAGCACACCGGCCTCGATGCTGCCGGTGTATTCCCAACCACTCTCGGTCTTGCTGCGTTCATCCGATCGGTCATAAGGCATGCCGTAAAGCTGACCGGTGGGTGAATGGCGCACGGTATCCGGGCCGTCTTCAGCCAGGGTCCGCGGGACCGAGGAGCGCCCTGGAGGGTTGAGCGCATTGCCGTTGGCCATGTCCACGCCGGTGGAAGAGTCTGCCAGGGCAGAGCCGCCCCATTGTGCAAGGGCGACGCCAATGCTGACGGCGAGCATTTTCATGCGGGGACGAGCGGTCATATGAAATTTCCCGGAAATATTGAAATGAGTCATTTGCGTGCTCCCGTATCAGTTAGCGCTGGAAGCGGGCGCCAGAAGGGCTGTTGCTACCGTGGATCATGGAGTGGCAGTTCTGGCAGGAGCGGCCGGTCATGCGTTTGCTTGGTGCATTGCCAAGAGCGGGTCCATTCAGGTTGGTGGTGGAAACCGCTGTTGCCGTGTTGCCCAGCGTGTTGGTACCCCAAACGGCATGGCCCATGGTGGTTGTGGTGCTGTGGCAGCCAGCGCAAAGGAATGGGCGGGTCTGGATCAGCAACTTGTCGGCGTTGGAGCCATGCGGACTATGGCAATTCATGCAGTTTTCCCGCACAGGGGCATGCTCCCAAATGAAGGGGCCGCGTTTTTCAGCGTGGCAGGTGTAGCACAGGTCGTTGACGCTGTCGGCTTTGAGCAGTTTCTTGGTGGTGCTGCCGTGCGGGTTGTGGCAGTCCACACAGGTCATCTTGCCTTCGGGCACGGGCATATGTGACTTCTTGCGGAACTCGGCGCGTTGTTGCTGGTGGCAGGACTGGCAGGTTTCGGAAATACTGGCTTTCTTCATCAAGCCTTTGGTCGTGAAGCGGGCCATCGGGTTGTGGCAGTCAGAGCAGCTCAGTTTGTTGGTCGCATGGACGGAGCCAGGCCAATTGATCCGCTGACCACCCGTATGGCAAGTGAGGCACTGACCAGTCTGCTTTTCAATCGGTGTGTTCCACTCCTTGGAAAAACCGATGATCAAATCTTTGTTTTTGGTGTCCACCACATGGAGCGAGCCATTGCCGTGGCAAGCTTCGCAGACGGCTTTTTCAGTGTCGTTGCGTGGATTTTCCCGGAATATCTTGGCGTGTTGGGTGTGACCGAACAAGGACTTTTCTGTGTCGTGACATTCGCCGCAGCGTTTTTCGCCCACGATTCGGGCGTCCGCCATAGGGTCGGCTGCGGCCAGTGCCGCGCGGCTAGGCAGCAGTGCGAACAGCAACGCCGCCAAGGCGACGCTGCACAGCCGCAGAAACAGAACTGAATAATTTTTGACCATGCTTGAAATTCCTCTTGCTTGGGGACGGATACATCTAGCGCACAAATTGCGACATATGTAAGCAAGGGTAAGAAACAGGCCTGAGAATCGGCTTAAGAAAATTATTTAATTCTTAAGGAATCATCAGATTCAAGAAAAGTAGGCTCTTTTGTGAGTGTTTACCCTTTGTTTATTGGCGTTTATGCGGGTAAGCACTGAGTGTTCATTTGGTAACAATGGCGGAAACCAAACTAGGCGAAACAAAATGCAACTTTTAATTGTTGAGGATGACGCTCTGCTGGGTGCTGGCTTGCGCGCTGCGCTCAGTAAATTGGGCTTCGAGGTCACTTGGGTTCGAAGCGGCAAGGCCGCACTTGATGTGCTGACGGTGGATGAATTCGTTGCGATGATTCTTGATATCGGCTTGCCCGATATGGACGGTCTGGAAGTGTTGCAGAAGCTGCGAACTAGTGGCAATACGATGCCCGTCCTGATGCTCACTGCGCGCGATACCACGCGAGACAAAGTCGTTTGCTTTGACTATGGTGCAGACGACTTTCTTGTCAAAACAACGGATATGGAAGAGTTGGTTGCACGTTTGCGGGCGCTTATACGGCGCTCAGGCAAAGGGGGTGGCAGCTTTAGCGTAGGCGATCTAAAACTCGATCCGCAAGCCCATACCGTCACCAAAAATGGGGTACCCATCAATGTATCCAAGCGCGAATTTGATGTATTGCGTGCGCTGATGGAAGGCGCTGGCCGGGTGCTCACACGCAGCCAACTGGAGCAGTCACTTTACGGCTGGAGTCGCAATGTGGACAGCAACGCCATCGAGGTGCATATCCATAACCTGCGGCTGAAAATTGGCGCCAAGACACTCAAGACTGTGCGGGGTGTCGGGTACACCATCTCAAGGACTGAGCTGTGACATCACGCGGACGTTTCTCCTTGAGTCAGCGCTTGCTGGTTGGTTTATTCATCGTCACTTTTTTCTACTGGGGCGTGATTGCATGGCTCACAGTGCGAGACAGTGTGGATGACGTGTATGAACTTTTTGACGTTCATTTGGCACAGACGGCTCTGGCATTGCTGCGTGTTTCCGACCCGGATGAGAGCGATCCTGTGGCCATTCCAAGCAGTAGTGAAAAGCCTGACATGCTGGAGATTTTTACCAAACTGTCACGGTTGCCTAATCACATTAGCAAGGCCGGAGAGGCCGCGTTGGCGGCCAATGGTTCTATCCATTCCATGCACTCGGATTATGAGAAAAACTTGCGTTACCAGGTCTGGAGTGGAAGCGGGCGCCTGTTGCTGCGGTCCGCCAATGCACCTGAAAAGGTGATGACCGAACTAGATGGTTACTCAGAGACCACCGATGCAGACGGGCGACGCTGGCGGCATTACGGTGTTTGGGATCAACACCATGATTTCCGCATCCTGGTGTCCGAAGCCCATGATTTACGGAATCGACTGGTACGAAATATCACCTTGCACCTGGTGAGTCCCTTGGCCCTGGGCTTGCCAGTCCTGATTTTTTTGCTGTGGCTATCGATCAAAAGGGGGCTCGATCCTTTGGACGTTTTGACTCGCGAGATCAGGATGAGAAAGTCTGACAACCTGCTACTTCTGGATGCTGCCAGTGCACCCCGGGAGGTGCGCCCCATGGTTCAGGCATTGAACGATTTGCTCCATCGAATGAGCAACAGTCTGGAGGGCGAGCGTCGTTTTACAGCCAATGCAGCCCATGAGTTGCGCACCCCATTGGCCGCCATTCAGGCCCAGCTGTATGCGGCGCGCAATGCAGAAGGTAAGGCTGAACGGATGGGTGCCATGGCGCAGTTGCAGCGCGGGGTGAAAAGAGCCATCCGGCTGGTGGGGCAATTGCTTGTGCTGGCCCGGCTCGACCCGGAGCAGGCCTTGCCTGATAGCCAGCCTGTGAATTTGGGCCAAGTGGCCGAGGATGCCTGTGCTGAACTGGCGCCCCTGGCGTTGCAGCGGGATCAGACGCTGGAGCTTGTGGTGGCGCCAGATTTGCCGCTGTTGCAAGGCAATGCTGACATGCTTTCCATGCTGCTGTGCAATCTGGTGGACAACGCCATTCGCTATACGCCCAGCGGTGGCCACATCGGCATTGAGGTTCATCTCGACAAATCCGGTGTACGGATGTCAGTTTGCGACGATGGTCCGGGTATTCCTGCTGCGCAGCGGGAGCAGGTTTTTGACCGCTTTTATCGCCTTGCCAATCAGGATCAACCTGGAACCGGTCTTGGATTGGCGATTTGCCAACGCATTGCCGAGCTGCATAACGCCCGCATCGTACTCACCGAAGGTCTTTCTGGTCGGGGCGTTACTGCCAGCATCGTTCTCGGCTGTCGTGAAAATATGAAGTAACCTTCGACCCCATGAATACCAACGAACAAACAATTACCAAGTTTTATAGCGCCTTCGCCGCGCTGGACGCCGATACCATGGCCAGCTGCTATGCAGAAGATGCCACTTTTGACGATCCTGCTTTTTCTTTGAAAGGCCGCAGGGAAGTGGGCGGCATGTGGCGCATGTTGTGCTCCGCGACCCAGGACAAAGGTAGAAAGGACTGGCGGCTTGAATTCAATGATATTCAGGCAGGTTCAAGCAGCGGTCGTGCCCACTGGGAAGCACACTACCGCTTCATCGCCACTAAACGCCTGGTGCACAACATCATTGACGCCGAGTTCACCTTTACCCCCGAAGGCCTGATTGCTACGCACAAGGATACGTTTAATTTTTGGCGCTGGTCGGTTCAGGCCTTGGGTATTCCCGGTTTTGTGCTGGGCTGGACGCCGTGGTTTAACCGCCAGGTACGCCAGAAGACACGGATCAAACTGAATCAATTCCTGGCTGGCCAATAGCGCTTTGTTACTGCTTGACGACCGGTTTGCAATCAAAGCAAAAGAAAAACAAGGTGTGCAGGTAGCGCTTGAAACTGCCCTTGCTGCGCAGCTTGTGATGACCGCACTTGATGCAACTCATTGTCTCCCCGGAGCCCCCCATGCCTTGAAAAGGCGAACCGTTTTCTTTTGACGTGTAGCGCAGACCGGTTGGCGCAACTACCGTTTCTTCGTATTTATACATTCAATCTCAAACAACAAGTTGAAAAATCAATTCTGATTCAACATGGTTACAGATTCATGACGGCAAATCAAACCGCCTTGCCGATTTCGTTGAGGTGGCGCGTGAGGCTCATTCGGTCCAGCGACGAGGTGGGCAGGGACACGAACAACTCGATGCGTTTGCGCAGATTGGTCGCGGTCTCCATGAAGGCGTGGTGTTTCTGATCCTCATTGCCCTTGAGCTTGGCGGGGTCCACCACACCCCAATGGGCGGAGATGGGGTGACCTGGCCAAACGGGTGGCGTGTCGCCAGCCGCATCGTCACAAACCGTCAGCACATAGTCCATGACCGGTGCGTCAGGGCTGGCAAATTCATCCCATGATTTGCTTCGCAGCCCTTCGGTTGGCAAGCCGATGTGCTGCAAAAAATCGATGGCGCCGGAGTTCACCATTCCAGCCGGGAAACTACCTGCCGAAAAAGCCTTGAAACGACCTTTTCCCAATGCATTCAATTGCGCTTCCGCCAGAAGGCTGCGCGCTGAGTTGGTGGTACACAAAAAAAGCACATTAAAAATTTTGTCGCTCATGAGGTAGCTTCGAGGGTATCAATAGGGGTAAAAAAAAGATGTTAAATCATGTCTTCGTCATGACAAATAAATGAAATTAAGAAGACTTTTTCCGCCTCAAATAATAACCACATTCCGAAGGCTGCTGCCTTGGTTATCGATTAATAATCGATGCCTGTTTTAGGAGAATGCGAATGTCAAGACACCTCGACAACCTGAAAAGAGTCTGCAACAAACTTCAACGAAAATTGGGAAAAGATGACCCCTTGTTCTTGCAAGTGAAACGCGAACTTGCGTCGCGCGAGGCCTTGGCGTCGACAGCGTCACAGTACCAGGACTGCACGATCCCTTACTGCAGTTTCATTAAAGGTGACCATGCAGCGACAGGGATCCGTTCATAAGTCGCTTTCAGTGCAACATGATCCCGCCCGCCAGGGCACCCTTGCCAGCGCGCGCCGGTGGTGTGCACAGGCCGCATTCAAAGTGACGCGCATTCTCATAGGGCTCGCTCACAAAGTGGCCGCCGCACTTGCAGCACTTGGTGCGCCCCAGCATGTTGTTGTCGACAAACTTGACCAGGCGCCAGGCCCGGGTGATAGAGAGCAAGGGCTCAACATTGCAGGCGGCAATTTGCTCGCTGTACAGGCGGTAGGCTTTCATCACGGCGTCGATGTCTTCGAGTTCGCTCACCTTGCTCAGGTACTCGT